>ERZ1292630.288-Hain-H41-02um-R3-288-length-53581-cov-48_pt1 | contig 53581 bp, 58 predicted proteins | sample MGYA00564408_ERZ1292630 | MGnify/ENA primary metagenome ERZ1292630 (study PRJEB36523, sample SAMEA6512641) | groundwater metagenome | collected 2019-01-08 | study: AquaDiva: Metagenomics assemblies of 32 groundwater samples
TTCGGAATGGCGGCCACTGCCCCTCTGACCATCAGTCATGAATAATGCGGGCTAGTCGTTCTTGCGATCAACTGCCCTGAGGATGGGCAGGAACATTTCTGTGGTGATCAGCTGCGCGTCTGCTTTCAATGTGTGGGGCGTCAGGCTACGGATCCGACACCCCTACAGGGGCAGCGCATGATTGTTGGCGGTGGCGCTGTAGAGAAGCTGTCTGTAGCGCATCATGCAATCCGGGCAATAGGTGTGAGACAGCTTGAGATCCCTCTCATCGAGCCGATATTTGGCGCGATAAGTCTGCAGAGTCACCCAGGACTCTGCGCCGTCTCCATCTTTGGGGAATCCGTCTCGGACGTTCCTGCAGAAACAACAGGCCGCAATGATCGTCTCCATGGGAGTACCCTTTCCTGATGGAGGAAAGACTCGGAGCATGACCGAGAGGCTTGATGGTCATACCACCGAGTTCCTCTGTTCGGATATGGCTGCCGATGAGAGCGAGATCAAATATGCGAAGCGAGAGGGCTGTCGGAGTGTCAGCCGTCCGTCCCGGCACAGTTGGTCGACCGCCGAGAACACTTGGTTCCAGGTATAGGCTGGAAGCCGTTGCACGAGTTCTTCCGGTGTGCATGGCCCGAGCTGCTTCAGGTCTTGAAGAATAATCGAAGCAATGCCGCATGCGAGCGCCATACCATCCTCCCGAGAGAGTTCCGCTGTTGCATCGACATCGACGAGAAAGGCGACGGCGCTTCTCTATGTGCCATCGCCGCTTGAAATATTGCGGCCAGCCGACCTCTTCTTGTTGCACTGGCGACAAAATTGTATGTCTTTGTATCTTGCCGGATTCTTGTGCGGCATCGCCGAAAACACAATTGTTGCCTCGATGTTTTATTGATTGGAGGAGTCGACGTTTTTGCTACAAAACAGCCAGGAAGAGAATAGGGGAACAATGAAGCGGTGAAAGCCGGGGAGTCGTTCCATCAGACCGGTCGTTTGACCAATCGGATATTATGGTGTTGTTGGAGTCAACGAGATCATGAAGATCTGTTCAGCCGGTGATGTCGGTTTGCGAAGAATCGACCACATTACCGTTCCAATGGCTGTTTCTCATTCCTATGCCTGCAAAGTAGCCATCGTGTCCGATAGCCCTGAGTGTTTTTCTTCGTCCATCCTTGCGCTACAATTTGAGTCAGCCCCAAAAGTGGCGCAGGCACCTTGGCATCTCTTTCACGGTAGAATAGATTGCTTACCTTGGGCAGCGACATTCGTTCCAGCAAGACTCCGTTCAGTAATGAATCTGCCATCGGTGAGGAGATCGTCCCATGATCGTGGACGTTGAATCGAACGACAATTGCGAGACCAGCCTTTTTGCGCGCTTTAAGGAAGCGGGGCCGGCTCGGCCGGTCGTCCAGGTGCGGCTCTATGAGAGAAATCCTACCGGTGAATGGTGCTGGGTGACGGGCTGGAGCGACAACGATCAGGCGCCGGCCTGCCCGGCCTATGCGCAGTTGGTTGAAGACTCGGGTTCGGGATTGGCTCACCTGGTCTATGGTGGAATCTATGGCTTGCGTTTCAAACCGACCAGCCTCGATGAACCCTGGAGTCTCGCGAGTCCGCATCAATGGGGAGAAGCCTACCTTTCGCTGGCCGATGCCCGTGATCTCCGCTACGCCGACTAGCCTTCTTGCCCCATGGACCTCCCCCTGTTCTCGCGCCGTCCTCGGGGGTAGAATGAATCAGTAAAGTCACCGCACTTACCGCACAAAGAATCAGTCATCGACATACCACCTTCTGCCAGGAGGTGCGTGCATGTTCTCCGCATGGGACTTCAACAGTTGGATCGTCAGCGTGGGGGTCTTGCTGGTCATCGTCAGTTTCCTCACAGGTTTGGGCGCACTGGTGAATGTACTCATGGCTCGGATCTGGGACGATGAGCATGAGGCTGCTGCAACAACCCCTACGAGTGAACCGCAGAAAGAAGATCCGACTCGCAAGGCGGCGTGATCGGCTGACCGTAGCAAGTGCCTATTGCCGGTGGGCATTCCAGCCGGAGTCGTCTTTGTCGCTGCTGCAGCGAGAGGGAGCATTCTTGCCTCAGGGGCGTGGTGGGTCGCGGTCGTGAGATGATCGTGACCAATGTGCTACCGATCGAGTCGCCTGAGAATAGTTTGAAGCACCGCCTTCCGCTCCTTAAGGTCCTGCCTGAACTCCATATTCTCGGTATCGACAATCTCCGCCCCCAGATCCGAGACGGCGCTCTTGAGCGCCCATGCCAGAATCTCCTGCTCCTTCGTTTCCAGTGAGAGGTTCAACATTGGGCACCCCCACGTTGTATGGTTCGTTGAGACCCTCCATTGTAACGACAGGGCAGTCCTGGGCGGTAGTGGACTGCACCGGCTTGCTTCCGACGGTTGACCTGTATCATCCGGTTGGGAGTATGATGGCTCGTCCTTCGACGTGCGGAGGTCGCTCCGATCGGCCGGGTGTTTCGGCCGATGAGATGAGTAGGGGAGCGACGGGTGACGAGCCTTTCCCTCCAGGGAGCTGCGATGCGCACCGTCGTTGCTGTCGACTGGTCCGAGCAGTCTTTCAACGCCGTCAAGGTCGTCGGCCGCCTCTTCACACACGAGGAGTTGACGCTCGTCCATGCGGTGGATCTCCGGCCGTTCGAAAACCCGTTGTTCGCGCAACCGCTGGGCCGCAGAAGTGCTGAAGAACTTCGACAGGGGATGGTGGCGGCAGGAGAACGCCTGCTTGAGCAAACCGGCGCCTTAGTCCCTGCAACGATTCCCTCCATCCAGCGTATCTATAAGATTGGGAATCCGGCTCCGGTGGTGCTGGAGAGCATCCGTTCGTCACGGGCGGACTTGGTCGCGGTCGGATCACGGGGGCGTGGACGGCTCGCGGAGTTGGTTTTAGGCAGTGTCTCGCACCGGGTGGTGCTCCATGCCCCTTGTGCGGCCCTGCTGGTCAAGGACGATCCTGGAACCATTCGACGTGTCCTGCTGACGGTGGAAGGGCACGAAGATTCGTCCCGGCTGCGTACCTGGCTGAGTATCCATCGGTTCAGCCAGTCGGTTGATTTGTCCATCTTGAGCGTGGTGCCGACCATCCCCGTCGGTGATGCGGCGACGGAGGGCTCCTACGGCAAATGGGCGGCCGAGATGGAGCAATATGCTGGTGAACTTGTGCAGGATAACGTGGCCACCCTGCGAACCGTCTTTTCCAGCGTCACACCGCAGATCGAGCGTGGTGATCCAGCCCACTGTATTGCGAAAGCGTCGCGCCATGCCGATCTGGTGATTGTGGGGTCGCATGGTTGGAAAGGCCTTGAGCACTTCCTGCTCGGCAGTGTCTCACACGCGGTGTTGCACAAAGTGGCCTGTCCCGTCCTGGTCGTTCGATGAGGGACGGTTTTCCAGGGGAAATCAGCCTTGGTCGTGCCGCGGCGCGATGTGCTCCTTGTGGTTCCTGCAACCGGCAACATGGCAGATGGCGGCTTGATGCATCCAACAGAAAGGAGGCGGCGATGGCTTGGACTATTGCTTCAAAGATCGTCCGCAAGGTGGTGATGATCGACGGAAATCACTCCGTGCTTGAAGCCTCGGCATTGATGGCCGAGGAGTTCGTCGGGTCGGCGGTCATCACCAGTGCCTCAAAAATCACCGGTATCTTCACGGAGCGGGATTTGATGATGCGCGTGGTCGGCAAGAAGCGGGATCCCGAGCGGGCCAGAATTAAAGATGTGATGACCAAAGACGTGGTCACCGTGAGCCCGAAAGATACGGCCAACTATTGCCTTAATCTGATGAAAGAACATCGCTGCCGCCATCTCCTGGTTTTCGACGGCGATGAGTTTGTCGGCATTGTCTCGCTCCGTGATATGGTGGCGTTGCTGATGGAGGAAAAAGAGGACCTGATTGCCTATCTCCACCAATACATCAGCTCATGAAGGTGTTCAGGCCCCCCTCACAGACGTGACGACTTCCACCTTATTGGTCACGCCGGTTTCTCCGGCTCTGTTCTTGAGTTCGTCCTGAAGCAGGGCGCCATGGGCTTCCTGAAGGAAGCCGGGAATCAAGACCGCCATGAAGGCGCTGCCATGGCCTTGGGCGACGGGCTGATTCCTATTTTCCCTGTCGAGAATGTTTCCGAGTTCACCCCACTCGTCGAAATCATCATAATTTCTGTGATCAACCGCCCTCAGGATGGGGAGGAACGTCTCTGCGATGACTTTTCGCGCATCCTCAGACAGCGGCTGGAGCCAGCCCTCCTGGAGTCCCACGGCATGGTACACCCTGGTGATCAGCCTCTCTTTTGGCCCGTTGTGGTCGATGCCGAGCTCTTGGCAAATCTCCGTGAGAATGGGCTCGTCATACCGATTCAGGTACCAGATGGTCTGGCGGGAAAGACTTTCGGCCGGCAGCACCAGCAAACCCGCGTGTTGTCGCAAACGGGCGAGTTTCTCCTCCATCGTTCCCGTTGAAGGAAGCCCGAGTTCTTGCAGCCACTCGGACAGTTCCCTGGACATGGAAAAATTCACATAACAATCGATCAGCCTGGCCTTCAGGGCTTCATGGTCGCGGGGTGCCGAAGCCGTTCGTCGCTCCCGTTCGTCCCCGCGCTCGACCGCTTGCATGGCTGGTTCATCGAAAGTCGGATCTTCCGGCAATCGTACCTGGACACCGCAGGAGGGACAAAAGCGGGCCCGCAGCGGGAGCGCGGCCTCACAACTTGTGCAGTTCATAATAACCTCCTGTCCAGAGTGCGACGAGTAACTCGTCACCCTGGTTGTCGAGTCGTTCCGGCGAGGCGAGCGTGGCGCACATGCTTCACGGACGATGGTTGCGTCTGTCACCAGTTATTCCAGGACCCAGAGTGCGACTCCGGACAGGTCCCGCAACAGTCGGTCGGTGATGCTGCTGCTGAAGAGTCGCTTCGTCCCTGCCGGCCCGTGACGGGTCACCACGATGGTGCCATAACTGCCGGCCCGGGCTTCATCCACGATGGTGTCCGCGATATCGCGCGCATGCCCGAACTTGAGCGTGACACGATCGATGGGAAATCCGGTCTGCCCGAGTCGCTCCAGCGCCTTCACCAGGATGGGGTATTCAATGGCCCCTTCAGTTCGCACCCATTCTTCCTGGTCCTTGCGGAGCTGTTCACCGAGATGGTCTTCGGTCTCAGGATCCTCCGAGCCGCCGTGTTCCATCAGTTCACGCGGCATGGGGTTCAGCACATGAAACAACGTCACCTTCACCTCCCGGGTTTCCCTGAGCAGCGCCCCGACGTAGTGCACGGCACGGATGGACTCGTCCGAGTCATCGACGGCGATGAGAATGTTCTTGGCAGAGGTGTGGCTGCTGAACGTCTGTTCCGGTGTGAAAAGGGGTTGGTCCCCTGTAGTGATAGTCGTCATAGTGTCACCATGCGCGAACGAAATTGGACTGCCTCAGAGTGCATCCGAGGGGTTCATGTCAGGTGATTAGGGTTGGGCGATGATCCGGTGGAGTGAGGTCTTCCATGACGACCCCTCTTGTTATGGTGCGGGTGATCGTGGACGGTGACGAAGCGGGTATGCTCCGTCATGGGCTACGATCTGCCGCGACGAAACAGGCACTAGCCTATGCTTCTCCGGAGGACAAATCAATGTGGGGGGAACGGCAGATCAGACCCTATTCGAGAGGGCTGAAATGAGTGGGGGTGGGTGCTCCATGAAGCCGGATATCGTCGGCTCCATGGAGCTGGCACGGCTGGGTAGATCAGGCGTTCTTTTTCGCGCTCCTGGCTTTCACAGCCTTGGCGGATTTTCCACGAGAGATGGAGCCGACCGGCATGATTCGATCGCGCACCAGATAGGAGGCGATTTCAGGAGTTCGTTTTCCGGCGTTTCCAGCCGGATTGGTGTCCGCGTAGGATCCGCCTGGATTGTTCTTGAAAAGCCAGAGTTGTCCGACGCTCATGGGGGTGATTGGAGTCGGGACGCCCGCTCCTCGAAACTTCATCATGCCTTGTGTCTGGATCAGGACCGAACCGCTGGTGACCGATGGATACAGCGTTGCGCCGCCCATGAGTTCGATGAGGGTTTCCATCGCCACGTGATTGCTTTGAGGGAACGGTACCACCTGGGTGACACCGTACTTCGTGATTCCCGCATGTTGCCATAGCAGTCCGATTTCCTGGCCGGTGGCAAAACGAAAGCCATAGGTGGTGGTGTACCCGCCGGCTCCGCCCAACACCTCCAGGTAAGACAGGTTGGCCGTTGCGTTGAGGCTGAGCCATTCGAGGTTGGTGTCGGTGTCGAGCATAATAAGATGGTCACCGGTCGCGGGAACAAGATTCTGTTGAACAAGAGCCATGTCGGTACCTCCTGCGGATTATGGTGGCGTGGACGATTGCGCGACGTCTATGGACAAGGTCTATGCGATTCATATGCCAATCCGTCTCGATGCCATCATTTCCTGATTATGTGACCATTCCGAGTGAGGCACGTAGCCCTGGCGGCAAGATCAGGGGAGCCCACCAAGAAAGCGCGTCGTAAGTATAGATGATCGTGAACAACACGTATCGGGAGAGATACAGCGGGAATCTGTTTGGATACGATTCCAGGGCGGAACGGGTGAGGTGAGCCTCACGTGGCGGGATGTGTTGACCCACCCTGTTGACCATCAACTCCTATCCTCTTCGTGGGACCGTCCGTCCTTCTTCAAGGTCCTGGAGGTCGGCCCAGCTGGTGAGGTCGGTGCGGGAGGGATCCACGGCGTCGCGGTATTTATTGAAGGAGGCCTGCTTCTCCGGCGTGGTCGGCCCCCGGCTCAACATCATCCGGTTCCACTCTTCCAATTCGGCTTGGGCGTGTGGCGTGGCTCTCCCGCGAAACCATTGGATGACGCCTTGGTCACTCGGGTGTTGCTTCACGGCTGCGGTGAACTGCTCTGCCGTGATCCCGGCGAATTCCAGGAGCCGGTCGTCCATGGGGCAGGGATAGATATATTCGCCTTCGGTTCCCGCGAGCACGGCGCGGCATTTATCGATCATGCGCGCGAGGTGCACATACCCTTTCATTGTCACGCGCATGCTGCGCGGGAGCGTCGTGCGTAAATCCATCAGGCCAGCAACTTGTGGTTGGTGAACGTCAGGGTTCGAACCAGGACCGACCCGTTTTCGTACGAAATAATGCGGCGTGTGGCCGGCAAGTCGGAGTTGCCGACCCGCACATGGGTGTCGGTAAAGCTCTCGACGTTGCGCAGCTTGGCATCCTGCGGCGCGAAATAGTAGACCGTGTATTTGGTGGTCAGCTGCTTCTGGTCCTGCGTGGTGCTGCTGTCTTCCACGTTGATGGTGAAGGCCACATGGGGCATCTTGCGGTTGATCTGCGTGATGCGGTTGTCCTTGATCCGATAGAAGGACTGCATGCCGTCGCCGTGGATGTCTAACCGCCGGCCGAGCGGGTGGTCTTCGCCGGCTTCCATGGTAAGACGGTGTTTGCCGTCCGATTCTTCGAACTTCCGGGGCGCGCGGTGCACGGCGATCATGCCGATCTGTTCCTGGGCCCACTTCTGAATGGCTTCGTCCGGCAGGTGCACCGTCACTTCACGCGGTCCTTTGACCACAACGGTTCCGCGCACCTGCTGGCCGTTAGTATTGACGGTCAGATCGGCTGAGAAGCCTCGAAAATCGGGCTGCCATCGGGCCGTGCTCTCGAAGGCTCGTTGGAGCAGGGTGCGGGCTTGGGGGTCGTCGGCAACGGTGGGTTGTGTATCGGTCGCTGCAGCATGTTCCATCGGGTACTCCTTTGTGTCCTGGTGAAGGCCAAAAAACAATTATAGAGACCTCAATCCCCCATCTACAACCCGCAGCGCCATGAATGGCCCGGATCGACTCGAACAGGTCCGGACGTCATATTTTCTCCCAGATGGCCGATGTTTGTGTAGTACTGGCTAGGCCGAATCTGTTATACTGCGGGGCATTTCATCCGGCCATTTGGCGTATTTGTGCAGTAAGGTTCGGCATTCCTTGAAAGGAGCGCTATGGAGCGGCGAGCAGCGTCTCATACTGAAGAAGAAGAAATGAATCAACGACGGCGGCTGTTGGGACTGGCCCGCAAGGGTGACCCCAAGGCCATCAGCAAGCTGTTCGAGTTGTACCAAGTGCGTGTGCTGAACGGTGACATGCTCAGCAAACTCAATAAATCCTATTATAAGGCGGCGGCTGCGCAGGAACAAAAGGCAGGCCAGGCGAGCAGCAAACCGGCGAAGGTGGCCAAGGGTGCGCATGGCAGCGCCAAGAGCAGTCCGAAAGCGTCCACATCCCAGCCTGTAGCGGCCGGCAAGCCCAAAACCGCCAAGGCAACAGGGGCTAAGAAACGAGCCAAATGAATTCGGTCTGCGTCGGGATCTTCGGCGCAGACCAGCCCGCTCCTCCGACTCTTCCTTACTGTACCCCGACCCGTAATCCTCCGGCCGCCAGCTTCTTCCCGATTTCCTCCGCCAGCTTCCGCTCTCCAGAATAGACCGTCGCCTGGCCCTCGTGGTCGACGCGCCAGGCCAGCTCGAATGCCCGGGATGAGTTCATGCCGGGAATGCATTTGCAGAAGAGCGCGATGACCTGTTGATAGGTGTGGCAGTCGCAGTTAAACACGATGACCCGTGCTTCCAGGTCGTCGCCGGTGCCCACGTCGGTCGTGTCGAGGGCCTCAGGGGTCATGACAGGGGTCAGGGTGCTCATAGGATCGTCTCGCCAGGCGCAGAGTGTAGCAGGTGAGCTAGGGCAGAGTGCAACCGGAACCCATGACAGCGGTACATCAATGGTATCACATTGCTTGGGCAGTCCGGCTCGTGGTCACTCATGCGGCTCCGATGTGTGTTGCGACGATGTTGCTCCGACGGGTGCGCCGACAGATTCGTGGGCGAGGTCGATCCCTTCGCGCGCCAGGGTCCGGCTCAGCAGGACATGGTGGGTGTGTGAATCGGTGACGGGTACCAGGTTGTGCGCGCGGGCCAGACGAATCGTATAGACCTGCGCAGCGGCGGTCTTCAGCAAGGCCAGGCCATATTCGAACTCATAGGCATCGTCTAACGCCGGGGTCGGTTTTGCGAGGCGTTGCACGAGGGCGACGTTGTAGAGCGCGGCTGCACGGTCCGGCTCAAGCAGTTGGAGCAACGCGGCGGGGCCAGGCACCAGCGACGATCCGATCCTCATCGCATGCGTGAGGTCGAAGAGCCCGCGTTGAAAACGTCGATCGTTGCTGAGCCCGTCATGGAGCAGGGTGCGCCAACGGGAATCGCTCAGGTCACGATCGACGGCCGCCACGGCGGTGTCGTCCAGGGGGCCGCTGACCGGATACCCCTGCACCAGGCGGCCGCTCGTGACGAGCATCGGGTGATCGTCCCCCATGCGATCTTGGTAGGCCGTGGTGCCCATCAGTGGAGTAAGACGAAGCGCCATGTAGTCGCGGAAATGGACGACATCGTACCGTGCGAGCAGCGCCTCAAGGGTGAGCGGGGTACAAAGGTGGAACGGGTGAAAGAGAGCGTTGCGGGAGGACAAGGCGTTCATGGATCGTATGGCTGTCAATCGAAGGTGAGGTCGGATCGGTGTGTGCTCGAGTGGTGCGCGGGAATGGTCGTATCGATCTCTGCTGGTTGCGGCGCTCAATCACCAGGTATCCATATCGATGACTTCGGTCGCGTCCCAGAGGTTTTTCAGTTCCGCTTCTGCAATGGCCTTTTCCCGATCGGCTTCGGTATCTTCTCCGAATCGCTTGGTGTGGCTGCTGTCCTGGTCGGCCGCGGCCGCAGCCTGTTCGACGGACTGACGTCGGCGCCGCTTGGTGGGGTCCATGTTCACTGGCATGATGGAGGCCTCCTTTCAGATGGTCAGTCTCCCCTCCGTCGGGTCCTGAAGTCAATGGGAGAAAGGAGAGGGATTAGGACGTTAGGCTTGCCAACAGGGCCACTGCGACCGTATCGGCATAACGTCGGCCTCTGCGGGTGAGCCGCACCCGCTCGCCGTTCCGTTCGAGGATGTCGTCGCCGATCAATTCGTCTACTTTGCCGGTTAAACCTGAAAATGCCAGCGCTCCCGTTTCCGTGAGGGTGATGCCCTCGGTCAGCCGGAGTCCGAACACTAGTCGTTCGCAGGCATCGCCGGCCGTAGAGAGTTGCTCGGATTCTGTCACGGGGAGGGTGCCGGTTTGGAGAGAGGCGTTGTAGGCGCTCAGATCGCTCACATTTCCAAACCGCCGGCCCGCAACATAGGATTGCGCACTGGGGCCCAGGCCGAGATAGTCTCCGCCGGTCCAGTGCAACTGATTGTGTCGGCTGGCAAATCCGGGACGGCAATAGTTGGAAATTTCGTAGCGCGTGAAACCTGCTCTGCTCAGAACGTCCTCCGCCAGATCTTCCATCTCATTTTGGAGCGTCTCGTCAGGGGCGGGAACCGTCCCACGCCGGATCGCCGCCTGCAAGGCGGTGCCTTCTTCGACCGTCAGGGCATAACAGGAGAGGTGCGTCGGGGCGAGATCGACGATCTGGCGCAGGGAGGCCGACCAACTCTCGACCGTTTGTCCGGGTAAGCCGTACATGAGGTCGAGGTTCAGATCGGTGAAGCCGGCTTGACGCGCAGCGGTCACCATCTGTACGGTGCTCATGGGACTGCCGGGGCGTCCGACTCGATCCAATTCGAGTTGATTCATGGATTCGGCGCCGAAACTCACTCGGGTGAATCCGGCTTTGCATAGGTGCGACAAGCTGTCTCGCGTGACCGATCCCGGGTGGGCCTCGACGGTGATTTCAGCCTCATCCTGGAGGCCGAACGTATCCCTCGCCGCCGATAGGACGGTGGCGAGTTGCGGAGCGGACAGGGTCGTGGGCGTCCCGCCGCCGAAGTAGACCGATTGCAACGGTTCCGATCCAAAGAGCCGCTGCTCACCATAGAGGCGCAGTTCGGTCAGGAGGGCACCCAGAAAGTCTTCCGCGGCGCGCGCGTGATGGATTTCGAGATAGAAGGCGCAAAAATGGCAGCGCTGGTGACAGAAAGGCACGTGAATGTAGAGGCCGCGGCCTGTCGCCTGACGCATGGCTGTTCGTCTCGTTATGGCGTCGGTGAAAAATCACGGGTCATCGCGACTTCAATTTCATCCGTCGGCGATTTCCCGCGATTGCGGACATGCGCCTTCCACGCCGGGTATTCTCGCAGCGTCTCGAACATATTTTTGATCAGCACCGGTTTGATCTGCAGTTCCCACTCACGAAGCCAGGCCTGTTCATCGTGAGGCCCTTCGTAGTCGTCGGGGAATTGCGCTTCGAGACTGATGCGAAAGACAAACGACGTATCTTCTGACCACATCTGTGGACTCCCATCGGCGGATGATTGCGAACTGGAACCGACCTTACTTATAATATTTTAAATCTCAAGGAGTACAGCACCATGCCCATATTCGAGTACGTCTGTAAGGAATGCAACCACCGGTTTGAACTGTTGGTCCGGGGCGACGTTGTGCCGGCCTGTCCGGCGTGCAAGGGCACTGGACTCGACAAACAGTTTTCAGCCTTTGGAGTCGGCGCAACCGGCGGGTGGCCCGTGACGTCCAATTCCGGCGGTGGGTGTGGCTCCTGCGGGGATCCTCGCGGCCCCGGTTCCTGTTCGATGAACTAATTAGTTTTTATATCACTGGATCATCCTCATCATGGACGAGCAGGAAGAGCAGGTGCGTCGTGCGATCGGGACGCTCCTACAGTCGGACCCGTTGATCAAGTTGCTGCAGGAAGTCAGGCTGGGAAGAATGAAAGCCACTGACCCAGGATTGCGGGCGGTGACCGAATCCTGGATCGGCGTCTATGCCCAGGTCTTGAAATCCCAGCCGGTGCCTGCGGCCTCGTTACCCCGCTTGGATCCTTCACCACGGCTTCAGGTGCTGGTCGATATGGGCGTGTTGTCGTGGGAGCATCCCGGAACAAGAGACCTTCGCGAGCTGTTTCAGCGCTTGTCGCTACCTGTCGCCTGAGCCCATGATTCGCTTCGACAGACGGTTGCGATTTCTCATGCCCCTCCTGTTTTTGGGCTCCTTGAGTCCTGTCTCGACGCAAGCAGAAGAAACGGCCGGGGTCAGACCGGTGCGCAACGGCCTGGCTGCCGCCCTGGCTGGCCTTCCTGCTCAGACCGACCTTCTTCTCGAGCAGCAATCGATCGAACGGTTTCTTGTAGAGTTGGACGGCGCGCCGCCTGATTGGGCCACTGTCTATGGGCAGGGGCACCATGACCCGGGCCATGATGAACGGCTCTTTGCGCTCAACCGCGAGCGCGATGCCCGGCGTGAAGGGAAGGCGCCGCTAGAATGGCTGATTGCCTTTGTCTGGCTCGGCGAACTGTCCGGGTTCGATGAGCAGGAGGGCGGCTTTCACGTGGTGCTAGGGCCGAAGTTCAACCGAACCGCATGGGGCGAAGTGCGGTTCAAGCATGAGGATTTGCCTTCCACGCTCATTGCGTTGGCCGGGCAGGAGACCGCCAAGCTCAAAGCGCGGATCCAGCAGGGAACGCCTGTCCCCGTTGCAGTCCTGATCACCGGTCGGCTGATTCCGAAGGAGTCGTTGATCTACGACTTTTCCCATGAAGCAGAAGGGCGGGGACTCATCATGCCGGTGGTGCGTGTCGAGTCGGTGGACTTTGTGCTGGAGGGCGGACAGGAAAGGCAGCCGTGACCGGGACGTATTTATTTCAGGTGGGGATAGGCCTGATGCAAACAGGTGTCGCACACGGTTTCGGCGACTTTCGCGCGGGCCTGCCGGCGTAGGTAATCTTCCACGCGTTGCCAATGCGGGCCGTCGCTTTTTACGCGTTTGCACTTGGCGCAGATGTGGACCGTACCATGGAGCGTGGTGATCTGCTCGAACGCATGGTCGAGTTCCTTGGTCCGCTCCAGGAGTTCCTGCTCACGAAGTTTCCTGGCATCGATCTCCTGTTTGAGGCTGAGCGCATTGGCCGCCCGGGCGATCAGTTCAGCCGGGATCACCGGCTTCCGAATATAGTCCGTGGCGCCGGACGTATAGGCCGCCTGAATATCCTTCGCCTCCGTATGCGCCGTAATGACGATGATGGGCAGGCCTTGTAACTGCTCCTCCATCCGGATGCGCTGGCAGGCCTCCAATCCATCGATCTCGGGCATTTCGATATCCATCAGCACTAAGTCGATACCGCTGGTCTGCTTTCCACGTTTCCCGACGCCCAGGAGTTGCAGTCCTTCCCGCGCGGTGCCGACCGGGAGGAGCGGGCCGAACCCCGCACTGTTGAGAATGGTGAAGAGCAGATCCCGCTCTTCCTGGAAGTCGTCGATGATCAGAATGCTCATGGTCCCTCTGTTCCTCCGAAGGGTCTCCTGAAATCTCCTCAGGCGGCTTGATCGACTCCGGCGAGGATGGTCGCCAGTCCGTCGAGCTCCCGGCGAATCGCCTCACGATCCCGGGATCGAGCCGCCTGTTCCAGCCGTTGTCCTACCGCTCCGATGCCGGGAAACCCGAACGAGCCTGCGAGGCCTTTCATCCGGTGCCCGGTGGTGCGAATCGCTTCATAGTCTCCCTTACCCAGGGCATTCTGCATCATGGTGAGATCCGTGCGGCGATTGGCGAGAAACGCGGGCCGGCGTCGCCGGAGCTCGTCGTCGATGCGCTCTGTCACGTCCGGCGTTCCCGCAGCTTGTGCCGGGGTGGTGTCGGTGACCGGAGCAGACCGGCGGTACTTGCGCAGGGTGCTGAACAAGTGCGCTTTTGTGATGGGCTTGGTCAGGAAGTCCGTGCAGCCCACCGCCAGGCTCTGTGCCTGAGTGTCAGCCACGCTGCTGGCTGTCAGTGCCACGATTGTGGTGGGGGGGCGTTTGTGGGAGGTTTCCCAGGCACGCATCGCGCGGGTGGCGGTGAAGCCGTCCATCCCGGGCAGGTGCAGGTCGATGAGGACGAAGTCGAATCGGCCTGTCTGGAAGGTCGCGACGGCTTGCTCGCCATCCGGGGCGATTTCCAGGTCGTACGGCGTATTCCGGAAATAGAACCGCATCAATGTATGCGACTCAATCGAATCGTCGACCAGTAAGACGCGGGTTTTCTGTTCTGCCGGTTCCGCAGGCACGAGCGGCAGGATCGGCTCCGGCGCCTGAGACGCCCGTCCCTGTACCTGGGGATGTTCCGATCCGGGCAACGTGGGTCGACTGACCTCACGCAAGCCGTAAGAAGCAAGTTCTCGATCGAGCTGATAGGCGATGATCCATACACCAAGGATACCGATCGTGCGACTCACGAGTGCGTTGGTTGCTTCCCCGGCTGGAAAGGGGGCGAGGCATCCGGCCGCAATCAACAGCGACCATCCTCCGACGGCAAACAGGAAAATATGTCGGGGATAGAGGCGAGCAGCCGGAATGGTCAACAAGAAGTATGGAAGCCAGGTGGCCAGTCTGAATTCAGATGTCAGTTCGGCGAGGAAGGTGAGGCCCGTCAGGAGGACGAGGATGCCGGTCGTCGTGAATCGGGCGGTGTGGAGTGTCATGGTGCGGTGCTCGAACGATCAGCGCCCGGCGACGAGGATGGTGCGTCGCGCGTACCTGCAGTATAGCGGCGATTGCGTAGGGCACCTAGGATCTCCTGAAATTCGAGCAGGCAGAACAGGGGAGTAGAGGGGCACTCAGCATGAGGCTTGACGCGGCGACGGGAGGTGCCAGATCAGTAGGCGTCCCGGGCACAACGGAAGCCGGTGCCGGACGGCCGGCTGTCCATTGTCCCCCAGTCGCGGTCGGTCGTGCGCAGGCTGATCGCCGGTTTGAGCCAGGAGCCGCCGCGCATGGCCTTGATGGCCCCGCGTTCCGGACCCTGGGGGTTGGTGAGCGCCGCCGTGCGGTAGTCGTTGGGGTTATACCAGTCCTGCACCCATTCAGCGGCATTGCCCGCCATGTCCAGCACTCCATAGGGGCTGGCGCCGCCCGGAAAGCTGCCCACCGGCAGGGTCAGGATTTCGCCCTTAAGGCCCTTTTCTTTCGAGATGGCTGCGCCGACACCCTTGACCCAGAACGCGTCCCATTCGGTGCTGTCGGCAAACTGCACCGTTCGACGGGCCCAGTAGCTCGCGCTGTTGCCGTGCTCGAAATTCCATTCGTTGCCCCAGGGATAGGTTCGCCCGTCTGTTCCCCGTGCCGCTTTTTCCCATTCCGCTTCAGTCGGAAGCCGTTTGTTCGCCCAGCGACAGAAGGCCACGGCATCAAGCCAACTGACATTGACGACCGGATGTCGCTCGATGCCGGGCAGGGGCGCATTGTGCTCCCACAACGTCAATGCCGGAGCGGAGTTGGCTGGTGTCTGGTATCCGGTGGCCTCCACGAATTCCTGATAGGCTGTGTTGGTGACTTCGTGCCGATCGATCCAGAACGCACCGAGGTAGATGAGCCGTAGCGGACGTTCATCCGGAAGCCCGCCGCTCTCCTCGGTTGCCCCCATCCGAAACTCACCGGCCGGAATGAGAACCATGTCGTCAACCTGAGGAGCCGCGAACGCTGGTAGCTGATAGCCGATGGTCGGAAAGAGGCAGAGTGTCAGAAGCAGCAACCTCATCAGTCTCATCCAGGTTAGGCTTTCTGCAGCTTACAGGCTTTCGCGATGCTGTCGCGGTAGGCCGTCCACAAGGCGAGGCCTTTGATGACGCAGGCGAGCACGGCGTTTTGTTGGCTTCTGGTTTCGGCGTAATTGACGACCATCGTGTAGGCATCCTGCCGATGACCCGCCTCAACTTTCTGGTGGGCGCGAATCAAATCCATGTGTTGCCGGCCGATCCCATGGTGTCGAATAAGAGGATGAGCGTCGATATAGGCTTCAATCTCGGCCTCGGTTCTCGGCTTGGATGGCGCCTGGATCTCCTGCCGGTCCTTGATGCTGCCCTCGACAAACACGGCCAGGGCGGCCGCCCCGACCACCCAGTCACGACTGGCCGTGACCTTCTCCAGCCACGCCCGATACCGCGCGCTGGCAGGGAGGAGTTTCGCTCTGCGAAACATCTCACTGTCGAAGCCTAGACCCCGCATCATCTCGTTGAAGAGTTCGGGATGGGATCGGCCGAATGACAGCCCGCCGGTATCTTCTTCATAAATATTCTCGGCCAACATGCGTCGCACATCGGGAGGCGGGTTCTGCCCGTGCACGCGGGCCAGCAGGACAGGAAAGTCGCGAACGTAGACCAGGAATTCCTGTTGATAGTGGAGCTTCAGCTGGGCGTTTGAGATTCCCGGTCCCATGATGATCGGCCAGGCCCAGTGGTGTTTGCGGTCCATGATCGCCAACAGCCGCTCCAGAAATTGCGTGCGGGTCAATCTCTTGTGTGCCATGCCTTGCCTTCCTTCTTTCTCACTGGCTACAATCAGCCACCGATCAGATGAAGCCTATCACGATTCAAGACTCCGACCAGATTCTCAACTTCCTCGCCGAAGTGGCCCTGCGCGGCAAGGGGTTTACCACCGACTGCCTGCTGGATTATGTCCTGGACGAAGGATTTACCGAACCGATCTATCTGAATGCCTCAGGTGAGGATCCGGATGCCTTCTATAAGGACCAACCTCAGGCCTGGGCGATCTACCAAGTCCGCGAGTGGAAACGAGTGCTGACCGTGTCGGGGGGCGCCGGGAAGGAACGGCGTGTGCAGATTACTGAAACCCCGTAAGCCGTCCCTGTCGGGTCGCCGGTGCCTGCCAACCGGTGGATGGCTTCCTGCCACGCTCGCATGTGGTATGGCCGTCCTGATGGAAGGTGCAGTACTCACTCATTAGTCAGTGTATTGACCAACCGACAGAATTGCAACGAATCGCGCACTGTCAGCCGCCCGGCCGCCGGTTCCAGACAAGCCTGATCGGAATGTGGCTTCGAACTGCCGACCGGGAGACCGACCGTCATGCCAAGATACCACTCTGAGAGTTCCACGAAGCTGGTCACCTTGTGCGAATCGGGAGACGTCGGTGAGTTGGCGCTGATCAAGAGCCTGCTCGACGGCAATGGGATTACCTACGCCGTGCAGCATGAGCACGTCGGGGCGCTGTACCCCGGGGTCGCGCTATTGGGCAGCCGGGTGATGGTGGAGGAGCGGGACAAGCAGCGGGCCGAGGTGCTGCTCAGCCGTCTGGCTCTGCACATTCGTGAAACGACCGGTGATGTGGACGGATGACGTCTTGAGCAGCGGTCTACCGGATGGATCGACGGCCGCCTACGGATGACCCTTCGGTTTGACCGGCTCCGGTGTCGTGGGAATGGGCAGGCGCACATCCGAGCCCGAAAAATGCCCGCCGATTAACTTGCCCTCTTCGAAATACAAGTAGCGGTGTTTGACGACCGCCGGACTTTCCCAGTCTTCAAAAATCCACTCTTCTCGCCGCAGCCCGTCGCTGGTGTGCGTCACATTCATTGTATTCGGGGAGCCCCAGGAGTCGAGGACCTGTTTACGGTCCATGCCGACCATCACGCGGTGGCTTTCGATGTGCTTCGAGAAGTCCGGATCCAGCCAGCCCGGCACGAAACGAAACGCGATCAGGGCGACCACGAATAACCCCAGAAACGTATGGATAATGATCCGGACCGGCCGCTGGCGGATGAAGGGTGTCGGTTCCACCGCCGGGGGGAGGGACGAAACGGGAGTTGCAGAGGTCGTCTGATCGGTCACAATGGTCCTTCCGTCATCGAATGGGCGAGAAGAGTGGTGGTGTTCCTGCATGCTAAACAATCGTTTTTCGGTCCGTCAAGGGAGGGGGAGGGCATGAGGGACCGGTTTCCCACCCGAGCGCCACGGTTTCGACCTGCTATGCTTGAAGCAGGACTGTGGAGGGCGACGCATGGGGATATGTTGTCATTCGACCGATCGATGCCGGATGTGGCTGATCATGTTGGGGATTTGTCTGACGTGGTGGGGCGGTATGGAAGCGCAAGCGGATCCCCTCTACGTGTACACCGATGCCCAGGGACAGGCCGTCCTGACCGACAATCTGGAGGGAGTACCGGCAGAATATCGCGGGCGTGTGCGAACGATGGCCGCTGCGGAGCCTCCACCGGCCGCTGCTCCCGCGCCTGAGGCTGCTGCAACCGTCAGCCAGTCATCGTCTGCTTCTGGGGTGGTGGAAAACCTCCTCAATGTCATCGCGGAAAAAGTGGGGTCCCGCACAATCAAGGGGCTCACAGCCCATCAGACTGCCGTCATCATGCTGGCCGGATTCTGCTGGCTGGCATTGCTGGTACCGATATTCTTGAGTTCCAATCCAGGCATCCGGCTGCTGTGCAAGTTTCTCCTGGTGCTGGTTGGCGTGGCCGCTCTCTATCAGGTGGCGGTCTCAGGTATGCCGTCCCTTGAGGCCGTGACTGGCTCCCCACAGCAGGGATCAGGCCAAGCGATGGAGAATGTAATGGGGAAAATGAAAAGCCAGACCGCGGAAAGTTATCGGGCGCAAGACGCCCGCACCACCCGCCAGTTGGAGCAGATCGAACCGCCTACTCAATAACGACTTCGATAGGATGAGGCGCACTGCAACAAGGGAGAGTAATGGCCCCTTGTCCGGCGACGAGTCTGGCAGAGAGAGGATCGTTCGGAAGTCGATTAATCCGCGTACTTAGGCACCGGGATCTTTTTCACGGTTGGCGGGGGCGGTGGCTGTTGCGCGAAGGCCTTGGAGTAAGGGTTCAGGACCGGCTCGTGGGTGTTGCGTTGGCGGAGCTTGACCAGGGGCAAACTCTGGGTGCTGATTTCCAGGCGGTCGATCGGGGCCTTCGATGTCAGCGGATCGGGTAGTCCCTGCAGGGCGAACATCTGAAAGGCAAGTGACCAGTCCAGGGCCTCCTTCCCCTTTTCCCGCACAAGAAAGCGCGCCTCCGGCGAAGGGTTTCCGGAGAAAAACAACAACATGATATTGGAGCGGAAGACCGGTGCGGTGGCGTCTTCGGAGGGCTTGAACTCCGGGACGAGTTGGGGAACCTTGCTCAGGGCTACCGGCGGCGTGAATTCGATATCTACCAGACGCACAAAGAGCGGGCGTTGGTCGTTGTGGTCGTTCGGATCGAAGGTGTAGCTGAACGAATAGCGCACGTCGATGCCGTCACGTTTGAAGATGTACACATCCTCTCCGTTTTCAGGTGAGGCCACCTTCTTGAAGTACTGATCCCAATCGTTGATCGGGTAATAGGTGAAGACGCGCAGCGCGGACTTGCGGTCACGGACCGCCTGCGGCAGGCCGAGCTTCTCGTGCAGTTCGGTTTGTGTGAGCCCGAGGTAGCCGTCGTCAAAATAGGGGCCTGCCCACAGAGGATCGAGTCTCGACAAGACGATAGTGATACAGAACAAGCAGAGGATGATCAGGCGGGAGACTGTCTGATGCGCCATAGGATTGCCTCAGGCTCGTGCCAGACAATGGTCGGCATCGTATCGGCCAGGGTCGTCAATGTCAAGGCAGAGCCCCCGCAATGGCTTGCTGAAAAAAGTCCGTTCCCGATATGATGGCCGTCCAATTGCCAGTCATCGGCGCAGTCGTCGCACGCCTGACGTCCGGTGGCAGAAAGACATAGGTAGTCATGCCGGTACATGAAGTTCGCGAGCTCCTGCGAGAGCGCATCCTGATCCTGGACGGTGCCATGGGCACCATGATCCAGCGGTATAAGCTGGACGAAGCCGCGTTTCGCGGGGAGCGTTTTCGAAATTGGACCAAAGATCTCAAGGGACACAACGACCTTCTGAATGTTACCCGGCCGGATGTCATTGAGGCGATTCACCGGCAGTACCTTGAAGCCGGCGCGGATATCATCGAGACCAATACGTTCAACTCTCAGTCCGTGTCGCTGGCCGACTACGGCATGGCCGACCTGGGATATGAGCTGTCGAAAGCCGGCGCCGAATGCGCGAAGCGGGCAGTGGCACAGGTCGCCGCGGCGCAGCCCGCGCGACGCTGTTTCGTCGCGGGCGCGATCGGTCCGACCACCAAGACCTCCTCGGTCTCGACCGATTCGAACGATGCCGCGGCGCGTGGGACGACCTATCCTGAACTGGTGCAAGCCTACGGCGAGCAGGTGCGCGGGCTGTTGGACGGCGGCGTCGATCTGCTTCTGGTGGAGACGATCTTCGATACGCTCAACGCCAAGGCGGCATTTTTTGCGATCCAGCAGCTGTTTGCGGAAGGGGCGCGGCAGGTGCCGATCATGGCCTCGGTCACCTTTATTCAGGCCGGGAGCAATCGCGGGTTTTCGGGCCAGACGGTCGAAGGGTTTTGGAATTCGATCTCGCATGTGCCGTTGCTCAGCGTGGGCATGAACTGCGCATTGGGGCCGAAAGAAATGCGGCCCTTGATCGAAGAGCTCTCGCAGATTGCGCCGATTTTTGTGAGCAGCCATCCGAATGCCGGATTGCCCAATCCATTACTGCCGACAGGATTTCCGGAAACGCCGGATTCGTTGGCGCCACAGCTGCGCGAGTGGGCGCAGAACGGCTGGCTCAATATCGTCGGCGGCTGCTGCGGGACGACGCCCGACCATATCCGTTCGATCACCTCGGCCGTGAAAGGGGTGACGCCACGGCAGCCCTCCAAGGTCGATCCCTACTTGCGGCTGAGCGGCCTGGAGGCCTTGACGGTGCGGCCTGAGTCGAATTTCGTCAATGTCGGGGAGCGTACCAATATCACCGGCTCACCGGCCTTTTCCAAGCTGATTCTGGCCGGCGATTATGACAAAGCGCTGACTGTTGCGCGTCAGCAGGTGGAAGGCGGGGCGCAGGTCATCGATATTAATATGGACGAAGGCATGCTGGACTCCAAAGGGGCGATGCAGAAGTTTCTGCGGCTGCTGGCGGCGGAATCGGACATCGCCCGGGTGCCGATCATGGTGGACAGTTCCAAATGGGAGGTCATCGAAGAGGGCCTTCGCAACATGCAGGGGAAGGGCATCGTCAATTCCATCAGTCTGAAGGAAGGCGAGGCGAAGTTTCTCGACCAGGCCCGGCTCATTCGTCGGTACGGCGCGGCGATCGTGGTCATGGCGTTCGATGAACGGGGGCAGGCCGACTCGGTCGCGCGACGGATCGAGATTTGTGAACGCTCCTATCGCCTGCTGACGGAACAGGTGGGGGTGCCGCCGCAGGATATTATATTCGATCCCAACATTCTCACGGTCGCGACCGGCCTTGAAGAACACAACAATTACGCGGTCGATTTTATCGAAGCCACCGGATGGATCAAGCAGCACCTGCCGTTGGCAAAAGTCAGCGGCGGCGTCAGTAATATTTCGTTCTCGTTCCGCGGCAACAACGTGGTACGCGAGGCCATGCACGCCGCGTTCCTCTACCATGCCATTCAAGCCGGCCTCGACATGGGCATCGTCAATGCGGGACAGCTGGCGGTGTATGAGGAGATTCCCAAGGACCTGCTGGCGCTCGTCGAAGATGTGCTCTTGAATCGAAGGCCCGACGCGACGGAACGGCTGGTTGCCTTCGCGGAAACGGTCAAACAAAAGGGCAAAGCCGCGGTGAAGGACGACGAGTGGCGGACAAGGCCGGTCGAGGAGCGTTTGGCCCATGCGCTGGTGAAGGGATTGACCGACTATATCGATCAGGACGTGGAGGAGGCGAGGCAGAAGTCCTCCCGGCCGCTCGACGTGATCGAGGGACCGCTGATGGCGGGCATGAACATTGTCGGCGATCTCTTCGGATCGGGAAAAATGTTCCTGCCGCAAGTGGTGAAGAGCGCCAGGGTCATGAAGAAAGCCGTGGCCTATCTCATGCCGTTTATGGAAGCCGAAAAGTTACGGTTGGGCACATCCCGCGCGAACGGCAAGATCCTACTCGCGACCGTCAAGGGCGATGTGCACGATATCGGCAAGAATATCGTGGGCGTGGTGCTGGGCTGCAACAACTATGAGGTGATCGACCTGGGCGTGATGGTGTCTTGCGAAAAGATTCTGGCGGCCGCGCGTGAGCATCAGGTGGATGTCGTCGGTCTGAGCGGTTTGATCACTCCGTCGTTGGATGAAATGGTGCATGTGGCCAAGGAGATGACGCGTCAGGGGTTTACGGTGCCATTGCTCATCGGCGGCGCTACGACCAGCAAGGCCCACACGGCCGTGAAAATTGCCCCTTCGTACGGTAATGCGACGGTGCACGTGCTCGACGCCTCCCGCGCCGTCGGTGTCGTGGGCAGTCTGATCAATGAAGAGCAACGGGAGGGGTACTCCGCCAACGTTCGTGCCGACTATGACCGCATCCGGCAGGCGCATCAGGACCGTGGGCCGAAAACCCTGCGTAGTCTGGAGGAAGCCCGGAAGCGCCGACTGCCGACCGATTGGGCCGCTGCCGATATTCCCACGCCGTCATTTACCGGCGTGCGTCAGATCGATCGGATGCCCTTGCGCGAGTTGGTGCCCTACATCGATTGGTCGCCCTTTTTCCATACGTGGGAATTGCGCGGCCGGTATCCGGCGATTCTGGACGATGCCACGGTGGGACCGAAGGCCAAGGAACTGTTCGCCGATGCGCAGGCTTTGCTGGAGGAGATTATCCAGGGTGAGTTGCTGACGGCTCGCGGTGTCTACGGGTTCTTTCCCGCCAACAGCGCGGGCGACGACATTCATCTCTATCGGAATGCAGATCGACGTGAGGTGCTGGCCACCTTCCACACGCTCCGGCAACAGATGGAGAAGCCAGCCGACCAATTCAACCTGGCGCTCGCGGATTATGTCGCACCCAGGGAGTCCGGGCGCGCCGACTACGTGGGCGCGTTCGTGGTGACGGCCGGCATCGGCGTGCCGGCGCTCTGCGCGAAGTACGAGAAAGATCATGACGACTACAATTCCATCATGGTCAAGGCCCTGGCGGATCGGCTGGCGGAAGCCTTTGCCGAATGGCTGCATAAACAGGCACGGCTCGAATGGGGATATGGGAAGACGGAAGACCTCACGAACGAAGACATGATTCGCGAGCGGTATCGGGGGATCCGGCCGGCTCCCGGATATCCGGCCTGTCCGGATCATACCGAGAAGCGGACGCTGTTCGATGTACTGAACGCCGAGACTCAATCAGGGGTGACGCTGACCGAATCCTACGCCATGTTGCCGGCCGCTGCGGTCAGTGGCTTGTATTTTGCGCATCCGGAGGCGAAGTATTTTGCCGTGGGAAAAATCAATCGCGACCAGGTGGAGGATTACGCGACCCGAAAGAAACTACCGATCAGCGAGGTAGAGCGGTGGCTGGCTCCGAATCTCAACTATGATACGTAGTTGAGAAGGGCCGATGGCAGATCGCATATAGCTTATGGCGGACAGAAAGGGCGAGGAAGGCTCCGGCCTCTAGGCTATCAGCCATAGGCCATACGCTCTTACCTTCCGATTAGTTTTTGACGGCTTCGAGGGGCGAGGCAATGGCAGGGGAGGCGGACACGCCGGCGATGACACTCGTGAGCGAGGTCTTGATCCAATGATATCGTTTCTCCGCCCACCTGTTAAACTCCTCCGAATTGTCAAACACCAGTTCCCAGGCTTTGGCGGCATCCAGCAGTAAGAGCTGGTGCGGCTGATTCTGTCCCGGGAAATACACCACCAGCACCGCCGATTTTCCGGTGAGACTGATATCCGTAAAGACGTGGATCATGGCTGCCGCGGGAAGCGGGATATCGCGCGTGGCGGCTTCGACCAGCGGTTGATACAGCCGGTGCAGCAGGTGCGTCGTATCTTCATATGGGCAGGCGGTTCGCAGGAGCCGGGGATTGGGCTTGTCGCCGAACAGATTGTCCGTCAGATAGGTGGCGGCTTCCCAGGTCGGCATCATGCCCGATGAGGCGAGGTTTTCACACAGATAGGCGATCCAATTGCGTGATGCGCGGGTCATGCGACCTCCCCCTGATCCTGTGTGATGGCGCGGTGGCGGGAGGTGGAGAGCCAAGTCGGATCGGCAAATTGATCGTAAATGCGCGTGATCTCTTCCATCGAGTCGAAGAAGATATCCAGCAGTTCCGGATCGAAGTGTTTACCCCGTTCCTTGAGCATCAGTTCCTTCGCGTGATCGAAAGCATAGGCCGGCTTGTAGACACGCTGGGTCGTGAGGGCGTCGAAGTTATCGGCGATGGCGGTGATACGGCCTTCGAGCGGGATCGTCTCGCCTTTGAGTCCGCGCGGGTAGCCGGTGCCGTCGAAGCGTTCGTGGTGCGTCCAGGCGATGAGCGCGGCGACTTTCAACAGTTCCGAATCGGAACCGGCCAGAATCCGGTACCCGATTTCCGTATGCTGGGTGATCACCTTGAATTCTTCGGGGGTGAACTTGCCGGGTTTGAGCAGCACATGGTCCGGAGTGCCGATCTTGCCGATGTCGTGCATGGGACTGGCGGTGCGGATGAGATCGCACCGCTCAGGTGAGAGCCCGTAGCGACGGGCCAGCAGTTCGCAGTAGTGACTCATCCGTTGAATATGCTGCGCGGTTGAGCTGTCACGATATTCGGCGGCGATCGCGAGCCGCTGAATGGTTTCTTCGCGGGAGAGGCGCAGTTCCTTCTCGCTCCGCTCCAGCCACTCAAGTGCCTGCTGAAGGGCAATTGTCCTGGTCCTGACGACTTCTTCCAGATTCTCCCGGTGCATGGCGTTTTCAATTTCCAACTTGCGTCGCCGCAACGCGTTAGCGACGTTGATCAGGACTTCATTCGCCTCGAACGGCTTGATGACGTAGCCGAAGGCGCCCATATCCAAGGCCGCATTCGCGAGGACGGGGCTGTCGAGGCCCGTAATCATGATAACGGCGGTGCTGGGGTATTGCGTCAGGATGTGGCGAATGAGATCCATGCCGGATTCGCCCGGCATGTTCACGTCACACAGCACCAACGCATAGGAGCCGCTTTCCATCCGTTGACGGGCTTCGCGCGCTTCTCCCGCCAGCGCCACCTTGTATCCGTGGGGTTCGAGAAGGTAGCCCAGCAATCGACGGATAGGTTCTTCATCGTCCACAATCAGGATGTTGCGGTTTTCGAGGATGGCTTGCTGGGTGGTGACTTCGGTGACGTTCGGAATGCTCATATGGTTCGCCGGGCTAGGTTAATCGTGGTGGTCGATCAGCAATAGAGTCAGTATCGGTCGTTGGGCGCAAAGTCTGAAGTGCGTGATGGATTGAGGGGGAAAAGCACCTTTTATGCCACTTAGGCCGCGGTGCGACAACTGTCCCGTACTGCCCGCCCATTGCTGCATCGATGCTGGAAACTCTGTTCTGTCGGGACAAGATCCGACGAGTGACAGTTGCCAGCCACTCTATTCCGCCCGGGGCTGAGATCGTCAACTCTGACGCTCGTTCGTTGATCTTTGAGCAGGCGGCGTTCGCGAGGGGGCAGCAACCTGCACTCTCACGCTGGATTATACAGGGGGCTTTCCCGATTGCCAGCCGAAACGCAGTTTGAGAAACCGGGCACCGGTCGCGCGGCTGGATTTGCTCTTTGAAGCCCCGTTCACTATAATCCGCTCCTTTAGATTTGCTGTGCAGGAAGGAGTGCGACTCAATGGCGAGCGGAGCAGGGCTAGGTCGAATCGATGGCCGTCGGCGGGATCAAATCCGCCCGGTCAAGGTGACGCGCAATTTTACGAAACATGCCGAAGGCTCCGTCTTGATCGAAATGGGGGACACCAAGGTCATCTGCACGGCTTCGATTGAAGAAAAAGTTCCGCCGTTTTTGAAGGGTAAGGGGGCCGGCTGGGTGACCGCCGAATATGCCATGCTGCCCCGGGCCACGCACGATCGTTCGCCCCGGGAATCGGTCAAGGGTAAGCAGGGCGGCCGTACGTTGGAGATTCAGCGGCTGGTCGGACGCGCGCTCCGTGCCGTCATCGATACGGGGCGTCTGGGCGAACGGACGATCTGGATCGATTGTGACGTAATTCAAGCCGACGGCGGCACACGCACCGCCTCGATCACCGGCGCGTTCATCGCGCTTGCGGACGCAGTCGCCGTGTTAAAGAAGAAAGACTTGATCAAGGGCAATCCACTGACCGACTACCTGGCGGCCATCAGTATCGGCAAAGTCGGGGGGCAGGTCATGGTGGACCTGGCCTACGAAGAAGACTCGCATGCCGAGGTGGATTTGAATCTGGTGATGACCGGCGCAGGGCAGTACGTCGAGGTGCAGGGGACGGCGGAAAAGACGCCGTTCAATAAGAAAGATATGGATGAGTTTCTCGATCTCGGGTGGGGCGCGATCCGTGAATTGGTCGATCTGCAAAAGTCGTTGATCGGCGCGCTGGGTTAACCATGCAGATTGTGCTGGCGACCAGGAATCAGCATAAGAAGCAGGAGCTGGTTGCTCTGTTAGGGGGGCTGGATATCACGATTCGTACACTGGACGATTTTCCCGACGCGCCTGACGTGGTGGAAGACGGCGAGACCTGTGAAGCCAATGCGATGAAAAAGGCCGTCGAGATCGCCCGGTATACGGGACTGCCGGCGGTGGCAGATGACACCGGGTTGGAGGTCGATGCCCTTGGCGGGCGCCCGGGAGCCTTTGCGGCGCGGTACGCCGGTGAACAGGCCAGCTACGAAGACAATTGGCGGAAGTTATTGCAGGAGCTTCGCGGTGTTCCGGCAGAAAATCGAGGTGCCCGCTTTGTGACCGTGGCGGCCATCGCATTTCCTGCCGGCAAGACGCGTTGTGCTAAAGGTGTGTTAGAAGGAGTCATTGCCGAAGAGGCGGTGGGCTCCCGTGGTTTCGGGTATGATCCGGTCTTTTTCCTGCCGGAGTATCATCAGACTCTGGCCCAGCTGTCGCCGGAGGTGAAAAATCGAATCAGCCATCGGGCCCGTGCCTTTACCCAGGCCAGGACTCTGCTTGAGCAGATGATGGCGGAACAGAACTCAGTCGGGGCGTAGCGCAGCTCGGTAGCGCGCCTGGTTTGGGACCAGGATGTCGGAGGTTCAAATCCTCTCGCCCCGACCAAACAAAGCTTGCTCGACCCGGCACGTCAACTGTGGCGGAAACACTCACGATCACCAGTGAGACCAGATTCTTGCAGGTGCGGCCCGGGGACCATACGATCAATTTGGGCGGCCTGACAAACACCACCAGCATCGCGCCCGTAGCTCAGTCGGATAGAGCATCAGCCTTCTAAGCTGAGGGTCGTTGGTTCGATTCCAACCGGGCGCACCACCTTCTCAACGTGTTCCTGACATGACGCTCTTGTCGCGGTATCGAACAGCCCTCATTGTGCTCTGTGGCATCGTCGCGCTCTATGCGCTGCTCGGTTTTGTCGTCGCGCCCTATGCCGTCAAGACCTACGCGATTCCTGCCTTGGCCGAACGTCTTCGGCACCCGGTCGTGCTCGGTGACGTCCGGATCAATCCGTTTACCTTTTCGATGACGCTGACGGCCTTCGAGATTCGGGAGCCGGATCAGACGCCCATGCTGGGGTTCGAAGAACTCTTCGTGGACTTCGAAGGGACCTCGTTGGCGCGGTCGGCCTATCTGTTCGACGAAATTCGATTGACCCTCCCCTTTGGCCTTGTCCACATCCGGGTCGATGGCACGTTGAATCTGCTGGGGCTGGTGCCGCCGGCTCAAGACTCACCGGCCGATCCTGCCCCACCAGCCGATGCCAAGGCGGAGAAGGCCCCTGTGCCGCCGGTCGAGATCCGTCTGCTGAGCATTCGGCAGGGGGTCGTCGAGTATCGGGACGATTCGAAACGCAAGCCGGTGACGATCGATGTGGTGCCGATTGAAATCACGCTGCGCAATTTCGGCACCCGGCCCGGGGGCGAAAACGCCTATGCCTTCTCGGCCGAGTTCGGTGAGGGTGAAACATTGGCCTGGGAGGGGACGGTCCACCTCGATCCGCTGGAATCGGACGGGCATCTCTCGCTGTCCAATGTCAGACTCAACACGTTCTGGCCGAGCCTGCGCGATCGATTTCGATTCGACATCCTGAGCGGGGCCGTCCTCGTCGATGCCCGGTATCACTTCGATACGTCGGCTGCTCCGGTCAACCTGCAGGTGAACGAGGGAAAATTCGTCCTGTCCGATTTCCGGCTGTCTGCGGCGGGGGATCGTGATCCGGTCATGACGGTGCCGGCGTTGGCGTTCGAGGGCATTCGCATGGACCTTCCAAAGCGGGAGGCGGGAGTCGGGACGATCGCGCTGAGCGGTGCAGAGATCCGTGCCTGGCTTGCCGAGGACGGCGTCGTGAATTTCACACCACTTTTTACTCCGGTTGCGGCTTCACGGGAGGACCCGGTCGAGTCGGAGCGGCCTGCGACGGAGCCCGGGCAGCCCTGGTCGGTGGACGTGCAGGCGATTGAGGTGACCAAGGCGCAGGTGGCGTTCGAAGATCGGAGTCTGAAGACGCCGGCACAGTTGGCCATCGATGATCTGCATGTGACGGTGAACGGGCTTCATGTGCCGTTGAAAGGCTCGTGGCCGGTGTCGGCCGGTTTTCGGCTCAATCAACAGGGTACCGTTGAGAGCAAGGGCACGCTGCAACTGGATCCCCTGCACACGGCGCTCTCCCTCAAATTGGCGCATATCGGTCTGCGGCCCTTCCAGCCCTATCTCGACCGTAGCATGCAGGTTGAAATCAGAGACGGCGAATTGGAATTGGACGGGGAGCTGGTGTATCGCAGCCGGCATGACCCGGAACCGATGCTCCGGTATACGGGACAGGTGGGGCTGAATAATCTGCATGTGGCCGACAGGGTGTCTGCCCAGGAGTTTCTTGGCTGGACGACTCTTGGGCTGAACAAGGTTGCGCTGGAGGTGGTCCCGACGAAGGTGAAGATCGAGGAGATTGCGTGGCGCGATCCGGCGATCCGGTTTGTGACGGCCAGAGACGGAACCACGAATCTTTCGCGCGCGATGAAGGCTCCGCCTGAAGGTCCGGCACAGCCGCCGGTACCGAAGCCGGTTGAGGCGACAGCGCCCAAGAAGGCGACGACTCCGATCCCCATCGAGGTGAATGTCGTCCGGTTGTCCAAACTGTCCGCCACGTTCATCGACGAGTCGATCGACCCGGTTGTCACAACCGGGATTCAAGACCTGAGCGGTACGATCAAGGGGCTGTCCTCCAAGCAGATCACGAAAGCGGAGGTGGCGCTGGCAGGGACAGTCGATGAGGTGGCCCCGCTCAAGATTCAGGGGCAGATCAATCCTCTGAGCGAGGATATGTATACGCACCTGACCTTTCTGTTCAAGGGCGTCGACCTCACGGCGGTGTCGCCCTACGCGGGCAAGTATGTCGGCTATCCGATCACCAAGGGCAAGCTCTCGCTCGACCTCATGTATCAGGTGTCGAAGAAGCAACTGGTGGGGGAAAACAAAGTATTGGTCGATCAGCTCACGTTCGGAGAGAAAACCGACAGCCCGGACGCCACGAGTCTTCCGGTTCGTCTGGCCGTGGGGTTGTTGAAAGACCGACAGGGGCGGATCGATATCGATATGCCGGTGCGCGGTGATCTGAACGAACCGGACTTTCGCTACGGCCGAGTGGTGCTGAATGCGTTGGTCAATCTGATCACCAAAGTGGCCACCTCTCCGTTTTCGGCGCTGGGGGGCCTTGTCGGCGGCAGCGGTGAAGACTTGCAGTTCATCGAATTCATGGCCGGAAGCGAAGTCCTGGAGAGTGTGGAGCAGCGAAAGATCGAGTCGATTGCCAAGGCGCTCCAGGAACGACCGGCGTTACGGGTGGATGTGGCGGGTGCGGCCGATCCTGCGCGAGACCGCGAAGCCCTGGCGTTGCAGAAAATAGCGACCGAGGTGCAGCGACGATTTACTCAGGGGGGAACCAAAAATCTGCAAGCTGTGCCCTCGCCCTCGCGGGAGTTTGAACTCCTGAGCGATCTCTATGCGGAGAAGTTGGGAAAGCAACCGATGAAGCGTGAAGAGCTCCCGGGGGGGAAATTCGTCGAACGGGTGTTGACGGCCGACGAACTGCGACAACAGCTGTTTCCGGCCATGACGGTGGAGGAGTCGGAATTGCGTCAGTTGGCGCAAGGGCGCGCCAGGGCCATTCGTGAGCGGCTGATCGAGCAGGGCGGGTTGCCCGAGGATCGCGTCTTCCTGATTGACGCGGAGCTGGCGCCTTCAGAGGGAAAACAGGTCCGGGTCAGGCTGAATCTGACGGGAAGTTGAGCGGCTGGGTAGGGTCAGGGCTTGGGCTGGTATCGCATTCGCGTTCCATGCAGCAGTGAGAGCTCGATTTCACTCGCGCTCAATTCAGTCGGGAAGTAGGCTCCGGAAATCTTGGCCGCATTGATGCTGGCTCCTTCGAGCTTCGCGTTGCGGAAATCGATACCTCGAAGATCGGCTTGCCGAAAGTAACACTCGCTGAAGTCCAATCCATCCGTCTCTAGCCCACGCAAGTCGAGGCCCCGCAAGTCGCAGCGGGTCAGGTCGACCGGTTCGCCTCCCGCCCGTTTGACGTTGAACTCCTTGATGCACCCCTCGCGAAGCAAGCGATACATGGGATCGTTGGCGATCCGGAGTCCGGTGGCTGGTGGTTTCGTATTCTCCATGCGCTCTCCTCTGGCACCTGAATTTCTTATCGGATACGTGAGTAAAAACTTGAGGGGGCAGGCGGTTTCTTCCGCCACCTGTTTTGCGGCATCCTTGGCGTAAGCTTCTGCTTGCACCGGGCGAGGAGAAACGGTACTCTAATCCTGTCTTTTTGCTCCCTTACGCAGTGCCACCACCAGATCAGACCGGAAATTGAAGGAGGAAATCATGGGACTACGATTGGGCGACGATGCCCCAAACTTTACAGCTGAGACGACGGAAGGGACGATCAACTTTCATGAGTGGCTGGGCGGCGGGTGGGGGATTCTGTTTTCGCACCCGAAGGACTATACCCCCGTCTGCACGACAGAATTGGGTTATATGGCGAGGATCAAAGGGGAGTTCGATAAGCGTGGCGTGAAGGTTCTCGCTATCAGCGTGGACCCCTTGGATTCGCATCGCGGTTGGACCAAGGACATCAACGAAACCCAGAATTGTACGGTCAGTTACCCTATCATTGCCGACCCGGAGAAGAAGGTCGCCGATCTGTATGACATGATCCACCCGAACTCGCTGGATAGCATGACCGTGCGATCGGTGTTCGTGATCGGGCCGGATAAGAAGATCAAGTTAATGCTGACCTACCCGGCTTCCTGCGGGAGGAATTTCGACGAATTGCTGCGCGTGGTGGATTCCCTGCAGCTGACGGCGAAATATAAAGTGGCGACTCCGGTGAACTGGAAGGACGGGCAGGACTGCATCATCACGCCGGCGGTGAACGATGCCGAAGCCAAGACGCTGTTTCCGAAAGGATTCAAAGCGATCAAGCCCTATCTTCGGCTGACCCCGCAGCCCAATAAGTAAGGCGAGATCAACGGGCAACCCCAGGAAAGGGGGAGGCAGCCTCACAGCTGCCTCCCCCTTTCTTTTATGCAGTCCATTGTGTTTTGGAAAGTTCGTCTTTATCGGTCCGGGTCATTTGAGAAGGGAAACAGCCCCTACACCAGGAGGAGGCCGGCTTCGCGGATCGACTGCCAGGCGGCGCTCCTGCTGAATCGATCGAATCCGCGCGCGCCGACGTCCGGAAAGCGATCGCGCACGTCGGCGAGGCGGGGGTAGTCGTGATTTCTCCGGCGGGGCGAAGGCGTGGATTCGTGCAGGAAGTGGAGCAACCATTCGGTGTGCGGGGACGCCAGGCTGATCGTAAAATCTTCTGTGCGTGTCGGGAGAATGACCCTGGTGCGTGTATGTCCGGTTGCCGCGACCACCGGCCTGCCGCCGATCCAGACGCAACGTCGTTCGGCAGTCAGTGGCACGGCAGAGGAAGCCGCCAGCGCCTGCGTGAGCCAGGTCTTCGTCACCCGTGGCGGTTTGACCCGATGTGAGAACCAGCGTTGTGTTGGGATATCGAAGCCGGCCTGCTCCATGTAGTTGAGTAACGCGACGCGCAGGCCTTCGCCGAGCCAGGGCGGGCAGGTCGCGTTGGGGTCGGCGTGGCGGAGATCGTTTTCGGCAAACTCTTCGAAGGTCGGGCCGAGGATCGTGATGCCTTCCGCAGCCGGGTTGAGCCCGATGGGACTGTGGGCGGTGGCCGTAAATTTGTGCCAGAAGGCGGACTGCAGGAGATGGTTCGCAAACAGTTGCCGCACACGTTCCAGTGAATCGACCGTGTCGGCGATGGTCTCACCGGGACACCCGTACATGAGATAGGCATGCACCAGGATGCCGGCCCGGCGAAATGCCGCCGCAACCCGCGCCGTTTGGTCTACCGTAATCCCTTTCTTCATCCGTTCCAGCAAGCGATCGGACGCGGCTTCGAGCCCGGCGGTCAGGGCGATGCAGCCGGATGCCGCCAGCAGTCGTGCTAAATCGGGGGAGAACGCCTCCTCGAATCGAATGTTCCCCCACCAGGAAATGGTCAGGCCGGTTTCGAGCAGGCGCAGGGCCAGGGCTTTGAGCGCGGCCGGCGGTGCGGCTTCATCGACGAAATGGAAGCCCCGTTGCCCGGTTTCTTGAATCAACGCCTCGATCTGGTCGATCAGGACGTCGGTCGGCGTCATCTCATAGCGCGAGATATAGTTCAGCCCGACATCGCAAAACGTGCATTGCTTCCAATAACAGCCGTGCGCAACGGTCAACTTGTTCCAATGGCCTTCCGACCAGAGCCGGTGCATGGGGTTCAGACTATCGAGGATCGAGAGGTAGTCGGTGAGCGGGAGTCCGGCATAGGTCGGTCGGCCGAGCTCATGCATCGGAATATCCGGTTCATTGCTGCCGTCTCGAAATATGACGCGGCCGTCTCTGCAGAGAAACGTCCGCCGGAGCAGGGGCTCGGGCTTCCCGCCTGCCAGGTGTTCCAGGAGGCAGAGGAAGGGGCGTTCTCCGTCATCGAGCGTCACATAATCTACGTACTGGAACAGTCGTGGGTCTTCGAGTCGTCTCAGCTCGGTGTTCACATATCCGCCACCCAGGACGATGACGGTAGGTGGTGATTGTGCCTTGATCGCCTGTGCAATCCTCAACGCACCGAACAGGTTGCCGGGAAAGGGAATTGTGAGGCCCACGACATCGGGCGTGGTTCGCTGGAGATGCGGCCAGAGCGCCTCAAGCAGCAATTCATCTGTGAGGCTCAGTGGTTGAGCCAGGGCGTCCTCGATCCGGTCGAATGACGAGGTGGCCTGCATAATCTGTTCGGCGTAACGATTCAGAAAGAGGTGGGGAGCGACGGTGCTGTGGAGGAGGTCCGTGAGGTCCTCAATGTACAGTGTGGCGCGGTGCCGGGCGGTGTCTGACGGCGAAGATGCGTGCGATCCTTCTCCGGGCCGACGATGAGAGGCAAAACGGGGGCCCTCCGGGAGGAATCCCGGGCGGGCGAGGTGGGGGGCCAACATCGGGTCCTTCCCCTGAAGAAACGCGATCACCGGCTCGATTGTCTGAAGATAGGCTGTTTCCAACGCCAGGATTTGTTGGATTTCGCCTCGCCACGGCCGGTCCGTCTGCTTGATCCGGGTGAAAGCCTGCTCCAGTCCCGACCGCGAGAAGAGGCGCAGCACCATTTCGAGGCCGAGGTCGGCTTGCGCAGCCTCATATCCCCGTGAATGGAGGAAACCTGTCAGGTAGGCGGTCGCGGGATAGGGCGTATTGAGTTGGGTCAGCGGGGGAATGACAAGGAGGACGCGTGGCTTGGCCATGCGAGGGAGATACCATACTGCAGGGCAGCGCTGCCAGCTGTGTGCCCGGGGCGGGTGGCCGGCTTTCTAGCAGGCTGCGCACAAAGGGCGTCCTCTTAATCCGTCGTTAGTGGAGCGTCAGCCGAAAAGAGCAATACGTTTCACGTTTCACGGATGGCGAGAGCGCCATCCTGCTAGGCTGCGCGCATGGACGATTGGATAAAGTATCCGGTCCATCGTTTGATGCGAAAGTACTCGACCACATTCCCTGGCAACTCGTCACGCGGCATGGCCCGAAGAATGCTGAGTTCCGACTCTGTTTGGAGATCTACGGTGCGGGGCTGGTCGGCCGGGGCGGCCTGGTCGTGCAGCAGGACGAGAGGCTTGAGACGGTATTTGAAATTGATATTGAGCACCTGCCCGAAAGAGCCGTCGGTCAGCGTCACGATAGTTCCGGGCGGAAACACGCCCAGCGTTTGGATCATCGCGATCAGGACTTCCGACGAAAAGAGTCGCTGTTGATGCTTGTACATCGTCGCCAACGCTTCCGCCGGGGAAAGGGCGTCTTCAGGATGAACGCTATTGACGAGTGCGTCGTAGTGGTCCACGGCGCTCACGATTCTGGTGGGGAGCGAGATTTGGTCTCCCTTGAGTTTCTCGGGGTAGCCGGACCCGTCCAGCCGTTCATGGTGGCTGCGGATGACGTCCAGCACTTCCTCGGGAAAACCGGGGAATCGTCTGAGCATCTCCACGCCAAGGTAGGGATGCATCTGATATGTCACATTCTCGACTTCTGAACGGCGGGCACGGGTCTGCAAGATGTGACGCGGAATGCGCTGTTCCCCCACGTCGAGGAGCAGTCCGGCCATGCCGATCAATTGGAGCGCCTCCTGATCGATGTCGAATTGCTGTGCCACGATCATGGACAGCGTCGCCACATTGAGGGCATGAAGGGTGCTGGAATTGGCGATATCTTCCTGGTCGAAGGCGCTTGCGACCGTGCCGGCGGCTTCTGTGTTGGTCAGGAGCGTGCTGAGTCCGCCGATCATGGACTGCGCGTGCCGCAATCCCTCCTCTGAGCCGCCCGTGAGGTGTTGCATCATTTGCGAACTCTGATCGAGCATCTGACGATAGGCGGTGGAGGCGAGTGCTACTGCCTGGTGGTAGTCGCCATGGGTGGGCTGCTCTTCTTCGGCCGGGGTCGGAGCCTCTGGTTCGACGATGGCTTCGGCTACGCTGGTCTGCGCAGTCGTTTCCGAAACGCCGGTCGAAGGTGGAGGCGGCAGGATAACGTTGCCCTCTTCATCCGTCTCCGGGTCCGATTCTCGCGGATAGACCAACACGGTGGCCAATCCGAGTCCTTTGATTGTCGTGATCTGGTTTTGGGAGGTGAGTTTGAACGACCGGCGCGGGAAGGGATGCTTGAACCAGGAGCAATTCAGGTCGACGTACATGCCCAGGCGGAGATGCTCCGGACGGAGCACCAACGTATCGGACGTGTCGAGTTGAGATATCTCGTCTGAGGTTCGAAGCAGCGCCATGGGTGTTTCTTTTGCACGGAAACCGTCGGTCGATACGTAAGCACTTTAGCTCGGATTATTCATGAATGCCGTCGCGAGGCGTTCGAGGCGGAAGCCCGCCGAGGCTACTCGCACGTGAGGCCGAACGAGAACAGCCTCGCCGGGCGAGAGGATCGGACGCCGGAGCAGGCATTCATGAATAGTCCGGGTTAGGCTATGGGCTGTATCGGACAAGAGGAGAAGAACCTCGATGAAGAAGGGGCATGGAGGACGTGTCTCTACGTATTGTGAATCCCCCCGGTCTCCGGCGAGGCCCCGGTCCGGTTGCCGGATCTGTCCCATGTTCGGGTTGGGAAGGTTAAATGGTGCCCAGCAATATCGAGAGGATAGGATGTGAGTCCCCTTCGGTATGAAGGGGGTTCAGGGGGATGCGGATGTCTCTGCTTCGACAAGACGAAGAAAATCCAAACAGGCAGAGCGGATGTGTGTCGGCTCTCGTCGTAGGTCGCTGCCAAGAATAAAGACGAGGTCTGAACCGTAGAGGGTGACCATCTCGCGAATGCGCGACGCGGTCATTCGTCCTGCGGCGGTCGGGAGGATGGGTGGGCAGCCGCCGAGCGTTCGTCGGCACGCCGTGGCAATCTGACGACAATCCTGTTCCGATATCGGATAGTTCAGGCCATAGGTTGGGTAGATGGTGATATCGGCGCCGGCTAGCCTCGGGAGAAGACCGAAGAGAACCGCAGGAGCGATGCCGCTGTCCGACGTCACATAGTGGCTCCCGAGAAAGTCCGGATGCGCGATGAGGGGCAGCGACAATGAGGACGGCTGAGCCAGGGAAGCCAAGGCGTCAAAGCCTGTCAGGCCGGGACAGAGCAGGAGTGCGCCCGCGCCCGCCTGCGTTGCCTTGGCGGCCTGTTCCGTGAGAGAGGGCCAAGGGCCGGAAACATGCGGCGCATAGAGACACCGTTTTCCGGTCTGGCGCGAGGCCTTGGCGACGGCTTCGGCGCAACGTGCGACCCGCTCTTCGAATCGACAGAAGGGGTGATCGCGCAGACTCTGGTCGTCCTTGATCAGATCAACCTCACCCAGGGCAAATTCGTGGGCCAGTTCAGCCAGCTGCTGCGGAGAATACCCGAGCGGCTTCAGCACCGCGCAGATTAACGGACGTCGGGGTACCCGCAGCAGGTCGCGGAGGCCCCGCGAGCCGAATCGAGGCCCCGTCAATTGGGAGACGACCGCATCGGGCAATGAGAGGTCCGTCACGCGGATGTGTCCTTGCAGGCCGGCCATGCCGATGATCATGTGAAGGAGCGCGCTCATGGTCCCGTCGAGGAGTTCAACGGGGAAACTGACCACTGCGCGGTGAGATTCGGGGGTGAGCGCCTCGAGCTGACTCACTCGGCCCAGAAGCTGATCCCGAATCGGTCCGGAGGGAATGACATGATCGGCGGCTTCAACGGTCTGGTCGATACAGAGCAGGTCTGCCCGCCTGCGTGCATCGGCGGCCGAACCGTGGAGACGATACTCCACTGAAAAGCGCTCTCCTGAAAACTGGAGGCCGGTACTCCGGCCTGAACTGTTCGGCATGTCCATCTCTTCTTAGCGGGCTGTTGAAAAAGTCCGTCAGCGGCGTTCCCGAGATCCGTGAAACGTCAATTGTAAAACGTGAAACGTACCTTGCGGGGCTCTTTTCTGTGGACGAGTGACGAACGACGGACTACGAGGACGGCCTTTCTGAACAGCCTGCTGGGTATTTCGGGGTCGTCATTCCGTTTGTCAACACACTGCTAGTTGCACTGTTCGATGAGGAGAGGGTACCGTATTTTAGCCCGATTCGATAGGTGGGGCGTTCTGAGTGGCATTCTGAGCCGGGTATCGTATGAAGCCGATTATTGGAGCGTAGATGATGGTGCCGGATCAACAAGACAATCAGTCGATGATGCGAGTTGCGGTTTCGAGCTGGTTGGTCCTGGTAATGGTGTTGGGTTGCTGGAGTGACGCCGGGGCTGCGCAACGGTTCGTGGACCTGACCTACACGTTCGATGAGACCACTCAAGTCTGGCCTGCCAATCCTCCCTTTCATCGTGACTCGACTGAACGGGGAGGTACGCCGACGGAAAAATGGTATGCCACAGGGCAGGTGGCGCTGTCCGAGCATGCCGGAACGCACATGGATGCGCCCGTTCATTTTGCGCAGGGGCAAGCGGGGATCGATGGCATTCCGGTCGACCGCCTGGTCGGTCCTGCGGTGGTCATCGATGTGCGCGTTGCGGTGGCCGAGGATCGCGACTATCGCGTCTCCTTGTCGGATATTCATCGGTGGGAGTCTGCGCACAGGACGATTCCAGCGGGAGCGATCGTGATGCTGCTGACGGGCTGGGGTGTGTACTGGACGGATCGTGAACGGTATTTCGGCAGCGCCACGCCGGATGTGCCGACGACGCTGCATTTTCCGGGATTCTCACAAGAAGTCGCGGAGTTTCTGGTGGCGGAACGACACATCTCCGGAATCGGAATCGATACAGCCAGCATCGATTATGGTCCCTCGCAGGATTTTGTGGTGCACCGGATTGTGAACGGAGCCGGCCTCTATGGACTCGAGAATGTGGCGCGACTGGATGAGGTGCCGGCCTCGGGTGCCACGGTCATGGCTCTCCCGATGAAAATTGCCGGTGGGACAGGGGCTCCGGTTCGTATCATCGCGATTCTGCCCTAAACAGGATGGTGAAAAAGGCCGCCAGCTTCGTTCTCGCATCGCTCCGGCCTCGCTGGACGACCTTTTTGACCATCCTGACTTCCTTGGTTTTCATTCATCTTGTGGAATTGAAATGAATACATGTCGACTCTATAGCGATTTCAATTGTCCCTTTTGTTACGCGATGCATGAGCGACTTCATGCGCTGGGCGTGATGGATCGGATCTCCTGGCAGGGGGTTCAGCACGCGCCGCATTTACCCGTGCCGATGACGACTTGGGCTGGGCACCTTGGCGCTGAATTGAAGCAGGAGGTGCAGATGGTTCGCCGACTGGCGCCCGAGTTGCCGATCGTTGTGCCGCCGGGAAAACCCAATACTGGGCGGGCGATTGCCGCGTCTGCGCGCGCGCTTCACATCGACCCGCTCCGAGGCGGGGAGTTTGTGCGCTCGTTGTATCGATCGTTCTGGGTGGACGGGCAGGATCTCTCCGATGACGCGGTGCTGCAGCGGGAGGCCGAACGTCAGGGGTTTGCCTCCGCGCAGATGGTCGGCGCACAGGCCACCACCGTCGATGCGATTCTTCGGACCTGGAATGATCAGTGGGCTGAGGCGGATCATCAAGGCGTGCCGCTCCTGCAGCGCTTGGACGGAACGTTGCTCGTCGGCCTGATGCCGGTGGATGTCATCGAGGAATTTCTCTCCGGAGGATAACGCCTGGTCCGATCTGCCTTTTCCTGATCATCGACGGATTCACCTCGCAATGTGACCGGTTGGTTCCTGCGCTCCCACCTCGCTGCAGAAACTGCCGAATCAGTTTGTCGTCAAGAGTCCCCGTGGTATGAGTGGCCTATTGCAGAGCTGAGTAGTTCTGCTAGGCCGTTTAGCCCACAGGAGTGACCCATGAAATCAACGCAATGGTTCCTCGCCGCGTTCTTGTTGAGCTGTTCATTGTTCGAGGCACATCATTTCGTTGCATCGGCAGCCGAACCGGCTCCCAGCGCCGCCAAAGCTCCGGCCGCATCGACCGAGGCCAAACAGGAAGAGGGGAAAACCGAGTTCTATGTCGGTGTTTATCTGCAGGGAAGTCGGCCACTGAATCGTCCGGTCAGACTGCAGGAGGACCCTTTCGCGAATACCGACGTGCAGGGCGGGTTAGGAGGCGGTTTGAAAGTCGGGATTTTTCCGGCGTTCGCCGGCCGGTTCGTCGGGTTGGAAGCGGACCTGTCCGGACTCGATGGAAAGGTCAATGCGCCTTCGGCCACGACGGGCGGTGTGACGAGGAGCGCGAATTTCCGTCTCCAGTCCATCAATGTCATGGCGAATGTCTTGCTGCGCTACCCCGGCGAGACGATTCAACCGTATATCGGCATCGGTGCAGGGTTATCCGGAGGGTTTGCGCGGGATTTGAATCTCCAGCACAGCACTATCGGCACGGTCCATGAGAATGCCGCCGACGGCGCCTTCGCCTATCAGTTTCTCGGCGGGATGCGCGCCAACGTCACGGAGCGCATGTTCCTCTTCACGGAATACAAATATTTTGTGGCGAATTATCAGTGGGAGAGCGAATTCTCAAACGGGTCGCGCGGCCCATCATTCACGCTGAACTATCGGGCTCATATTATCTCTGGCGGCATCGGCTTCACCTTCTAGCCCGGACTATTCATGAATCCCTGCTCCGGCGTCCGATCCTCTCGCCCGGCGAGGCTGTTCTCGTTCGGCCTCCTCGACGGACTGCCAGTACGCCTGCGTCGGCCTTACGTGCGAGCAGCCTCGGCGGGCTTCCGTCTCGAACGCCTCGCGACGGCATTCATGAATAATCCGGGCTAGCAGGCTGTTGAGAAAGCCCGCCGGCAGCGTTCTCGCATCGTTCAGACCCTCAACGTACCCCCATGGGAAAAGAGCCTGTCCCGGCAGGCGGGAGGTGGGCGGGTAAGAACGTAACGCCTCGGCTCAGGACACGGCCGGCTCACCGCCTCGCCGACGTCCGCAAGCGTGACGCTCATTATTTTTCGCGTCGCGGACCTCGCTGCGGCCTTGCTGGACGGCCTTTTTTGCGCATCCTGCGCTATTCTGATACCAACATGCCACGTGAGCTGATCGCGACGTATTCTGTGAAAGCGAGTTTTTCCGCAGCCTGCTGAATCTTCTGCCAATTCAGAACGCCGCTTCCTCCTGTGCGAGGCACGCTCCCACCCCCTTGCCCCTGCTGGGTTCCAGGCGGGGCCTCGTGTTGCGCCCCTTTCAGTTCTGATGCTCCTGGGCAGACAAAACTCCCGACGCCTGATTCTCGCGCTTGCGGTTCTCCATGGGAGAGGCATAAGATAATGCAACGTCCGCCCGTTAACCTGGCATTCGGAGGAAGAGCAGTGTTCTGGGACAGGCGGCATCCTTCGGAGAAACCAGAGCGCCTCTGTTCATTCTGCGGCAAACGTCAGGGCGCAGTTCAATCCCTCATCACCAGTCCCGAGCCGTACAGCTGCCATTCTTGCCGTACGTCTGCTCCGCTCTTGATCTGTGAGGAATGCATTCAGCGCTGCTCCCAGTCTGTGGCCAAGGACAAGAACGGCGGTGCGCAGGGTTCATCCTCCTCCCTGCCGCTCGTGGTCCCCAAGCCGACCGACATCAAGGCGACGCTCGATGAGTTCGTGGTCGGGCAGGATCGCGCCAAGAAAGTCCTCTCGGTCGCGGTCCACAATCACTACAAACGGATTCTGAACCGGGAACGGCTCAAACACGTCGATCTCCAAAAGGGCAACATCCTGATGATCGGATCGACCGGGACTGGGAAGACGCTCCTGTCCCAGACCCTGGCCCGCATCCTTCATGTGCCCTTCACCATCGCCGATGCCACGGCCCTGACGGAGGCCGGGTACGTGGGAGAGGATGTCGAGAACGTTGTCCTCAAGCTGCTTCAGAGCTGCGAGTACGACGTCGCGCGCGCCGAGACCGGCATCATCTACATCGATGAAATCGACAAGATCAGCCGCAAGTCGGAGAACCCTTCACTGACGCGGGACGTGTCGGGCGAGGGTGTGCAGCAGGCGCTCCTGAAACTGGTCGAAGGGACGGTCTGCAATGTGCCGCCGAAAGGCGGACGGAAACATCCCGACCAAGACTACATTCGTGTGGATACGACCAACATTCTGTTCATCGCCGGGGGGGCGTTCGTCGGGTTGGATCAGATCATTGGTCAACGAGCGATGCCCAAGCGGCTGGGGTTCGGAGCGGTGCGTGCCGACCACGAAATCGACGGTCACACGGACATGCTGCGTTTCGCGCAGTCCGAGGATTTACTGAAATTCGGGCTCATTCCCGAGTTTGTGGGCCGATTCCCGATCCTGACTACTCTGGCGGACCTCGATGTACCGGCGCTTATTCGCGTGCTGACCGAGCCGCGCAACGCGCTGGTGAGGCAGTATCAGGCCCTCTTTGAGATTGAAGGGGTCGAGCTTGAGTTTACTGATGCCGCCGTGAAAGCCGTCGCCCGCCGGGCAGCGGTCATGAAAACCGGAGCACGGGCGTTGCGCACGATCCTCGAAGAAGTGATGCTGGACCTGATGTATGAGATCCCAGCGTCGGGCGGGGTGAAATCCGTCGTGATCACCGAAGAGGTCATCGCCGGAATCGGGGCGCCGCAAATTCTTACTTGACAGGCTACACCACAAAACAAGCCACCCGTCAGCCGCAGGGTTCTACCCCGTAGTTGAACGGAATGTGAGACAAACCTAACCCTTCCCTCCAGGTCTCACTTGCCGGAGCAGAATAAAACCTGCGGGTGTAAATGCGCCAGGAAGGAATCCAAGATTAGGCTGCGTGCCTGGTTCGTGTTTCGTGTGCAACGGTTTCGAAGGAACGACCGTCATCACGAGACGCCGCAATCCGCCGCTTCTCAGACTCACTCTCGCTCGCCATAGACCAGGCGAGCAACCACACAAGCGCAACCATCGTTCCGAGACCGATGATCTCGACGGCCATACGCCACCTCCGTTGACTGAACCACGAGATTCGTGGATCCCTCACCGGCACCTATGCGGCTTGACGGGATCCGGCAGGGGCCTGCGAGATGGCCTCGCTCGGCTCCCCGACGTTTCCGCTTGGTGCCTTGGGCGACTTTTTCGACCCTGAGTAAGTGATGTCTATGCAGACGAACAAGGTCGCCACCATCGCCAAGAGACCGACGACGATTCCCCAATAGACTCCTGACATAAGCCACGCTCTCGCGCGAACTGCGCGAGTCCTTCTTCCCATGCGCCCTCATACCGCCATGCGATATGCCTCCTCGGCTTTGTCGCGCTGCATTTCGTTTGGATGGTCGTTCTCTCGACGTCGGGCAACCAGGCTGATGCAGGCCCAGTCTCCCGACGTCTTGCTCGCGTCACAGGGAACGGGTTTCGGTGTGTACAGTCGGCCACATGCCGTACCTTTTGGATTGAGATGATCGGCTGTGGACGGAAGTTGTTGCGAGTCGTCCCAGTCGGCGTAAGCACATCCGAAGGAAGCAACTCGTCTGTATTGCTGGAAAGAATTCGTTTGGAGAGGAGGCCATACCTGCCATGCGCATCCCGTTGGATTTGTGCTCCACGGAAGATCATGACTACCACCTCCAGAATGAGGCGGACGTGAACCAGATGTTATTCTATGCTCCGGCAATGTATCGGTCAAGAGCGAGCAGGGTGAGACGCTTGTCGGAGCACAGGGAAGGATGATCCAGGATTCTCTAGATTACGTCGTCGGTCACCGGGGGGAGGGGACGCGACGGGTGCTTGGAGGATTTGAACCGCAGGGTGAACTCTTGTTGCTCTGCATCGGGGGAGAGGTGGAACGATCCTTCGGCGGTCAGGTGTTCCTGCGAGAGCGATTTGCCTTGCGGGAAAATTTTCAGACGGAATTCTCCTGCGCGCCGCGGTTCATGAGACGGCAGAGTCCCTTCCACCTCAGTATTCCTGTAGAGTCGCCAAGGCCTGGTCGAACAACCCGCGCAGGAGGTTTCCGGGCACGGTCTTGTCGAACGCTTCATTCGCGACGGAAGGGCGCAGGTCTTCAACCGGCAGGGCATGATCGTTCGTCGCCGACAGCGGCGTGGCAGTCAGGAGCAAGGCCGTGAGGAAAAAGCCGACCATGGAAACAGTCTATCGACCGGTGAAAAAGCAGTCAAGCGCGTGATCGGAGCATGTCGGTTGAGGCTGATAAGCGAGGCAGGTTAACAGCGCGTGAGCAGTTTCTCATTCCGGTTCCATTGCGAAACCGTGCCGCTGTTGTCGGTCAGCTCAAGCTTGTCCTGCGCCAACAGCCGTACCGACATCGGAGGGGTTTTGCTTTGGGGGACGATCAAGCGAAACCGGTCCTGCTCCTTCTCGATGCGACCCGACTGCGAGATCGCTTTGTAGAACTCGGAGACGTTCGCCGACGTGATGGTCCAGACGAATTCTTCCTGCCGATCGACGAACTTGGCGGAACCTTCCCAGGTTCCCACGAGAGAGGGCTCGACCGGTGGCCGCCGCTTCACGGCGACTTTGTGCGGGACGGCTGCAAACGATTGCCAGAGTAACGGGTCGAACTTGTTCGGCCCCTGATTCTTGGCGAGTCTGTCCCAGGTGACACTCAGAATGCCGGTGGTCGAGAAGCGGTCGTTCCCGGCTACTTGATAGGTTCCGTGCAGAATTTCTTGATAGGATTCCGCCTGCCAGCGTCCCCGGTCTGCGGTCACGGTGCCCGGCATCAATACGGCAGTCGTCAGGGACCAGGTGCCGCCCTCGTTCAGCGCAAGATGGCCTTTCCCATACATCAATCCGACGGGCGGGCAACCATACCAATCACCGGCCCAGTGGGACGGGGTGGCGGTCAGCCCTGGCTCGGTTGACGCCGCCGGACCGCTGCGAAGGGGGCCGCCGAGTCTGGTCGCGGCGACCTTGGCGAGGTTGGTCACGGCTGCTTGCGCGTTGGGTTGTTTCGAGGACGAGAGTGACAGAGTGACGAGCGCATCGGCCTTCAGAAACGTCAGCTGAATCCCGCCGATAGGCGACCGCAGGGTGAAGGCGCCGTCGCCGACCCCGGGAACCGGCTGGTGACCGGCCTTTGAACGCTGATCGTGAAACAGACTTTTTGTGTCTCCGTCAGGGCCGGGGTTCAATTCCACCGTCACGGTTTCCTGGGGATTACGCTTCGCCTGGTACAGGCATTGGCGATCATTCTGGCGCAGGCCCGGCGTCACGGGGGTTCCGATGGCCAATTCAACTTCGGCCTCTGTCACGATCAAGCAGGCGTTGAGATTAGAGGAGATCACGTCGGAGGATTGTGAACAACCGAGCACCGCAGTCCCGGTCAGGAAGAGGCTTAGGAGCGGTCGTATCAAGGAGCAGTATGCCATGGCATGCGCAGTCTAGGAGGGTTCGGCGACAAATTGCAAGGTGCGCCGCCACGCTCCGGTAGTGAAGCTGCGGTTGCTGCAGTGACCGGCCTGCGGCATGCGTCGGGCAGGAGTATGTGATCGCAATCAGGCTGGAACAAACGTCAAGGAGACGCCGTTGATGCAGTAGCGGAGGCCGGTGGGTCTCGGGCCGTCATCGAAGACATGTCCTTGATGGCCGCTACACCGGGCGCAGTGGACTTCCACCCGGGTCATGAAAAACCTGGAATCCGTGCGTTTCTCCACCACCTTGGGGTCAATCGGTTGCCAGAAGCTTGGCCAGCCGGTGCCGCTATCGAACTTATGCTCCGAGGAGTAGGCGGGCAGGTCGCAGCCGGCACAATGATAGATGCCCGCCTGATGATTCTCGTGGAGCGGACTCGTAAAGGCCCGCTCGGTATCTTCATGCCGCAGGACCTGATAGGCCGCGGGCGACAGCAGTGTTTTCCATTCGTCGTCGGTCTTGGTGACTTTTATGATATCCCCGATCTCGATTTTGGGCGGCATGGGCAATCTCCTTCACGTCTTCGCCTGACGTGTGTGTGGGCCGGATAACACTGTGATCCTGACATAAGAGATTACGGAAGGGCAAGACAAGCGGATGTGTGGGCGCCCGGAACCGCGGGCCCCGGCTGTTCAGCCGGGGCCCTGGATCTTACGAGGCGGTCGCGCTCGCCAACGGCTCACCCCGTTCGGATGAGGACGCGGTATCCTGATTGAACGCCGCCGGGAGCACTTCCTCGATCCGTTCCACCGGAATTACCGTGAGTTCATCGCGCACTTCCTGCGGGACTTCTTTCAAGTCCTTCTCGTTGGCCTTCGGCAGAATGATCCGCCGGATGCCGGCCCGATGCGCGGCCAGGACCTTCTCCTTGATCCCGCCGACCGGCAGCACCAACCCGGTCAGGCTGATCTCTCCCGTCATCGCCGTGTCGCTGCGCACCGGCTTGCCGACATAGGCCGAAGCCAGCGCGGTCGCCATGGTGATTCCGGCCGAGGGGCCGTCTTTGGGAATGGCGCCCGACGGGACGTGGATGTGGACCCCGTTGCGTTTGAAGCGCGAGATATCCAGCCCCATGCTTTCGGCATGCGACCAGAGGTAACTGCGCGCCGCGCGTGCCGACTCCTGCATGACATCGCCCAATTGCCCCGTCAGCGTCAGTTCGTGACTGCCGGGCAACAGGGTCGTCTCGATATAGAGCACATCGCCGCCGGTGGGAGTCCAGGCCAGACCGGTCGCGACTCCGGCCGGCAGATTCTTCCGTGCCTCTTCCGGTTGGAATCGTTCCTGCCCGAGCCACTCATCCAGAAGCGGTTGCGTGATGTCCACGGGGCCAGCCGGAGCATCGGCCGGCCGATCCGCGAAGGTCACGGCGACCTTTCTCGTAATGCGGCCCAACATTTGTTCCAGCTGCCGCACACCCGATTCCCTCGTATAGCGGCCGATGATATGGTCGAGCACCGCGTCGGGCAGAGTCACCTCCTCGGCTCGCAGGCCGGCCTCCTTCAGCCGTCTCGGCCAGAGGTACCGCAGGGCGATTTCGCGTTTCTCCCGCTCGCTGTATCCATTCAACCGGATGATTTCCATACGGTCGAGCAGGGGTTGCGAGAGCGTCTCCAGCGTGTTCGCCGTCGTGATGAAGAACACTTTCGACAGATCGAACGGCAAATCGAGATAGTGGTCCCGGAACGTATGGTTCTGCGCGGGATCCAGAATCTCCAGCAACGCCGCCGCGGGATCGCCGCGGAAATCGCGTCCGAGTTTATCGACTTCATCCAGCATGACGACCGGATTGTTCACGCCGGCTCGTCGCACCGCCTGGATGATCCGACCGGGAAGGGCCCCGACATAGGTGCGGCGGTGGCCGCGCAATTCGCCTTCGTCATGCAACCCGCCGAGGCTGAAGCGCTCGAACGTGCGCCCCATGGACTTGGCGATGGACTGCCCCAGGCTGGTTTTCCCCACACCGGGAGGGCCGACGAGGCAGAGGATCGGCGCCTTGGCGGACGGGTTCAACTTCAAGACCGCCAGATGTTCCACAATGCGTTCTTTCACTTCCTTGATACCGTAGTGATCCTCGTTCAACACCTGACGGACATGGGCGAGATCGAGTCCTTCTTCCGAGGACTTGTTCCACGGCAGTTCGAGCACCAGTTCCAAATAGCTCCGGATCACCTGATGCTCGGGTGACGCGCTCGGCGTCTTGGCGAGGCGCGCCAGTTCACGGTCCGTTTCTTTCCTGACATGTTCAGGAAGATCGGCTTCGTGAATCTTGGATCTCAGCGCGCCGACTTCATCTTCTTCCCCGTTACTCTCGCCCAACTCCTGCTGAATTGTCTTGAGCTGCTCGCGGAGGAGATATTCCCGTTGTGTCTTGCCCAGTTTTTCCCTGGCTTCGCTGGTGATCTTGTCGCGCAACTGGAGAATCTGGACTTCCCGTGACAGCGCCGCATAAAGCCCGCGCAACAGGTCTGCACGGGTGGGGGCTGCAAGCAACTGCTGTTCGCCGTCCAAGGTCAGATTCAACAGGGACGCGATGCGATAGGCCAGGACCACAGGATCTTCTTCCGTGCCCAGGGCGGCGACCGCTTCATGCACGCCGGGAGTCTGGATCAGTTTCGGCAGTTCGGTGATGATGTCCAGAATGGCCCGATGCAGTGCCTCGACTTCTGTGCTCTGCTCACTCGGAGGCGCCAGCTGTTTCACACGGGCCTGAAGATACGGCTCCACCTGGTCGAGCTTCAGCAGGACGACGCGCTCCAGTCCCTGGATCAAAATATTGTAGTGTCCGTCCTGTGTCTTGGCGGTCTGCTTAATAACGGCCTTGGTTCCGATGGGATAGAGATCTTCCAGCGCCGGCTGATCGGTTTGCGCATCCCGCTGGGCCACGACGAGGAGTGTTTTATCTTCGGTCTTCAGCGCCGCCTCGACCGCGGCGATGGAACGGTCCCGGCCGACGGTCAAGGGCATCATGGTGCCGGGAAATAGCACCGTTCGCTTCAAGGGCAGCACGGGCAAATGCGTGAGTATCGGGGTCGTCGATTCGTTCATTTTATCCTCCGCTGGGCTCGGATGGTCATCGGGTAGAGCGGCGTGTCGGGTACAGAAGGCACGGTCACGCTCGTTCTTACCGGTTAAGATAGCCACAAGAGAGGGGGAGTCAAGCGCAGGCTTTGAGAGGAGAGCAAATGGCTTATAGCGTATAGCCAGGCGGAGGCGCGGCGACCGGAATGAGAGACTCTCTACGAGTTAGTTTCCTACATCAGCTATTCGCTATAAGCTCCTGCCCCCCATCATTCGGCTACCGGTCGATGAAGAGGCTGCCCGGGTTTTCAATGAACGTTTTCCGATTGAGCCGTTCAGGACGCGCACCGTTGGCCGGCGGAGGAATGGAAGCATAATCGTCTCTTCCCTCCAGGTCGAAAAAAGCGCCGATGCTGTGCTCAGCCCCTTGTCCGAGCCCCCGGCTCACCGCATATTGATCCGCGCCGCCTTCTTCAATGAACAGCCCCCATCCCCCGAGGTCGCCCATCCCCAAACCAGTCGAGGCGGGGAGATCGTAAAAATCGCTGTCCGTGCCGCCGTCTATGGCCATGCCGACACTGCCGTCCCAGGCCGCGCCACCGTTATAGAAGGGGCCTTTGGAGCCGTACCGGTCCTTGCCCCGGTAATCGATATTCAGGCCCACGCCGAAGTGCGCGGCAGTGCCATGACCATAACGTGCGGCCTGGTGTTCGTCGTCGCCGTTCAGATCGAGCTTCACGCCGAGACCGAAAAAATACCCGTGCCCTTGAGAGAAGTTTGCACTGCGATACCGGTCGCGACCATCCAGATCGACAAAGAGTCCCCAGCCCCCGGCCAGACTTTGCGCGCGTTGGGCCGGCTGTTTGCTGAAGACACGAAGCCCCGCTCCGGTTCCAAGCCCGAAACAATCGTATTGAAATGCAGGATCCTGCGGATGCGCATTGGGCGTGTCGGTCTCATTGTACGCGCTGGGGTACCGCCCGCCGCACTCGTAGGAATCGTTTCCCGATACATCGATCAACGCGCCGACACCCAACGGCGCTCCGAAGCCCAGCGCATAGCCGAAGCTGGTATAGCGGTCGTCTCCGGCACGATCCACCAGTAAGCCGAACCCGCCGAAGGCCGCGCCCTGGGTGAACCGGTTCCCTTCATAGATGTCCTGTCCATCTCCATCATACAGGATACCGAGCCCCGCGAAGCCGGTTCCGCCGGAGCCTGGCGCCAGGCGGTAGGTATCGTCGCCGCTATGATCGATCACGAGGCCGATTCCTGCCCGTCCGGTGGCAAGGCCCAGCGGGGCCGGCTGATAGGTATCGTTGCCGCTCAGGTCGATGACGACACTGTTGCCCAGATCGCTGTTCGGGCTCGCCCCGATCGTTCCACGATACGTGTCGTTGCCGCCCAGGTCGATGATCAGCGCGGCGCCCTTCTCGAGGTCATAGGTGTTCGGGCCATGGCCTCCCACCACCAGCAGCCCGTACGACGTCTGTTGAGCCAGAAGCAGATCTCCGGTGATGCCGGGAACGGTCCGGCCGATCGGTTTGCGGTTGTGCAACGCAATATCGAGTTGCTGCAGGAAATTCCGGTTGCCGAGCCGCGCCAGCCGTTGTGCGGCGCTGATGAGCGAGGCATAGTCCACCTGTTGCATGAGCAGGGTCGCGTATCTGGCTGCGGCTTCGGCCTCTGAAAGTTGCGCGGGCGGGGTGACCTGAGGAATGAAATGTTCCACCAGCGGGCGAGCCTGTGTGAACAAGAACTCCCGATCCTGTGGCGAGAGATGGCGGAGCGCTTGTTCGCGGTCCTGATAGGCCTGTTCGAGTGCGTCGGTGAGAAAGGTCAGAAGCTCCTCAGTGGCGAGCGTGACCGGAAAGGTCAGCGGCGCAAAGGAGGCGCCGGTACGATCCATGCCGCCTTCCAGAATGTCGATGACCGCCGGCAGCCCTTCGACACCCGCTTCGGCCGCAGTCGCCGCCAATAGACCGGCCTGTTCGGCGGCTGCCAGACCGTCCCAGGGATCGCCGAGCGTACGCAGGACCAGGTTGCGTTTGAACTTCGCAATCTTGTTGGTCTGATCGGCCAGGCTCTTCCGAACCGCCGGGAGCGCCGTAGTGAGATTGTCCCGGAGGTCCGGCTCGACCAGGGCGTTCAGGCGCACCACGATTGCCTGTCGTTGTCGATCCACCGGTTGGTCGGAGGGTTGAGTGACGGCAAACAGATGCGCGATTTGAGCACAGCCGCCGAAAGCAAGACAGAGGCTCATGGTGAGCAGCCGGGTGAGCAATCGGCTCAGGAGGTGGGAGCGGTCGGTGTCTGCCCGGTGCCGGTCTGGACGCCGTGGGCGGCAGGGCGACGATGCGATGTCCTGTGGAGATGAGGCAATGTCGATCACAGTCCCGCTCCGCAGCGGCGGCGCCGGCTATTCAAGCGTGGGGCTACCATCGGGTGGGAGGATTCCTGCATCGCGCAGACACTCGTCCGACCAGGCCCGGATGTCATGGGCTTCGAGGTAGGTCCGCATGCGATGCATACGCTCCCGGCGTTCCTCCAAGGGCATTTCGATGGCCTGGCGAATGGCATCGGCGACACCCTCAAGGTCGTAGGGATTGATGACCAGGGCATCGGTCATTTCCTCGGCTGCGCCGGCCATGTGGCTCACCAGCAGCACGCCCTTCTCGTCGACCTGGCTGGAGACATACTCCTTGGCGACCAGGTTCATGCCGTCGTACACGGAACTCACCAGCGCCAGGTCCGCCATGCGGTAGTAGGCCGCGAGGGTGTCCATGCCGATGCGACCTTCGCGGAACTCGATCGGTCGCCAGCGAGAAGCCTGGGGACTGCCGGCGTTCGAGAGGCTGCCGTACCGCATATTGATGTCGTTCACGGTTTCGCGGATGAGTTCCCGATAGCTGCGATAGGCCTCGACATCGCCTCTGGTCGGCACGGCGATCTGCACAAAAGTGAAGCGCCCGCGATACTGAGGGTACTGCTCGAAGAAGGCATCGATGGCCCAGAATCGTTTGAGGAGACCTTTGGTGTAGTCGAGCCGGTCGACGCCGAGGCCGATGCGGACCTCGGGCTGAAAAACATGCAGGTTACGCAACACGTTCATGGCGCGCGTGACCTGCGAGGTGCGGGCGCGTTCCGACCAGGCCTGAAAACTCACACTGATCGGGCGGGCCACGAGTCGCGTCGTGTGGCCTTTATATTCGATGTGATGGTCATCGCTCCAGACTTCGACGCCCAGAAACTCCTTCGCGCATTCGACAAAGCAATGGAGAAAGTTGTGGGTCTGGAACATCAGCAGGTCGCTCGCCAGCAGGGATTCGAGCAGTTCGCGACGTTCCGGGAGAATGCGAAACGCGTCCGGACCGGGCCAGGGCGTATGCCAGAAGACGGCCACCGGCTGGGTCGGCAACGAGGCCTTGATGAGGCTGGGTACCAGGGCCAGGTGGAAGTCATGCACCCACACAAAGCCGGACTTGTCGCGCAATTCACCGAGGACAGCTTCCGCGAAGCGTGCATTCATGGCCTGGTACGCATGCCAAAAGGCTTTTCGATAGGCCACGCGATCCAGCGTGAGATGGCACAGCGGCCACAGTACCTGATTGGCATACCCCTGGTAGCCGCCCTTGATTTCAGCGGCCTCAAGCCACACACGGCGTAAGCGGTAGGTGGGGGCGTCGGGGGGCACTTCGACGATCATGTCCTGGTCTACGACGTTGCGATCCGCCTTGCCGCTGCCCCAGGCAATCCAGGTGCCGCCGAGCCGGCGCATGACCGGATCGAGCGCCGAGATGAGACCGCCGGACGTGCGTTCCCAGATCAGATGATTCTTGACCAGCCGGTGTTCGTAGGGTTCGCGATTCGAGACGACGATCAGACGCGAGAGGGAGAGATCCTGCTCCGGTTGCAATTCTTCCATGGATGCGTGCGAAGCGTTCATACGCTGAAAATAGGAGCCTTTCGATCTTCTGTCAAGGCCTCACATGGAGAATCTCTGCCTGGTCCACGTCGAAATACGTATCGAGTGCGACGTGCCCAGCGGGAAGAGAAGCGCGTATGGCGAAACAAGAGCGTATAGCGTATGGCGGGACGGGAAGAGCGTATGGCCGGGAACGAGAGCCTATAGCTGATGGCTTAGTGCCTATGGCTGGGAGCAGGAATTAGAGATGTGGCGGCGGACCAGGGACGCTTCGCTACTTGCCCTCTTGCCATGCGCTACTAGCCATAAGCCATTCGCTCCTTCTCCCAAGCCATCCGCCATAAGCCATGTGCTCTGAGAGGCTATTCGCTATCGGCTCTCTTCTTGCGGAGGCTGCCGGCGACCATGCGAAACTCGAACAGGCGGCATTCGATCGCGCCGTTAAAGAGAGGGACCCGGCGGGAAGGGGCCAGCCGCAGCTGACCGGGAAGTTTTAAGTCGGCGGTGAAGATCTGCACGGTCCAGCCGCAAAAGTGTTTCTTCAGGTGATCGCCGAATTGCGGGTAGAACATGCGCAGGCTGTCCGCTTCTCCCATGCGGTGCCCGTAGGGCGGGTTCGTGACAAGGAGCCCGGATTCGGCCGGAGCGGGGAGTTGCAGGACATCGCCCTGTTGAAGGGTGACCGCATCGCCGCTCCCGGCGATGGTGAGGTTGGCCTTGATCGACGTAATCGCGTGCGCACTGTGATCGGCTGCGTGGATCAGGCCAGGCCGGACGGGTACCTCCAGAGCCTTGAGTTCCGTGCGCAGATCGTTCAACAGGCGGGCATCGAATGACAGCAGTTTTTCGAAGGCGAACTGCCGGCCGATTCCCGGCGCGGCGCGACGGGCCATCAAGGCGGCCTCGATGACGAACGTGCCGCTGCCGCACATGGGATCGTAGAGCACCGTGTCCCCGGTCCACTTCGAAAGCCGCAGGATGCCGGCGGCGAGATTTTCCCTGATCGGTGCTTCGCCCGCCGACTTCCTCCAGCCCCGTTTGAACAGTGGCTCGCCCGAGGTATCCAGATAGAAGGTGCAGGTCGACGCATCCAAATACACCGCGATCAAGATGTCCGGCGCATGGGTATCCACCGTCGGGCGTTTGCCCCTCGCAAATTGAAAGCGATCGCAGACGGCATCCTTCACCCGCAGGGTGACAAAATCCAGGCTCTTCAGCGGGCAGTGGTGCGCGCTCACCTTCACCTTGATGCGCTGTTGCGGCGTGAACCAATCCTGCCAGCGGATGGCGTTCGCCGCGTCATACACATCGTGCTCGTCGCGATAGGTACCTTCGGCAATACGTAGGAGAATGCGGCTGGCGATGCGGCTCTGCAGATTCACGCGATAGCAGAGGGCAAGGGAGCCGTGAAAGGCGACTCCGCCGGCCGTGGGCTTTACGTCGGCGGCGCCGAGGGCGGTGAGTTCGTCGGCGAGGACCGCTTCGAGTCCGCGGGGGCAGGGTGCAAAGAAGGCGTGGTTTGTGCTATCCATTTCTGTCTTTCTGTTGTCGTGATCGGGGGCCGTCATGAAGTTCTGCAGCGAGTGCGGGGCCGGGCTGTCGAAAAAAATTCCTCCCGGCGATAACCTGCCACGGTTTGTGTGCGAGACCTGTCAGGTCGTCCATTACATCAATCCAAAAATCGTCGCGGGCTGCATTCCCGAGTGGGAAGATAAGATTCTGCTGTGCCGCCGGGCGATCGAACCGCGCACCGGCCACTGGACGTTCCCCGCCGGCTTCATGGAGATCGGGGAGAGCACCGAGCAGGCGGCCATCCGTGAAACCTTTGAAGAGGCGCATGCCGACGTCGAGATCACGTCGCTGTATGCCGTCCTGAGTCTGCCCCGCATCAGCCAAGTGCATATGGTCTTTCGCGGCTCCATGCGTACCCCGGAGTTCAAACCCGGCACGGAGAGCCTGGACGTGCAATTGTTCTCGCTGGAGGACATTCCCTGGGACGATCTGGCCTTTCCCGTGATCACCGAAGCCCTCGAACGCTACGTCGCCGATGTGGCCCGTGGCACCTTCTCCATGCATTACGGCAGTGTCTTCCCCCGGATGAAGTCGTAGTTGAAGGCACAAGAGCTTATGGCTTGGGAGAAAAGAGCTAATAGCTTATGGCAGGTGGCGAGGAGTCAAGAGGAGTAGAGGCTCGACGAGAGGTACTGCGCCATTTGCTCTTTTGCGATCAGCTATACGCTCTGTTCCTTCCTGCTATAAGCCATACGCTCTTCGCTTTCCGGCCATCGGCTATACGCTATATGCTCCCATCCGAGCCTGTTGCTCAAACCTATGATCGAACCCGCTGGTAAGCAGAAATGGATTCGT
>ERZ1292630.290-Hain-H41-02um-R3-290-length-53279-cov-8_pt1 | contig 53279 bp, 57 predicted proteins | sample MGYA00564408_ERZ1292630 | MGnify/ENA primary metagenome ERZ1292630 (study PRJEB36523, sample SAMEA6512641) | groundwater metagenome | collected 2019-01-08 | study: AquaDiva: Metagenomics assemblies of 32 groundwater samples
CACCCGAAAGTGTCTGAACAGGGCCAACATCAGGATTACCGGACACGATTTGTGCGGTTGTTGTCATGTTTATTGAGTGATTATTACAAACACCGGTAAGCACTGCCCCTGTGACACTGAGAGAGTCCCCAGGATTAAGAGAGGTTGAACTAATGCTTATATTGGCACTGGCGACAGTTATTTTAGTACCGTGCGAAACATATCCTATCTTTCCTTCAAATTTTCCTGTAACAGCCTCGCCTGCAAATACAAAGTTTTGCGAGTCAGCAGGTGGGTTTATCACATCATTCGTGATAGTTACGCTATTCGTTGCGTTTGATACTGTTGTAGCCAACTTTTCACTTATTTGTTTTGGGTCTATTGGTGCAACAGTGCTAAGAACGGTATTTACCGTTTGGATAGTACTCACTGCTACAGTCGATGCAGTCGATGCGGCAGTTGTAGCATCAGTCACAAAGTGTGCTGCGCTGTTGATAAGCAGGTTTGTATTACTAACGCTGATTTTGTTACTCCCAGCCCCAGCGGCAACTGCGACATCAGTAGCGCTTTTAAGGTTACTAGAAGCCTGCTCTACAACACCCGCGGCAGTATCCGCTTTCAAGGCCGCTGTAGCAGCCTTCGTAGCAGCCGTCGCAGCAGTACCGGCGGCGGTCTCTGCCTTACCAGCGGCGGTGTTAGCAGCTGTTTGAGCGGCTTTAATCTTTGACGGTGATGCCCCGTCTGCAATAAGCTGATCAACTTTATCGGCTGCTGCTGTAGCCTTTGTTTCTAATCCTACTGCTTTATCCGCGGCAGTAGTCGCCTTGTCTGAAGCCTTGGTTGCGGCGGCGGTTGCAGTAGAAGCGGAGGTTACTGCCGTGTTTAAGTTCGATTTGGCATTTGAATAGTCAGTAGTAGCAGCAGCCTTAGCTGTAGTAGCGGCTTTTGCAGCCTCCGTTGTTGTACCACCCAACAATACTCCTGAAAATACAGCGGAAACAAGAATGAGTGCTGCTAGTGTCGGAGTTGAGCGAACCTTCTTTGCAACAAGAAGGAGGATGATTGCGATGAGAACACTGAGAATAAGGAGAATTGGGGTTGTGTTGTCAGAAATTGCCTGTGTAATAAGAGTCTTTTCAGGTTCAGGGCTTGTAAATACCTTACTGTCGAGCACGCTGCCGTTTTCATCAAGAAGTCTGATTGAGACTTTTGGCAACAAACATGTTGAGGCTACCGGCCCGCTAACGCTTACTTCTGAAGGGTAGGGGGTAATATTTTTAATAATTCGCGGTGCACAGGCAACACCCTTACCGTCAGCAATGTTCAATTCCGCAATCACCGTAGGAACCTCTGCTCCTTCCCCTTTGCGAGAACCTACAAATTGATCAGCTGATGGTGTCCAGTAGAAATGAACAGTAAGATTTTCGCCTTTTTCATAGGAAGTTTTGTCAAAAGAAGCATTTTGAATCGTAGCGCTTGTCCCACGAAGAACATAGTGCCCAATTATAGTATTAGACACGACGGCGTTGGTTCCCTTTTCACTCAAGGTGAGTTTTACATCGTAGGCTTGCGGCTTCTCGGGCTTAGGAACCGTGAATAGCATTTGCTTTGTTTCCTTTGCAACAAAAGAAACGGTTGCAGCTTCTACTGAGCCAGTAGAAGCTTTTTGTCCTGCAGCGGTTCTTTCATAAGTTTGAATTTCCGGCACAACCATAGTTGCCTTGTTTAAATTATTGCGAACAGAACATGAGAATGAGAGGGTTTCGGTGCTGTCAACATCAACGCCCTGAACAAGGTTGTAAACATCATTGTTTCCTTCTACCTTAAATACGCAAGATTCTGGAATAATCTCGAGCCCTTCGCCCGTACTAGACAAGGTAATCTTTCCCGCAGAGCCGACACCGAGAGGAAAACCGCTGGTGGTCTCACCAATGACATACACCGTGTACTGTCCTGACAAAAATGGTGATGCGGTATAAACAAACTCTTTATGGAGTGTTTTTTCTGAATTTACCGCAAGCACTTCTGTAGCAAAAAATGAATCCACAATAACCTGGGCTCCATTACTTGCTTCCTTGATAAGCTTCACTCCGTAACGAATGTCTGACTGTGCGGTAGTCCCCCGATTATCAATATCAAACGAGAGGTTCAGCTTGTTCCCTTGTTGTGAAATAATTTTGGTATTAGAAAAATTTACATTAGAAAAAACAATCTCGTTGACCGCTGTCACCTCATCTCCTGTTGTATCCGCCGTTTGAGCAAAAGCGAAGACGGGAAAGAGCACAGAAAGAAACGTCATAATCAGACCAGTAATAATGCTGCGCATGAATGTAATCGATAATTAATTTATAAATATTAGACGAACGTGCATATATTCTATCATTCCCTAAAAATATGGCAACGGTCAACTTAGGTATACGCAAGAGTCGGCAAGAAACAGATCTTTGAATATACCGAAAAAAAACCGTGTGGTGCCCCCGATCGTCTCGGTCACAGGTTTCTAAGTCGCTACGCTCCTAAAATATGAATGAGCGAAGCTCAACAAATCTTGTGTGAGCACAAGTTACAAAGTCTCTTCGAATGATTACATTCTCACAGACATAAGTACTTGCCGACCCCGACTCGGCTCCCTCGCAAAAGCCTCGGGATGCCTCCGCCCGGCACAACTAAAAAAGACGCCAAGTGGCGCTTTTTCATTTGTGCCGGCGCTGAGAATCTAACCCTCTCGGTCGCACCAGCGGGACTAACTTTAAAAGCCTTGCCGTATCTCCTAGATAAGAGTGTGGTCTTAATTTGACCACACTGAAACATCACCAAATAATGTTACCCCTCCACTTGAGGAGAAAATTCCTGACCCATCTTTGCAAGTATATAAATCATGATCCTTCCCTTTCATGTATTCAGATAGATAATCTGGAACCTCGTTATCTTTAAAATGTGGGTGAAATTCAAAATCAACAAAATTAAAGCCTGTAGTGTCTTTAAGATTAGGAGTATTTTTGTCTCCTCCGACACCAGCTAAATCAATAGATGGTGTCATCATGATAGAGCCTGCACTTGCGCCAATAAGCAACCCTCCGTTCTCTAAATGTTTTTTGAGAATTGGGTAAATATTTCTCTTCTTTGCTGTATCCATGAATGCATATGTATTTCCCCCTGAAAGATATATAGCGCCGTAGTCGAGAAGTTTCAATAATGCTTCATCTGAAAAATCATCAGACAAATCAAAATAGTCGACCTTAATATTCCTTCCAAATTGGGAATAATCTTCTATTGTCGATTTGTAATATGGTCGGCTACTGTCTTGTGGTTCAGAGGAGATATATGCGACAGTGCCACCTCTTTTTGAGAGTTCTTCAGAAAGACAATTTTGTAAATCAACCTGTAGATTATCTGTAACGCTTAGTAAAAATATATTCATCGTAATGTTGCAACGCACACATTTTTACCTAAATTATTTTTTTGCAGCGAGTGCGAGGGGTACATAACCTTGACGAATGATGTCGTCCTTACTAATCCCTAGTTCAATTAGAAACTCACTAAGTTGTTTTTCTAACTTTTTTCTCTCACTCTGCTTTCCTCGCGCCTCAATCTCTATAAACCACCCGAGTTCCTTGATATGGTCAACATTTATCTCAAGTGATCCGCAACGAAAAGTTGTACGGTCTTTTGTTATTGTCACAACCTCTTCATAGTCAGAACCTCGAAGAATTGTTTCGAGGGTCTTTGCGTGACTAAGTGGCATATCTACATCTGGCCAAGCAGTGTCTGTACCTTTACTCTTTGCTTTAAATGTCAAAATGTCTCCAGTGGCTGTTTTGCGTATACGAAGAACCAGCTTCCGCTCTTTATCAGATTCATGCTTGAAATATATGTCTTTTTCTTTCTTTGTGCCTTCAAGTACCACATTACTATCGCTTTTTAATTGCTTAACTATTTGTGTGGGTGCCGAAAGTTTTGCTCGAATTTCTATTTCCATAGGCTATAATATAGCATTATTACAAAAAAAGAAGGAGGTGGGGTTGCCACTTCCTTCTTATCCAACCCAAGAACTACATTTCTGCTATTTTCTTAATTGTTATTATCTGCATTTTTTTTAAACATATAAGCGTATTTAATGCGATTATCTTGATATCTCTTCGCCAATAGTAGCTTAAAAACAAAGGATTGCGAAGTAGAGTTACCAACCTTTAGATTGTTAAGTGCTAGGCAAAATTCAACAAGGATTTACCTAACTTCTCGATTACTCCAACCACTAATGCATTTCCCATAATAAATGCTCTTTTTACATCTGGCGCAGACCTCCCATTTTGCATGAACTTTGTGTGGTTGTCTGGAAACATATTAAGCCTCTCAAGCTCTAAAGGCATTAATCTACGCAACTTGCCTGATTTAGTTCTAATAACATGTTTAAAACGTGACGGCGAGCTTCCACCTTCACCGGTCACTATTGTTCTCGATGGTTTATCTAGGGAATCAGGGAAGACCATCGGGCCTTCTGAATAATTATATTCAAAACCGCCTTTCGATTTTCTCTCCTCTTTCTTGCCTCCTTTTAGATACTCCCACCTCTTCTTGTCTGAATCCTTTATAAAAAATTCTTCAGGGATTTTTTTCTCATCATGGATAATTAGATCTTTAAGTAATGTGGATTTTCCTTTATAGTCAGGAATTGTTTTTACCGTATAAACTTTTCTATCAATCATAACACCTGAAACTTCAAAAGGACTTTTAGATGGGCTGTGGGAAGAAAAGTTTTCCGAAACTTTCTCTAGAGTGCCTTCAATTTTAAAATCCTGCGGGATAACATCCTCTTTTTTTACAGGAAATGCTTTGGCAATAACGCCTTCTTTATAAATCCAATTTTTAATACTTTTTTCCTTCTTAATCAAATTGAACGCTTTTGTACCTTTTTTGTACCCCACAATAAAAACTCTTCTCCTCCTTTGAGGAAATCCATAATCAGCCGCATTAACTACCCTCCACTCAACGATATACCCTAAATCTGAAAGGGAGGCCAACATGACGGCGAAGTCTCTACCCCTCTGTCCTGATGGAGACTTCAATAAGCGGTCCACATTTTCTAACATGAGAAAGTTGGGGGCATTTTTACCTTTCTTATTTAAAATATTAAAAATAGACCACCATAGGACACCCTTTTTACCATAAATACCTTTTGCCTGATTTGCGGTTCTTGCTACGGAATAATCCTGACATGGAAATCCTCCAACAAGGAGGTCGTGATTAGGGATTTGCTTAAAATCATTTTCTATAACCTCTTGGATGTCTTCGCAGGAGTGTCCCTCCGCCCCAAACTTTTGAACATAAATATCAGAAGCATGTTGGGCTACAGAGCCGGGCTCCCATTGACTACTCCAAACAGTCTCATATGCAAAATCTTTTTTACTAGCGGCATCAAGCCCTAGGCGGAAACCCCCGACTCCAGCAAATAGTTCAATCACTCGAATTTTCTTCATAGAACCATCTTAACAAATTAGAATAAAATGATCAATCTTGATCTTTTTTGTTTTCTATGGCCTGTTGTATATATTTAGCGTTAAGCCAGAAACAGCGTTTCATTTCATGTGTTTTTTGGGGTGTTTCAATCGTATCAGTTGAGTCCTTCCCGTGAGGACGAACGTGCGCCACACTGCTATCCTTGATTTTTGGTAAATCATCGTATCTGCCTTCATTAATACAATTAATTGTTTTTTGCCAAACATTCTCAGCCTTCTCGATATCCTTCATTGGAAAATTCCAAAGCATTGTTTTCCTCAATATGATTTCATTACTATCTTTTTGTTTTTGGAAAATAACAAATAAAAACTTTTTTGTTTCAAGCTGTAAGTGGAAATCAGCCATTGTTTCCCCCTCATCGTCGTACCAAATTTGATTCACTAAATCCTTATAATCAAAAGCTGGGAATGAAATAGATTCTTTTAAAGTTCCAGTGCTTTCTAAGGTGACAACACGGGGTGTTATATTCGCCTTTTCTAACTCTTCTATGTTAGTGGAGCTAACACCAAGAATTTGATTAACAATTAATCTTTTATAACTTTTGGACTTTTTGCCAAGAGTTGAACCGAGCTTGATAAGTATCTCTTTGTCTGTTTTTCCAATAAAAGGTGCGAACTTTCCCTTAATAGCATCCTCTATTGTCTCTATGCGTCGTTGCTTCTTAAAAATTGAATCTGTGTTAGTTTTTTCACCAAGCAACTTCGTCTGAATAAGATAATTTATATATTGCTGCTTGAAAGAAAATGCGCGTGGTTTTGCTGGAGTACGATTCATTGGTTGATCTCTCACCACACGACTATTTGCTGCCTTCGTGCATGCGCCGAGGTAATACGTGTCTCCCTCCGATAACAAGTGTGCTTCTCCTCGTTTAATTTTTGCAACAATATATTCCCAGTCTTTCTGAATCTGGAATACATCTTCACTGGAAATATCTTCCAGCAGGTTTAACAAATGAACAAATTTAAATTCATAATCAAGAATACTCTGATTTTCAGTCCACAAATAAAACATTAACAACAAGGTTTTATTCTTTTTCAAGAATGAGCTCGCTTCCCATTTCTCATTTGCGACAGTATCATAATTAATCATCGAAAAAACTAACCTCTCCTTCGAGGCAAGCTTGTTTTTCGTATGTTTTTTTAATGGAGTAGTTTTAAGCTCAACACCTGCGATTGTGAAATCTGGCTCACTAATATTCCCTGGATTAATCTCGAAGAAATACTTTTCCACTAGGTCCCCTAAAAAACCTTTGCGTTTCATTCCGTATATTCCAATCTGGCTTTCGATAGCTCCGACCACTCCACTTGAAACAACCCCACGCAAAGACTTTGATAGAATTGTCTCTGCTTTTTCTAGAACCTGTTCTTTTGTTTGATATGTTTTAGTCATTATTCTCTAGTTCATTCCATGTATCTTTGGTCACAATTACATGGCTAATAATTCTAATATCTAAAATTTTTCCTGCGTGTATCAATTTTTTAGTAATCTCGATATCGGCTTGTGACGGCCCCAAGTCTCCTGATGGGTGATTATGGGCGAGGATAATTGATGAGGCATTGTTTTTAATTGCACCTTCAAATACCTCTCGAGGATGCACCAGGCTCTCATTAAGAGTACCCACTGAAATAATTTCTCTTTGTATCTCTTGATTTCTACTATCTAAATAAAAAACGATAAAATGCTCTTTTTTGCTTCCCCTAATATCTTCCATTCTTTCCCAAACATCCTTGGGGGACAACAGGACTGATGATTTTTTGTCTTTGAGCATTCTCTTCCCAAGCTCGAAGCATGCAACTATTTCACAAGCCTTGGCGGGTCCAAGTCCGTGTATAGTTTTTAATTCGCCAATACTTGCATTAATTATTTCACTATTCTTAAATTTATTTAAAATTTTTTGCGATAGCTTTAAAACATTTAAATCCTTAGTACCTGTTCTAAGGAGGATTGCTAGCAACTCAGCATCGCCCAACTTACCTGGTCCATATTTCATCATTTTTTCACGAGGCCTATCAAGTTTTGGGGTATCTTTAAGTTTTGACATATTCTTTTCCGTAAATAAAATATCTAGTCTTATTTATATGAGGTAAATTTAACATCATTTTACAGGAATTCTATGTCTAAGTACATTGTTTTTAAGACCTTTTGTGAATTTAGCTACAAACAGCCTGTCCCGGACTCATGGAGAGGGTTGCGTCATTCATTGCGGGAAATGGTGACAGCCACAATTCTTCTTAAAATTTCCACTCCACGAACGCAAAATTCTCTTTCGTGAGGCCATAGTCAAGAGACTTCTCAAGCCACCGTAGTTGGGTCTCCCGAATACTGTCTTTCTTCTGGCGCTTGAGCTCGATAAACAACATCGTATCTTCTTTCCACACAAACACATCCCAACAACCACCAGGCCGACCAGTCTTGGCGCGAATGGACTCAATCAATTCTCTCTGTTTTTGTGGAAGCTCTATGGGGTCAACTACATCAGGAAGACCGACTCTGTAGTTTCTTCGATACGAATCAACCCATACTCCCTCCCAGCCATGCGACTGGAATAAACGTAAAACGGCGAGCTCCGCAAATACAGGCTCGCCTCTCCAATCAATGACTGGTTTATTGTTATAGGTGTTTGGTATTGGTAATCCTTTCCATAGATTGAATGTAAGAAAATATTTCTGTATGGAAATGTCGACACCCGAAGAAAGCGAAAATATTTCGCCATCAACTTTATATGGTTGTAGAAACTCAAGATTACCCTCTTGAGAAGTATAAGTATGGTCGTCGTCCATATTTGTTCGTAGCAATTTTGTAGCCATACCCTAAAAATTTTTGTGGCCCCCAGAGGTTACGCTCTCAGTCGGTCTCATATGCCTGTGCCCCCGCGAGGACGCTTCGCTATATCGTAAAACGAGGAGCGCGTGGAAGTGTAATCACTTATACAGCGTCCGAGTGCCGTCGATATATAGTAATCTATATTTCACTCCTGAGAAAGGGCACTATGGTCGAGCGTAGCTCGGCATATCTTAGGTGTGGTCACGGATTACTAAGTCTCCTTATTTGCTTTGCAAATTGTGGGGACTAAGTATCCGCTACCCCGGCTCGCTTTTTTTGAAAAATAGACAAGAAAACTTTTTCAAAAATATCGCTCCGCCTGGCACAGCAGTACGAAAGCAAAGCAGTTTGCTTTCTAGGAAAAAGGACATCCAAGCAATGCTTGAATGTCCTTTTTCCTACTGCTGTGCCCCCGCGAGGAATCGAACCTCGAATAACGGCTTAGAAGTCCGCAGTTATATCCATTTAACTACAGGGGCGTAAAACTAATTAAAAACTTGAGCCGTTCATAAGATAATATGACCCATACCTCATGAACACAGTAGACTCTACCAGTACTACAAAGATGGGTCAAGAACAGAGATTCCTTCTTTTTTTATTTTCTCAAAATTTTGTTCCCTATTCTCAATATCTTCAAGCACCTCTGAAAGCGAGTTGCTATTAAAAATAGCTCCTTCGTTGGTGATTTTTTCTGCTGAAAAAAAACTTTCATCATTTATCTGGAATGACATATATATATTAACACCCAAAGAAAGGATGAGCCCGACAAACGAGTATGTGGCTATCTTCTTCCAGTCGCGGAAAGGCGTAATTTCCATTTTGTGTGAATCTACACCCTTCGTGGTAAGTATTTTTTTTATTTCTTTACTCCAATTTTTTTTTAGCATATTATTCTTTTACAAAATTAAGGACGGATAAAGAAGCCTCTGCGACCCAAATAGGATTTGCGGACAGGGACTGCTTGTTTATTGTCGTCTTTTGGTCGACCACTTGAGTAACGCCCTCCTCACGAACCAATTTCACATTCTTCCATTCAAGCTTTGCAGGGAAATTTTCCAAAAGTGCCGTAAACTTTATAATGTTTTTAAATTCACCTTTTGCTTTTATGCGAAAATTAAGCATTGCGGTTCCCCCGTCGCCGATTCCGGAATCCAAGGATTCTATAGTAAGCCTAATACCCGATTCTTCAGCAAGTGCTTCTATTTTTTTTGTGAAGACTACAATCTCACTTTCTTTAATAAGATATTGAGAAAGTTTTTCAATGCGAACACTTTCGTTCCGCATCATTGTGTCCGCGTTCCTGATACGAGACTCTTTTCCTGCGAGCTCATCGGCTTTCACACCAAGCTCAATTGTTTGCCCCGCGAGATCTTTCATTTTTATAAAAAAATAGAAATATGCTCCAATAGCCATCAAAGTGAGCGATAGTGCAACAATGAGCAACACTGCTGTTTTTTTTAATGATTTCATATACTCTTGGTAGTTGTGGTCTTAAGAGAGCGTTCGACAGCTAGAGAAAATTCAATATCAACACTCTTTACATAACTCCCAACAGGAAGGTCGACCTTAGTAAAAGACGGCTCCCTCTTAAGAGTTTCGAGAAAAAGGGCGAGACTGTCTCTGTCGACAGCTTTGCCTGAAACAACTATCCTTTCACGGACTGAGTTCTTGTCGTATACAATACTATTTATTTTTATTTCAGGGCGCTTGATTTCGATTACTCTCAATATTGCTGGGAGTGGCGTCTGGGAATTCTCATGTCCTGCGCCTTTATATAAGCTTACTTTTTTATTAAGCTCACTGGTTTTGCGGTATACTTCTGTTTCTTTTTCAGAGCCCCCTTGTGCTTGCACAAGCCCTGTAAGATGCTCTGAAGCAATATTATATTTAGTAACTACTAAAAGATATGAAGGTGCGAGAAGAGCGATATTTGCGAGCACAAGCCCTGCTATTGCAAACACAACCGTAACTCCAAGACGAAGGCGGTACTCTAGGAGAATTTTCTTTTTTTCCGATTGTGGAAGAATGTTAATCATGATTTATTAAAAAATAAACTTGAGACCGCTAATTCGGACGACGGAGCGCAAGCCCAATCGCTGTCGAATAATGCAGAGATTCATTGAAGTTAATTTCGGGAACATATTGATCGAGTGTGTTTACATTGACCATGACATTCGCAAGCTCGACTGACACAGGAAGACCCGCGCCAAGATAGCTTGTGAAACCCTGGAGATTTGAGCCTCCTCCACTCAAATAGATTTTTTTAACAACTACGTGTTTCTTGTCAGCATCATTATTATAGCTCTGCCAATATAAATAATTTTTATTTATTTCCTCGCGAAGTGACTTGATGATGCCAAGTACGGAAGGAGACAATTTCCCATTTTTGCCTCCCGCTTCTATTCCTTGGCTGATTTTTAGCTTTTCTGCTTCCTCGTATGAGATGCCGAGGTCTTTGGCAATAACTTCGGTCAAATGCAGACTCCCTGTTGGAATTGTCGAAGCAAACTTTACTCCCCCATTCGACACCACGGCTATGCTTGTGCGAAGTTTCCCAAAATCCATAATCATTGAAGTTCCCATATCTCCCTCAGGAATAACAGCGCGTGCAATTGACTGCACTTCTATCTCAAACGCAATTGGCTTTATTCCTGTGTCCAAGAGGGCCTCTAAATATCCATCGATTATTGAATTATTGGTAGCAGTAACCCTAACATCAATACCCGTATCAGTTTCCATTTCTATGTCGTAATCAAAAACCGCGTCAGCTACGTTTATTGGGACGTGTTCCTCAAAAGCAAGCTCTATGGCGCCACGGATCTGATTGTGTTTCATTGCAGGCAAATGAAGATCAAAGAGGTATGCTTTTTCCTCGGGAAGCGCCATCGTTACATATTCAATATTATATTCTTTTTTTAAGGTCTTAAAAATTGCGTTGAGCTCAGGGATTTTTTTTACTTCACCAAGCTCGATAACGCCTCGAGGGATTGCGAGTTCTGCAAACCGTCCGATAACAAAACCCTTGCGCGTTTCAACAAGTTCGGTAAAACGCATTGAGGTTTCTGAAATATCAAGACCCACTGCGGGCATTTGAAGAAACTGCGGTGGTGGAAAATATTCGTAAAATTTGGTCCGTTTCATTCTCTATAGTATATAGTAGAATCTTTTCAATATCTAATCAATTGACTCGAAAACTGCGAGACAGAGAACGTGCGTTCCCTTCTCTCAAAAAACAAATGTGTACAAAATAATTCCGAGAATGACGACGACGACAAACGAAATGAGGCTGAAGTATTTGTAAAATAGTTTTTTGATATGCTCGCCGAAGAACCGCATGATGGTTGCCACCAAAAAGAAGCGCATGCCTCGGCCTAAGATGGACGCAAGGATAAACACAGGAATGCTTATCGCAAAGAGGCCTGCGGAGATTGTAAATATCTTGTAAGGAATCGGTGTAAACGCGGCAACAAAAATCGCAAAGAACGCATTGTCGGAAAAAAGTTTCTGCACCGTTATCATTTGTGCTTCCAGATGATATGTCGACACAAGCCAAACACCAACAGTTTGATACAAAAAATATCCAATTGCATATCCCAAAAGTCCGCCGAGCACCGACCCCGCTGTGGTGACGCTCGCATAAAAGAACGCTCGCAAGCGCTCCTTCGTCATGAGGATAGCAACGAGGAGCACATCTGGTGGGATCGGGAAAAAGGAAGACTCTGCGAACGCAACACCGAAAAGCCACCACTTAGCATTCTTGCCCTCAGCGTGACGTACCGTCCATGCGGAGAGCGAGTCTTTCCATGTTTGAAGTTTAGCGCGCATGAATAATTATTGGATGGGCGTTCCGTTCGGAGTTTCGTCTGCGGGACTAAGCGTCGTGAGAAAACCCTCCCCCACGACATAGAGCACCATGCCCTGACTCTCAAGCCCGCGAATGGTTCGCGGGGGAAGATTTGCGAGGACAGGAACTTGCTTGCCCACGAGCACGCTCGGGTCCGGATAATAGAGAGCAATCCCTGACAAGATTTGGCGTGGCGCTTCTTCGCCGAGTTCTATCATGAGCCTTAGGAGCTTGTCTGCATCGGGAACTTTTTCAGCAGAAAGGATTGTCCCAATCTTTATTTCAGCTTTTTTAAATTCATCAAATGTAATCATGTGAGTATTATAGAGTATCGAGAATTGGTCTGTTGTTTTTACGGTCGAGGTAGCTTTGTAAAATAATCGCTGCGGCAGAGTCATCCACGCGCTTCCTTTTCATCTGATAGAACCGCGCCTGTTGAGTAGAAAGAAACTCACGCTCTTCTATTATTGGAATATTTACAATCTTTTTGAGGGCCACAATAAATTTATCGACTTCTTTTTTTACAATATTTGGCTGACCCTTATAGTCCATTGATTCGCCGATGACAATCGTTTCCACAGACTCATGCGCACACACTGTTTTTATTTCACCAATAGTGCCTTTACCATTTTCTAAAATAGCGTACGGAAAAGCAAGCGTTCCCCCTTCGTCGGAAATCGCGATGCCTACCCTTTTTGTCCCATAATCTATGCCCAAATGTCTCATAGAGTGATGATACCACAATTTCCTCCCGCGTTGCGTTTTATACGAATTCTGCTAGGATGTTCAAATATAGGAAGTAGCGCGGAGGAGTGGCAGAGTGGTCGATTGCACCTGTCTTGAAAACAGGAGCCTGGGCAACCGGGCCGTGAGTTCGAATCTCACCTCCTCCGCATTGAGACTTATACAACTAAGCATTTAACAGAAGGAGAGTACTTTATCGCTCAATAAGTATAGCGCGGGCGGGAGCGCCTTCAATGCCAATGAAGTTGAGTGGCAGACACACAAGTTCATAGATTCCCTCTTTTACTATTTTCAAATTCAAACCTTCAACGATGGGAATGTCTTTTGCGAGGAGCGATGTGTGGGGGCGCTGGTCGCTCCCACCGCGTTTTTTTATCGACAGAGAATCGATACCAACAAGAATCACGCCAAGTCCCGCAAGGTATTCCGCCGCATCGCCGTCGAGATAGACATAGTCATCATAAAATTTTTCAAACCCGCGCAAGGAGTTTCTTGTTTTCAAAAGAATGCGTTCCCCTTTCACCACTTTTTTTTCTTCGAGCATTGCATTTGTGACACACTCCTCTTCTTTTGTTGAAAAATCAAGAACACGGCATACACCCACAAAATATTCTAGCGGGACTTGATCAAGTGTTGCGGTTCCCACTATCGCATGGGCTGGTGCGTCTATGTGCGTGCCGGTGTGCGACCCAAGTGTGATACTTGAAAGCTGTGTGGCATACTCCGGCATCGCATGGTGTATCTCGGTGGTGAGCGGAACATTCCCGGGATAAATAGGGGTGCTTTTGTTGAGCGGTAACGATATGTCAATGATGTTCATAGGATTATATTCAAAGTCTTAAAACCTAAAGAGTCTCGGGCTCGTCTTCTCCCCTACGAACAGGGTGCTGTCCGAATTCTCCGCGCATCGCAGAGATGACTTTGCCCTGATACGAGGGTTTCTTTTGGGACTCTGCGCGCACAGCAAGAGAGGATTCTATTGCGGGCATCGCGATACCTTCACGCTCTCCCGCTTCGACTGTCCACGCACCCTCGCCACTTGCGGATGCCTTGCCTGAAATTTCATTCAAGTCAGCTCCGTATTTTTCGTACGCGTCGCGCATCCATGACACAAGACTCGAAGTGATTACGCTTCCGTGCGAATACACATCGGATACTTTTTTAAGGTCAAAATTAAATTCTTGCGAATGACGGAGTAAATCAAACCCTTCCGCGATAGACTGCATCATGCCGTATTCAATGCCATTGTGAACCATTTTTGCGAAATGTCCCGCCCCTGATTCTCCCATATAGCCATAGCCTTTTGAAATGCAGGTGTCTTGGAAAAACCCCGCATTGTCGAGTTTGGTATAAAAATCTTTCGGCCCACCCACCATCATACATGCGCCGTTTCGAGAACCGCCCGGTCCGCCAGAAACACCGACATCCAGAAATCTAATTCCTTTCTCGGAGAGTTTTCTTCCGCGCCTCATTGTTTCGCGATACGGAGAGTTCCCGCCGTCAATCACAGTGTCTCCATGAGAAAGGTGTGGCGTCAATTCTTTTAAAACATTGTCGACAACGTCGTGCGGAACCATGACCCACACTGTGCGTGGAGCGGAAAGCTTTGCTACGAGCTCAGCAATATCATTTGCTCCAACAGCGCCACTTTGAACAACCTCTTCAATATTTTCCTTAGTTGTGTCATATGCAACAATATTCCATCCGTGTTCTCGCAGACGAAACACCATGTTCTTCCCCATTTTCCCAAGCCCGACGTATCCTATTTCTTTATTCATATGTATTTAAATTATGTCCGCCGGCATGCTTCCTTTTGCATACGTACCGAGTGGTTTTGATTTCCATGTATCCATGATGTGCGCAATGAGGTCCCATTCTGCCATAACCTCTTTTGTGTTAGTAAAGAGTGTTTGGTCTCCCCTAATACAATCATACAGTACTCTTTCGTATGCGTCATGCACAGTACTCTCGGATGCGTCGCGCTCATAATTGAACGACAGGTCTTGGGGGTCAAGAGCGAACTCAAACCCTGGACGCTTGAACCAGAACCTAAACTTAATACTTTCGTTCGGCTGAATCACAAAAGTTAGAACATTTTGATGAACCCCCTCATGTTCAGTTGGGCAAAAACATTTGTCTGTTTCTTTGAAATAGACTTCAATTGCAACCCTCGACTCTATTAGAGCCTTTCCGCTTTCAAGTTCAAAAGGAATCCCCTCCCACCGTTCATTATTTATCCCTAGAATCATGCGAAAAAATGTTTCTGTCTTGGAAGTAGGGTCAACACCTTGTTCCTTTAAATACCCGTGATATTGAGCACGAACGATAGAATTTTTCTCGATTAGTTTTGTTTTTTCTAGAATTTCTGCACGAAGCTCTCTTATTCTTTTTGCATCTATCCCCTCTGGGTCTTCCATTGCTATAATCGCGAGCATTTGAAGCATGTGGTTTTGTCCAACATCACGGAGCGCCCCAACACCATCATAAAAATCTCCGCGCGTCTCAAGTGTGTTTTTTTCATGAAAAACTATTTTTACGCGCTCAATGTATTTGTTGCTCCACAATGACTCAAAAACATTATTCGAAAATCGGAAGGTCAAAATATTTTGGACAGTTTCTTTGGCGAGATAGTGGTCAATACGAAATATCTGAGACTCATCAAAAAGTTCACCGAGCATTTTATCAAGGCGTTGTGCTTCGTCAAAATCTTTTCCAAAAGGCTTTTCAACGAGAACGCGGGTCCATGCGCTGTCTTTTGTATCCTCTTCTGCGCACGGGTACGCGAGCCCCGACCCCGATATATTCTCAAATATTGTTTTATAAAGGTCTGGAGGGACGGCCAGGTAGAATAATTTATTCGTACATACGCCACGTTTTTCGTCATCTACGCCAAGAGTACTGTTGAGTTTCTTGTAATCCTCAAGGTCTCCGAGGTTCCCTTGTACATATTTAAAGTGCTCGAGGAAAAGTTCAATCTCTTTCGGGCTGTGATTATTTTTTTTTAGCAGGCTTTCTTTTGTAAACGCACGAAACTCAATATCAGTGAATTGACGACGAGCAAATGCCACGACTGAAAAATCAAGCGGAAGCAACCCTTGAGAAAACAAGTCAAGGAGTGCTATCGAAATTTTATTTTTATAGAGGTCTCCTGTTGCTCCAAAGATAATGAGTGTAAGTGGTTTGTCCATATTCATAGGCAGAACAATCTCTTCTTTTTTACGCTTGCCTGTCCCTTGCTCCGATAATTATACTCCTAAACAAAAAGCTTTCCTAAAGCTTAGAAATATCTCTCGGCGAGAAAAAATTGATGACCCAATCCAACGCTACATTCATTTTCTTCCGCCACGAAACAAGTTTGAAGAGGTATACAGTGCGCCACAATAGCCATGTGAATCCGCCCGAAAATGAAGCTCCTTTTATTTGTCCGAGCGCCATCCACTGACCAAGAGAGATGAGGTCACCCTTATGGTAGTAGTGAAATTTTTTAAATTGTTTGTGCTCAATAACCAATCTCAGATTTTCCGCTACACTCAAGGCCTCTCCTACTGCTACCTGCGCAAGTGCGGGCAGAAACGCACCCCAGTCGTTTGGTCTGTGCGCAGCAACGTCGCCAAGGGCAAATACATTCGTCATGCCCCCCACCTGCAAGTATTCGTTTACCACAATCCTTCCGTCTGGCGTATGAGTCACATCTTCGTCAAACTGAATAAGCGCGGGCTTTACACCACCCACCCACACGACCGACTCCGTGGAAAGAATTTTTTCTTTGTCTATTGTTATGCTTATTTTCGTTACTTCTGTGACGTCAGCATTGAGAATAACCTCAACTCCTTTCTTTTGAAGCAGTCTGAAACTTTTCTTGCGTAACTTTTCTCCCATCTGCATCAAGAGCTCTGGCGCCTTTTGTATGAGGACAACGGAAGCGTCATTGATTACTTCTTTTGGATAAAATTTTACAAACGTCTCTGTGAGGAACTCTTGAAGTTCCGCCGCAAACTCAACGCCAGTGGGTCCCCCGCCCACAATCACAAAACGAAGCATATTTTTTCTTGTTTCGCTTTCAGTAACGTGCGAAGCTTTTTCTACTTGACCAATGATGTGGTTCTTAATCACAATTGCATCCTCAAGCGACTTCAGCGAAAATGAGTACTCTTGAGCGCCTGGTATATTGTAATAATTTGTCTCCGCACCGGGAGCAAGAATAAGGTAATCGTAAGGAATGAGTTTGTCTCCGACTTTTACGGTGTGATCCTTGATATTTACTCGTTCCGCTTTTCCTAAATGTAAGTCTCTCAAGCAACATCTAAACATACTGCGTATTGGTTCTACAATATTTTCCGGAGAGATACTTCCTGTCGCCACTTCATGAAGAAGTGGTGAAAAAAGAAAATAGCTTTTCTCAGCGATTATGGAAAGTTCAACGCGTGGGTTGTTGTGAAAAAACTTGTGAAGCTTTTTAAATGTGTAAACGCCACCAAATCCTGCTCCTACTATAATTATTCTAGTGGTTTTCATGGTATGTGGTGATGGTAGGTATTGAGCCCAAGAAGTATTTCTTAATCTATTGCTGTATCAACACAGGCCAAAGCATTAATGTGCCTATTGTGCTACCATAATAGCACATGGAACCAACCAAAAAAAATGCCGTAATCCTTGGACTTGTGGCGGTTATTATCGTAGTAGGCGCAGTGATACTTATTTTTACCCCTAAAAACTAACAGGGTTTTCAATATGGCATTTTCTAAATTGCGACATTCAGGCAGTCTTGCTACACTGTGCAGATATGAACGAAGATGGTATTAAATGGAGCGCCCCCGAACACGATCATCGTGAACACTCTACAGATTGGTACTGGGTTGTTGGCATTATTACTTTTTCAGTCGCGACCGCCCTCTTTATTGCAGGAAACTTACTTCTCTCTATTATTATAATAATAGGTATTGGAACGCTCATGATACACACAGTGCAAACACCTAGGTATTTTGAATACCAGATTTCAGAGCATGGTATACGCGCGCATAAAAAATTTTATTATTGGGATTCCCTTGAATCTTTTTGGATACTTGAAGCAACAACAACTGAAGGTGGGGCTGTGGGCGCACAATTGCTTCTTACTTCTAAAAAACATTTCATGCCATTCATTGTTATTCCTCTCGGGAACACTTCTCTCGAGGAAATACGTGTAGCATTGCTCACAGTGCTTCCTGAAGAACCTCGCGTCGAACCATTTCCCGACCGAATCATGCGAAAGCTCGGTTTTTAAAACAAGACATCTTTCTTTCCCGTGTTTTTTGATTTTTTCAAGATTTGTGGTAAGGTATGAAAGCTTTTAATTGAGCATTTGCTCTCGTCGTTCAATGGATAGGACAAGAGTTTGCGGAACTCTAAATGTAGGTTCGATTCCTACCGAGGGCACCAATACAAAAGAGACCTCCTTGCGGGGTCTTTTTTGTATTGGTGCCCGAGAGCAAGCCAACTGCTTGGCTTGTGTGTAGGAAGCGAAAGACGGAACGATGTTTTTCTAACAAGAAAAACAAGTGAGTCGGGGTCGAGAAAATTTGAGAGCGACGGCGAACAAATTATTCGTGACCGAGACTACCGAGGGCACAACGTAAAGAAAAACAGTGCTTGCGCACTGTTTTTTAGTTGGGCCAAGCGCAGGGATGTTTTGTCAGCAGACAAAACCACGAGCTGGGGTCGCGAGCACTTGCGTAGATTGCGAGCACCGCGAAGCAATATACTTAGTGACTTGTGACCACACTAGATTAGCCGAACTTGATCCACAATACTACCCATTAGCAACTCGTGACCGAGACTCCCGAGGGCACCAATATCTTGACTTTGTTACAGTAATAAAATAAACTTTATGTATTATGAAAAAAATAATATTAGCGAGTGCTGTTTCCTTACTTTTACCAGCTTTAGTTTTTGCACAAAATAACGGCATGGAAATTGGAGTAGGTTCCTCGTTCACCATCAAAGAATTCGCTGCAATGCTTGAATTGCCGTTCATTATCTTTTCTGTTTTCCTGGGTTTTGGTGTTGCATTCATTGTTTCTCAAGAAATGAGGAGTGGATTTCTATTGCTTGCTTCTGGAATTCTTGTCATGGCAGTAGGACACTTGCTTCTTATGGGACAATCTCTCTTTAATTTCTTTCTTCCCGTCTATCTCTTTGGGCCAGTCGCAGGAAGCTTAGTCTGGCTCGGAGCACTTGCGCTCACATGGGGTCTTATTGGCTTAGGATTATGGCGTTTGCGAAAACTTGAATTATCCAAGTAAATATAACTTCTAAATTAAAACACCCGCAGAATCATGATTCTGCGGGTGTTTTAATTTAAGCGTTCTTAATAGGAAGCTCTATGTGAAACACTGAGCCTTTCTCTTCTTCAGGCTCATACCAAATCCTGCCTTCGTGCTTGTCGATTATATTTTTTGCCACATACAAACCAATTCCGCTTCCGTCTGGATGAACAAGCAGGGCATTTTCTCCACGTGAAAATTTTGTAAAAAGCTTAGAAATATCCTTCTTTGAAATACCAATTCCTGTGTCTTTAACTTTTATATGTAGTGTGTTTTCCGAAGATCCTAAGGAGAGTTTTATGAAACCACCCCGAGGAGTATACGTTATCGCGTTCATTATGACACTGCCGATTGCGAGAGTAAACTTCTCTTCGTCCAGAGGAATACTGTGGGCTTTCATTTTTGTCTCATATTCAAAAGTGATACCCTTTTCTTGAGCAAGTTCTTTATATTTACGAACAATGTCCTGCATAAATGCGACAATCTCAACATTTTTTGGTGAATGTTTGAATTTTCCTTCTTCCGCTTGGACCATATTGAGCAAATCACTCAAAACATCGCTCAGCTGATCGCTCGATATTTTTCCTTTCTCCAAAAGATCTATTTGGTTTTTTGTTAGCGCACCAGCGTCGCCGGAAGAAATGGCTTCGAGAACCCATTTCATTGAAGTGAGCGGTGTTCTGAATTGGTGAGCGACGATGGAAACAAACTCATGCTTAAGAGTGGCAATTTCTTGTTCTCGATCTCTCGCTACACGAATTTTTGCAACCATAAGATTGAAAATTCGTGCAAGTTCACCGATTTCATCTCTTGTCGCAACCTTTATTGAAACCGACAAATTACCTTTCATGACTTCACGCATACCGCGTATGAGTTCACGCAATGGTTCATTCAGTACGAAGACAAGCGCCATACTCCCTGAAATAACAATGAACAAAAATACAGAAACAACAACCTCTGCGAGCATTCTCATCTCTTCAAGGTTTTTTACCACGAACGAACTGTCGACAATGGCATCTTTTTGATTAAGCGCATCAAAAAGATTTACGACTAATCGTTCATATCCAGCGACTAAAAAAATGACCGTAATCGCAAAGATGATGAGTGTCGGCGCAACAAAAAAGAAAAATGTTTTTACAAAAAGAGGGACGCGAGCGTTAAATTTCGCACCTGAAAGCTCCTTGTTTTTTTCTATTAATTCTTTACGTGGAGTAACAACTGGTTTCATTTTCCTGCAAGAGTCTCCCGAACCTTATTTACAATCTCTGTTGTTGAAATATTCGCTTTAATAAGAAATTCTTTTGCTCCAAGCTTTTGAGCTCGCTCTAAATCTTCTTGGTCGCTAAGATTTGAAATAATCAAAACAGGAATATCTCGTAGCATTTCGTCTTTTTTTACATACGCCAACACATCAAAGCCATTGATGTCAGGAAGAAGAATGTCGAGCAAGATGATATCCGGCATCCGGTCATTTATTTTTTCAATTCCCTCTTTGCCCGTTACCGCACCAAATACCTCAAAACCCTCTTGTGTAAATTTTTGAGTAATGAGCGATCTAAGGAAACTATCGTCTTCTACAATAAGCACGTACTTTCGAGAAGTATCAATTTTTTCTTTTTCCATTGTGTTTTATTTTTTAGCAATAAGTTATTACCTTACACCACCATTATAACAACCTTCTGCACTTTCACAACCATAATAAGCAATTTTTTCAGCGAGACAATGCCACTGGTATTTAGAAAAAACACCCAATCTCTTTAAAGGGACTGGGTGTTTTTTAAGCATTATCCGATCTTCTTGATCATCTTTGCAAGACGAGATTTCTTTCGTGATGCGGTGTTCTTCTTGATGAGGTTTGTCTTTGCCGCCTTGTCGAGTGCTTTGTATGCCTTTGAAAGCATCTCCTGTGCAGCCTTTTTGTCCTTTGTTGAAACGAGGGTTCGCACCTCTTTTACTACTTCTTTCATCGTTTTCTTGCGACGATCGTTGTAGACCTTTTTCTTTTCTGACCCGCGGATTGCGCGTTTCGCTGATTTGGTAATTGCCATAATCTTGCTACTATACACAAACGAGTGAGTAGAGTCAAGTATGGAGTGTTTTTCTTCCTTTTGGATGAGCTTGGAAATAAGATACTAATTAAGTCTGTGTAGCAGTCTGCCCAGCCACCAAGTTTTGCTGAAAACATGGTGACTATTAAAAAGAAGCCCCGTTTCGTTGTTAAGCGAGACGGGGCATGTATTTTACTTTATTTGTTTTTAAGTTGCTCCTGATGTAACCAAAAAAGCAGTGCCTGGTTGCCATGGAACATTTTTCTTAACAAGGGAGATACACAAACTTTTCGACTCAAAGCTCACGACTGAGACACACTCAACTCCGTTAACTTTGATTGGTGATCCTAATGCAACAATACAGAAGTATTTCCTTACCAATGGATACGCTTTTCCAAAAGCGAGCTGTTCTATTGTGGTACAAGCACGTAATCCCATTCTCGAAAGACTCACTTCTGCATCCCTAGCAGTTATTCCGTTCGGGAACAAAACTATTTTTGGGAAGAATTTTTCTGCACCAAAAAAACATGCTTGGTAGTTTTTTTCCTTTATGCTCGAAGCAATTGGAGTGTAGCGACTTTTTTGAAGCAAGGCATCAAAATCCAAGGTATCGTAATCTACGATTATCTCTTTTTTGAGACTCACAACTATTACGTCATTGGTGTAAAAGGCTTGGCCTTGCGGGAATTTAAAAAGGTCACGGTCTGGTGAAGAGTGAACGAGTTTTATATCGGCCATCTAAATACCTCCTTGATGTCGTAAGTTGTCTGCTTGGTTGGTTTGAGCAAATTGCCCTACTGTGTGTACAAGAACTGAACAAAGTATCCTTTTTTAATAGACTTTGTCAAGGTTTTCTAAAATCGTGTTCATGGCAAAAAACATGAAAACCATGTACTATGTCCGTATGATATCTCACCTCTCGGGAACCCTTATTCATGCAAGCGACCGATTCATCATAGTTGATGTTCACGGTGTGGGATACAAGGTTCGTGTAGCAAAGGACACACTGATAAATCTCAGGAATATCTCCGATAAAAAAGTTTCTCTTTGGACACACTTGGCGGTTCGCGAGGACGTTCTCGACCTATATGGATTTTTAAACGAAGAGGACTTGGATTTTTTTGAACTTTTGATCAGCGTTTCTGGAATAGGGCCAAGGTCGGCACTAGGAATCCTCAACGTCGCGCCGGTCGAACATTTGAAAGAAGCAATCAGCCGAGGCGATGCGAGCTCCCTCACTAAAGTTTCTGGTATCGGCTCAAAAAGCGCGCAAAAGATAATTCTCGAACTTCGGGACAAGGTTGGTGTTCACGAAGAAGGTGGCAAGCGTTCGAGTTCTCTTCAAGACGAGCACGATGCAATCGAAGGGCTACAGGCGCTCGGTTATTCAGACCGTGAGGCGAGAGAGGCACTCAAGCAAGTCCCCTCTGAAATAAAAGGAACGAGAGACCGCATCAAACGCGCTCTCAAACATCTCTCAAAATAGAATGGCTCCCAACAACACACTCGAAAACATATTGAGACTTACTCGACGATTTATCCCACGCAGGATATTCCTATTTACCCAACCCTCCTATCACTACCTACTCGCCTTTGCTAGCGCTGTTCTTTATCGCTTCCCCTCGCGCCATATCAAGATTGTCGTAATCACTGGAACAAAAGGCAAGACTTCCACAACTGAAATTGTGAACGCACTCCTTGAGGGTGCGGGGTTTAAAACAGCACTTGCGAGCACGCTTCGTTTTAAAATAGGCGACAAAGAAGAGCGTAATCTTTTTAAGATGACCATCCCAGGAAGATTCTTTCTTCAAAAGTTTTTGCGTCGCGCGGTAGACGCAAAATGCGACTGGGTCGTGATGGAAATGACCTCGGAAGGAGCAAAAGTCTTTCGTCATAAATTCATCGAGTACAACGCTCTCGTCATCACCAATCTTTCTCCTGAGCACATTGAGTCTCACGGGTCATTTGAAAATTATAAGAAAGCAAAGCTCTCCATTGCGGAAGCTCTCGCACACTCTTCAAAGCGTCCACGTATCATCATTGCAAATAATGATGATACTTACGCACAAGAATTTCTTGCAATTGATGCGGATATCAAAAGTGCCCACGCCATAAAAGATGCAGAACCTTATACCTTAGAGAAAGACGCGACGACTTTTATGTTTGAGGGCTCCCCGCTCACCATATGTATCCCCGGAATATTCAATCTTTCTAACGCCCTCGCTGGTATCGCTTTTGCCCGCGCTGTGGGAATCGCTCCGCATGCCATACGAAATGCCCTTCAGAATTTTCATGGCACTCGTGGCCGTGTCGAAAAAATAACATGCGGTCAGGACTTCGATGTCGTTGTTGATTATGCACATACTGCGGACTCGCTCGAGAAACTGTATGGTGTATTTCCAAACTCAAGAAAGATCTGCGTGCTTGGTGGTACTGGTGGCGGGCGCGACAGCGCGAAGCGCTCGGTGATGGGCAGTATTGCCGACAAACATTGCGACGAAATAATCCTCACTGATGAAGATCCCTATGACGAGGACCCCGTGAACATAGTCAACGACATTAAAAACGGGATAACAAAAATAAAGACTGAGGTCATTCTCGATCGCCGCAACGCGATTCTGTCCGCGTTAAAAAGGGCTCGGACAGGCGACGCGGTGCTCATCACAGGCAAAGGCACTGATCCATACATCATGGGGCCAAACGGAACAAAAACTCCATGGGACGATGCGACGGTCGCACGAGAAGAACTCATGAACATAGGTTTTAGTAAAAATTGAGACATCTGATATACTCTACGTATGTTAAGCATCTTCCCCGAATTATTTATTTTTACATTCCTCGCTATCTTTGTGCTTCGCATGATGGTTGGATTCATGTTGCTCCATTTTGCGCATCGAGGATTTTTCCAAGAGCGCGCTCAGTACAAAATATTTTTTCATCGATTTGGCGACAAAGCGTCACTAAATTTATTTAAAATATCTATAGCGCTTGAATTCATTCTCGGAACACTTCTAGTTATCGGTTACAGTACACAAATAGCAGCATTGATTGCGGGCTCTCTTCTTTTTGTGGCCTTCGTGATTAAAATGAAACGACCCTCCCTCATTCCTTACAGTACTCCATCCTTTTTTCTCATGCTTTCCATTGTTTCTTTAATGCTGATTTTCTTGGGGCCGGGTGCATTCGCTTTCGACTACCCTCTTTAATCCTGATATCGTCTGCCAGCTCGATATGAAAAAATAAGGCCATTTTTTGCAAAATTCATATTTTATGGTAAGATTTTGGGCATCCTAGACGATACGCCGAAACCTCCATGCGCCCATAGCTCAGTCGGTAGAGCAGTTGCCTTTTAAGCAAACGGTCGTAGGTTCGATTCCTACTGGGCGCACAACGTAAAGAAAAACAGCGCCTGCGCGCTGTTTTTTAGTTGTGCGAGCCGGAGCTATGTTTTGCTATCAAGCAAAACAAGCGAGGCAGGGTCGTGAAAATTTTGTTTTGATGAAAACAAAATTATTCCTGACCACACTAAATTTGTCTCGACCGCAGGGAGAAGCGTTCTAGGAATCGAAGGGCGGAACATGTCGCGAAGCGACAGTGAGCCGGGGTCGCGAGTACTTATGAGCGTAGCGAATTAGTAACTTGTGACCGAGACTACTGGGCGCAGTGATGTTTTGCGAGCACGCAAAACCACGAGCCGGGTGAGAAAGCGAATGCTTGGAGCTTTTGCAAGGCCGGAGTTGATTTTTCTAACAAGAAAAATCAATGAGGAGGGGTCGCGGAAATTTTCGAGCGACGGCGAGAAAATTATCTGTGACCGAGAGCACTTACGTAGATTGCGAGCTTTGCGATGCAATATACTTAGTGACTCGTGACCACATATCCTCAACATTTCCCACCATGAGCTTTGCTCATTAGTAACTCGTGACCGAAACTACTAGAGCTCTTGACTAATCCCCTTCAATGTAATATTGTCGGGGAAGTAAAAGCTATCTTTTTATACCTAACCAAAAAGGAGTACCCTGTGGTTAATAATTTTTCTTCTTTTCCTGAAAAGCGAAAAGTTCAAATCGTAACAGCTTGGCTTCTACTGCACGGATGTATTGCAACTCATGCAAATGGTAAGTCTTCCTGTTACTTGTTAAAAATGTACCCAAAAACTCCTCGCAGAATACCGATGTCTCTAGCTGACCTTTGTAAGCCGGTCTTACTAGAACCTCAACCAGTTGATATCGGGACACTCACATTTGGAGAAACATTGGTGCTCACTTTAACCAACCATGAGCATTATGGCGCGGCTCAAAGATTAACTCAGAATTTGAGTAAAAAATTCGGTTTAAAAATAAATCTTTGCTTATCGGAACTTGCCGCTTAATAAGAAAAATTCTATAGTCCGTATGAAACGAAAGTTTTGTACGGGCTTTGTATTTAAGGGCTAAATTTTCTTTTAGGAGTTGTCCACAGGTTTGCCTTGCCTCCTCATATTGTTAGAGTGTATAATAAGAGAGGACAAGAAGAGTTTAATAAAAGTTTCAAAGTTCAACCAACTTATTGGTTTCAATTCGAGGAAATCTTAAAATAATTTCTTCTCTGCACATTACGCAATACACAGCGCTCGGACAATCTATTAAAACAGTCCGCCCAATTTGATCTTTGCCTTCACTGGAAGGACACACAAAAATGCCCCACTTCATCAAGTTGGGGCTTTTTTTAATTCATGATCACAAGCCAAGGATAAATCGCTCAAGCGCTATGTTCATCGGCTCCCCTCCCCGATGCGCTTCGTGATAGAGTGACGTGAGTGCCTGAGAAATATTTTTTATTTCTTCATGCGTGTAGTTTTTAGCGTACATGCGCACCTTTTTCGCAACATAGGGATTGAGTCCAGCATCACTTTTCCCATCATTGTTTTTCATGAGCGCGATATTTTTCACAGACCAAAATAGCGTCCCCGATATTTCCTCATCGCTCAATCCCGAAGCAACCGCTTTTTGATACAAAACCCAAAGGTCCTTTTTGTTTCGTTCTCCGAGCGCGTCTCCCAAAGAAAAAATGCTGAACTCTGGGCGCGATTCATTTTTGGACAAGGCAAACTCGCGAATTTCCTCAACATGAGGGGCCAGGTCCTCCGCAACCTTTTTTGCAAGCGTCGGCTCAAATATCAAAAAAATATTTTCTGAGCGCGCGAGTCCTTCTTTTTTTACAACGAGTAATTCTTGGTTTTCTTTTTTTTCCAGAACCCCGCTCAATACAAAAAGTGCATTTCCTCCAAAGAGCCCTTTGCTCACAAGCGCCTCGTCGAACCACCCACTTGAAATATTTTCTTCTGGAACAACTTCCACAAGCACCTCCCCATTTGAAAGCTTGCTCCTCAGTGTTTGAAAATATTTCAATCCATGAACTCTGTCATTTCCATATAGTACGTACAGCATATTATTCTACCTCTTTCATATCACCCCACCTTGGTCCGACTTTTATCGACACGGTTACGGGAACAGAAAAATCCACTGCGTGTTCCATGGCGCGCTTGATGACCTCGCACGTTTTTTCAACTGCATCTTCTTTTACTTCGTATAAAAGTTCGTCGTGGATCTGTAGCAATAAATGTACTTCATCAGCAAGTTTCGCTTTCACGATTTCTTCGTGAGCTTTTTTCATGGCGATCTTGATGATGTCGGCTGCGGTCCCCTGAAGTGGCGCATTCATTGCCATGCGTTCCGCAGAAGCCCTCATGAAGGGTATCGCGGACTTGAGTCCAGCGAAAAATCTCCTTCGTCCAAAGTATGTCGTCGTATAACCATCTTTTTTTGCGCGCGATTTCACGTCCTCAAAGTATGCGGCAATCTTGGGGAATGTTTTGAAATAGTTGTCGTAAAACTCTTGAGCCTCAACGCGTGTCGAGCCTAGGTTGTCCTTGAGTGCATTGACGCCCATGCCGTACACGATGCCGAAGTTAATGACCTTCGCTTTGCGACGCATTTCTGCAGTCACTTCCTTTTCGGAAACACCAAAAACACGTGACGCTACCGACGTGTGCACATCGACGCCTGTTTTAAATATCTCGACCAAGTTTTCATCTCCCGAGAGTACAGCAAGAACACGCATTTCAATTTGCGTATAATCAAGCGATAAGAGCGTTGATCCTTTTGGTGCCACGAACGCATCTCGGATCGCGCGCCCCATATCACCACGCACTGGGATATTTTGCAGGTTTGGATTCGTAGATGACATGCGCCCCGTTGTTGTTCCTGTTTGGTTGAGCGTCGTGTGTAATCGCCCATCTTCTTCCGCTAAAAGAGGCATGTTGTCTATGTATGTCGAGAGAAGTTTTTGAAGCTCTCTATACAACAAAATGTCTTCGATGATTGGGTGTGCTTCGCGCATTTTCACAAGCTCAGACTCGCGCGTTGACCGTGCGCCCCCTTCTGTCTTCTTGAGTCCTTTTGCCGTAAGTCCTAGTTTATCAAAAAGGATTTCTCCAAGTTGTTTTGGCGAATTCATATTGAACTCCCCTCCAGCGTGCGCATAAATACGTCCCGTGATTTCATCGAGTGTTTTATGGTATTTGACAGAAAGTTTTTCTAAGTGTTTTTTGTCGATGAGAATTCCGTACGTCTGCGCTTCTTCGATAATCGGAATGATGGGGAGCTCAACATTGCGATACACTTCTCCCAGTCCTTGTTTGTCTATCTCTTTTTCAAGCTCCAAAAACGCATCTTTAAAATTATTCTTCTTTGCATAATGAAGAAGGTCTTCAAGAGAAGGGTTTGTAATATCTGAGTTAATAAGCCAAAGCGCGATCTGCGCCTGCTTGAATTCTTTAGGATCGATGGAGTCCTCGTCTTTTTTTTGAGCCACTTCTTCTTCTGAGACAGGTCGCTCCACCCCGACGAGCTCGTGCAGTCGATCGCGAAGCGCCCGAAACTCTAGCTCAGCAAATAGTTTCTCGGCAGTTTTTGGGTCAAAAGTTTCGCGCCAGACTTTCGGTGGCAGTGAAAACTCGATGGGTGCATCACGGCGCACAGTCGCAAGCGTCTTTGAAAACAAAGCTTCGTCTTCTCCTTCCTCGAGAAGTTTCATGACGCGTGGTGTTATCTTCAAAGCTCTGAAAGCTTCGGGGTTCTTTTTTAGCTTCTTGTACATGTTCTCGATGGTACCAAATGCGGTGATCAAAATCGTCGCGGTTTTTTCTCCGATACCAGAAATGCCGATGATGTTGTCCGATGGGTCGCCACGAAGTCCCTTGTAGTCAGGAAGGAGCAGTGGTTTGAAACCGAACCGCGCGACAACCGCTTTCTCGTCATAGAGAATCGTGTCGTTGATTCCCTTTTTCAACGTATACACAAGCACGCGGTCATCATCGACAAGTTGAAGCGTGTCCATGTCCCCTGACGCAATGATAACGCGAAGGTCTTTTTCATTTTTTGTTTTTTCTACGATTGTTGCAAGGAGGTCGTCCGCTTCAAATCCGGGAAGTTCATACGCTGGAATAGAAAGGGCTTTAAAAATATCGCGAGATCTCTTGAGTTGATGCACGAGGTCGTCCTCTGCTTTCGCGCGACCTTGTTTGTACGCTTCGTACGCTTCATGACGAAAGGTTGGCTGAGGAAGATCAAAACATCCAACGATATAATCGGGTTTCAGATCTTTGATTATTTTCATGATCATCGTCGAGAGGCCGTAGAGAGCGCCGGTTGGTTCACCCGAACTCGAGGCGAACCCAGGAAGTGCGTGGTATGCACGATGAATAATCGCATGCGCGTCGAGAATGATGAGTGTTTTTCTTGTATCTTTTTTTGCCATATTAAAAAGAAAGTCCTTCTATGCAGCGCGTTGTTTCGTCTATATGTTTAAATGAGAGCGTAATAATGTTTTCGGGGAGCGCGCTCTTCACCTGCTCTGGCCATTCGAGGAATATCAAATTTTCACGTTCTTTGAGCAGTGTCTCCCAACCAAGACTTTTCATCTCGTCGCCAGAGGTCAATCGATATGCGTCAATGTGGATGAGTTTTGTAAACCTATCTCCAAAAAAAGGATTTTTGGGAATATTGTATATCTTTTCGAGAATGAACGTCGGGCTGTTGACAGTATTGGTGATGCCAAGCGCGCTCGCGATACATTTCACAAATGCAGTTTTCCCTGATCCAAGATCCCCCGAAAGCCCAATGACAGTTGCGGGTGTTTCCATTGAAGCGTCTGTCGTATTAAGCATTGCTAGAAACTTTTCCGCAACATCTCTAAGCTCCGATAAACTTTTTACTTCTTTATTTCCTGCTTCCTCCATAGCCACATCTTAACATTTTTGAAGAAGAACAGAGAGTTCCACCAAGGGCTGTTTTATGGTAAAGAAAAAGAGGGTGGCCGTACTGCCACCCTCTTTTTCTTTACCCAGTTTTATCTATTTTTTTGGTTTCGGCTTTCCTGCAAACCTTCCGTAGAGCATTTCTGCCAGAAGTATGAGGAGCAACATCAGCGCAAACAATGAAATCCATCCGAAGAGTGTTGTTGGTAGGAATGACCCTGCTCCAAAAACATTTGCTCCGACGAGAGACTGTGCGCGAAGAGCTTTATGTGTCGCATATGCAAGCGCATCTCCTTGAATGTTCGAAGGTGTAGTGTACACAAGGTTTGCAACTACTACTACAAGTTCGCCTTCAGGAACCTTATTGTTTACTGTTCCTGTAAGAGTGAGGTCTCCTGATTCACCTGCGTCCAGTGATTTGATATCGAGAGTGAGTGTATTGTCTGCTGGAGTGAATACACCACTATCTGCGCTTTTAAAGGCGACCGATGCGGGAAGGAGAACGCGCAATACAACTTTTTTCAAATCTTGATTGCTTTCATTCTTCCACTCTATTCGATACGAGCGACTTTCTCCTGGAAGAATGGTCTCTGATCCCCCATCAACCGTAAGCATAACGAGTGACTGAACTCCTGTACCACGATTGATGATTGTTGTAGTTCTGGTAGTTGTACGTGGTGTAACCTGGTTGATGTATACAGTTGTATCTACTGGTCGCACTGTCGCGCCATCCGCTACAAAACTCTGAACAAGTCCGTAGCTTTTCCCATAAGAATTTTCTGCCACTACGCGATAGTAATAGGTATTCCCTCGCACAAGTCCGGTAATGGTGTCCGAGTGTCTAATGCTCGGCAAGGAGCCGACCTGAACTGACGGTGTCGTATTTCCGAGGCCCGCATTTGTTCCCCACTCAAACCAAGCGTTTGAAGAAACGCTTGCTGAAGTAAGGATGAGCGAATTCAACTGCGCGGTTGAATTTGATATCTGTGTCGCAAGTGTGGTGACTGCCGTTGGTGCAGATCCGACACCCGCGTTATATCCTATATTCGGATATGTTCCTCCGCCCATCGTTGTGAACGAGATCGTGTTTCCATATACTATACCCTGTGAGCTCTGCGCTACTGCGCGGTAGTAGTATGTGGTGTTTGAAGCGAGCCCAGAAAGATACGTGTTGTAGCTCATTGAGCCAGTTCCCGCTGAATTCTGCGAAGTTGTATTACCGAATGAATAACTCGTACCCCACTCGAACCATGCCATCGTTGAATAGCCGTTGCCGTTCACAATGCCATTTAAGGTTGCGTTATTCTGTCCAATGCTTGTTGCTGAAATAGTGCTCACTGTCAATTGTCCGCCATAATACCCGCAATTCCCATAGTACCCACAACCTACTCCCTGCTGTCCTCCTACATACACAATGACCGACGCTGATGCCGACCCCGTGCTGTTTGCACACGTGATTCCATATGTTGTTGTTTGTGTAAGCGGGCCTGTGTAAAAAGTCCCCGATGAGGCACTGCCCACACCCGTCCATCCGCCGGAGCCCCCTGTCGTTGTACAAGAAGTTGCATTGCTCGGATACCAGTGAATATATGTCGCGTTATTGTATTGAATATTGGTTTGGTCCGCATTGATGGTAACGGTCGGAAGAGTTCCTGTTGTTCCTCCACACGAAGGCGTGCTGAAAGAAAGAATGCTTCCTGTTGCTGTGCCAGCGGTGTTTTGCGCCATCGCACGGTAATAGTAGTTCGTATTTGGAGTGAGCCCAGAAAGAACCTGTGTGAATGTAGAGTTCGTGCTGAAGCTCTGACTTACTGTTCTTGTTCCTCCTCCAGACAAAACAGTACTCTGGTTTGTTCCCCATTCAAACCACGCTGTTGTTGAATTTCCGTTTGGAGTGACAGTGCCACTGATTGTTGCGCTGGTACAACTTCCCACCACGGCTTGCGCAGACACAGCACTTGCCCCCAAGAAAAATCCTAGGATAGAAAGTGCGCTGATTCCAAAAATTTTTATTGCTGTTTTCATAGTGTTCTGCGAAGCAGATAGTTTAAACTCGGATAATTTAATAAAGATTCTTTACAATAAACAAAAGGTGGCACAGGTAAATTTACTTACTCATAAACTTACTTTCTAAAATACTGAAATTTTTTCAGAACTTTAGAAAATACAGAAAAGGCGTTTTTAAGCGTCTTTTCTGTTAAAAACTACAAAGGAAAGATTACCATGCGCCAGTGGTTGTTACACCTGGGCCAAACACTCCTCCTGTCACAACGCCAGGACCAAGAGCTCCGGCAGAGGCATGACCACCTCCTCCACAAATGACCCCCGCTATACAAAGTCCTACGCCTGTAGCAATAACTGCTCCAGCCACCGCATAGGGAACCCACGTGGCTTTATACCACGCTTCTTCTGTGATAGGAGGATCATCGCAGTATGTTCTACCGTCTGGATCAACCCCTCGAACTCTGGGCGGGTTGCACGCCAGCAACGGCTGCACTCTTTTTTCCGTCATTTTTACCGACGGATACGAGATGCCGCCATATATCTTGTTACGACAACTCTCCAGAGCGTGTGCCGTTTCTGGAACACCTCCTTGTCCGCGAATAAAAAGAACTGGCTCTCCTGCCCCCAAGGGAACAAATTTCGCCTTTCTCTCTCCAACATTTCCAGGGGTGTCCATAGCGACACACACGCTTCGTTCCAGTGGAGCGAGGACCAGATTATTTTTATTGTAAGGCGTATTTTTCGCCTTCATAAATCTTGGTACATAATAACTGCAACTCCCTGACTGAAGCGCCTTCTCGCACTCATCGCGGGTATTAAAGATGCTCATACCTCCTTTTATACACTCGTTTGGTTCGGACGCTGTTTGTTGTGTGAGTTGCCCCTCTGGATACACGATAGGTCTATCGTATACCCTTTGCTGTGTCATTGCGCAACCTGATGCGGCCGCAACAGCGACAAGCAGTGCAAGCATGTGATAAACCTTCATGTGATAACCTCCTTACGTAGTTTATTTTAATAGAACAAGAGTGACGGCAAAGTTTTTAGTACTTTGTCCTTCTTTTTTTATTATATCACTTTACAGTAGAAAGTCAAGCGCACAAAAAAAGCTCAAAGGGGTGCACTCTGCACCCCTTTGAGCTTTTTTTGTGCGCTTATTTTTCCTCTTTAGGTTTCTCGTCATGCGCTTGTTTTTCTTCAAGCTCGCGCGCCCTCTTTCGTTCTTCAGCTCGATCAAAAGCTGTGAGAATACCGAGGGGTATCGCCAAGAGTGCTACAAAAATGAGCATCCATCCTATAATGGTGTTGGGAAACATTTCGCTTCCTGCTCCAATGACAGATGCGCCATTCGCTTCATTTGAAGTTTCATATGTTTGAATGCGTGCGCCTCCAGCAGAAGTTCCCGTCACGCTTCCTTGAGCGCCCGAACTTTTTTGTGTTCCAGAAACGGAAGCGCTTTGCCCACCTACGGCAAGCGTTGATTCTTTTTTATTATTTGATGAAGTGGTGTTTGTAGTATTTGAAGTGTTTGTCGTGTTCGTTTTGTTTACAACATTTGTTGTGTTTGTGATTGTTGTCTGGGCTCCAGACGGTAGTATGTATGTACTTACAGGAGAGTAGACAATGCTTCCACTTTCCATTCCTGCTGCTCGGAAATAATATGTCGTTCCTGGAGTTAGGTTAGTAATTCGTGTTTCAAAAGGACCTTTGTTCCACACCTGCGTCATTCCTGTCGCGGTTGTAGGATTTGATTCTATTCCCCACTCGAACCATACATTCGTATTCTTCCACTCATTCGAAACATTTGCGGATAGCAAAACCGTATCACTGGAATAACGCTGAATTGAGACCGGCGTAAGGATGGGGGCCGCAAGAGCTTCGTTCACAAAAACAAAGAAAAGTGCGCCCGAAACCGCCGTTAAACGAATTGTTGAAATAAGAAATTTATTCATGGATATATTATATCATGTATATTTAAAAAGTCAATAGGCAAAAAGAAAGAGCGGCACGTCTCGAAAGACAGCCGCCCCTGCAAGTGATGCGAATTTTATATCTCATCACTTGCTCCCATACATCATTCTTGTCAACGGATAAATGGCGAGCATGCCGAGCCCTGGTCCCCAAAAATTTACCCCGCCCGTTCCTCCATAATAACCATAGAGGCTTGAGCTACTTGATACAAGCCACCCTCCGAGAAGGAGACTTCCTACGCTTTCAAGCGGATTTGGTGGTCTCCACCCCGACCTTTGTTGCGGTTGCTCGCAGTTGAGATTTTTGCTTGCTTTACAGTAAGCATCTATCTCGCGTTGCTTCTGCTCTGCTGCTTCAAGGTCCTGAGCGCCCTTTAAGCTGGCACGCTCTACAGGATCGGTTGGCACCGCAGGAAGTCTCGAGGTTTTGAGAACCGCCAAGGCTTCCGGACTTATCGCCCTTCCGCCGAGTGTTACTTTGTTCGGAGGGGTTTTCTCTTCGTCATAGACCCTTCCTTTTTGTTCACCATGGTTGACCGATTTGTTTCCATTGATGGAACCCTGCGTGCTTGTGCTCGCACAGCCGCTTAAAACAAGTGCGAACATTACAGCCATTGAGGCCATAAGTTTTTTCATGATGTCCTCCTTTGATTTTCAACCTGAATCGCGAAATGCGTATCCAGTGCTACTATCTGGATACATTATACCAAATACATTCGATTTGTCAAGTGGCAATCTCTCCTTAAAATACATATACTGTAAGAAACAAAATGTCCCATTTTAACGAAGCCGACGACGATAAAAAGTTTTCCGACCTGCGCAAAAAGGAAGAGGAAGAATTTCTTCAAATAATGTCGGAAAAATATAGCATTCCCTACCTCGACATCGCCTCTGTTTCGGTGGATGTTGGCGCGGTTGGACTTCTCAAGGAAGACGTTGCGCGCGCTGCGCTCATTGCTCCCTTTCAACTCTCTGGGAAAAATCTCAGGGTGGCGATATTCTCTCCCACGGACGCGAGCACCAAAGAGGTCATCTCGTCTTTGGAGGAGCGTGGTTTCAAAATCGAACTTTATCTTTCTTCGCACGCAAGTTTAGAAAAAGTTTGGGAACGCTATCATGATATTTCTGGCGCAACAAAAAGCACTGCGGGGCTTGTGGACATCTCGGGCGAAAGCATTGAAGGTCTCGCGTTGCAATTTAAAACCCTGAGTGATGTTCAGGTGGTTTTGAAAGAGCTCCTTGATACCAAGGACGCGCGCAACGTCACAAAAATACTTAATGTTATTCTTTCGGGAGCAATCGGTGTCGGCGCATCGGACATTCATGTTGAGCCAAGTGGGGACTCCGTTCATCTTCGTATTCGTATCGATGGCGTGCTTCAGGAAGTTGGCGTGTTGCCGACAAGCATCTACCATCTTTTTAGCTCACGCTTGAAACTCCTTGCGGGGCTTAAGTTGAACTTGGGTGCCGAAAGCCAAGATGGTCGTTTTAGCATCCGCATCTCAAACCTTGATGTTGAAATTCGTGTTTCCGTTATTCCGAGCGCTTATGGGGAAGGCATTGTCATGCGTATTTTGAACCCCAAGTCTTTAGATGTCACGCTCGAGGACCTCGGCATGAATCCACGCTTGTATGCACTCATTGAAAAAGAGATCCGACGTCCTCACGGCATGATCTTAAACACAGGTCCAACCGGCTCAGGTAAAACCACAACACTCTACGCATTTCTCAAAAAAGTTTTTTCTCCGGAGATAAAAATGATGACGATTGAAGATCCTATCGAGTATCACTTGGCAGGAGTTTCTCAAACTCAGGTTGAAGAAACAAAGGGGTACACATTTCTCGAAGGAATTCGCGCTGCGATGCGCCAAGATCCTGATATTATCATGGTCGGAGAAATTCGCGACAGTGAAACGGCGAAGGTCGCGATTAACGCCGCTCTTACTGGGCACATGGTTTTTTCAACACTTCACACAAATACCGCAGCAGGAGCGATTCCTCGCCTAATAGAGCTTGGCGTTACTCCAAAGATTATCGGGTCATCGGTTACCGTTATCATTGCTCAACGACTAGCCCGAAAGCTTTGTGATTTTTGTAAAAAAGAGGATACTCCGAGTAGCCTTGAAAAAAAGATTATTGATGAAGTTGCCCTATCCATCGAACACAAAACGGGAACAAAAATTCAGTCTCAAAAAATTTGGCGACCCATTGGTTGCGAAAAATGCAACAATACGGGATACCGTGGCCGCGTGGGAATTTTTGAAGTAGTCCTTATGGATGCCGATATTGAAGCGCTCTTGGATGGTGTTCCGAGCGAACGTGAGGTTAGAGAAGCCGCAAAAAAACAAAAGATGCTCAATTTGCGCGAAGATGGCATTGAGAAAATCACGTCGGGAATCACTTCGTTTGATGAAGTTGCGCGTGTGGTTGACCTCGACCGCGAGTAGTATTTTTTACTAAAAAACCGCCCCGCCTTGTAAAAAGTCGGGGCGTTCTGTTTTATTTAATTAAAGTAAAGATTTGTTTCTGCTAACTGCAAGAGTTCTTTTCTGATACGAAAAGGTGTTTCCTGAACTGATGTGGGTGTAATAACCCGACTACCAAACAAAAACGGCTTGTTTGGGTCGTTCCATGTTTGAATAACCAGTATGCCTCGATGTGAAATTTTTTCAATAAGCTTTTTATAGCTTGCTTGAATGATCACGATGGTTGTGCCCTTAAGCCACAGCATCACTTCTTTCGCGCAACTTGCGTAAAGAATTCTTGCGAATATATTTTCAACATTCTCTAGCACTTCAAACACCTGAGAGCAGTAGTCAACTTCTTTTTTGTTGTCTACAAATACAACGACTTTTATTCTCTTCTTTGACACGATTTTTCTCCTCGACAATAGTGGAACAAATGACAGCGACCTCTATAGAATGTACCCGAGATACCGTCCTAAGTCAAACAACAAAAATGCCCAAACTTTGAGTTGGGCGATTTTGTTGTTTTTTAGACCTAAACGCTATACTATAAAGAAGCAGTGCTCGTTTAAAAAAGAAAAAATCCGATACATAAACCTCATGCAGTTCACGGAACGCAAGGAACCGAGTTAAGAGGCGGTCTAAGGATGGTGTCAGCGCTCTTCGCATAAAGCGAAGTACCAACACGTCCTCGTCCACGACCATGTGAATCCGTAAGGACCCAACGACAGGAGGCTTATGTATAGGATCTTTTTTAAAACAACATGATGGCCTTAAGCCACCTACTAATACACTAGCACAAAACAATTTTTATGTCAAGCTTTTCCCAAGATACTATTCTCGAAGAAGAAAATAACGAAGCAAACAAAGGCTCTGGTCGGGATTTTTCTTTTCTTGATCAAGCTCTCCGCCCCAACCGTTTTGACGATTATATAGGACAGGAAACTATTAAGAAGAATCTCAAAATACTGCTTCAGGCCGCAAGTGAACGTTCGCATCCGCCCGAACATGTCCTTTTTTACGGGCCGCCAGGGCTCGGAAAAACTACATTGGCGCATCTTATCGCAAACGAAATGGGGTGTCAAGTTAAGAGTACTTCGGGTCCAGCTATTGAGAAAGTCGGTGATTTGGCGTCTGTTTTGACCAATCTTTCTCCTGGAGACGTTCTCTTTATTGATGAAATTCACCGACTAAACAAGATGATTGAGGAGGTTCTCTATCCTGCTATGGAGTCGGGGGTTCTCGATATCATCATTGGTAAAGGGCCGAGTGCACGCACGATTCAGCTAGACCTTCCCCCTTTTACGCTCATAGCCGCTACGACACGGGTTGCAATGATTTCCTCTCCTCTTCGTTCCAGATTTTCAGGAGGAACATTTCGCCTTGAATTTTATACAAATGAAGAGATTGAGAAGATCATCAAGCGCTCGGCAGGAATCCTTGGTATTCCACTTTCAGATGAGTCTGCAAAGGAGATTGCCCAAAGAAGCCGTTCGACTCCCCGCACAGCAAACTATCTCCTGAAGCGCGCCCGGGACTTCGCTCAAGTCGAACGAGGGGAGCTTTCTCCAAGCTCGGTTTCAAAGGCTCTTACACTTCTAGAGATTGACGAGCTTGGACTCACAGCACTCGACCGAAAGATACTTGAGGTGATAATCGACAAATATAGAGGAGGCCCCGTCGGACTCTCCACTATCGCCGCAGCGCTCTCTGAAGAGGTTGCAACCATAGAAGAAGTGAATGAGCCATATCTCCTACAGCTCGGGCTTATCGAGCGCACCCCACGCGGGCGTGTTGCAACCGCACGCGCATATGAGCATCTTGGTTTTGATTATCCTGAAGAGCATCAAGGGAAACTTTTGTAAAAATTACACCAACACATTACATAGGACTCGCCTATGTAATACTCCGTATAAATAAAAAGGATCCGCACACCGTGCGAACCCTTAGAAAATTTCTTTACATCTTTTTATATGTTCTGCCTATTATTTTGTGGGCTTCTACGATACGTTCATGCCCGACAAGGTTTTTGTCCGGCATGATAGCTTTACCGAACACAACTTCTTTTCCTTCAATCCTCACGGGAAGAATTGGGACATTATACATCTGCGCAATATTAATGAAGCTTGAGTGGATGTTTCCCTCTCTATTGATTCCTCCTTCCGGAAAGATGCCCACAACTCCATCGGACGAAGTAAGGATGGTTCTAATCGTTTTAAAAGCGTGTTTGTTTACAGTTGAAAAACGCTTTCCTCCATCCTCCTCTCTTTCGACAGGAATAGTAAGCGAGTATTTCACAATGAAGCTCACTGCAAACCCAACACAAAAAGCAATTGGACGACTTTTTCCGCGGGCAAATTTTCTGGCTGAAATCTCAATACTGTAGAGGCCTAGTCCAGCGAGCCATCTAATCGGCCTTTTCCCAAAGTTTAACGCGTCAATTATTATCCATGGATCATAGATACTGGTATGGCGGGAAACAACGATGAATGGACCTTTCGTGGGAATATTTTCTTTCCCTGAAACTTTTATGCGCAAACGCGGAGCCATGATGAGCCTCCACAACATAGTGGTAACATAATACATCATTACACTCTCCTTTTTTCGTTTCGTTGAGTTTGTTGCGTTAAAAAACTTCTTTCCACAGAGTATCGGAATGTCCGCGGTGTGTCAACGAAGATTTTTGGACAGCGGGGCTTATATGCGTTTTTTCCAAAACAATACGTAGAGCACCAAGAACGAGGCGGTGAACATCAGTAACCATGAAAGTTGCATCTGTAGAAAATATGAGGTGGTCATATACCCTTCTGAAATCAGCTCTTGGTAGTCTGTTGCATAACTAAGGTCGCAGGGGAAAAATACACAGTTTCGATTTTCGAACGGATTTGTAAATAAATACGTAGCTGGTAGCAATATCCCCACTATGGGCAACGTCCACAGGTATGCAAAGCGACTGAAGCCGAGCTTAATAGAGCCCCAAATCGACATCGGAATAATAAGGGCGTGCATCGTAACCGAGATGAGCACTGTTGCATAAAGCGCGCTATCAGAAACAAGAAGGCTTGTTCTCCCCAGCCCATAACCAAACGCTTCAAGAAAAAAATCCGCTATCCATAAAAATTGCGCGGGAATCGACATAATAAGCGTTGCGTTAACTACTGATGCTTTCTTGTAGTAAAAACCGTAAGCAAGAAAAACCGCCATTACGTTGCAGAACCAAAAAATTTCCTGTAAGTCTCTCCCCTCAAAAAGAATGTGAAAAGAAAGATTGAGAGAGACTAGTGCGAAAAAAAAGACTCCCCAAAATCGCATCCAATCTGTCGCTTCAATCTTTTGGAGTAAACGTTGTACGCGTGTAGAGGTTTTTATTGAATTCAGGATACGAGTGAATTGTTTCATATGAAGTTTCGTTTACGGTGATTGCGGTACAGGCATTGTTCGGGAACACATGGCACAGGTTGGCATTTTCGGTATTCATGGGGTCATCATGAAATGTGGTCAGCCACACATCTATGATTGCCGTATGTGTTGGTGTTTCGAAAGAAATCTTTTGTGGCGGATTTTTTTCCAAGAGATCAAAGGAGAGCATGTCGAGGTTGGGGATTGTTATACCCGAAATAATCTCATGGTATGACAATGCGGGACAAGAAATGTAGTGCGACCAACCGATCACATTAAAGGTGAACATTTCACCGAGAAAGAGCCTTTTCTCCTCTGCATAAACAACAAGACTGGCCTCCAGGCCTGCATTTTCTTCTTTAAAAACTGCTAAGTGTATGCTTGAATCTTCGTATTTCATAGTTGTTTCTCCGGGGACCCTGGACCTACAATAAGCATATCATAATTCGGTTTAAAAACACTATTCTCTCTCACTCCGGTCTTATACGAGAGCGGGCGCCACGATAAATTTTCATATTTGTCTTTAAACTGGCTTACATACTCATTGTCCTCTGTGTGTATGTTGCGCTCGCTACCCTTCCCAACGACAAAAAATTTTTCTGTTGTTTGTTCTGAGCCGTCGGGAAGACTGTTCCACGCATAGTACTCAAGCATGTTTTTAAAACCACTTGCTTCTAGTGTCCGCTCGAGCACGTCACTGTGTGCTGGGAATATTTCCTTTGGATATCTCCAAGAAACAAGCATGCCGTCGTCAGCAAGCGCGCTTCTCGCAAAACTGTAAAACTCTGTTGAGTATAAGGGGAGCATTTTGTCGTGCCTTAACCCCGGGAGATCAACGAGGATCAGGTCGTATGACTTTTTGTTTCTTTTGAGAAAATAAAAAGCGTCTTCCACAAAAAGCGATTGCTTCTCGTATTCAAAAGCTCTGTTGTTTTTTTCAAGCAGATATGGCTCTGTGCGCGCATATTGCTGAAACTTTGCATCCAAATCAACCAAGTCTATATGTAAAATGCGATCATCGTATGATCGCAGATTGTTGGTAGCTATAAAGTCCCCGCCGCCGAGGATGAGGATTGACAGCTTTTTCTCTTTTGGGAAAAAAGACAGGGGGACATCCACGAGCCCGTTATGGTATGCGCCCACCCACGAATTGCACATTTGCACATGCTCGTCGAGATTTAGACATACGTCGCTTGGAACAAGCTCGGGGTGTTCAAAGTTTATTTTATACACAACAACATCTTGGTACGGCGTCGTGATTGAATCTAGAATTTCAAGAGAAGCAACTGGCACGCTCAGCGTTTCATACCCACGCTCAATCATTCCCGTAAAATAAAGCTTTTGAATCACTTGTTCTGCTTTTTGATACGTAAAGTAAACACCCGTAGTGAATACTGCGAGGGCGAGGGCTTGCAACACGAGCCTTTTCCGAGAATATAATTTATATTGAATCGCAAAAAGAATCGCAACGAACGCATTTAAGAGTGCTATTATTATCGACGTTGTGAGGAGCCCGAAATTTGGATAGAGAAGAAGCGCAAAAACAAAGGACCCCGCAAGGCTTCCTATGTAGTCTATGCCGAGAACCCGCGCAAAGCGCTTACCCGCTTCAAACTCTGTTAGGAGTGGTAACTCTAACCCCGAGAGAACCCCAATCAAAATAATTGGCAGATGCGACAAGGTAAGCAATATCCAATAAGGCAAAGCCTCCCCAAGTGGCCCGTTGAGGTATACAATAAAAAATACCCCCATGAACCCGAAGAATGTTAGGAGTAATTCCGTATAAAAAAAGAAGCGCTGTGTGTGAACTTTGTCTTTTATGTATTCATACAAAAAAGCACCTGCCCCAAGAGACATTAGAAATAAACCTATTGTTGCTGAGTACCGTAGTACTGTCCCTCCAAAGACTGTGGTGAGGGTCTGCGCAAAAACAAGCTCATATATAATGCTGCAGAAAGCAACAACAAAAGTGGTTGCCGGTATGAATAAGTGGCTTCTATTGTTCATACGATTTTTTAATTAGCGACACAGTTTTTCTACGGCACTCACATAGCTTGTGGAGCGGTTTATGTAAGCAAATGCGGCTTGAAGATTGTCTCCCTTGCTCAACCTAGAAAACAAGTTGGTTATTTCGCTTTTTGTAAATCTCAATTCAATAAGAGTGTCTATCATGTTTGTGTGCGCTGTTTCGATAGTGAGTGTTTTTTTGCAGATAAAAGAAAGGAGCTCTTTAACATCATCGTTACTCGTATCGTTTTTTGTAAGAATAGGACTTAGGAGTTTCTCCATATTCTCAAACTGAGTAGCGCTCGTGCTACTTGTAGTGGTGGCGGTAGTGGTTCTCTCTCCTACTAGCCCCACTATTCCCGCATCAACCTCTAATCTTACTTGTATTTCTGTTGCACTACAAAATGTTCTCATCGCGTTCGTCGTTTTTTCTTTTCCCAACTCTTTTACTAAGTATGTCTCTGCTTCCACTTTTCCTACGGAAGTATCGTCGAGATAACTAACTATTTTAACAAAGGCCTCTGGCTCTATTCCTTCCTGTACTAAAAGTGTAACCGTGTTGCTATACAATACATTCTCTTTGATCTTGCTATTTTTCCCACACAAAGTACCCGAAACAACCGCAAGGTCTGTGAGACCTATGTCTTTCTTGGAAAGCTCCTTCGTGAGGCTCTCTGATGTACTTGCGTATCGTCTTTGTAAAATTTCTGCGTTTTTTTCGCTAAGACTACTTGCGACAGATAATATTATTGGAGCGGAAGTTGTCGCTGTGTTGTCTAGGTTGGCAAATTCGCCATTTCCTTGAACGCCTGCTCCTGGCAAAGGGCTCTCCATATACAAAAATACGGCTATTCCTGCTGAAACTACCAGCAAACCAACTGCTGTTAATATGAAGCTTTTGTTTTTTATTGGATTCATTCTTGGGGCAAGTGTTTAAAACTTATAAATTATACACACGAAGACCACCCTGTTGTGATGGTGCTGTTTGGGCAGTTAAACTGTGCTTGATATTGTGTCCCAGAACGATAATTATACCCTGTAGCATAACATGTGCCACATCCATATTTACTACAATTACACGAATACGAGTACGTGTACGGAACCGTAATTGTGCATCCTTGTGAAACTTGCGTCACATCACAGCTATTGCTGCGTCCTGGCAATGCTTCCCATACCGTACCACTGCACGCTTCGAGGCGCGTGCCTGTCCAACGAATCGCTCCGCCTAAGCCTGAATTACAAGCTGATCCTATCGCTCCTATTTTTATACCACCTGCTGCCGTAAAGAGTCCCGTTTTTGTCTGTGCGGTTGCCCCTGTGTTGATAGGAGCGGCAACGTTGGCGCCCGGGGGTGTCGCTGTCGGGGTTGTCCACGCGTAGGCAAGGCTTAGCCCCAACGAAAGGACTGTGGCAAGAGCAAGAACTTTGATTGCAGTGAGTATTTTGGTGCGCATAATAATTTTTTTACTTTTTAATTGTTTCCTACAGTATAACCTTGCTCCCTAAAATAAACAACAAGACGTCTGTTGATAACTCACAAGTGGACGCGTTTTGGAATTTCAGTTATGCTAAGGACATAACTTTTAATATTATGTCTGGACACAATAAATGGTCACAAATTAAACATAAGAAGGCAATAACGGACGGAAAGAGGAGCAAGGTCTTTGGTAAGTTTTCAAAGCTTATCGCGCTTGAGGCAAAAAAATCGATGGGAAGCCTCGACGCTCCAGGACTTCGTGCGGTCATTGAACGTGCTAAAAAAGAAGACATGCCAAAAGACCTTATCGACCGCGCGGTAAAAAAGGGCGCGGGGGGCGATGCAGGAAACATGGAGGCGGTTTTATTTGAGGCGTATGGGCCAGGCGGATGCGCGCTCTTGATTGAAGGGCTCACTGATAATAAAAACCGTACGATTCAAGAAATCAAACACTTACTCTCCAAACGAGGTTTCTCTCTTGCGGGGCATGGGGCTGTGACGTGGGCATTTACTAAAACCGTAGATGGATGGGAGCCTCAAACAATGTGTCCTGTTGGCGAAGGAGATGGTAAGGCTCTTGAAGACCTTCTTGAGGCGCTTGATGAAGACGATGACGTCCAAGACGTTTACACGAACGCAGAATAAATTTAACTCGAAGGTTTTATAGAGGGGGCGCTGATATTTTTGTTTCACAAATTTTAAACTATTTTATGCGCATCATTGCTATCGACCCTGGGTATGAGCGTCTCGGAATCGCAATCCTGGAAAAAACGACAAAGGAGCATCTCCTTTTTTCTGAGTGCTTCAAAACACCTTCTTCTCTTCCTTTTGTGGAAAGACTCGAGCTTGTGGGTCGCGAGGTTGCCCGCGTAGTCAAAGAGTTTTCTCCTGAGGTGCTCGCTATTGAAAATCTCTTTATTTCAAACAACCAAAAAACAGCGATGCGTGTCGCTGAAGTTCGTGGCGCTATTCTTTACCAAGCACGACTCTTAGGGCTCGGTGTTTACGAATACACACCTCTTCAAATCAAAACAGCGACCACTGGATATGGAAAAGCAACTAAAGCTCAGGTCGCTTCTCTTGTAGGAAAAATTATTCCTGAAGCAAAGAGCCTTAAACAAGATGACGAAGTGGATGCGGTCGCTATTGGGATCACTCATTTTGCATATGCTGGCCATCAAAAAAGGCTTGCCGTGTAAAGGTTCTTGGTTCGTCTCGTTAATCTCCACACGTTATCCACAGTTTTTTTAAAAAGGGCTTGCGAACTAAAAAGCTTTTTGTTACAAATATGTGAGCCTGCTTTAAAAACACACGGGTACAGGCTCTAAATTTAAAAATTTTTATAACGACATACGTATGGCAGATGAAGAAACAGAAGATATAGTGCATGTAGACAACGAGCCAGCTTTCCTTAATGATGAAGCTTTAGCTGTTGATGATGTTGGCGAAGAAGACATCGCTTTGGAGTCTGGGGATGATGATGGTTTGGGCTTTTCTTTTGGGGGAGGGAGAGAGTTTGAAGAGTAAAAAATAAATTAAACAAAAAGCGCGGACCCCGGGGTCCGCGCTTTTTGTTTAATTTATTTTTAAAAACCTTCGTTTCCCAATCTTGTAAACCCCCTTAAATGTTTCCATGTCTAAGTCGGTTATTCTTTCCTCTCCCCCTTCGCTTAATTTTTTGATTGCCCCTTCTTCAAACAAGCGTCGACACTCGGTCTTTGACGACACGAGCCCTGCCCGGATCAACACCTCCATGAATGTTTCGTGGTCTACAGAATTAATTTCTATGATGTCTTCTGGAATTTCTTTCTTTTGAAACGTCGCGATGAATGCTTCGCGCGCTTTTACCGCCTCATCTCTTCCATGATAGAGCGCGACGATTTCTTCGGCGAGGTCAAGTTTTATGTCTCTCGGATTTTCCCCGCGACCGAGGGCTGCTGCTGCCTCGTCTACCCTCTCGACAGACACGTGAGTTACGTGCATAAAATACTTCACAATGAATTCGTCTCGAAGGCTCATCACTTTACCGAACATATCGTTTGCGGTATCGGTAAGGTTGATTGTGTTCCCCCAACTCGAACTCATCTTGCGCCCATCAAGTCCTTCTATTAGGTCTACAAGTAGTATGTTTTGTGGTTCTTTTTTAAAGTGTTCCTGAAGTCTCCTCCCCGCAAGGATGTTGAACTTCTGATCGGTTCCACCGACCTCCACGTCCGCAGACACGGCAACACTGTCGTACCCCTGCATAAGAGGATACAGAAGCTCACGAAGAGAAATTCGCTTCCCTGCGTCAAGACGTTTTTTAATATTTTCTCGGGAGATAAAATCTGAAAGTGAGAAGACGTCCGCATGTTCTCCTATTTCGCGGTACCCAAGTTTTTCGAGCCATTCGGTGTTGTGGTGCTTTTCAACCTTACTCATATCGAGAATTTTTCCCATTTGCTCAAAATATGTCGCGAGGTTCTGCTTTATAATTTCCTCTGAAAGAATGGGGCGCTCGCTTTCTTTGTCTGAGGTGTCGCCAATCACCCCGGTAAAATCACCAATAATTGCAACGATTGTGTGACCGAGGTCTTGAAAGGCTCTCAGCTTCCAAAGTGGAATTGCTCGTCCAATGTGAATATTGGGGCTTGTTGGGTCAATGCCGAACTTTATGCGCAAAGGCTTCCCTTCAAGAAGTTTTGCCCTTAGGACGTCTTTATGGATGACTTCCGCCACCCCGCGCGTCAACAACTCTTCAATTTTCTCTCTATCTGTCATTTTTTCATTTTATCACAAGCTCCCCTTTTATGATATGATTTCTCTACGTCATGGCTCATCCAAAACTAAGTCCTAAAAAAGCACGCAAAAAAGAGGACTCCTATCTTAAAAAACACTTTAAGAGTCTGACACTCTTGGGTGTAGCTAGTTTTTTCTTTTTAGCGGGGATTTTTCTTCTTTGGGCGTCTTTTATAAAACTTCCGGACTTTAATAATTTTAACGAGCGTAAAGTTGTTGAGTCTACTAAAATATATGACCGCACTGGGGAAATATTGCTGTACGATGTTCATGAAGATGTGAAGCGCACCATAATTCCCTTTGACCAGATATCTCAAAACATAAAGAATGCGACTGTTGCTGTTGAGGATTCAAACTTTTATGGCCATTACGGCATTGAGCCCAGGTCAATCGTCCGCGCTATTCTTGCAAATATTTTCGGGGGCGGGTATGTGCAAGGTGGTTCGACTATTACTCAGCAGGTTGTTAAGAATACACTTCTTACTTCTGAGAAAAAAATTACAAGAAAACTTAAAGAATTTATACTTTCTTTCAAACTTGAGCAAGCATTCACCAAAGACGAGATTTTATCCCTTTACTTAAATGAGGCTCCTTATGGAGGGAATATCTACGGGGTAGGCGAGGCAAGCCGTGTGTTCTTTGGGAAAAAACCGAGTGAGCTTAGCATCGCTGAATCTGCGTATCTCGCAGCACTCCCCCAGGCGCCCACACGACTTTCTCCCTATGGAAACAATGTTGAAAAACTTGAACTGCGTAAGAATTTTGTTCTTTCGCGTATGCAAATTCTTGGATTAATTAATGATGATCAATATAAAGTCGCCGTCGCGGAGAAGGTTGTATTTATTCCTCGGGAGTCGCGTGGAATAAAGGCCCCCCATTTCGTCATGTGGGTAAAAGAGTATCTTGCTCTAAAATATGGCGAGCGCGCAGTTGAAGAATCCGGCTACAAAGTCACCACAACGCTTGATTATAGCCTCCAACAAAAAGCGGATGAGGTTGTTCTGCGTTTCGGTGCGGATAATGAAAAAAACTTTGATGCAAAAAATATGGGGCTTGTGGCAATCAATCCCAAAAACGGACAGGTTCTCACAATGGTCGGGTCGCGTGATTATTTCGATATTAAAAACGGAGGAAACTTCAACGTAACCCTTGCGCCCAATCGTCAGCCGGGCTCCACATTCAAGCCGTTTGTTTATGCGACTGCTTTTATGAAGGGGTACGCGCCTGAAACCGTTCTCTTTGATCTTAAAACAAACTTCAGCACAAACTGCGACTGGCAAGGAACTCCTTTGTCTCCCGGCATAAAACCAGAGGATTGCTATATGCCGGAAAACTATGACGGGAAGTACCGCGGGCCTATTTCCATGCGTGAAGCGCTTGCGCAGTCTCTGAACGTCCCTGCCGTAAAAACACTTTATTTAGCGGGACTTAAAGATTCTATTGTAGTCGCGCGCAGTATGGGTATTACGAGCCTCACCGACCCCTCTCGCTACGGACTCACGCTTGTTCTTGGTGGAGGTGAGGTGTCTCTCCTTGAGCTCACGGGTGGGTACAGCGTCTTTGCAAACGATGGTGTTTTGAACCCGACAACACCCATCCTTCGCATTGAAGACAAAAATGGAAACGTGCTTGAGGAGTTTGAAGATAAATCAACAGAAGTAATTCCTAGTGAGGTTGCTCGAACCATCAGCAGTATTCTTTCTGATAATAAAGCTCGAACCCCTGCGTTCGGCGCAAACTCAGCACTCTATTTTCCAAATACTGACGTTGCCGCAAAAACGGGTACCACGAACGACTATCGCGACGTATGGACAGTTGGATACACTCCAAATATCGCCGTTGGTATGTGGGCTGGAAACAATAATAATGCACCAATGCATAAAAATGTCGCTGGTATGATTATTGCGCCAATTTGGCGCGCATTTATGGATGAAGCTGTAAAACTTACTCCTTCTGAAGACTTTATTGATCCTGAGCCCCAAGACCTAACTTCTCTTCCCGCTCCCATTCAAGGCATTTGGCAAGGCGGTGAAAAATATGTTACTGATATTGCGTCAGGAAAACTCGCAACAGAAAATACTCCTCGAGAAATGAAGAGTGTTGTTGTTGTTCCGGAGGTACACACAATACTCCATTGGGTAAACAAAAATAATCCAAAAGGACCCCCTTTAAATAACCCCTACAATGACCCTCAGTATACATTGTGGGAAAAACCTGTACGAGTATGGGAAGCGGTTAAAGGACTTCCTGAGGGCGACCGTAGCCGTATTCCTACTGAATATGATACTAGCCGAGGGGTTGGCTCGCTCCCCTCCCTTATTCTTTCTGGAACAGATTTGTCTATTCCCCGCACAAGTAACGAAAATATTTTAATATCTGTGTTAAGTACTGGTAAATACCCGTTAACTAAAGTTGAGTTGTTTATCAATGGGCAATTTGTTGAAAACCGCACAAGTGAACCTTTTAGTTTTAATATCACGCCTGAAAATATTGAAAATATTAAAACAGAAAACAATATCTCCATTATTGGCTACGACTCAATTTTAAACAAAGCAACTGTTACTACAAAACTTATTATCGAGTAGTGTAATACCCATTGATGGTGCTTTTTTACGTTACTTCTGAAAAATAACTTGTCTCGCGAATACTTTTTATTCTTTTTATGAGTTCTTGTTTTTTGAGTAATATCTCTGTTTTTATAATTGGTTCTACTTTTAACAGAATTGTATTCCTTGATATTTTTATTTTTTCTACATCAATATCAATACCGATTGTATTTTTTATTTCACGACAAATGATCTCTTTTTTTGACTTCTCAGTATTTGTTATATTTTTGAATCGTGAAAGTAGTTCTGTAAGCGGTATCATAGTTATCAACGAGTTAACGGCATGGTTAAGTAGGTGAATAATGAGTCTCCAAGTCCGCGAATCACTATCGGTTTATTTGTCCCATTAAACTGAATAACAATACTGTCTTTTTCTACCACCGAAAGACTTTCAAAAAGATGTTTTCCATTAATTGATATTTCGATTGGTTCGCCCATAAGTGTTGCAGTTAAATTTGATTCCGTTTCACCTATTTCTGTGTTTTTTGTGGATATTTTAAATATTTTTTGTTTTGGGCTTACAGTAATCGTTATTTTGTTGAATTTGTCTGAAAAAAGTGTTGAGAGTTTTAGTGTGTTTATAAGATCTTCTTTAAGTATGGTGATTTCTGTGGTGTTTGTTTTTGGTAGTATTTGCTCATAGTCAGGATAAATTCCTTGTGTAATTCTTGATGTTATATAAAAAGAATTTCCCGTACATGAGATTTGGTTTTTTGTGATAATGAAATTAATATCTTCATTTACAGACTCGAGAACTTTTATTATTTCGATGATGTTTTTTACAGGAATAATAACTCCTTGAGAAAGGGTTATTCCAGGTTGTTTTATCTTTTTTTCTGAAAGCCTGAATGAATCTGTGGCGACAAAGATTAAAAATTCTCCATTTTTATACATATAAACGCTCGATATTTCTGGTTTTATGTCTGATATTGCCGCGCTCATTACCACTGATTTAACACCTTGAGTGAATTTACTGGAGTTGATTATAAAACCCTCCTCTCCTTGAATTATTGGAATTGTTGGGAAATCATCAGGTGTAAATCCTTTCACTTGAAGTGTTTTGTTTTTTGTGGTTATTTTACAAACACCGTCTTTTGTTTCAATTGTTACATATTGTTCATCAGACATACTTGAAAGTATGTTGGTAAAAAGTCCACCTGGAATAGCAATACTTCCTTCAACTTTAACATCTACTGGTATTTGGAACTCAACACCAACCTCGAGGTTTGTAGAGCGAATGATGAGTGTTTTATTTTGAGCAACTAATAATACAGAATTAAGGATAGGTAACGACAGATGCTTTCCTGTTATACGGTCAGCACTCGCAATATATTTTTGAAGCAATTCTCGATTACAAGTTATGTGCATGTTTGTGTACTTATATATATTTAAATCTTATTATTAATACTATAGCTGTGGATATGTGGATAACTCCGGATTCCTGTTAAATACCATAGGTGTTTAATTTTAGGTCTTTATCAACAACTGTTGATAAAGACGGATAAAACCTTGACTGTTATTTTTAAATAATTTTTTTGTCATGATTTTTGTTTTTTTATAAACAACATTAACCCTACTTATAAACAATTATTCCACACAATTAAAACATCGCGCGAATCTGGTCCACTTCCTGCATTAAAGAGAGGTCGTTTTTCATATCAGTTTTTATTTTATCGCACGAATGCATCACTGTTGTGTGGTCGCGCCCACCAAGCTTTTGTCCTATGGTTGGATATGAGATATTGAAATCTTCACGCAAAATAAACATTGCGATTTGGCGCGGTTTCAATACCTCTTTCCTGCGGGTTTTTTCATAAAGATGGTCTTCTTCAATATTATAAAAACCACAAATAACTTTTACAACGTCTTTTACTGACAATAATTTTTTAGGTTTAGAAGTGTTTTTTATAAAAGGTTTAATCTCATTAAGTGTAAGGTTGCGGTTTTTTAATTGAGACTGACAAATAATCCCATTAAGTAAGCCCTCAAGCTCGCGAATATTGCCTTGTACTGACGACGCGAGATACTCAATAATCTCATCAGGTGGAAAGAAATTATTCACCGTCGCTTTTGAGCGAAGAATGGCAAGGCGGGATTCATACTCAGGCTCCTGCACATCAACAATCATTCCTGAACTAAATCTCGATTTCAGGCGAGCCTCAAGCGCAGGAATATAGTTGGGGTGGCGGTCTGAAGAGAAGATGATTTGTTTGCTGTGGTGGTGAAGCTCGTTAAAGATATGAAAAAGCTCTTCCTGAGTCTTTTCTTTATTAGAAAGAAATTGAATATCATCCATAATAAAGAGGTCGTATTTTCGATACTTTTCTTTAAAGGTGTTCATTGCTTTCGATCCCTGCCCCACTGAATTGATATAATCAACGGAAAATTTTTCAGACGTCGTGTAGAAAACTTTCTTTTGAGGATACTGTTTTTTAAAATGATTCCCTATCGCCTGTATGAGGTGAGTTTTTCCGAGGCCGGTGTTTCCGTAAATAAAAAGAGGGTTGTAGACATTTGTCCCCACCTTCTTCAAGATTGCTTGAGATGCGGTATATGCGAGCTCATTAAACGCCCCAATAATAAAGGTGTCAAAAACATAACGATTATTCAGCCCGTCTTCTCGGTTTACATATAGGTCTGCTAAAGGAAGCACCCCAACAACTTCTTCTTGGGCAGTCTTTTGGGAATCTTTTTTCTCTTGAGGTTTTTCTTCAACTTTGCAAATAGTATATTCAACACCGCGAATGTGCTCAGAAAGACCGCGAAGAGATTTCAGAATCATTTTATGAAATTTGTTTTGGAGCCAATCTTTAACAAATTCATTTGGGACCCCCACCACAACGATACCGTCTTCCTGTTTAACGATGGCGGTGTTTTTAAACCAAGTGCTGAAGTTGGCGCGTGACAGCTCGTTTGCGAGGTCTTGAAGTGTGAGTTCCCAGAGTTGTGCGTTGTTTAACATGTGGAGTTGTGTGGCTACAATGACTATTATATTCCTTTACTTATAAATACAAAAAGGGATTTAGTGGACGAGAAGGTGTCTATGGTGTGGATAACTTGTGGAAAGAAAATACCCACAAGTGGAGATTTTACAAGAAAGAGAAAAAGGTGCGACACATACGCTTGTTTGAGTATATCACTCTTGATAGACTACACCACTTGATATTTTTAAAAAATAGTGTACAGTGAGCATATTATGTCACAAACATACCAGCCAAAAAAGAAAAAGCGCGCAACAACACACGGATTCCTCGTCCGGTCAGCAACAAAAAATGGGCGAAACGTCCTCAAGGCTCGACGCCAAAAAGGTCGCAAAGTTCTTGCTGTTGCTTAGCCTGCAGGCTTTTTAAGCATTTAAAATGCTTCCAAAAAAGAATCGCATTCCCCGAAAAGACTTCCCTGCCAGTAATAGGCAGGGATTTCGTGTTTTTTCACCACTCTTTTCAGTAGTTTTTTATAAAAATGGAAAAGAACCCAGTGTCTCTGTCGTTGTTTCTAAAAAGGTCGCGAAAAACGCGGTGACAAGGAATCGAATAAGGCGAATATTCTACGCTTTAGCAGAGCGAAACCTCAAGAACCTAAAAAGCCCAGCCATGATGATATTTTATCCCAAAAAAGAATCGACGGGGACCGAGTCCCAAACCCTTACAAAAGAAATAGAAATAGCGCTCATAAAAGCAAACCTTCTTTAAGAAAACATGAAAACAGTAATTGTAAGAACCATCTCTCTTTATCAAAAATACATTTCACCCGACACCGGGGTGTTCACGCTCAGGCGCGGATTTACCTGCACATTTTATCCGAGTTGTTCGGAATATACAAAACAAGCTGTCGTGAAGTACGGCACAGTAAAAGGTTTAGGAAAAGGAATTATAAGGATTTTTAGGTGTCATCCCTGGCAGAAAAATCACATCGATCCCCTTTTATAATGTCGATATTGTGAGCTAGTATAATACCATCCCCAATTAACCTCTTCGCATTGGCTCAAAAATATCGGCTGCGACTTTGAGAAAAATCTTTAGCGTATCTCGATATGCTTCATATTTTCCTCTTCGTCTCGCTCGAAATTTTTGAGCCAATTACGCGAAGGACTTAATTGGGGATGGTATAATTAGCATTTTTACGTTAAGATGAGAGGAATTAACTATTATGGAATCAGGAATATTTTTTAGCACATTTTATCAACCGCTTTACAACGCGCTCGCTTACTTGATCTCAGTTGTTCCTGGGGGTAATGTTGGTATAGCAATTATTTTTCTTACGATTGGAGTACGTATCATTTTACTCCCTTTGTCACACAAGTCTGTTGTTTCTCAAGCCAGAATGCGCGAAATTGCGCCACACGTAGAAAAACTAAAAGAAAAACACAAGAATGACAAACAGGAGCAGGCGCGAAAGATGCTCGAACTTTACAAAGAGCACGGCATCAACCCCTTCTCCGGATGTCTCCTTGTCCTTATCCAGCTTCCGGTAATCTTTGCGCTCTACTTCGTGTTCTTCAAGGGGTTGCCGAACCTTAATCCCGAGGTTCTTTATTCGTTCGTCAGTTCTCCGGCTGTGGTCAGTATGGCATTTCTCGGTATTGCTCTCACGGGAAAAAGTTTTCTCCTCGCATTTCTTGCTGCCGTATCACAGTACTATCAGATTAAGCTCTCTCTCCCCCTCCTTCCCCCAAGGGCAAAAAACGCACCTCCGTCGTTTAAAGATGATTTTGCAAGAAGCTTTAACCTCCAGATGCGTTACATGCTTCCCGCAATTGTTCTCGTGGTTTCGTACATGATCTCTGCAGCGATTGCGTTGTATTGGGTGACCAGCAACCTCTTCTCAATAGGTCACGAGCTGTATGTGAAGAGAACAGCAAAGAAGATCAAAGCATAGAGAACATGCTCTTTAAGAAAAAGCCCTGCTGTTTTGGCAAGCAAGCCTTATTCCCGCATTATTAAGAGCGGTGAGATTCTAAACACCTTGAATTACGAAACTACCGTATTTTTGAATCGTCTTTGCGAGCAAGGCGAAG
>ERZ1292630.294-Hain-H41-02um-R3-294-length-52832-cov-9_pt1 | contig 52832 bp, 53 predicted proteins | sample MGYA00564408_ERZ1292630 | MGnify/ENA primary metagenome ERZ1292630 (study PRJEB36523, sample SAMEA6512641) | groundwater metagenome | collected 2019-01-08 | study: AquaDiva: Metagenomics assemblies of 32 groundwater samples
TTACCGTTTGAAGTCCACATAAAACCCCGTCCCGTGAGGGCGTGGGTTTTTTATAGGCACACATGTCAAAGAAACGGTTTGAAAGTGTACGCTTTTGTTCTCAAGAATGTTGGCGTGAATATGACAAAAAGCATCCATCAGGGTTTAGAAAGACGTTTATTAAAAACGCTTTATATAATCCCATAGAAGAAAATGATGAGGATATACGGGTAAAAAAAATTATTGAAGAAATAAAAAAAGAGGCAAGTAAATTGAGACAGCAAGAGGAGTGGTTAAACCCGCACGATACAGTGCTACGCATGTTCGCAAGACATTATTAATAAAAATAAAAGGAGGTGATTTATATATGAATAACGTAAGAAAAGACGGTACGGTTTTAAATAAAATGGATCGCACACAATGGGAAAGAGAAACCATTGAAGCGTCAAGAATGACGGATCAAGATATCTCAAAACAAAACGAATTACTTGAATATTGGCAGAAAGTTTCAAAGAACCCAAAACTCAGAGAAAGTGAAATTAAGGAGTTGGAATTACAAAGAAGAATCAGCGCGGCAACTGAGGGAGATGATTCAGCCAGTAGAACGGCAACAAGAATTCTCGAACATAAGGCAGAGGTAAAACTTGATGAATGGCATAGAAAACAATTTAAACAAGAAGATGAAGAACAGTTTACAGAAGAGCTTAGGGAACAGGGAGAAAAATATAGTGACGCAGTAAAACGAGCCCGCAAAAGCGTGGGACTGTAAAGGTGGTGATTAATTATTAAAACAATACAATGCAAAGATTGTGAAAACGATTTTACAATAACTGATGAAGAAATTGAGTGGTATAAATCAAAACTTTTTGATTTGCCCAAGAGATGTTCTTCATGCAGAGAGAAACGTAAACAAAACGGCGCAAGCCGATATTGATAGGAGGTGATTATTATAAATATTATGCAACAAAAAATTGATGTTTTAACTGAGGTTTTGTTATCTGAGAATAGAAAACATATTGATGATGCAGTTGACGAATTAGCCAATGAAGTCATTGATGCTATTGCGTGGAAATTGGAACCGATTAAGAGAGACACATTACTAAAAGATGGAACCATAGAAACAATCGGTCAAGGTAACGTTAAATATTACACAAACAACAAAGCCACAACGCTTCCTTATGACTATGAATACAAGTCTTTAGATTTAAAGAACAAAATTCATTGCCTTATAGAAGAAATATTCCCAGAAGTTAAATTAAAGGGGGTGAAATAAATCTATGTTTCAATCAGACAATAATTCAAAACTCAGCACTGATAAAGTAACAAAAGCGATGCGACATGAGGGCATGAAGCCAGGTATTTCTTGGACCAATGACCAAGCACGAAAAGTATCAGACTGGGCAAAGCAAACTCGATCAAAGAACGGAACGATCAATACACAAAGCACAGAAGAATTTGGTTCATTTATTAAGTAAGAGAAAGGCATTCAATTTAACGATTGAGTGTCCGTGCAACCGTTGAAGCTTTTTTACCCTTCAAAAGATTCACCCCTTTTCTTCAACGGCTTCGCGGGCACTTTTGTATCTATGTCCCGTCTTAAGACGGCTATATTCCTATATAAATACAGATAAGACATACGTTATGAAAGTGCCCTATTTTTATGAAACCACTAGAAGAATTACAGACACTGATAGAGAAATACGAGGCGCTTTCAGTAGAGGCTCGGGAAGTATTGGATCATCTAAGAGAATGGAAACGCTTAGAAGAACGAGATAATGCTAAGAGACCATGGAGTGCTTTATATTCTCAATGCGTCACCTGTGGCACCTCTGGTCACAAGAGGTATCAAATTCATGCATCAAAAGGTCGATGCGCTAGATGTTACGCGAAAGAAAAGGCGACAGAATACAGGCGGGCAAAAGGGATACAACCATTAAAGAAAAAAGTGGTTTCCATACCCGAACCAATAGAGATACCAGAAAAATCCAAGAAGAGAAGAGAAATTAGTTCGTGGGAGCTTCAAGCTCAGCCCGTGGAGTGCTTTCATTGTGGCATGTTGTTTGAAGAGTATGAGGAGCGAGTTTTAACAGAAGCAGATGATGGCACGCGTTGCGACTACCATACAGAATGCCACAAAGAAGCCATGGAGTAAGCAAAATGGGAGCAATTTCAAAAAAAGGCAAAATAGTATCCCATAACACGAAAAATAACTTGACAAGCTAGGGGGTAGTAAATTATAAATAGAGATACACAAACAGTGTGAACCGAATGGTAAAGCGGTAATCAAAAAAGTTGAAATTAAAACCTTTTGATTCCTTGGTGAAGTAATACTTTACCAAAAGCTTTTTTGAGCTTCACCACAGGATTAAGAGGTTTTTTTGTTGGAAAGATTTATAACCCCAAGAAGAGAATTCCCATTAATAAGATTAGAGGCACAAGAAGAATGGTTGTTGCTGGGCAGGGCAATCATTTACGCACAACTCAGTGATTGTCCCTCCCCATGACGAGGAGCAGATGAAGTAATTAACGTTTGCTCCTCAATGAATACAATAAAATACTAAAACATTACGCGCAAGGAGCCCTTAAGGGTACCAGCGCAGAAAGAAAAATATGAAAGCTCGATGCGTAAAATGTAACGATTATCCTTTTAAACCAGGGAACGCCTTCATGGTGAATGATGAGTTGTGGATTTCGGTATGCAAGCAAAATAAAATTAAGCCAAATAAAATTCTTTGTTCAACGTGCTTTGAATCGTTATTGGGAAGAAAATTGTTAAAAAAAGATTTAAACGGGGATAATATTCTTAATCGTCTATTTTGGCTTTGTAGAACATTCGATAAAACAGAGGTAGAAAAGTTACAAAATTATTATGTGAAATGGGCAAAGGAAGAAAACATTTAACCAAAAAAGAAACGCTCAGGCTTTCCGTGGAAAGACAGCCCAAACGTTTCTCTAGAACACATGAAAAACTATACCACTTTACCAGAAAAATATCAAACCCTACAGTACCGACAAAGTACAGAAAACTTTAGAAATATTGTAAAAGAAACATATCCAGCACTTGACCCAGATTCTTGGGTATTACTTACCCGCCTCCTCTATCCAAAACGTGAACCAGACACAAATAATATTATTGTCGATGGAATTCCAGAACTCTTATTAAAGAAATTCAGCCAGGAGGTCCAAGCACTTGAGTGGAGCGGGTACAATTACACAACAAACCAAGCGCGGGTTACATTGGAACCAAACTGGCCCGATCACATAAAAGAAGCAATACAAAGCGAACGCACTAAATTGTTTGATCAAGACAAAGTATATTTTATTACAGGAAACAGAGTGACCCCATACCGACAGTATGCAATGATGAATGAAATCAAAAGAACTATACCCATGCTCACGGATATGCCACAGTCACAAACGTGGTTAACCTATATGAACACACTTCCATCGAACAGTTTTTCAAAGCTCATAAAAGAAAACGGGCCAAGAACATTAGAAAAAATATTCAGTCTTGAAGAAGACCAGGAGCATCAGTGGCATGTATTCTCTGGCATTGTAGACACCATATACCAAAGTTATAAACCAGCAGAGCATTCAGTGCGCTTAGTTCCTGGCTCTGAGCATCACATTGGATTGTTAAAAAGAGAAGTGCGCCGTGAGTTAACCAATGGTTGGCACGAGATGGATTTAAAGCACTCACAGTTGGCAATTGGTGCAAAGCTCTGGAATGTTCCTAGTGTCGAACAATTTCTAAGAAAAGGCGGGAACATGTGGAACTTAATCATGAGTGTGACAGGTGAAACAGATAAAGACCTTATAAAACGTTGTGTCTATGGCCTCATGTATGGTGCAGGAAAGAAAACTTTAGAGGGTAGACTCCGTGAAAACTATCAAAAGTTCGCGGGAATTAGTTTCATACAAGACCTCTTTGCAGCGCGTCAGGTCAGGTTAAAACAGATTGAAAAAGACAATGGTGCACTCAATTGTTATGGCCAATTCCTAAGTGTTTCAGAGTTAACAAAAACTATGCCACTTTTCAAAGCAAAGTTGTCTATCTTGGCCCAACTTTCTCAGGCAGTTGAAATGAAATTGTTAGATCCAGTGTTAGAGTTGGCAATGCAAAACAAAGACGATCACGGTTTCACAATAATGCTTTATCAGTACGATGGCCTCTCTATTGCGGTTAGTGAGCCCTCACGAGTTGAATATTGGAAAAACAAAATATCTATTGCAGTTAAAAAACAAGCCAACGCTCTTGGTGTGTTTACAGGTGTAGAGTGGAAATAGATCAAACCATATCATCAATGACAACAAGGGAGAAGGGAGAGAGAAAGGAGAGAGAAGAAGAAGAGAAGAAGCTATGGTTGGTCATTTAGATTCAATAAATCATAAAAAACTACATAGGATTAACGTTAACTTGAAAATGAGTATGTAAAAAGTTCTAAATAGTAAAGCAATTACGGTTAGACAGCAATATTACCAATTCACGGTAATTTTGTTGTCTTTTTTATATGTCAAAAGATCAATATAATAATATCTATTTACAATCGGACCACTGGGCCGAGGTGAAAAGACGCTTCAAGAAAGAACGATGCGAATTATGCGGCTCTGATGAACAAGTCGATTTACACCATTTTTCTTATAAGTTCTACGCAGAAGAACTAAAGCACGTTGCCAGTTTGTGCCGTAAGTGTCATCTAGCGGTTCATCATGATCAAGACGGAAACTTATTACCTCAACAGAACCCATGGGCGAAACTTCTTATATATACAATTCGCGCTAATCCTCACGGGTGTGAAGCACAATTCTTGAGAGCTAGGCTCAATCAGTAAAACCAAGAAAGCCCCAGTTTGCACTAGGGCCTCTTGGAAAAGTAATATATCATAGGTTCCAGAATCAATATATGGTAAAAAAACTGGAACCACTATTTTTTATAATCCCCGAAATTCCCCGCTGTCAAATTATACTTGCCGTAATTCTCCCACTTTCCTTATCAATGCTCACGGCCATTTCTTCACCAGCCATACGTGAAAATTGCTTGAAATAATAATCAAGCTTTTCTGCACTGCTTCGCGACTTGCGGGAGAGTGAATTATAAATATTCACTTGTTTGCTCAGGTCCGTTTGATCCTTGTGCAAATAGTACGTTTCTGTGGTTGCAAACTTACTATGCCGCATAAGCCCTTTCAACTTATACGGGTTTATATCATTCTCCATAAGGTCATTGGCAAAAATGTGCCGCAACTTATGGACCGTGAATGTAGGTATATCCAGTTTCAGTATTTTAATACCTCTCTTCAATGCCAGATTGCACGTTCCATTGGTGATGGGAAATAACTGTTTTCTTTCCTTCAATGCCCTCATGTCTTCAACAATTGAATCAGGAATGGATTGTTGTTCTTTTGCGCCTCCTTTCCCCTTTGAAGTCACCATGATGACAGGAATAGCACCATCCAGCACAATATCATCACCAGTGAGTTTGGTGAGCTCTGCAAAGCGTAGACCAGTATAGAGCACCAAAGTCAAAGCAAGTCGCATATCTTTATTCACTTGCGTTGCCACCTTGTTATACCAATGTTGCAGTTCTGTCCCCGCAATAATGATCTTCAGTGCAGTTTCAATCCCTGGAAGCCGTATATCGTTCCCATTGGTTATGACTTCTGGGGCTTTGATCTTTTTGAACCATTCCTGGGTATAATACTCATGGTCCAAACAGAACCGCATGAACGCTTTGATTCTTTTGGTTTCCCCAGCAATAGATGAGGGTTTCCAGCCGAGAGAGTATAAATATTGCTCTGCAATGGGTAGGGTAATCTCCCGACCATTCAAGAATCGTGTAAGCCTCCCCACGAAGTTCCTGTAGTTAATATATGTACTAGGCGATTGATTCGCCTTTGTTGCAGACAAGTAGGTGTCTGAAGCCTCAGTAAACCACGTCATAGACGCTCCTTATAGAGCGTCCAACACACAAGTAGTAAGTTAAGCGGGCGATGAACCCGAAACACTTACATGACGTGTACTGAACTACCCAAAAATGAGTAATCGAATAAAGTAATCAACTTTATTCTTAGTACCCCGTGCGCGAATCGAACGCGCCTTGCAAGGCTGAAAACCTAGAGTCCTAGCCGATAGACGAACGGGGCATATTAAATTGTCTTGTCCTATCCCTCCATCTAGCTTCGGACTCCTTGTTTTCACGCTGAAAACGTGATGTCCTAGGCCGCTAGACGAACGGGCCAACGTGATAAATTATACCAAAATGCGCGTCTGAAAGAAATGAGAAGAGAAATCTGTCTAGTTTCGGGTTATTTATGTATATTTTGATATAGTTAAGGCTGATTGACGAGATGTATGTTCGGGTTTATTATGGAAGGTAGTAGATTTTCGATATTTTTACCTTGTAAAAATGATAAGAAATATAATCGAAAATCACAACCTTCTGTATGTCTGAAACGATTAATGAACCTGTCTCAGTCGCCCTCTGGAGTAATCATACTACAAGAAAAATTCTGCCGTATAGCCTGTACTGGCATGGCAGGCGCTATCAGATATCGACAGTTGGCTTTCATCACACGTATCACGTCGGTCGCATCCTGATGCACGTGTTTTCTGTCACCGATGGTGTCACATTTTTTCGCTTGGAATTAAACGCTGAAACGCTTGAATGGCAGCTTCTGGATGTAGAAGCAGGGAATTAGTTACTCGTTACTATGCTTGATTTTGTTTTTACTACGAATCCTCCAGTCATCATGCATGTCGATATCAATTCCTGCTTTGCCACTATTGAACAGCAAGCCAATCCTTTGCTTCGAGGAAAACCTATTGTAGTAGCGGCGTATACGACCAATAATGGGTGTATTCTTGCGGCGTCTGTAGAAGCCAAACGGTATGGTATAAAGACAGGGATGCGTATAAAAGATGCCAAATATCTTTATCCACATCTGATCGCACTCTCTCCTGATCCTTCAAAATATCGTGTGGTCAATAGAAAGCTTACGACACTTCTAGAAGAATATTCACCCCATGTCAGTGTGCAGTCTATAGATGAAATGGTTCTTTCTCTCGCTGATACACCTGCATTGTTTCGCGCACTGAAGAGTCATACAACGGTATTAGAAGCGATGATTTCTGTCGCGCGTGAGATAAAACAGCGAGTAAAAGAGGAAATAGGAGAATGGATAACCGTGTCTATCGGCATAGCGCCCAATCGATATTTAGCAAAAGTAGCATCAGGACTAGAGAAACCGGATGGCTTACGGTGGATCACCAAGGAAAACATCGTGTCTGTATTAGAACCTATGCGGCTTGAAGATTTATGTGGCATTAAAGATGGTAATGCTACAAAGCTTCGCGGTGTAAGCATCATGTCACCGCTTTCTATGCTGTATACAGATTCAGATACGCTCAAAAGAGGATTTCATTCAATAATCGGGAGACATTGGTGGCTTAGGATGCACGGATGGGCCGCCTCCGCTGATGGTTACGGCGAGCTAAAACAGAAAAGTTTCGGGCAATCTTATGCCATGAGTGCATCGTATACAGCCAAAGATACACAAGTGTGGCAAATACTCTCTCAATTGACCATGAAAATGGGAAGAAGGCTTCGAGAGGATGGATTCTCGGCACGAGGGATTGCGGTGTCTTTGATGTTTGGTGATCATACTCATTGGGGTAATCAAATGTTGCAAACTGAGTCATTGTTTGCGGATCGTGATTTTTATGAGAAATCATGGGAGATACTCCACCATGCACCAGAAAAAGTGATACGCATTTTGGCAGTGTCTTGTTATGCCTTACAGAAAGATTTATACGGACAATTATCTTTATTACCTGAGGAAAATAAAAAAATAATGATCACACGTGCGATAGATGAGATACAGGAGAGGTACGGATCGTTTGTCCTGACTCCTGCTCGTATGATGCATATGGAACATACAGTGATGGATAGAATAGCCTTTGGGAAAGCGGGCTTGTCTGCGAATGTTCGTTCTTGACACACATCAAACAGAGGAAGTAGTGTAGAGAATATTATACATAAATCAAGAGTGATGGGTAGTGATTTCGCACGATAACCCATCCGACAACCGATCCGCCTTTGGCGAGACACGGTGCCAAGACGAATCCGCCAGTTGGCGGATGATTCGCCCAAAGGAGGGAAACCTATGAAAATACTCACCCATTTTACTTCCGAGTCCGTTGCCAGTGGGCACCCTGATAAAATTTGTGACCAAATTTCTGACGCGATTGTCGATGCAGCATTATCAGTCGATCCCATGTCGCGGGTAGCGGTGGAGACGTTGGTGACCACCAATAGAATTGTGTTGGCTGGAGAAGTAACGTGTACGAAAAAGCTTGCGTATGAAAAGATTGCACGAGCTGTCATACAGTCCTTAGGGTATACCAAAAAGTCCTACAACTTTTCTCACGAGTCACCAATGTCTATCTATATTCATGAACAATCACCAGATATTGCAGTCGGCGTAGATGATGGAGGAGCTGGCGATCAAGGGATGATGTTTGGTTATGCGACCAATGAAACACCTGAGTATATGCCGCTTCCCTTAGTGTTGGCGCATCGATTAGTAGAAAAAATGGACCAACTTCGAGAATCTAAGAAATTAAAGTATCTTCGACCGGATGGTAAAAGCGAAGTAAACATAGTATATGAAAATGGAAAACCTAAGAGAGTTGATCAGATCGTTCTTGCAGTACCACACGATCCAAAGGTGACCAACAGAATGCTCAAAAAAGCATTGTATGCAAAAGCAATTGTGCCTGTGTGTAAAAATTATCATATGAAACCGCCAAAACTCACAGATGTCATCGTGAATGGCACGGGCAAATGGGACATAGGAGGACCAGCATCTGACACCGGAGTTACGGGAAGAAAAATTATTGTCGATACGTATGGCGCATTTGCACGACACGGTGGCGGTGCATTTAGTGGAAAAGATCCAACGAAGGTAGATCGAAGTGGCGCGTATGCTGCACGCTACATAGCCAAAAATATTGTGGCAAAGGGATTAGCTGATAGAGCGGAAGTGAGAGTCGCGTATGTCATCGGACAGCGTGAGCCATTAACTAAGGCAATAGAGACGTTTGGTACGGAAAAAACAAGTCTAACTGATATTGAAAAATTTGCATGGAGTCTATTGGATTTATCTGTGTCAGGAATTATCAAAGGACTTGCCTTACGTCGACCAATCTATCAAAAAACAGCACGCTACGGTCACTTCGGCCGTAATGGTTTCCCATGGGAAAACGTGATAGCATAAACGCGATGGAACGTTCACGACCACTTGCGGATATCCTGAGACCAAAAACACTTGATGCTGTCATCGGGCAAGAGCATCTGGTGGGAAAAGATGGAATCATTCGGAAATTGCTCGCTTCAAACTTTTTGCCCTCTCTTATTCTGTGGGGACCTCCTGGATGTGGAAAAACGACACTCGCGCAGTTATTAGCAAACCTTACCAACGCTGAATTTATTTCAAGATCAGCAGTTACCCTGACGCTTGCAGAAGTGCGCGTCATCATGAGAGAAGCCAAAGAGAGGCTAGAAAAAGAAAAGAAACTGACAATATTTTTCATCGATGAAATTCATCGATTTAATAAAGCACAGCAAGATGCTCTCCTTCCTCATGTAGAAAAGGGAACTGTCATCTTTATAGGTGCTACGACTGAGAATCCATCGTTTGAGGTCATTTCTGCTTTATTATCCCGAACACGGGTTTTGGTGCTTAAACCTTTAGAAGAAACTGATTTAACAAAAGTTACAGATAACGCACTTTCCTATCTAAAAAAATCTATTGCTGACGATGCACGAGCATTTTTGTATCACGCAGCAAATGGAGATGCGCGATCACTGCTTAATATTTTAGAAATAGCCTCAAATCTTGGGCAAGGTCTAACTCTGTCTGTAAAAGATATAGAGCAAGCGGCACAGAAAAAAATGTTGCAATACGATACGTCAGGAGACGAACATTACAACACCATTAGCGCCTATATAAAAAGCATGCGGGCATCAGATATAGATGCAGCATTGTATTATCTTGCGCGCATGGTTGCTGCAGGCGAAGATCCAATTTTTATTGCACGACGTCTTGTTGTGTTTGCATCTGAAGATGTATTGTCTCCCACAGCGTTGGTTGTCGCAAACGCTGTTTTTGCGGCATGTCAGCAAGTAGGATTACCGGAGTGTCAAGAAAATTTAGCAGCCGGAACTGTGTATATGGCACAGATGAAAAAAGATCGATCATCGTATGATGCGTATATGAGTGCTCTTTCTGACGTAAAGCAATTTGGTAATCTCCCTATTCCTCTGCATGTCCGAAATGCGCCAACCAAACTTATGGAAGTCCTAGACTATGGCAAAGGATACACCATGTATGATAAAACTAGTCATCTTCCCGATAAAATAAAGAATAAAAAATATTATGAAAACAGAACATAGTGCTGGCGGTGTCATTCTTCGATTACACAATACGGTGTGGCAAGTGCTTCTTATCAAAGACATGAGTGGTAACTGGACGTTTCCTAAAGGTAAGCTTGAAAAAAACGAAACATCACGAGACGCAGCGATTCGAGAAATTTGGGAAGAGGTAGGTATGAAAAATTTGATATACAAGGCTATGTTGCCCTCTGTGTCTTATACATATAAACGAAAAGGAGCAATAAAAAAAACTGTCGATTACTTTCTATTTATTTCAACGACTCCACAAAAATTAGTATTGCAAAAAAAAGAAGGTATACAAGATTCAAAATGGATAAAGGTTACTGACGCACGAGAAGCCGTCGGGTACCCGCTAACATACGTGCCTCTCGTAAAAAAAGTTCAAGCATTGGTACGGAAACTTTCATTATAAAATAATATGCTTACCATAATTCACGGCGATGACATCGATTCTAGCTATCAGGAGTTGACTCGATTACGAGACTCTCTAAAAGAGAGAGAGGTTCGGGAACTTGATGGCAAGGGTCTTACAGAAACAGCGCTTATAGAGGCGCTTGAATCTACGTCGTTGTTTGGCAATGATGTCTCTATCGTTATACTCAAACTTTTGTCATCCGTCAATAAAAAATCAGCCGTCTTCATGAAGTTGGTAAATATACTCAATGATTCAGTAGAACACGCAGACATCGTACTGTATGAAAATAAAGAACTGGATAAAACGACACTAGGTACGTTTTCAAAAAACACGACGGTGCTCTCGTTTATGGTGCCTCACATCATTTTTGAATTTCTTGATGGGTTATACGTTGGAAATTCGAAAGAAAGCCTTGTAAGGTTTCATACAATCGTCTCACATGAACCAGTAGAAATCGTATTTTCGATGATCATAAAAAGATTTCGTCATCTTATACAATTAAAAGATGGCGTTACACCAGAAGGACTCGCTCCGTGGCAAGCGGCTCGCTTGACACGACAGGCTCGTTTCTTTACGATGGAAAAACTCGTATCTATGTACAAAAAACTCGCATCTATAGAGGTTGCAGTCAAAACAGGTGGATCACCCTTTACTCTCGTTGAACACATAGAACAGTTTGTTATAAACCTCTAAAAGAAATATAGTATGGATTTTTCAATATTTAAAGATTATGACATACGCGGAATCTACCCAAGCCAAATAAACGGTGAGGCAGCGAAAGCTATAGCGCACGCAATCGTCAGGAAATTTGCACCAAAAACAGTGTGTATTTGTCGAGACATGCGCTTGTCTGGTGAAGAAATCCGCAATGGGCTCGTTGAAATTTTTACCAAACTTGGCGTCGATGTCTATGATGCAGGTCTCACGGGGACAGAGATAGCATATTATATCGCTGGTACAAAGCCATACGATATGGTGATTATGATTTCGGCTTCTCATAACCCACCAGAATATAATGGTCTCAAGGTAGTGTTGCGAGGACCATTAGCAGTCACGAGTGATACTGGGTTGTATGATGTTCGTGATCTTATTTCAAAGGGTCCTTTGCCAGATGCTCAAGTAAAAGGCGAGCTGACACCTATTGATATTTGGGATGAATGGAAACAAACAGTGCAGTCTTTAATTGATGTTCAAACCTTGAAGCCATTAAAGGTAGTTGTAGATGCAGGAAATGGCATGGCGGGTAAGCTGGTACCTAAAGGGTTTGAGGGATTACCGATGCAGGTCACATCTTTATTTTTCGATTTAGACGGGTCATTTCCTAATCACGTGCCGAATCCACTCATCGAATCAAACAACACAGTACTCATAGAGCACGTTCTTAAAGACCACGCTGATGTTGGCATAACATTTGATGGAGACGCTGATCGTATGTTTCTTATAGACAATAAAGGAAGATTTGTATCGGGGACTGTCACCACAGCCATACTTGCACGATATTTGTTAAAAAAATATCCAAATGAATTGATACTCTATAACACAATTTGTGGACGCATTGTGCCTCAAACTATAGAAAAATTTGGTGGTAAATCTAAGCGTGTACGCGTAGGACATAGCTATATAAAAACGTACATGCGTGAAACAAAGGCGATATTTTGTGGTGAGCACTCAGGACATTATTTCTGGCGTGACTTTTTTACTGCAGAAAGCGGTGTATTAACTGCACTTATGGTGCTTAGTCTATTGAGTCAAGATCAAAAAAAGCTATCAGATCTTGTTGATGAATTAAATGTGTATACTGATAGTGGTGAAATTAATTTTGTCATTGCAGATATTCCTGTAGCGATTGAAGCTATTAAAACAGGGTTTCCTGATGCCCAATCTGTAGATGAGCTTGATGGTATTAGTGTATGGTACAAGGACTATTGGTTTAATGTGCGTGCATCCAAAACTGAGCCACTTCTTCGATTAAATGTCGAAGCTGATACGAAAGAAATTCTTGATGCTAAAGTTGTTGAACTGGTTGCAAAAATAGAAACATTAGGTGGGAAGAGAAAATAATTGTTTTATGGATCACACCAAGCGTCCGTATCTTATCGCTCCAAAATTGATAGAGCAGCCTACTTGGGGTGGTGAGTATATCGTGGCGTATAAAAATTGGCAACACATACCCTCCCTTAAGAGCGCAGTTATAGGGCAAAGTTATGAATTATATGGTAACTCTACACTTCATTTGAATATTCTTGACTCACAAGATGCGCAATTTGGTCCTGAGGCAATAGGTAGTAAAGACACCGTTAATTTGGATACGCTTATAAAGGAAGATCCCGCAGGTATGCTTGGAGCAAAGGTCGTAGCCAAAACTGGCACAGTCATGCCACTTCTTATTAAATTTACGCAGGCCAAGGGCAATTCTTTCCAACTTCATAAGACTCCGACGGTTGAAGACTCTCGATGGATGCCCAAAGCTGAGTCATGGTATTTTTTTGAAAAAGGAAAGATAACCTTAGGTTTGGTGCCAAATGTCGATATGGTAGCGTATAAGGCATCATGTCTTCTCATAGAAGCTCACATGAAAGAGTTGTCAAAAAATGTCTTAGAGAAATCAATGGATTTAGATGTAGCACGCAAAGACGCGAGTGCATTTATTACAGCACAAAATCCATGGCAGTATGTTGGAGTATTTCCTATTGAGAAGGGGAGTCTTATCGATCTTAGTGGGGGAGGACTGCATCATTCGTGGGAAGAAGACCCTACGCTTCCGTTTGGCAACGTGGTGTATGAAGTACAGCAAGATGTAGCAGATGACCCGAGCACCATCAGAAGTTTTGATCAAGGCAAGATCAAGGATGACGGAAGTATTCGTACGATTCATATAGAGGATTATTTCCGTCATATCGATACTGATCCAATCAGAAATGACATAGCGAATGCAACAAGAAAAGCCCAAGGCGATATGTTGCTATCAACGACGTATTATTCTATGGATGAAGTATCTATGGTAGAGGAAAAAACGCTTACCATCACCAATTCATTTGAACATATCTTCGTGAAAGATGGTGATGTGACAATACAGGTGGGAGATGTCAGCGTGCGAGTCACGAAAGGTCATAGTTGTTTTATTCCGTTTGGTGTAGCATCGTATAGAGTCCTTCCGAAAGTACCAAGCATCATATTAAAAACTTTTATCAATGCATGAAAGGATTGTTATGACAATACCAACACTCGATACTGTTGTATTTAATACACTCGATTTTTTTACGAAGACTCCCCCTCCATCGTTTGACGTTTCTAAATATTCTATGCCATTTGTGATCGGCAGTGGTAACGCCAGTCATACAGGACGAATCATATTTTCTGGACGTGCGGCAATTGTCGGCGATGAAAGCAACTTTCGATCGTTGGCAGTCGCATACAAAGCGGCTATTGATCAGAAGCTTATCCAAGATGCGATTATCATATCTGCTTCTGGCGAGAAAGATTCTGTCTGGGAGATTGAATTTGCAAAGTCGTTGGGGTTAAAAACCACTCTTTTGACATGTAAACCTAATTCATCTGCGGCAAAAATAGCAGATACCGTTATCACATATAAAAGTATTGCCGAACCATATACCTACAATACGTCAACGTATCTAGGTATGATCGTTTCAACGACTGGAGAACGAGCAGCTGACATCCAATCATATATAGAGTCCCTAAAGCTCCCTGCAAACTTTAATGCTTATGAAGCGTATGCGTTTGTGCTTCCTGACCTATATGCAAATATAGGGCCTATGATAGAAATCAAACGAGATGAATTGTTCGGTCCACATGTGATGATACGAGCCAATTCGACAGGGATATCCCGACATGCAAAATTTGTTCATCCGTGGGAAAAAGAGCTCGTGATTACGATAGGCGATACAAATAAATACTTCGGTCTTCCTGATCACCGATGGGACATAGTGCTTCCAGAGAAAGCAAGTTTTGCGACGGTTATATCACTCACGTACTATTTGTGTGGATTGATTCAGAAAGCAAAGCCGGATTATTTCATGCAACACATCGAAGCGTTTTGTACCGATTACGGACCGAAAGCATACGGTAAGCCTGAAAAATTTGATGTAGTCGTTCCAGCAAACGATTAAGGAAACGCCGAGCCCAACCGACAGTGGGCGATAAAAGTATCACACGCGTGTTGGAGATCCTTTATTGAATGGGCATATAAAGCAGCGCTAGGGAATGATTGGCCATCATGATGTAGCGTAAAGCAGCAAACATGCGCCCCTGATGCAATCGCTGCATTTATTCCTGTTTGTGAGTCCTCAATAATAAGTGTTTCACTGTTGGTTGATCCCAATGCTTTCATAGCAGCGTTATAGCCGTCGGGCGCTGGTTTGGGCGCAAGCTCTGGGTGATCATTAACGGATTCTATAAAGCGGAAGGCGTTGCCATGCTTGAGACGGCCAAGAACAATTTTAATCCAGTTTTTTGGAGACGCAGACACAAGGCCAAGTCGGACCCCAGCAGCCTCCAATGTACCCAAAAGTTCGTCAAGACCAATAGTCAACGGCGCGTTAAGATATAACGTTTGAGCGACCTTGTCATAGCTATCAAATAATATTTCTCTTGCTCCTTTATAGCCAAGATTTTTTGCCATCTCGTAAATTTGGCTTTCAGAAGATCCTCGTGTTTTACCCAAGAGTTTTTGTGCGATGCTAGCACCAAACAGCTGGGGAAATAGCGACTGTTCGCATTCATCCCATAAGTCTTCGCTTTTGACCATAACGCCATCCATGTCAAAAATTATGGTCGGATTCATTTGTCCATTGTATCACTCTGGCTCTACAAGGACTCTACCTGTAGGGGCTTGCGAAATTATCTATAATTCCCGATACTAGATATATGACGAAACTCAAATACGTACGTTGGTTTAATGAAGTGGATAAGGATGATATAGGGACTGTGGGAGGCAAGGGTGCTAATTTAGGGGAAATGACCAAGGCGGGATTTCCTGTGCCGAATGGATTCGTTCTTACCGCACAAGCGTATTTTCAATTCTTAGAAGAATCAGGGCTTACAGATGATTTGCATCGGATACTTGGTGGTTTAGACGTCAATAATAGTGACAAGCTTGCTAAAGCATCCAAAGACATAGAGCATAAGATTACCCATGCTCGGTTTCCACAAGAGATTGCCACAGAAGTTATAAACGCGTACCTGTCTTTGGATAAGGGTAAAAATGTTTTGGTAGCCGTACGTTCATCCGCAACTGCAGAGGACCTTCCGACTGCTTCTTTTGCCGGTCAGCAGGCCACGTTTCTAAACGTTACGGGGGAAGCAAATTTGTTGGAAAAGATTAAAGAAGCGTGGGCCTCACTCTTTACTGCACGAGCTATTTTTTATCGTGTGACGAATAAATTTGATCATTTCAAGGTAGGCATCGCAATACCTGTGCAAATTATGGTGCAGTCAGAATTCTCTGGCATCATGTTTACCCTCGATCCTGTTACCAATGATAAATCAAAAATTGTGGTTGATGCGATTATTGGATTGGGAGAAATGATCGTACAAGGAGCGGTGACGCCTGATCATTTCAAAATTGATAAGAAAGAAAAAAAGATCATAGAAAAAGAAGTCAATATCCAAGAAAAAGTTATGCGCCGCGATGGTACCAAGACGCATATCGTTGTACTTTCCCCGAAAGAAGGGAGCAAGCAAAAGATTTCTGATGAGATGGTCTTAAAGATTGCGGCAGTAGGCGAAAAACTAGAAAAACATTATTACTTCCCACAGGATATAGAGTGGTCGGTGGAAAAGGATAAGGTATACATCGTACAGACGCGGCCTGTGACCACAACAGGCATAAAAAACACCGTGGCAGTGCTCACAGACGCGACCAAAAGAGAACTCTTGGTAAAAGGTGATGCAGCCAGTCCCGGTATGGCAGCGGGACCGGTAAAAGTTATCAGTGGTCCCAAAGAAATTGGAAAAATTGTAAAGGGCGATATTCTGGTGGCACTCATGACCAATCCTGATTACGTTCCCGCGATGAAAAAGGCTGTCGCAATTATTACCGAGCGTGGTGGTCGTACCTCACACGCAGCCATAGTTTCTCGTGAGTTAGGTATCCCAGCAGTGGTAGGCGCCAAGGGCATCATGCAAGCTGTCAAAGACGGCATGGTGATCACCGCAAATGGGTCAACAGGTGAGGTATATAAAGGTACGGTTGTATCAAACGAAGTTCGTCACCCAGTGACCCTCACCCATGCAAAAGAAAAGATAAAAACCGCCACAAAATTATATGTCAATTTAGCAGAGCCCGAAAGGGCAAAAGAAGTCGCTACAATGGATGTGGATGGCATAGGGCTCTTGCGTGCCGAATTTATGATGGCAGGGATTGGTACGCATCCGAAAAAGTTTATAGAAGACAAAAAGCAGTCACAATTTATTGAACAAATGGCTCTCGGAATGGAAACTATTTGTGAGCCGCTTTACCCGCGCCCTGTAGTGTATCGCGCATCGGATTTTCGCACCAATGAATTTCGAAATCTCAAGGGTGGCGATAGATACGAACCAGTAGAAGACAATCCGATGTTAGGGTTTCGTGGCGCTGCTCGCTATATCGCTGACCCACGCGTGTTTTCATTAGAACTTGAAGCGATAAAGAAAGTGCGTAATAAACGAAATTTAAAAAACCTTCACCTGATGATTCCGTTTGTTCGTTCTCCCAAAGAGCTTATGGCAGTCAAAAAGATTGTTTCCGCCAGTGGTCTCTCTCGATCAGGCACGTTTAAATTGTGGATGATGGTAGAGCTGCCTACCAATGTCATAAATATAGAAGAATTCTTAGATGTTGGTATTGACGGCATATCGTTTGGCTCAAATGACCTTACTATGTTGGTCTTGGGCACAGATCGAGATAATAGTGAAATAGCGTCGGCGTACAACGAAATAGACCCATCACTTTTATGGTGTTATCAGCGCGTTATCAACGCCTGTAACAAACGTGGCGTGACAACATCCATGTGCGGTCAAGCGCCATCGGATTATCCGGAACTCGTTGCCAAGCTGGTGGAGTGGGGAGTGACTAGTATGTCGGTTAATCGAGATGTGGCAGTCAGTGTACGTCATTCCATCGCTTCCGCTGAGCATGAACTCATAAGGAAGCGATCACGATAATATATGGCTACGGTACATTCTAAAATATATTCTGTTACTGCTCGTGAAATACTCGACTCTCGGGGTAATCCAACTGTAGAGGCTACAGTCATACTGGAAAGCGGCTATCGCGGCACTGCTGCTGTCCCCTCTGGCGCATCACTTGGTAAATATGAGGCAGTGGAGCTTCGCGACGGTGACGTCAAGCGATATGGGGGAAAAGGCGTGTTGAAAGCAGTAGCAAACGTCAATACGACCATACACGAAAAACTCAAAGGCATGGATGCTCTTTCTCAAGGAACGATTGATAAAGTGCTTGTGGATCTTGACGGATCAGACGACAAGCACACGCTCGGAGCCAATAGTATATTGAGTGCGTCTCTAGCAGTTTCTGTGGCAGCGGCAAATGCATTACGTGTCCCACTCTATCGATACATCAATACGCTTTTTACCTCCTCGAGCCCAACGGTCATTACGCGTATTCCAACACCAACCTTTAACATCATAAATGGTGGTAAGCATGGTGCGGGGAATCTCGATTTCCAAGAGTTTCATGTCATACCCGCAAGTAATAAATCATTTTCTGATGCGCTACGGATGGGTGTGGAGCTCTACAATGGCGTCAAGCAAATACTTACTTACAGAAACGCAGTACATTCTGTGGGAGACGAAGGAGGATTTGCGCCTGATTTGTTTATGAATGTTGATGCGCTTGCAATTATTATGGAAGCAATTCGTGCCAGCGTGTATCGATCCGGTGTTGATGTGTTCATGGGGCTTGATTTAGCATCGAATCATTTCTATAAGGATAAATCGTATCAAATCAAAGATAGGGCGGCTGGATACTCAGGCAAAGACTTTGTCAGCTATCTTAAAGACTTGTTTACGCAGTATAAATTATTAATTATTGAAGATGGGCTGTCTGAGGATGATTGGGAACATTGGAAACTATTGACAAGCGAGGTAGGAAAAGACGTGCTCATCGTCGGAGATGATCTCTTGGCCACTAGCCCCCAGCGACTACAAAAAGCAATTACGGAGAAGGCATGTACCGCAATACTATTAAAGCCTAACCAAATCGGCACTCTTTCTGAATTTTTAGCAGTAGCAACACTAGCGAAAGCCAATGACATCAAAACAATAGTGTCTCATAGAAGCGGCGAAACCAATGATACCTCTATAGCGGATCTTGCAGTAGCTATACAGTCTGATTATGTAAAGTTTGGGGCACCCGCAAGGGGTGAGCGTGTAGCTAAATACAATCGCTTGCTTGCCATAGAGCAAGAACTCTTATCACAAAAGTAGGGTGAAATATATGCTGACCAAACCCGTGGTTTTAATCGTTATGGATGGTTGGGGCTTAGCACCACCTGGACCGGGGAATGCTATCTCACTTTCAAAACTTACCCATATTCCTTATCTTTGGCAAAATTTCCCACATACCGAGCTTAGTGCGTCCGGTGAGGCTGTAGGGCTTCCAGCGGGAGAAGATGGGAACACAGAGACTGGGCATATAAATATCGGTGCTGGACGTGTCGTCTATCAGGATTTGCCTCGTATAAATATGGCAATAGCGGACAAAAGCTTTTTCTCAAACGACGCCTTTATTGGCGCGCAATCCTATAGTCAATCTCATCAAAGCAGCATTCATATCATGGGCTTGTTGTCCGATTCAGGTGTGCACGCCAGTCGCAGTCACCTCTATGCGCTTCTTGAATTATTCAAAAAAAATCAATGCACGAGACCCATATACCTTCATTTATTTACTGATGGTCGTGATAGTTCGCCCAAGGCCGGATTACGATTTGTCCGCGAAGTCGAGGTTATGCTTCTAAAGATTGGTATCGGTTCGATTGCGACAGTTATGGGCAGATACTATGCTATGGATCGGGACAAACGATGGGAAAGAACAGCAAGAGCGTATGAAGCGCTTACAGAAATGATTCCGTCCCACGCATCAAGTGCGGTGGCAGCGGTAGAACAATCTTATGAACAAAATGTGACAGACGAATTTATAGAGCCCACCATCATTCTGGATGCAAGTGGTAATCCATCACCACGAATCGGCGCACATGATGCAGTCATCTTTTACAACTATCGCATTGATCGCCCGAGACAACTCACGCGCGCGTTTGTCTTACCTGATTTTGAAACGCATGTAGTAGAAGAAGCCTTTGATCCGTATAGTGTCAAATATCATCACAAGCATATTATCGATCTTCCGACGAACACGCCTGCCTCCTTTACGCGAAAAATCGTACTTGAGGATATATTTTTCGTAACTATGACCGAATACGAACACAATTTACCAACCGTCGTTGCCTTTCCGTTGCAACCCGTGCACATGACCATTGGTCGCGTCCTAGAGGGCGTGAAAGTTCGTCAATTACGCGTTGCAGAATCAGAAAAAGAGCGGTTTGTGACCTATTACTTTAACGGTATGCATGAGACGCCATACAACCAAGAAGACCATCTCATCGTACCTTCGCCTAAGGTCGCCACATATGATCTCAAACCGGAAATGTCTGTTTTAGCCATAACCGAGCGCGTGATCGATCGACTCATCAGTGACGTGTATTCCTTTGTACTCATTAATATAGCCAATCCAGATATGGTGGCACATACCGGTAATATCAATGCAGCCATACATGCCTGCGAGATTACTGATGCATGTGTAGGAAGGATTGCACAACTCACCCTCTCCCTTGGCGGCACATGTATCATCACCGCGGATCATGGCAATGTAGAAGAAATGTTGGGCCCAAATAACGAACTAGATACAGAGCATTCTACCTTTCCTGTTCCGTTTATCATGGCGCATACTGCGTTTGAAAAACGTGCAATCGTGCTTCCTAAAGGTAAACTTGCCGATATCGCACCGACGATACTTGCGCATATGAATATCCCTATCCCGCCAGAAATGACTGGAGTAAACCTTTTTGCTGACATTGATCTATCGATAGAAAGACCGTAAGCTTTATTTGTGATATGACGACCAAACAAACAACCATTCAGAAATCATTTCTCAAGGACGCCCAACCCAACTTAGCCGACTATGAAAGTGCGCGCCAATCCTTCACATGGAAAGAAGCACGAGGTCATATTACGTGGTTTGGGTCGCATCTTAATGCAGCGTACAACGCCATAGACCGTCACGCCCTTACATGGCGCAAAAATAAAATAGCCTTGTATTGGGAAGACGAAGAAGGACAGCGAAAAGAATATACCTTTCAGGAAATGGCAGAAAACTCCAACAAAATGGGGAATATGCTCAAAGATTTCGGAGCAGACCGTGGAGATAGGGTGTTTATATTTTTGCCTCGCGTACCTGAGTTATTTTTTTCATTTTTAGGGATACTAAAAATAGGCGCTGTCGCAGGAACGCTTTTTAGCGCGTTTCAAGAGCAAGCACTTCTGGATCGATTAGAAAATAGTGAAGCAAAAATAGTAATTACTGACAGTACGTTAAAGCCACGTATAGATGCAGTGAGAAAGAAATTGCCGAACTTAGAACATATTCTGGTAATTGATTCCAAGGATTTTCAAACCTCATTTGCGCACGCATCTGTCGATCTTGCCATCGCGCACATGGATCCTGATGATTATGCATTTATGCTCTATACATCAGGAACGACCGGTAAACCTAAAGGCGTCGTGCATTCCCATAGGGCAATCATCCAGCAGCACATGACCGCATATTGGGTCTTGGATTTGCGGGATAGTGACACATATTGGTGCACTGCAGACCCAGGATGGGTTACCGGTATCGCGTATGAGATGCTCGGGAGCTGGTCTTGTGGCGTGACGACATTTGTCTATGCAGGGCGATTTGATCCTAAGAAGTGGTACTCCCTTATAGCCAAATACAATATCACTGTTTGGTACACAGCGCCGACTGCTATACGCATGCTTATGGCAGAGGGTACGGCACCTGCCAAATCCGAAGACCTTTCCTCCCTTCGGCATCTGTGTTCTGTCGGTGAACCCTTGAATCCTGAAGCTATACGATGGGGCTTAAAAGCATTCGGATTGCCGTTTCATGATACATGGTGGCAGACAGAAACTGGAGCCATGTGTATCGTTAACTATCCATCACTCCCTATAAAGATCGGCTCTATGGGCAAACCATTTCCAGCACTCACTGCCGCAATTGTTGATGATCAAGGAAAAGAAGTAAAGGCAAAAACAGAAGGAAACATAGCGATCAAACCGCCATGGCCATCCATGATGAAGACGATTTGGCACAGACCGCAAAAGTATAAGAGTTATTTCGTAAATGGGTGGTACATAAGTGGAGATAGAGGCATGATGGACAAGGATGGATACTTTTGGTTTATCGGCAGAGCCGATGATGTCATAAAGACGTCGGGTGAACGCGTAGGGCCTTTTGAGGTGGAATCGTCATTGGTAGAATACAAAGGTGTGGTTGAAGCAGGTGTCATCGGGAAACCAGACGCGTTGCGGGGAGAAATTATAAAAGCGTTTGTGGTGCTTGATACAGCGACAGCGGGGAAGTTAAAAACCGCAAAGGAAAAGAATGCGTTTAAGGAAGAGCTCTCATTCTATGTTAAAAAACATTTGGCAGGTCATGCATACCCTCGCGAAATAGAATTCATAGACAAGCTGCCAAAGACGAGGTCAGGCAAGATCATGCGCAGAATTCTAAAGGCAAAAGATTTAGGATTGCCTATTGGTGACACTTCTACTCTTGAAGAGTATTAGATTCCAGTGATTCGATAGTAATTTGTTCATTTTCCTTTAGATATTTATTTATCATACGTGTCGCAATATTTATATGCTCCTTCGCGTTTTTACCTGTGCTAGCAGCGCTTGTATTTAGATTCCATAAGTGCGTGCGAATGGAAGGGACAAACCGCGCTCTTTGTGAGGGAATATTTCCTCGCAATACCATCAGATCGTGAGCAATTCGTTTATGATCTGCGGTATGCGCTGCTGCATCTGGGCCATTCATAGCCGTCTGATGATATAAAATTCTTGATTCAAACCTTCTAAGCATATATATTCACCCAAGCTAAAAGAGTAACACAAATTCACCTTTAGGCTCTACGAATTTTTCTTTTGCATCGTCTATCGTACCGCTCCAGACTTCCTCATGAATCTTGGTTAGCTCACGAGCGATTGTGACCTGAATATCTCCAAACACTTCTTTCATATCGGTTAATACTACATTTAGATTATGCGGCGCACAGTAGTAGATCACTGTTGGTTTATGTACCAGTGTATTAATACACTGGTACACCTGTTTAAAGTGTGTGAGACGTGTGGATTGTTTTTCGGGTGGATACCCAAAAAACATAAACGAACTTACCGCAAGACCCGAAACTGAAAGTGCAGTTATGGCGGCATTAGGCCCCGGAATAGCAATGACAGAAATATTTCGCTTCCTCGCTTCACGTACTAGTACATACCCCGGATCAGAGATTAATGGAGTACCCGCATCAGAAACTAGTGCCACATCAAAATCATTCAAAAGTTCAAGTATTTCTGGTGTTTTAGATTGTTCTACTTGGTCATAATATGAAATCAATGTTGGACTTCCTGTACATTTGTACCGTTTTTTGCATTCTGCAAGAAGCATGCCAGTCCGTCTCGTATCTTCACATGCTATATAAGAAACAGTAAAAAGAATTCGTAATGCGCGAAGGGTAATGTCCTCAAGATTACCAATCGGTGTTGCTACAACATAGAGTGTTCCCATATCGAGATTATATCATTGCCTATGCTATTATTAAGAGTATGGAATTTGTCAGCGCATGTATTGAATACGTTTTACATTTGGATAAAAACTTAGCAATTTTGGTAAGCCAGTATGGTGTACTTACGTATGTAATACTTTTTTCTATCGTATTTGCAGAGACTGGGCTTGTTATCCTTCCATTTCTTCCGGGGGATTCACTGCTTTTTGCCGCAGGTGCCATAGCAGCGCTTGGGTCGTTGCACCTAGGCTTTGTTATAGCAGTTCTTATCAGCGCTGCTATTTTAGGGGATACTGTCAATTATTGGATAGGGTATTACTTCGGACGTAAAATTATTAATCATCCAAGCATTCCATTCATAAACCAAGAGCACATCGATAAAACAGAACAGTTTTATAAAAAATACGGTGGCAAAACCATTATCCTTGCACGTTTCGTACCTATTGTTCGTACCTTTGCCCCGTTTGTGGCAGGCGTTGGGAATATGCATTACAACACGTTTATAATCTACAACGTCATTGGTGGAGTCTTATGGGTGAGTATTTTTTCATTGCTCGGGTATTTCTTTGGCAACTTGCAATTTATCAAAGAAAATTTTCACTACGCAATATTTGTCATCATCGGTCTTTCTATTGTACCCATGATCTATGAATACATTCAACACAAACGAAATCCAGATGTGCCGGGAATATCCACTAAAAAATTACACGAACTTACGAATTAATCCGACGACTTTTCCTTGAATTTTTACGTGTGTGGTAAAAATAGGTGACATGGTCGCGTTGGCTGGGGCTAGTTTGATACGATCCTTTTCAAAAAATATTCGTTTAAGGGTCGCTAAACCATTTGGTAAGAGGGCAACGACTATATCACCATTTTTGGCTTCCTGCTGGTGCTGAATAACGACAAAATCTCCATCCAAAATACCATCATCAATCATAGATTGCCCTTTCACTTGAAGGACATAATGTGGTTGATTTGACGCAACGATACTTGGGGCCACCGAAATATAATAATTTGGATCTGAATATGGCTCAAGTGGTGCGCCTGCTGCGATAAATCCTAAAACTGGCAACTCGAGTGTCGCATTGACACCTGCTGGTTTATAATTTTCGGCGACAATCTCTAAGCCCCTCGCAGTACCATCCAGCTTGCGGATAAAGCCCTTTTGCCGTAATCTATCGATATGCTCATGGACAGTTGCGGGCGATGAAATTTTCATAGACTCACCAATTTCCTTCAACGTCGGTGCGTATCCGAAACGCTGAATAAATTGTGATATGAAATCAAGAAGTTGTCGTTCTCTAGGATAAAGTATTGCTGGCATATGTCTTAACCGAAATATATGATAAGATCATTCATATAATAGTTCATTCACCCGAATAGTCAATACATTAAACCCTATCAGAATACCCCAAAATATCATAATATAACCGAACATGAAAAATTTATTTACCCTAGAATCTGCGTACAAACCAACAGGCGATCAACCGGAAGCCATAGAAACGCTTACGAACGCTGTTAAAAGGGGTGTTAAGGAGCAAGTGCTTCTCGGTGTCACAGGCAGTGGGAAAACGTTTACGATGGCAAATCTTATAGCCAATGCCAAAAGACCAGCACTTATCATTTCTCATAATAAAACGCTTGCCGCACAGCTGTATCAAGAATTTCGTGATTATTTCCCGACCAATGCGGTAAGTTACTTTGTCTCATACTACGATTACTATCAGCCAGAAGCCTACATCCCACAATCCAATACCTATATAGAAAAGGAAACCGTTATAAACGAGGAGATTGATAAATTACGATTGGCGACCACAACGAACTTACTCACACGTCCTGATTGTATCGTCGTTGCATCTGTATCCTGTATTTATAATATAGGATCTCCCAAAGAGTATGGCAATTTTATATTGACCCTTAAAGTAGGAGAGCCGCTGACTCCGCGTCAAATAGCGACCAGACTCGTCGAGCTTCAATATTCTCGAAATGACATGGGATTTACCCGTGGCACCTTTCGTATGCGCGGCGATACGGTCGATATTTACCCTGCGTACCAAGATGAATGTATACGAGTGGTCGTTGGTGATACTGGCATTACAGTTTTAGAAAGCTTAGATTTGCTCACCGGAAAAAAGATCGCAACGCTTGACGGATTTGTCGTGTATCCAGCCAAGCACTACATGACCAACCCCAAGCAGTATAAAGAAGTATTTGGTCAGATTCGCGCTGACATGGAAGCACAAGTAAAAAAGTTCACGGACGCAGGACAATTTATCGAAGCGCAACGGATCAAAGAGCGCGTCACCCATGATCTTGAAATGGTAGAGGAGTTGGGGTACGTCAATGGCATAGAAAACTACAGTCGATACTTTGATGGTCGCAAGGTAGGGGATCCTCCGTATAGTTTATTGGATTATTTTGAGCAGGAGAGCAAAGGCAAATGGTTGTTATTTGTCGACGAATCACATATTACGATGCCGCAAATACGCGGTATGTATCAGGGCGATCGCTCTCGCAAACAAACGCTTATCGATTATGGGTTCAGATTACCATCGGCATTGGATAACAGACCGCTTCGCATAGATGAATTCATGCGCCGTATGCCTGAGACCGTGTACGTGTCCGCAACACCCGATGAATGGGAGTTGTCCCGAGTCAAAGAACGTGACACACCCGTTGTGGAACAGCTTCTTCGCCCTACAGGCCTTATAGATCCTATGATAGATGTGCGCCCTTCGAAAGGGCAGATAGAAGATCTTCTCAAAGAAATTGAACTGCGTGTGACGAAAAAGGAACGAGTGCTCGTGACCACACTGACAAAAAGAATAGCAGAAGACCTGACTAAGTATTTAGCCGAGAAAAATATTAAAGTGCAGTATCTTCACGCAGACGTCGAGACACTGACGCGTTCAGACATCTTGGCTGATCTTCGCCGTGGCGTGTTTGACGTCGTCATTGGTATCAATTTACTGCGAGAAGGATTGGATTTGCCTGAGGTATCACTGGTGGCTATTTTGGACGCTGATAAAGAAGGATTTTTACGAAGTACGACAAGCCTAATTCAAACCATGGGCAGAGCGGCACGTCATATAAACGGACAGGTCATTCTCTATGCTGACAAGCATACGCAATCTATGAAGCGCGCAATTGATGAAGTAACCAGAAGAAGAAATTACCAATTAGCGCACAACAGAGAGCATAACGTCACTCCTCTTACTATAAACAAGCCGATACGTGATCGAATGACGCTTCTTAAAGAGCCGCACATCGAGTACGTATCAGAGAACTTGCTCTCCGAAGATGAATTGGGTAGCATGACACCTCTGGATAAAAAACGACAGATCAAACTTCTCACAGAGCGTATGAAGGCAGCCAGTCGTGACATGAATTTTGAGTTGGCAGCTCATGTTCGAGACCAGATACAACACATAAAAATAACCCTATGAACGACATAATCATAAAAGGAGCACGACAACATAATCTTAAGAATGTTAATCTAACGATCCCCAAAAATTCCTTGGTGGTATTTTCAGGGTTATCGGGTTCAGGAAAATCATCTCTTGCCTTTGATACTATTTATGCTGAGGGCCAGAGGCGCTATGTCGAATCACTCTCATCGTACGCACGACAATTTTTGGGCGTGATGGACAAACCAGATGTAGACCTTATAGAAGGGTTATCTCCTGCAATTTCGATTGACCAAAAATCAACCTCTCACAATCCTCGTTCAACGGTCGGCACGGTGACAGAAATATATGATTACCTTCGTTTGTTATACGCCAAAGTAGGACATCCACATTGTCCTACATGTGGACGCGAAATTTCTCGACAATCAGGCGATCAGATAGTGACAGCAATCCTTGAATATGCACACACCGCTATAGAAGAAGGCGATAAACAATATCGTATGATGCTTCTCTCACCCATTGTGCGCGATCACAAAGGAGAGTTTACCGCTCTCTTTGGCAATCTTCGATCCAAAGGATATAGAAAGGCTCGTATAGATGGCAAGTATATCGATCTAGACAGCAGTATCACGCTTTTAAAAACCAATAAGCATACCGTCGAAGCGGTGATTGATACATTAAGCATTGAACGAGCAAGTCTGAAAGATCGCTTCCGATCAGAGCTCAAGAGTCGTATAGCGGAAGCAGTCGAACAATCATTGGCGCTATCAGATGGATTAGTATTGGTGTCTCACATAAAAGATGCGGGATTTGCTATGCCCGATGCGCCGACGAAAGGAGAAGATCATTTATTCTCAGAAAAATTAAGTTGTCCGTTTTGTAATATATCATTAAGCGAGATAGAGCCTCGGTCATTTTCTTTCAATTCGCCACATGGTGCATGTGTGACCTGTACGGGCATAGGAAAAATTTTAACCGTGGATCCGACGCTTATCATTAGTGGAGGACTTTCTCTCTCTGAGGGTGGGATACTTCCCTTTGCTAATCTATTCTTTCACGATACATGGTATGCACGGGTAGTTGCAGCCGTTTGTCGCACACATGAAATAAATGAACGCATTGCCCTGCAGACGCTGACACAAAAACAACGCGATCTATTGCTCTACGGTACGGGCGACCAAGTCTATCGGGTGACAGGAAAGAATCGCTTTGGTGAGAAAACGGCAATTTCAGAGACGTTCACAGGATTTGTCAATGAATTGAAAAGACGACACAAGGAATCAGAATCAGACTACATGCGCAATGAAATAGAAAAGTTCATGCGCGAAAAAGTATGTCACAGTTGTAATGGTAAACGCTTGAAACCTGAGAGTCTTACTGTCACCATTACGGACAAATCTATAGTAGATGTCACGGACCTTTCTATTGTAGACGCACATGCGTGGATTGGCAGTTTACGCAATGCCGACACGGTGCAACTGACTGCCTCAGAGCACACTATTGCAACGCCTATTATCAAAGAAGTAGAAAACCGATTGGGATTTTTAGTGAGTGTGGGACTCTCCTATCTAACCCTCGGTCGCGGCGCAAACACATTAGCCGGCGGAGAAGCTCAACGTATACGTTTAGCATCCCAAATCGGTTCAGGACTCACGGGTGTGCTGTATGTATTGGATGAACCATCAATTGGGTTGCATCCTCGGGATAATGATCGCCTGATAAAAACGCTCGAGACGCTTCGAGATTTAGGCAACACCGTGCTTGTGGTGGAGCACGATCGAGAGATGATAGAGTCCGCTGACTGGGTCGTGGACTTTGGGCCGGGCGCTGGCAAACATGGTGGTATGGTAACTGCAGAAGGAACAGTAGCAGACATCAAAAAGAACCCTAAATCTCTCACAGGGTTATATCTATCGGGGAAAAAGAAAATTGCAATACCTACAGTAAAATCCTTAGCACAAATAAAAAAAGCTCCACCAATAGTCCTCTCTGGCGTGACACAAAATAATTTAGCAAATCTTACGGTAGAATTCCCGTTAGGAAGCTTTACCTGTGTAACCGGCGTTTCTGGCTCTGGTAAATCCTCTCTGATCGTTGAGACACTCTATCCCGCGCTCATGCGACAGTTTAATTCTCTTTCAAAAGAAACGCCGGGCGCATACAAAACGCTCACAGGTCTCTCAGATATCGAAAAAGTTATCCTTATAGACCAATCACCCATAGGCCGCACACCACGAAGTAATCCCGCGACATATACAGGGCTCTTTACGATCATTCGAGAAATATTTGCCGAAACCAGTGAAGCAAGACTCAAAGGATACAAAGCAGGACGCTTTTCCTTCAATGTCAAAGGGGGACGATGCGAGACATGCGAGGGAGAAGGCCAACGGAAGATAGAAATGCAATTCTTGGCAGATGTCTATGTCGCGTGTGAAGTCTGTCACGGAGCCCGCTATAGCGCGGAGACACTTGAGGTGACATATAGAGGCAAATCCATCGCAGAGGTGTTAGCACTTACGATAGAAGAAGCGATTGAATTTTTCCACGCACATCCTCTCGTTACGGGTAAACTTATAACGCTAAAAGAGGTGGGTCTTTCCTATATTCAATTGGGTCAGCCAGCACCAACACTCTCGGGTGGAGAAGCGCAACGGGTGAAATTAGCGTCCGAGCTGGCGCGACGGTCGACAGGAAGAACCGTATATATCCTCGATGAGCCGACGACGGGGCTTCATTTTGCTGATCTTGAGAAACTCCTGCTTGTACTTCATAAACTCGCAGCAGCGGGAAATACAGTCATCGTCATTGAACATAACTTGGATGTCATAAAAACAGCGGATTGGGTGATAGATTTGGGTCCTGAAGGAGGAAGTGGAGGAGGAGAAATCGTTGCCGTAGGGACACCCAAAGATATTGTAAAAAATCCTCACTCGTATACGGGTAAATTCCTCAAAAGTGTATTAGAATAACTGTACGCATGAAATATTTGCTTCATATCTTCGCATTGGTAGCCATTCTTCTTATCGTACACCCACCATCGCGCGTACTGGCTGTAGGAGAGTTTCAAGCTGATTACGACGTACAGTACGCCATAAGCCCTGCCGGAAAAACAATCGTCACCCAACACGTGACGCTTACCAACAAACTTTCAAATTTCTACCCGCAGAAATATTCTCTGCTTTTGGACAGCGATAAAATTTCAAATGTCATTGCCTACGACGATGGCGGCGTCATAACTCCTGCAATATCGGTCAAAGACGGCAAGACAGATTTAACCCTTTCCTTTAATACGAAAGCATTAGGCGTTGGCAAATCTACGAAGTTTTCTCTGCGGTATGAACACGCGGGGGTGGCGAGTAAAAACGGCAGTATTTGGGAAGTATATGTGCCGGGTGTAGTAAACGATCCAGATGTCGGTACTTATGAAGTCACCCTCTCCGTCCCGCCAACGTTTGGTGAGATAGCCTACCTCTCCCCTTATCCAGCAAATGACCGCAAGTGGACCAAAGATCAAATGATACAAGGCGGCATTTCTGCGGCATACGGTAAAAAACAGCAGTATGCCGTACACCTGACTTACTCCCTGCAAAATAATTCTATAACTCCCAAAAAACAAACTATTGCACTTCCTCCAGAAACAGCGTTTCAAACAGTCTCCGTTGTTTCTATAGACCCTCGTCCAGAATCTGTGACGAAAGATAACGATGGCAATTGGTTAGCCGAATTCCTCATCCCAGCTGGGCAATCAATTCTTGTTAAGGCATCGCTTGATATCGGTATCTCCTTGACGCCTATAGCTTCATTTTCTCAACCCGCCATAAATATGGATGCAAATCTTATGGAATTGCCTTTCTGGCAAACATCTGATGACAAAATACAGCAGTATGCAAAAATGTATAAAACCCCAAGAGACATATACAATTTCGTATCGCGTACACTGACCTACGATTATAGTCGCATAAACAAAGATACGAAACGTATAGGTGCCAAGGAGATTCTAGCGGCACCTACTACAGCACTGTGCATGGAGTTTACCGATTTATTCATAAGCATTGCTCGTGCAGCAGGAATTCCTGCGCGCAGAATTGTAGGATACGCCTACACCAATAATACCAAGTTACGACCGCTTTCTCTGGTGACAGACGTTTTGCACGCGTGGCCTGAGTATTATGATACCGAAAAAAAGCTCTGGATCCCAATTGATCCTACATGGGCCAATACTACTGGGGGTCAAAATTATTTCGATAAATTGGATTTTAATCACATCGTATTTGCAATCCAAGGAGAAAGCAGTGATACACCCTATCCTGCAGGGTTTTACCATGACAAAGCGAAAAATACCAAAGATGTAGAGGTGGAGTTTAGCGATGTAACGCCATCCATAAAGCCGCAGTCGGTCGAAACTAAAATTGTATTTCCGTCAAAAGTTACGTCTGGCAAACGCGTGACCGGCTCATTGGTGATCGAAAATACGAGTGGCGTATCAGTAAGAAATGTGAGCATATCAGCAAGCTCGACACTGGGCGAGTTGAATCTGCAGAGAGATTTCCCTGAATTATTGCCCTATGGCACGCTTTATATACCACTTGACGTGACATTTCCCCAAACAATTACGCCGATAAAGGCGACCATTCAAGCAATTACCAACGGTACGACGGTAACCCAAGAGGTCACCATCCACCCACTGTACGTATTGTTCACTGGTATACTGCTTGTGACGATATCGTTTGTTGCCTTTGGGGCGATCGTTGTATGGATCCTACTATGGAAACGCCAAAAGAAAAAATAACTCACATACCAGATCTTCCGGGGATCTATATATACAAGGATCTAAAAGGCAAGGTGCTTTACGTTGGTAAAGCCAAACGTCTTGTGCGGCGCGTGAAACAATACTTCCAAAAAACGCAAAATCTCAGTCCAAAAACGATACAGCTGGTATCCGAAATATACGATATAGAAACGATCGTGACAGGCAGCGAATTCGATGCACTTCTTCTGGAAGCGAGACTTATACGCCAATGGATGCCTAAATACAACGTGATAGCCAAAGATGACAAAAGTCAGTTGTACGTCTGTCTCACCTTGTCTGAATCGCTCCCAAGACTACTTCTACTTCGTAAACCTCAACTTTTGCCGTTTCAATTGTCCAAACGAAATAAAATATACGGTCCGTTTCAGTCATCACATGCGCTTGCAGATTTACTCTCGCAACTTCGTCGTGTCATACCGTATTGTACGCAAAAACAACGAAACGGACGTCCGTGTTTTTATACCCATATGGGGCTTTGCAATCCCTGCCCTAGCGTCCTTAAAAAGGCTGCAGATACCGATGACACAAGAAATCGTGTAAAGCAGTACAGAACAAACATTGTAAGTCTTAAGGATATCTTCGAAGGCAAAACTACTACAGTGCTACGATCGTACACAAAGCATATGCAAAAAGCGGCCCAAAACGAACGCTTTGAAGAAGCGGCACTCTATAAAAAACGCATAGATACGCTCTACAGCCTTTCTTCTTACAAATACGACCCCGCAGTATTTTTGGACCAAGGTATCGATAGCGTATTTGATGATGAATTGCTTGAATTGAAGAGCTACCTACTAAAGGCGTACCCTCACATACAATCGCTTTCTCGTATCGAATGTTTTGATATGTCACAGCTCTTCGGAACATCTGCTTCAGGAGCGATGGTAGTACTCACAGATGGATCTGCCGATACGAGTCAGTACCGCAAATTTCGTATAAAGAAAGAGGGAACAGTCTCTGACGTATCAATGATGGAAGAGGTGTTGACGAGACGATACTCCCATACAGAGTGGCCGACACCTTCATTTATCCTTATTGACGGTGGCAAAACACAGCTAAGCGTCGCCAAGACGGTTTTCACTAAATTACACATTACCATTCCATACGCAGGACTTGCTAAACGATACGAAGAATTAATTATCCCTATTGAAGGCGGATACACAACGCTTCGCTTACCACTCTCGAGCAAAGCACTTCGCGTACTACAAAGGGTGCGGGACGAAGCGCACAGATTTGCTATAACCTACCACCGGTTGCTTCGCAAAAAATCACTCGGTGTTTGACGGTATGTACTTACTCTTGTTACCATTTACATACAGATGAAATATCTATTAAAAGTATTATTTTTTCACAGTTTCGCATTATGGGCTGTCAGTCAAGTAATACCTGCGCTCACTATTGCCAGCGGTTGGCAGCCACTTCTTTTTGCAGGAGGGATTCTCACGCTCTTAACGCTTCTGGTCACCCCACTGTTGAAAATACTTTTTATCCCAATAAATATTCTTACGTTTGGGCTCTTGTCGTGGGTGATTCATGTGATCGTTTTATATATGCTCACCATCTTCGTACCAAGCGTAGGGGTGGCCCCATGGCACTATCAAGGTGCAACATTTGCAGGGTTTGTGATACCCGCGATTTCCTTTTCATACACTATATCGCTTATAATTGTCTCTCTAGCTGTGACATTTGTCGTAAACCTTCTGTATGACATCTCGCAGCACTAATATGCAAAACAACACAGCGAAAAAAATTGTCTGTATAGGCGGTGGGACGGGGACGTTTGTAGTACTTCGTGGTTTAAAGCACTATCAACACACGCTTTCAGCTATTGTCACCATGAGTGATTCTGGTGGCAGTAATAGAAGACTTCGGGATGAATTCGGTTTGCTGCCAACGTCTGATCTTCGACAATGCTTGGTCGCTCTTGCAGACGAAAGTGGAGGAGTAGGGTTGTTGCGAAAGCTCTTTATGTATCGATTTGAGAAAGGCAATGGCATAGCAGGCATGACGTTTGGTAATTTATTTATGGCAGCACTTACGGATATCTTAGGTTCACAAGAAGAAGCAATTCGTAAAACGAGCAAAGTATTGCGCATAAAAGGCGCGGTGATACCGGTGACGTTTACGGATACGAATCTCTATGCAACGTATGAAAACGGTCACACAGTCAGTGAAGAACACCTCATCGACGAGCCACAGCATGACGGTAAACTCAAAATTACGAACGTGTCTCTGATGCCTGATGCGATCGCCAACAAAGATGCCCTCAAAGCAATCAAGCAAGCTGATCTTGTCGTAATAGGGCCGGGAGATCTCTATACGAGCATCATTCCAAATTTATTGGTACCAAAAATAGGTGATGCGTTAGCACAAACCAACGCAAAGGTGGTATACGTTTTAAATTTGATGACCAAGTTTGGTCAGACATATAACTTCAAGGCGTCTGATCACGTTCTCGCTATAGAGAAGTTTATCGGCACATCACTTGACTACGTCGTGGTAAACAAAGATGCAATTCCCAAAAAGGCACTTGACGTATATGCCGCATGCCATGAGGAACCGGTTATAGATGATCTTACTGATGACCATTGTACTGTGGTACGTGCGCCACTTATTAGTTCAGCCCTTATAGAAAAGTCAGCCGCTGACACTCTCGTACGAAGTCTCATACGCCATGACTCTGATTTATTGGCAAAAACATTGGTTTCTTTACTTTGAAAGGAGTATGTATATGAATATATTTTTTCTCATCCTGCATCTTATTGTCACCACGACACTGATAGGTCTTATTTTATTACAAAGCAGTAAGGGTGGCTTAGGTGGAGGGATGGGCGGGGGAGAATTTTATCGAACTAAAAGAGGAGCGGAAAAAATAGTGTTTAACGCAACCGTTGTTACTGCTGTGTTATTTCTTTGTACATCTATAATAAATATCATGGTGCGGTAAACGAATCGTCCTATATGACAATACCTCGCTCTATCCGTATTGGCTTTCTTATCGCCATTGAGCTTGGGAGAAAGTATACAAGATTTTTATTCTTAGGCTTTCTCATCGGGCTTACGGCTTCGTATTTTTTTTCTCGTGCGTACCCGTATCTTGCCTCTCACCTCTTGTATACACCAGAACGAATAGGCATGATTGGTGAATACAGCCCTTCCTCATTGCCGCTTTCTGTACAAACACTGATAAGTCATGGGCTCACCGATGTGTTAGCAGACGGCAAGACCGTCGGTAACTTAGCGGAGTCGTGGGAAGCCACAAACAGTGCCAAAACTTTTATCTTTACCCTCAAAAAAGATGTCTCCCTTGCAAATGGCAAAAAACTTATCGCATCTGACATAAACTACAACATCAAAGGAGTTACATTCGTGCCAAGCAATGATCATACGCTGGTTGCGCATTTACAGTACCCGTATAGTCCATTCCCGACACTGGTCTCCAAGCCCATTATTCTCTCTGGCTTGCGAGGATTTGGCGACTACAGAGTACAAGGTGTATCACTTCAGGGAGATACAGTGCGTTCAATCCAACTAGAGCCTGTATCAGAAAAAGAACCAAGCAAATCCATCACCTTTTATCGTACAGAGGCGCAAGCCATACTCGCATTTAAGCTCGGCGAAGTCGCTACACTTGAGGAACTTAGCTCTATTGCAGCGCTCAAGGATTGGGGAAAGGTACGGATAGATGAACGTGTACGCTATGATCGTATCGTTACGCTTTTTTTCAACACGCGTGACAGCAAGCTTGCCGACAAATCAGTTCGCCAAGGATTATCGTACGCGATACCAGATTTGCCACAACAGAGAGCTGGAGGACCTATAAGTAAAACGTCTTGGGCATATACCGAAAATGTCAAAAAATATACCTATGATCCTGTACAAGCCAAGAAATTATTGAAAGACTCACCCATAGCATCTAGCTCCTCAGAACTCATCTTATCGACATTTCCTGCATATTTGGACACCGCGCAAGCGATTGCAAGTGCATGGAACGCACAAGGAATACATACCACGGTGAAAGTAGAGAACACCCTCATACCAAATTTTCAAGTATTTCTGTCGGCACAAGATTTACCTCCTGATCCTGATCAGTATCCGCTATGGCACTCCACACAGACTGTTACCAATATCACGGGGTATATAAACGTAAAGATTGATAAACTCCTCGAGGACGGTAGGCAGGAGTTAGACTACGTCAAGCGGACAAAAATCTACACTGATTTCCAAAGACGACTGGTGGAAGATGTGCCTGCCGCATTTTTGTATTATCCAACGGTCTATACCGTAACCAGAGGCAAATAACGTTTGTCAGGTTGTCAGTCTCGCTTATTTTTACTACAATTGAGGGTGAAAATAACAGTCTGGACGATTAGCTCAATGGTAGAGCGCTTCGTTTACATCGAAGATGTTGGGGGTTCGAATCCCTCATCGTCCACCAAGCTGAGGTAGCCAAGGTGGTCAAGGCGCGTGTCTGAAAAACACGTTATACAGGTTCGACTCCTGTCCTCAGCACCAGATCGGATTTTTCGGCGGAGCCGGTCAGGTGGCTCTGTGCGGGCAGGGGCGCGCAGAGCGTCAAATAGGGCTCTTTGAATTCTGCCGCGAGCTGCCGGTCTTTCAAAAAGAAGTTCGACCCGACCGTTTTGGCGAAGTTTGCTACTTCTTCGCCATTATTTTTTGCGCGCGCGATTTTTTCGCACGATAGTGCGCTATATATGAATTCTCGAAAAGGTTCGAGCCATGCTGATCCCGTTTCCTTTATTTTCGTGATTTGCTCCTGAAATTTGAGTTTTTGTTCAAACAATTCATTCTTCTTTTGCTTGTACGTATCCGAGTCAACAACTTGATCGAGATAGCTATCCAAAAGCAGCGTAAGTTTTTTCTCGACTGCTTCACTCTCCTGTTTCAATTTTTCAAGATTTTCCACCATCATTTGCTTCTCAATAATTTCATCTCGATCAAGCCATGCCAGCCATTCTCTGCCCCAATCTTGTGGGAGCGCAACAGATGCAATAGTTTTCCGCAGTTGCGCTTCAATATCCGGCTCTTGAATATATTTTTGTACGCAGGGTTTGAGTTTCTTGGTGCAGCGGTAATAGATATATTCTGCGGCTCGTTCTGTGCGGCGATAATATTTTTTGTGTATTTCCGCCGTGATCGCTGCGCCACATTCTCCACACCTTGCTAAACCAGCGAATATAAACCTATGTCCGTTATATCTTGGTCGCTCAATCTTTTTGATGTGCTGTTGAGCCCTTTGAAATACATCTTTGGAGATGAAAAGTTTATGTTTTCCCTCGTATAACTCACCATTGTATTTCATGAGGCCAATATAAAAAGTGTTGGAAAGCGCAGTTTTCACCTGCTCGATCTTCATGGGTTTGCCGGTCGAGCCCGTAATCTCGAAACGATGAAGAAAACGAGTAATATGGGCGAACGATACTCCACCCTCGGCAAACATCTGAAACGCTTTTTTGACGACCTTCGACTCCTCGGTGTCAACTTCTACCGTTCGCGTATCCTTGTCATTTCGATAACCAATCGGCGCTTTGGTTGGCCAAACGCCATTTCTCAATTTTTGCCGCAATCCTCGCTTGATATTTTCGCTCAAATTGTCCACATAATATTTGGACTGTCCGAATGCGATGGAGAGCATAAACTTGCCCTGCGGTGTGTTTTCAAACCAGAGCGTAGGAAATTTGAGATCGAGCAGTTTGCCCGTATCCAGAAGATATATTACCCTTCCGCCGTCAATCGAATTTCTGGCCAGTCTGTCTGCGTGCCAGGCAAGAATTCCCTGTGCTTCACCATTCTCGATTCGTTTCAAAACGGTGGCAAACTGCTCCCGACCCGGACATTTCGCTGTTTTAGCTTCGGTGATGTACTCGATCACCTCCAACTGTTCCCGTTTGGCAAATTCCTGTAGTTCGGCAATTTGTGCCTCTATGGACAGGAGCTGCCTGTCTTTTTCATCGGTACTTTTACGACAATATGCAATGTATCTCATATGTTTTCTTTCTCCTTACAATTTTTGCGTGTTCTTTCCTTCTTTTTTCTTCCGGCAGCTCGCGGCAGAATTCAAAGAGCCCTATTTGACGCTCTGCGCGCTCCTGCCCGCGCAGAGCCACCTGACCGGCTCCGCCGAAAAATCCGATCTGGTGCTGTATTTTGAAAAAATTCGAACGTATTTAAAAAACAACGCAGGCAGGTAGCTCGCCCCGCTCCGCGGGGCTCGCATGGTGAGCGCGGCGCCCCCACCCGCCGCGCTTCCGAAACGGTCGGGTCGAACTCAAAAAGAACACGCAAAAATTGTAAGGTACAAATACTCAAATGGCCGCTCTGGTTGTACTCAACTCGGATTGCTCCAAATTGTCCAAAGCGGCCATCAAAAAAGCAATCCGCGAAAGTTGAGTACATTTTTAGTGTACATCCTAGGATTTACTGGTGCAATAACCACAAAAAATCGCAAAATTAGCCTCAAATTACAACCTATAGTGTCATTCCCCAGCGATAATGTCCTGTTCACTCCCCAGCGATTTTGTCCATGACATGATATAGGCAAGTTCCTGCCCTTTGTAGAATATGCGAACATCTCCCATAAGGAGACGATGGACCGTTACCGTTGCTTTTGCAAAGGACATGCGGTTTTTTGAAGCGCTCACGAGATAGATTTTTCCTGCAAATGATATGGTATTGTCTGATCGGACAACTCGGTTTTCCTGTATGGAGAAGATGAGATCAAGGGGCAGGTGGTTCGGTAATATTTGATAGGCTGAAACAGCACTTGCTGGTGGTACCATAAAACGCTTGTTAAATATCGGCAACCATGAGACGAGAAACAGATTCCCTTGATCAATCGTCGTCACGTTGGCGAGTTTGAGCTCTTTGATCAAACGATCTTGAAGGGTTTCAAAGAGCCGTTCGACTCTTCCCTTTGCTTGTGGTGATCGCGCAAGAATGAGAGTTGAGCCGATGTCTGTGAGAGCTCTTCCAATTTGTGTCTCATCGTACGTTCCCTTGAGTTGTATGTGAATGCTTTCATGGCGTGTTGTCCTGAAATGAGAGGCTTGATCAACATAAAACGCCATAGGAATACCTTTTGTTTCAATAACCCCTTTCATAGCAGCCATGTTTGGGAGTGTCCCATCAGAGGGAAAAAATCGTGCATAGACGACCTCGTTGGTTGCATCATCAATAGCGGCAACCAATGAACACTTCATGTTGCAAGAAAACCAATCATGGATAGAGGTATCTTGCTGGATGAGCATCCCTGCTTGTGGTTTTCGTTCCCGTCTCTCAAATCGGCGTTTTGCATGACGTTTTTTCCGGGGAAGGTTGTGGGCAAGAAAAATTCTTCGTAAGGGTTCTCGGGGGATATTCACCCCTTCGTTTTGTTGCAACATGTCTTGAAAGTGTAGACAGTTGAATCCGGTATATTTGGTTTCATAGAGCGTCACAATATGATCAACAACATCTTTTCTCCGTTTGTTCCATGGAGGTTTTCCGGTATTGCCGTGGATAAGGCTCTGGATACCGGATACCAACACGGCTCGCTTCATGCGTCGCACTTGACGGACGGATTTTTTGAGAATTTCTGCTGCTTCACCTTCGGTAATCACGTTGCGTCGTAATCGGTCGATAACCGCATGCTTCGTGAGCTGCGCTTGAGAAAGACTGATGATATCCATATGCCTCCGTTCTCACGAGGCAGCAGCGTGAAAGAAGATCATAGGACATTTTCGCTGGGGAATGCCGTAGGACATAATCCCTGGGGAACTACAAAATTACAACCTATAGTTGACTAAGACTCTCTCTCTGCGCTATACTCCACTACCTATGTAAACCTATCAATTGGCGCTCTTTGCTGCGCTTTTTTGGTGGTTTGCAGGGCCGCACTTTAACAAGGATAGATAAATAAAAGACCAAAAAAGGTTGTGCCTGATTGTGGTTGGTATTCTCACCTCTCTATTCCCCTCACTTCTGAACAGAAGCTGTTCTGCTTGGTGGTGAGGGGAAATTTAACTATATAGAGGGAAAAGAAACACTACAAATTATTCCAAACATTATTTACTAGAAAAGGAAAACAAACAAAAATCAACCACGTTCGTAAGAAGGCTTATGGTGTTAAACACCTGCCTATCATAACCTCACCGGCAACTGCAGAGCTGGGAGAGGATCATCTATATCAATTCCATTCAAGGAGAATAGGAAATGAAACACATCAAAGGATTAGTCCTCCTAATCGGACTCACATTGATCTTGGCCGCTTGTGGTCCTGCGCGCGAAACGTTCCGCGTAGTGGATCCCGCATCTCCACCTGCCGAAGGCTCATACGGTATCCCGTATGAGAATATCGACCGAAACAAAATCACCTGCTTGGTAAAAATACAGGCTGTGATCTCGGGACAAACGTTCAACGAGGTTACGTATCTTGTGCCTTTTGATACGTTGAGCGGATCGGACGCTTATTCCAACTGGTATGCGGAGTGGAATGAGGCGACGGAAGATTTCAAGACCAAAACCTGGGAGATGGCAGATGCCAAACTCAAACAGGGTCTCGGGTTGAGTGACGAACTCTGGTCAAGCTCATTCTACGGCTACGCTTTCCGGCTCGACACGACCTCTGGAGAAGAATCGGTACCGGATTATTATTCAGATCCTCTCAGTTGCCCGGCAGATTGGACCGTCATCTACAGCATGGAACTCACGGAAAATAAGCGCTTTGGCGACGACACCGGCTGGGCTATTGAGATTGCGCGCCCGAACGAAAGCTCAACCGTGTACTTTACCGTCGGGTCGCAATCTGGTCACGTCGAATTTCCGTTACGGGAAAGCGAACTGTTGGCAATCTTGTTCAACCGCTACGACCCAGTCAAGGCACTCGACGAGATCACGTTTATGGATCCCGCATTGGAAACTGGCGTCGAATCATACGAAAGCCGTGTGCTCCTCTATGCCACACAGATTCAAAACGACGGCGAACTGGTTGCGCGTTTTTCATGGACATCCATCGAAAGCCAGGAAACCGTTCTCGACTTCGTAGCGCGAACAATGCTTCTCAAGGCATGGGCAAGCGGTCAAAGCGTTCATCAGCCGGCATTCGTCGGATACCTGCGCGATAAGGTGATCGCTGTTACCGATGTAACTATACGGAGCAACCCTGTCCGCGGAGGATTTATATTGGGCTTCGGCACAGTGAGTGGCGGTGACGCAACAATGAATTGGCACCAGACGGTCACGTCGGAACCCGCAATCCAAGGAGATCTCTATCTCCTCAGCAAGTAATCTGCAATGCAACAAGAGTCAGCATCTCGCTGGCTCTTCGGTCTTTTCTGCACAATTGTGCAGCCGTTTTATCTACCCTGCTAGCTAGGCAGTACATGAGGATTTTCCTCGTTTTAATGTACTGTTTTGGCTAGCTTGTTCACCGATGTGTGTCGGTGCTGATGAGCTCAAAAGAGCGAAACAAAATAATTTACCTCTTAAATTGTCGTTTCTATAAATTATTTCTTGGCGGCTCCGCACCCCCGCCGTTTTTTCCTTCGGGTAGTACGAGCTAAAAAGCCCCGCCTTCGAGGCGGGGCTCAAGGACAACCGAGATAGTTGCGCAGGGCGCTATTAATATTGGTTTTGCGCGAAGCGCATACCTACAAGCGGGCACGCAAGCCAATTGAACGCTAGACAGGGATCCAATAAAAGTGGCGGGGGCATTAGCGGATTACCCCGCCGACTGCAGGAGATGTGAAACAAAGGTAAACTTGGGTAAATACTGTAGAAGGTTTTAAGCCACCAGCATATTGGCAAGCCGCGCCCTAGCGCGGCCACTCGCACAAGGCGGGGTCGCCGCCATCAATAATTGAGTTGGGTGGGTGGGGATTTGGAATCACGAAAAACTGTTTTTGTGTTAAAATGATCCTACCGAACTCGATCCCGACGTTTCGTCGGGAGAGAGAAAAATCGCGCGCGCAAAAAATAACGGAGGCGCGGCGGGTGGGGGCGCCGCGCTCACCATGCGAGCCCCGCGGAGCGGGGCGAGCTACCTGCCTGCGTTGTTTTTGAAATACGTTCGAATTTTTTCAAAATACAGCACCCAATCACCACAAGGTTGCAAATTTTCAAATATAATTTAGTTGCAGACGGAAAATAACCACATATCTTCAATGATTTGACAATCGCCTAATAATCGCCTATTATTTGACTATATATGTTTAATCCAAAATACACGATCACAGATCAACTCCTTGCTAATATTACTAGAATTAATAATCTCATTAGAGATTTAAATGATCGTAGATTCCCAAAGATAGTACTTGTGGAATTTGAACGAACTGCAAGAGAAATCTCTACCTATGCTTCAACTAGTATCGAAGGCAATCCTCTTCCTCTTACGGAGGTAAAAAAAGTACTTAAATCAACTCCTGCAAACGTCAGGGATAGTGAAAAAGAAGTACTCAATTACAATCAGGCTCTTGAGACATTAAACCAGTTACTTCAATCGAACAAGCTAGAGTTATCCTTAAAACTAATCCTTGATATCCACAAGCAAGTAACCGACAAATTACTCTCTAAACACGAATCTGGAAGATTGAGACTAAATCCAGTTGTGGTTAACGATCCAAGAACGGGAAAGGTTGTTTACCTGCCCCCTGACACAGATAAAGTACCTGACCTGATTACTTCACTTATAGAATTTATCAAAAATAATAGCCAAGTAATCGATCCACTTATTTTGGCAGGTATTTTCCATAAGCAGATGGTCATTATTCACCCATTTATGGATGGCAATGGTAGAACTACAAGATTATCCACTAAAATGTTATTGGCTAAAATGGGACTTAATACCTTTAACCTGTTCAGTTTTGAAAATTATTATAACCAAAACGTCACTAAATATTTTCAGATAGTTGGAGAATATGGCGACTACAACGAGCTTGTGAAGGCTATAGATTTTACGAACTGGCTCGAATACTTTACGGGAGGACTCATTGATGAACTGCTACGTGTACAAAAATTACTTCCTGTGCTTGGCAATACGCCAGATACTAAGTTAGAAGAGCATCATCTCAAAATACTGGAATACATTAAGAAAAATGGCTTTATAAGTGACAAGAAATATTCCAATCTTACTAGTAGAGCCAGAGCAACAAGAACTATGGATTTCCAGAAGCTATTAGATTTAGGCCTGATTGAGCGTAAGGGCGGAGGCAGAGCTACTCATTACGTACTTAAGAGTAATTAGGGTAACATTTTAGATGAGGACTCGATAACCTCATTAACACGGTTTTGACTACATTCGAAAAGCTATTTAAAAAGTTCTGTATGGTGCCGAGGAGAGGACTTGAACCTCCAAGGGTTGCCCCACACGCACCTCAAGCGTGCGCGTCTACCAGTTTCGCCACCCCGGCTCTGAATATATTATAGCATTACTCGTTAGTGAAGAGAATTTTTTACAATTTGCAGGATAAAATCATCGAGTGTCATACCGTGTGCGACAATTGACGCAGTCATAGCGTCACGAGGATTTGGATCAAATCCTGCATTGGCATTGACCTCTAGAAAGTACCACTTTTTCGATTCTGGTTTGTATCGTAAATCAAATCTCGCGTAGTCGCGCATGCCGAGGGTATAAAACGCACGGATGGCATCTTTTTTTATCTGCACATCTACGTCTTGCCCAAGATTATGCGGGGGAGCTATGAAGTGACAACTTTTATACACTGCCGAATTCTTCGTCCATTTTTCATCAAACCCATAGATGTTCCATTTATTTTTCCCTTTTCCCTTAAACGCAATTTCTGCTATAGGCAATGCATACGTTGTATCGGGAGTTTCCAGCACTGTCACCTGTAGTTCACGACCAGCGATAAATTCTTCTGAAAGCAGTGCCTGCGTGTAATCTTTACGAAGCCTTTTAATAATCGATTTGAACTGCTCGTAATTCTCTGCAATAGATTTGTTGGTGATGCCGATACTGCAGTGTTCAAAGGCAGGTTTGACGATGACGGGGAATTTGCTGGGAAGCAGCGAACGAGAAATTCTATCGGTTTTTCTGATAGCAGTATAGGCAGGGGTCGGGAGATTATTTTTTTGTAGTAACCATTTCGTCTTTAATTTATTATCAGAAATCTGCAACGCCGTGAAGTCTGAACCAGAATAGGGAATTTTGAGTTTCGCAAGAATTCTTGCGATATCAAGAGACATTTTCTTACTATCAACGAGATTGAAAATGAAATCTGCCTTCATATCTTTCAACGCAGATAAATCTTCGGGCTTCACCTTGATAATCTGCACCTTGTATCCATGCTTTATGAAAAGCACTTTCATATAATCGACTATTTCATCCGTCTGATTATCAACAAGCGCGTGCTCCTCACTATAGTATTTTTGCGTTTTGTCCACAGAAACGAAGTGGTAGAGAAGTGCAATTGTTTTCTTTTTTTTCATATCATCAAGAGGGCAACACAGAATTTGTATATGCAGAAATTTTTTCGAGGAGCTCTTTGCGTCCGATGTGTGTCTTTGATGAATACGTAAGCACTGGTGAATCACCATACGCCGCACGAATCATTGCTAGTTGTTTTTCTTTCATATTCTGTGGGACGTTATCAATTTTGTTGGCTACTATAATATGCTCAATTTTTTCTTCTCTAAGCGTACGTAAGATATCGACATCAAATGCAGTGACTCCTACTTTCGTATCGATAATAAGTATCACGACTCTTTTTTTTACCTCGCTATAGCGCAAATACCACAAAATCATTTTCGCTAATTTCTCTCGTTCCATCGGCGTGCGTCTGGCGTACCCATACCCAGGGAAATCGAGAAAATAAAATTGTTTGTTAATAAAGAAAAAATCCATGTGCATAGTTTTACCTGGAGTAGAACTTGTTCGTGATAAAGAAGGCATGCGCGTAAGAGAATTGATCAGCGTTGATTTACCGACGTTTGAGCGACCCATAAACACGACATGAAACTTGCCATCATGGAGTATTGGATCAGATCCCGTGATTCCTTTTACGTATACCGCTGAAGTTATTTTCATAATGCGTATTCCTTGCTGCATACCTTGTACACAGTTCGAACGTATTTTACGTCAAATTTCCTCGAGATACCAGTGCTCGAAATACCAGTCAAATTCCAGTTCGTAGCTTCACTGAACTAACCCAGGATACACACCACACATCACCAGATGACACAGGGTGTCAGATCATACATCAAGACGTGTATTGTATCATCTGCACATTTCCATAATTGATCATTAAACACATAAATGTATCAACGGTAATTTGATATACTCTACCCATGAACTTCATTGATGCATTCATTAAAAAACACCCCACTAGGACGATTGTTGTGGGTAACAACAAACGAAGTTATCTTGTTGGAGGGAAAGGAGCAACTGCATTGTTCATTCTTCCCGGCTCTGGGCAAGATGCGCTTTCCTGCTTTGACTTGATTGATGCTTTTGAAACAAAATATAAAGTTATTGCTATTAACTATGATCATTTACGAAAAATGCAGGAATTTTATGATTACGTCAACGTTATTCTAAAGACAGAACACATAAAAACACTGTATCTTTATGGGTTATCTGTAGGAGGATTTTTAGCGCAGCACTATGTGAGGCAGTATAAAGATAATGTGTCAAAAGTGATCATTTCCCACGCCGGAACCACAAGATCAAAAACGATCATTAACAAGGTGGCTATCCCAGGGAAGATTTTGCATTTCTTTCTGCCCATTATTCCTATTACTTTGTTTCGAAATTTGTTAACTAAAATTGAAGGAAGAGTACAAAGCGGTCAAAAGGATATTAAAAAACTCTATAGCAAATACGCAACCCGCGAGTATCTTGAACGAAGAATGCAACTTTTCAAGAAAACCGGAGTTAATTTTTTAACCCGTGATTACATTGAATCTATTTACCACTTGGGAATTGATATGGAAAAGAAGGAAAAGCATTTTACTAGTAGAGATTTATCAGATTGGAAAGGAAAACTATTGATAATCCGCACGGATAACGATCCACTTGCACAGGACGATGGAGTGTTTAAACGTTATTATCCAACGGCTCGCGTTATCTCTTTTAATGAAACTGGACATTTAACTCCTTTTTTTAGATTTGACGAGATGACCCAGAAGATACAGAATTTTCTAAACTAGAATTACTATTTTTTCTTTAGGCAATACAAAATATGGAGAAAGGGAATAAATCCGAGGTTTGTATCGTGGAATTTCTGACTATTTGATATTTTGAATCCGTGGTTTTCAAAAAACTTCCTCCACTCATCGTCAGTTTTATATGAATTCCAAAAGACTTCAAATCGTAGGTTTCCAATCGCATACAATACTATCGTAAAAAATCTATTTATTGGATTTGTGTATGATGTTTCTATTACTACAACTTCTTTTGCCACTCTGGTAGCTTCAGAGAACACTATTTCTGGATTAGGCGTATGGTGCATAACCATGAGTAATAGTGCCGTATCGAACGATTTGTTTGGGAATGGCAACGTCTTGCCGTCATAGATAGTAGTTTTTACTAGTCTTGGTCCGTGAAAATCGCCTACATCAACTGGAGTAACATACTTTCCACGTTGTTTGAGTAAATAGGCTACATCGCCCGTTCCAGAACCAATATCGATTATTTTCTTTGAATTTATTATGTATGATGAAATTCTATCAACAACAATAGTTGATCTTTTTCTTACTATCTTTTGAAAAAGGGGATTTAGCATATGAAGTTTATATTGTATTTAATTTATTGATACTTGTTGGTAGGTGATCAATCCCTTCAAATTCTTTGATGATTATTGAATGAATTTTCTGCTTTGATATTTTATCCATATTCGGATATGTCATCTCCTTGGTTCCACCAATACTCTCGCAGTTATCTTCGATCAAAATATCTGGCATTAATTTTTTTGCTACGTCCTTGTAGTTTTCTCCTTTATGACAAAAAAGGATGTTTTGAGCATCTGGAAAATGATAGATGTTCAAAATAGTTTTTATCGTTTCGATTTCATTTTTTGTCCTACGTGATGTTAGGTAATGTATCGTTGCTCCTTGTTTGCTCCAGTTTGTGAGTTTCTCTACTGCATGCTGAATGGGAACATAGGAGGTGAAATCATACACTGATCCTTTTGGTGCCACCAGAGACAGAGCATTCAATAGCCCAACGTTTCGTACTACTCGTTGAACTACCGCTTGTTGAGATAGTCGTACTACTTCTTCTCTTGGCAGATTTTTCCCAGATAAAAATACAAGAATGGTGCCTTCTGTAAACACAAGGATATTCATGTATTATTTTGGTTGCCAATTGACCCAAAGGTCCTTTATTGGTTCGTAGGGATACGGATAAAGATCCTTGATTAAATACTTTTCTATTTTAGGGAATGTCCAACCATCTTTTCCTTGAATATACTGTATGAGAATTACGCTCGTTTCTGGAGTTCCATGTGACCAGATGAGATGTCTACACGTTCCACAAGGTGGTGTACTTTTTTCTTGTACATTGGGAACAGGATCTGCAACGACAATACTTTTGATTTTTGCTTTATACGATTCTTGCAAAACCATGTTTGCAATTGCACATCTTTCTCCACAAACTGAAGCATGAGCTATATTTGGTTCGTAACTCGCCCCGTCATACATCTTTCCACTGTCAGAGAGCAAAAAGGAATATAAAGTATCTATCCCACCATTTGCGTGGCGCACCTTATTGTATTTAACGATTGCCTCTTTAACGTATTCAACCAATTTCTCTTCTTCTGGTGGCAATGTAGTATCCATATCTCAGTTTATTATATACATACATTAGAAAATTTATATCTGGATAACGCCTTTTCAGCTAAGGAAACGGTGACCAAGGGAACACTACTAGAAAAGCGAGTTTGATATTGGATGTTAGTCAGAACCTTATTTTGAACAAAGGAAAACTGCAATTTAGCTTCAGACAGCTGTATGATGCACTCCTCTTGCCAGAGTATCGTACAAATGTGCTGCCGAGCTAGGATTCCCTTCGACACACTCAGGGTAAACTTCTCACCCTAGCCAATACTTCAACATCCTCAGTGACAAGCACTGAGCTTGTCGAAGTGCTGCCGAGCTAGGATTCGAACCTAGAGTCGCGCTGATCCCCGCCTGCAAGGACCTGAGCTGGGAGACTAGGATTCGAACCTAGATACCAGGATCCAAAGTCCTGTGTCCTACCATTGGACGATCTCCCAGCTCAACCCCCAGCTCTGGCGGGCAGGCAAAATCAGACTCACTATCGTGAGCGGCGTAGCGGATTTGAACCGCTGACCTTCTCCTTGGCAAGGAGACATTCTACCGCTGAACTAACGCCGCGATGTTTTGTATTATAGCGTTTTTGGGTGCCGATGGGGAGACTCGAACTCCCAAACCTTGCGGCATACGCACCTGAAGCGTACGTGTCTACCAATTTCACCACATCGGCAATCTACTCAACTCTATTCCTAATATATTTTCTTCCAAATCCTGTTTTTAACTGTTTTTCTCGTTCAATCGCATTTTTTCTATGTATACAGGCTTCATAGTATACTAATTCAAATGGTCTTCGAGATTTTGTTGATTCAACCTTACCATCTTGGTGTAATTTGAATCTATGTATTAGATTATCTGTCCATCCAATATAATAATGATTATCTAGTATACTTTTAAGTACATATGTATAAAAATATTTCATGACCAGTTTCACCTGCCCGCAATCGCTGAAGCCAGTCCGCAAGAGCTGCGCTCAAGCGCTGCTGGCGGGCGATAGCTTCTGCAGGCGGGCCACATCGGCATGGCCAAATTATACCATAGCTACGGGTGAGCTAAACGCGGTATAATAGAGGCTCACTATGATAGATCCAAACATTATTTCCCCACTTCCTGTCGAATTCTTGCGTAGGCTCGATCAGCTCTATGGCAACAATGCCGAGCAAGTGTTAAAGACCTTTAAAGTCCCCAAACCCACGACGTTTCGGGTAAATACGATTAAATTATCCGTAAACGAAGTCATTACAGCACTCAATACTCAAGGCTTTGAGACCGAGCCTATCGAGTGGTACTACGAAGCATTTATTTTACGATCAAAAACACTTCGTGAACTCACCGACACCGAACAATACAAACGGGGACAGATATACGTCCAAAATTTATCCAGTATGATTCCACCATTAGTACTCGCACCAAAACCAACTGATAAGGTGTTAGATATCTGCGCCGCCCCCGGTAGCAAAGCCACACAGCTAGCCGTCATCATGAAAAACCAAGGCCGAATAACCGCGAACGACTCAAGTAAAAACCGTATATATCGACTCGAAGCCAACAGAGAAAAGCAAGACTCCAGAAGTGTGAGAATCGTAGAAAATGACGCGCGATCCGTGTGGCAGAAATATCCAGAATATTTTGACTGTACGTTAGCAGACGTCCCCTGTAGCATGGAAGGTCGATTCAGCTATGACGATCCTGATAGCTACAATGACTGGTCTGTCAAAAAAGTGAAAGACATGATGTCTCTGCAAAAGTGGATATTGCGATCAGCAATCAGCGCGACCAAGGCAGGGGGAACTATTGTGTATTCTACGTGCACACTCTCGCCTGACGAAAACGAGCAAGTCATAGACTGGATTCTTAAGAAGGAAAAAGGAAATGTACAAGTGCTCCCTATAGATTTGCCAAATGCGCCCCTTACCCAAGGGCTCGTGACATGGGCTGACAAAACGTATCACAAATCAGTCGTGCAAACCAAACGCGTGACCCCAAGCCTTCTTATGGAAGGATTTTATATCGCCAAGCTTACCAAACGAGCCTCCTCAATTCCGAAGATTCTCACAGAGGCATAATCGGGTATAATAGACAATAACGCCGAGGCCTGCCCGCAATCGCTGAAGCCAGTCCGCAAGAGCTGCGCTCAAGCGCTGCTGGCGGGCGATAGCTTCTGCAGGCGGGTGGTGTCTCGCGAAGCGAGATCTGGCTTCGCCAGAGAATTGGCGTACCGAATATATAGAGCCGAGGTGGTGGAATTGGCAGACACGCGGGCCTTAAGAGCCCGTGAAGCTAAACCTTCGTGCGGGTTCGACCCCCGCCCTCGGCACACGTGTATACAAATATATAAATACCATGGGAATCTCTACACAAAGACTCGTCGACACCACATATCATGTTCGGGGCAGCGAGCCAAAGCTTCTCATTCTCTCTGGTACTCATGGCGACGAAACAGAGGTAACAGACTGTGTGACCAGATATATAGACACCCATCAATCAGAGTTGCCTGATTATGTCTATATCCCTGAGTTGAGTCCGACTGCTGTGAAACTTAAAACGAGACGAAATCTCTTCGGACACGATTTAAATCGCGAATTCATCCATGAACCCATAGATCCAGAAGTGATAACGGCTATGAAAATCCTCGACCCATTTACATTCTCGCTCTGTATTGCATTTCATGAAGACCCTGACAGGCGTACCTCATTTTATATGTATGACAGCCATATCCTACGTGATACAGAGCTCCTTGAGTACAGACAGCTCATTACACAAACAGATGCTAAACTTTTTACCGGCATCGATGATCCTGCCGATGGAAAATTAGCCCTACACGTAGAAAGGGGATACATTCACACCCCAATTCTTGGGAAACACGATACAGGATTTTCCATGCGTTGGCTTATAGAAGACCATAAAGCGCAGCGTGTATTCAATCCGGAAATACCTGGGAAGGCAGACATGGATCTTAAACAACGATTAGTCGACATGATATTTGAGTACAGCATACCGTTTGTGTCATAGTTATTCTATGAATACTTCTTTTTTTCAACGAGTATTTACTCTCGTAAAACAAATACCGGTAGGATATGTGACTACCTATGGTGCGATAGCCAAAGCGATAGGAACCAAAGATGCGAGAAGAGTCGGTCACGCATTGCATGCAAATGCTGATCCTGCAACTATCCCGTGTCATCGTGTCGTATTTTCGGACGGGAGATTGGCATCGGGATATGTATTCGGAGGACCAGATGAGCAGAAGAAACGATTAGAACTAGAGGGTGTTGGATTTACGGTCACAAATACCGTGGATCTTGCAAAATTTTCCTACCCACTAAAATAATTTGGTCGGGACGGAGAGATTCGAACTCTCGACCTCACGCTCCCAAAGCGCGCATTCTACCAACTGAACTACGTCCCGTATACTGCATTATTGTACCAAACCCGATACAATAACGATACTATGGCTCTCTGTGATATCTTTGATCACAAAAAAATCCTAGACGAGTATCTCACTGCATTTCTTACTGAAAAAAAGGAAGCACTCAGTGATGTGAACTCATGGGGAACAGAGAGTATTGCTCGACTATTACCTTTTATTGCTGCCGGTAAAAGTGTTCGAGGCTGTTTGGCACTTTTTTCCTACGATATGTTGGTCAAACACGCCAAGGTAAAATTGGCACTCCCTCTAGGGGCGGGGTTAGAACTCATTCATGCTGGCGCACTGATACATGACGACATTATGGATGGCGACGACACCAGACGTCATATGAAAGCGATGCATATACAGTTTCAAAATTTTTCTCCTGATAAAACCTTTGGTGAAAGTATGGCGATAAATGTAGGCGACCTATGTTATTTTTTGGCATTTGAGCAACTTTCTTTCTTAAAATCTTCTCATGTATCACAGATAATTTCCCTCGCTAGCCGTGAATTTGCTGCCGTGACGATAGCCCAACAATTCGATATCGCATCCTCCTATCTTTCTCATCAATCCACCAAAGACGAGATCATTTCGTTGTATCGTACAAAAACCGCTCGATATACCTTTTCTCTCCCTTTGATGATGGGTGCATTACTTGCCAATGTGGATGATAAAACGCTTAAAACACTTGAAGCGTTCGGTGAGGCGGCGGGTATACTCTTTCAAATCCGAGATGATGAGCTTAGTATCATCGGTGACCCCAAAAAAACGGGCAAGCCCTTAGGCTCGGATGAGAAGAATCACAAACAAACGCTTATAGCCAACAAAACAAAAGCACAGATAGCTGTGATCAAAAAACAATACGAAGACAAAGCGGTACAAAATATACAGACGTTATCTATCGACGAAAAACACAAACAAGCACTTATGGAACTCGTCACATTTTGCTCTACACGGGAGACTTAAACCATATGAAACTCTACGTCATTCTCTTTGCTATCGCCGTAATTGTCATGTACAGCTTGTATTATCGAAAAAATCCACTCATATCAAAGGTCCGTGTAGGATCACACACCTTTACCGTAGACGTCGCCGTAACAGCTCTAGAAAAAATGCAGGGATTAAGTGGTAAGGACTCACTCCCTCCCAATCATGGGAGGCTCTTTGTGTATGATCACCAAGAGCAATATGAATTTTGGATGAAAGGCATGAAATTTCCTCTCGACTTTATATGGATAGCTGATCACACCGTCGTAAACATCACAGAAAACGTGCCAGCACCTACAGGGCTGATGCCTGCCATCGTCAAGCCCTACGTAGATGTGGATAAAATACTCGAAGTCACTGCAGGGACCATTACGAAATCTGGTATAAAAGTAGGGGATACGGTCCAATTTATCGATCGGTAGTATTCATTATGAGAGATAGCACAAAAATTGCGATTTTCAAAGGCAAAGAAATACGAAAGATGATTTACAGGAATGAATGGTGGTTTTCTGTAGTGGATATTGCTCAGGTTCTCACTGATCAGCCCGAAGATTATGCGGCACGCAAATACTGGAACAAGCTTGCTCAACGGCTGAGGGATGAGGGAAGTGAAGTGGTGACAAATTGTCACCGGTTGAAACTTATAGCCCCAGATGGAAAACTACGAGAAACGAGTTAAGTGACGTTTCGTGTTGGTTTTCCCCGTCTTTTTAGTAAATAATTAAA
>ERZ1292630.297-Hain-H41-02um-R3-297-length-52562-cov-7_pt1 | contig 52562 bp, 24 predicted proteins | sample MGYA00564408_ERZ1292630 | MGnify/ENA primary metagenome ERZ1292630 (study PRJEB36523, sample SAMEA6512641) | groundwater metagenome | collected 2019-01-08 | study: AquaDiva: Metagenomics assemblies of 32 groundwater samples
TTCCCCCGTTTTCTTTCCCCCCCCCCCCCGCCCATCGGAGTATCCTCGGGCTATTCAGGTGAGCCATGCGTTGCTGTTGCTCCCCTGTCGAGTCGTAAGCAGCAGTGACTGACGACAAACGTTAAGCGTGCAGTTAGATGGAGCACACGCTTGACGAGGGAGCGGCGTCGCCAGCCGCGTCGCTACGAGCTTACTACGACGCCAGTTGTCTCGACGACAGCGTCACGGCGAGCGAGCCACCCGGCGTGGCCGATCCATCCGTGGAAGCGCAGCAGGCATTTGGCCGCAGCAGCGGCTGGGGTGACCAGCTGCTGTTCGCGGCCGGTGGGTTGGCCTCCGTGGAGCGCAATCTGCCGCACGGCGTGGCATCATCCACGTCGCACAGGCAATACCTGCTCAGTCACAGCGGATACGGTCAAGGAACAGGGAGAGCAGGTCGAGGATTGTCCGGCGACGACGACGAGCGGCATGGTGATTGGCATGGCGATCGGCTCGGTGGTGAGGACGCATCCGACGAGCCGCGTTTGGACAGCCGCTTCGCGCGACCCGCCGTGGCGGTGCGACGTCCCCTTGATGCGACCGCCGCGGATGGGAGTCACGACCGCCAGGAGGTCGTTGACATGGCAGAATCGGCGGTGCGGCTGCAAGCTTCCCTAGCGGAGCTCGTGGCCGCTCGCAAGACCGACGATGACGCGCACCGACAGGCCATTCTTCACTGGAGCCGCGAACGGGCGGCGTTCGAGGAGACGATTTTAACGCTGAAGCGGCGAGTCTCGGAGCTCGAAGGCGAGCAGCTCCAGGCTCAGAAGCAGTTCGAAGCGACGCGACAAACAGAGAGGGCTCAGGAGGATTCCCGCAGGACCGCCGACGCTCAACGAATGCGCGACCTTGAGCGCGCCTGGGAAACGGCGGAGGCTAACTTGCGTGACCTCCGCGCCTTCTCGGACTCACGCGTCGCCGCCCTAGAGCTCCAGCTGCGAGAGGCACGAAACGCCGCGACGGCTGCGTCGCGCGAGCTCACCACCGTGCTCACCCAACTGTTGAACTCGTCAATTCTGACACGTCCCGGCGCCGCGTCGTCCCGGCCCCCGTCGTCGTTCTCTGAGATTGCGATAGCGACAGGAAAAAGTCCGCACCGGTCACCACCCTCGCTCGAGCCAGCTTCCCGACTGTCCGATGGTCCCCGGGACGTGGAACCTGTCACCGCGGCAGGCACTGCCACCACTGCGACCACCACCCCCACCGCGGCGCTCCGTGCCACCACGGGCCCTTCGAGAGGCCTTGCCGCTGAGTGGCTTCGGAGCAAAGGTGCGACGCCCCCCAAAGGGATCACGGCGCCACTCCATCCCACCGTCCCGGACGCGCTTCCTTCCTCACCTCCCAGGCTCCCAGGTCCGCTGGCCGCCCCCAAAACACCCCTCGGCGGTGGGGGGAGTCTTGTGCCGGCGCGAGCGGTCGTCCACGACAAGAATTTCGTTCCCCCTCGTGAGGAACAGTATGTCATCGTCGAATCGCTCGAAGCGGAGCTGTTTCGCCTCTGTCAACATCGGGACGCCATCCAGGAGCACTTCCGTCGCGTGGAGCACATCAAGCCGCGTAGCCTCGCGGAAATGACGCGACGAGATGCGCTGGCGCGCGACCTCGCCGCCGCCACGAAGGAGGTCAGCGCGGTGAGACGCAAGCTGCGAGAGTACGCCGCGCTAGAGAGATAGCAGGAGGTGTTCCAGTAGGAGGCAAGAAGACGTTTCTGCGTTTCCCTTCCGCTCCCGTTCGTCGTATCGGACAATTCTTTGTTTCATTCCTGTGACGGCCCGCGTCGATGAGCGCGAAAAATGAAGTCGATGTGACTCGATGCCCTCCCTCATATCCATTGGCTCCTTCTCGTCATCAGATTTTGTTTCGCTCTCCATCTCTATCTCTCTCTCTCTTTCCGATGGCGGAGTATTCCTCACGCCCTTCCTTGCGATCCATCATTGGCGGAAGGCCCCCGCCAGTGCCCGTCGCGGAGTCCGCCGGAGTCGGCGGCGCGAGGCTGGCAGGCGGAGGCGGCGTCGCCCCCGCCACCTCGAGCTCGACATATCGAGAATATTACCCATCCGCACCGCCCCTAAGAGAAACGGACGATGCGGCTGGTGCCGACCACCGTCGGTCGCCGCCGTACGTCGCTGCGTCAACCACCACTTCGTACCGGAGGACGAATGAGACACTGGACGAACGTAGGCCGACAAGATCCGAGGCGTCGGGTGGCCTTCGCCTCGCCTCCGTGTCTCAGCTGGCGGACGGTCTGCTGCAGTACACCGCCGCACCCTCCGCTTTCGTGGCTGACCATGCCACATCCCCGTTCCATGCGTCCACTCCGACTCCAGCAAGTTTTGCGCGCAGCGATGGCCAGACTGTTGGAGAGCCCCAGGTGCGCCGGTTGAACCCCATCGGAGCCGTGTCGTCGCCCCCGCTGCCACGGGAGCGGTCAACGCCAGCGGAGGCCGTCAAAGGCGTCATCCGGGGTGACACAGGACTGCCCCGGCCAGGCGCGGTGCATACTGTCGAGCCACCACACATGCACCCTCGGCATGCGCCGGCGAACCATGTGGCGTTGCGGGCGCCGGTGGCACCTCCACCTTCCGCACACGTGGACGACAACGAGGACCTGTCCACGATGGTGTCAACCTATGTGCCTGAGCCGGACGACAACGCCCCCGTCGTGCCCTACGAGCAGCTGCCGCGGGCGCGCCGGCACGGGCGCCATGAGTGGGAGAGGCATCCGGCGGCGCCCGTGGTGCTCATGTTGCTGCGCCGGCGGGGCGTCTCGCTTCCGCAGCATTCGGACCTGATCGACTACCACATGGCCGTCAACTTTCTAGAGCACCTGCGAGCCGCCATGGAGGGTACCTACCTCGTGCGCTACGCGCCGAAGAATGCCCCGCCGAAGGAGCGCTACTTTGCTGTCCAAATGCAGTCCGATCGATTCGGCCAGCCCTGTCCGTACCTTGTCATCTATGTGCATCGGCAAGGGGTGCAGGTCGTCGACCGAATTTCCCTGGGAGATTTGGTCGGTGTCACGACCGGGATTGGACCTAAGTCGTTGAGCTTTCGACGGTATCTTGCGGGGCCGGGATTGATCACCGGGTCCTTCGTCGGGCAGCATCGTGCCCGCCTCAGCACCAAAGGCGCGTTCTCCCTCTGGTTCTTTGATCGCGAGAGTCGTCGTCCCCGGTCGCTCGATGTGCTCACCACGAACATGGGCGTCTTCGACCTCTGGGTGAAAACCATGCAGGGTGTTCTCAGCGTGAATTCGGTGTGTTTGCATCGCGCCGACGTCGCCCAGGATCTCGAGCGGCTGATGCAGTACGTGCAGCAGTTGCTCTGGGACGCGGCGGCGGCGGAGGGCGACCGACCCGGTGACGGCGGCGAAGCGGGCGGCGACGGGCCCCCTCACGGTGAAGTGATCTGAACGCGCTGCTGACGTCAACGGCCGTGGCCGTGTCGTGCCCGTCGTAGTATGACGAGGTGAGAGGCGTGAGTGGTGGGCAGCTGCTTGGTTGCTGTATTATTGTACGTACTTAGCCCCTCGCTCGTGTTTCCTGCTCTCAGCCTTCAATTACGCTTGCGGCTTCACGTTTCACTGCATGCTCATTCACCCGTCCGTTTTTAAACTGACCCTAACGGTTAGTGTCCGCACCTCACGTCCTGTCACTCATTGCTTTGTGAATGTCGCGCAAGGCCCCACCGCTGGTCAAGGACACCTCCAACGCGACTGCCGAGCCGCCGCGTGGCGTCAGTCCGCCATCCACTGTGGCTGCAATTGAAAAGAAGAAGAACGCGGCCATCGCGGCGTCTCGCGCGGACGCGCGGAAGCAAGCGAGGGAGCTGCTCGAAGGGGCACTCGCTCAACGTGGTGGTGGTGGCCACGTCGCCGAAGGTGTTGCTGCCTCCGACGTGTCGTCGTCGTCCTGGATCAAGCATGCCGCTGCGTCCGACGCGTCGCCTCAGAAGGGAGGACGGCCTGGGTCGCCGATGTTGCTTGCCGGTGGCGGTCTCGAGCCCCTGGACACGTCAATCGCGAACCGCGACGACGCACTGGCCGCCTCCATGCTCTTCTCGCCCTCGGGCCAGCCGAACCGGTCCAAAGTCGTTCACGTGAGCGCGAAGGACGCGGCGGACCGCGCGCTGCAAAAGGTTCAGCTCCTCGTTCAGTTCCTCAACCTGCAAACGGCGGACGACGATCTGCGCGACGTCCGCTTCTTCAGCAATCAGATGATGAAGTGCGGACGCGGCTCCGCCGCCTCGTCGGATGGTAACCATCGTCAGGTGCTCACGGAGGAGAACCTCTTCTCCGCCATGTCGAAGTACATGCCGCGCAGCAACGGCCTCCGGCCGAGCGAGTTTTTCCACAGCAGCTTAGACCAAATTGACTCGATCATCCATACGGTCCGCGAAATCGAAGGCAACGCGCCGAGCTACGCATCTATCGATGAGGACGAAGCCGAGGCGATCCGCGACATGGAGGCGCTGCTCAAGCGGCGCATTGACTCACTCAAGCTGTGTGCGTGCCGACAGCACTTGGACGAAACCGTGGCGATGGCCCAGAAGCAGGCCCGCAGCGAGATGCGGGACGAATGCACCCGGGCTTTCGCGCGGACGGTCGGAAGCGTCACAGGCATGATCAAGCTGCTGGAGGCCCAGGTCGACGACCGGGACCACACGCTTCGAGATCAAACGCGCGTGCTGCAGGAGAGCAACCTGCGTATGTCCAACGCCCAGCGGGAGATCGAGGACTTGCAGCAGCAACTCAAAGACGCGGAGGAGCAATTCCGACACGCGAGCAGCAGCGCCACGGCCGCACCGGTAACCGGCGGCCTATCGAAGGCTGACAAGCAGTTTTTCGAGCGCGAGCAGCGCCTCGCGGCGGCGGCCAAGAAGCACAAGAACTTACCGATCGAACTTGTCCTGAAGAAAGAGTTCCGCCACGACACCACGATGCTGCCCCAGGACATGTCCATGACGGCCAAGTGGGCAAAAAAGTTCATGCGGCGCCAAGCGAAGCTCGAATTTCTGGAATGCCGCGTGGCCACGTTGGAGCGCGAGCGGATGTCACTTGCGGATGTGGACGCAAAGCCCCCCCCGGTTTCAGTGGGAGTCCAAACGCTGTCGGAGGATCAAGTCATCGGCACGCGGGAATGGGCCGCCAAGTTTTCGAGGGTGACGAACCAGCCGACCGGTGGCGCAGGCGGTGCCGCCGCCGGCGGAGGGGCATCGTCTTCGAATGCAGCGGCCCGGGTGGGCGGGTTCAACGTCGGCGTGCCGCAAGGGCCGCGCCCGATCGCGGCGTCGGTGTTCAATGTGCCGAAGGAGCTCAGCGGCGCTTCGATTGGCGACGGCAACCCCGTGCTGCGCGCTGCCAGTCAGGTCATGTCCGCCGTCAAGGACACCGTCGTTCAGCTTGATCAGTGCCGTATCAGCATGGTGACCGAGCTACTGGACCTCGTCGACACGAAGCTCTTCAGCCGCGCGGTGTCCGTGGTGTCGGCATGGGAGTCGCAGTTTAAGTCGACCATCGCGGACGGCGTGGACGGCATGAGGGTCCATTGGCAAGCCGTGGGCTCCGTCGGGGCTAGCGCGGCGAATGCCTCACAGCGCTGGGCGCCGGCCGCCGCGGCGCCATCCCAGGCAGCCGATCTCCGGCAAGGCACACCCGTCAAGGAGGCACGGGCCGCTACCGTCGACACCGCTGGACCATCATCGCCGCCTCCGGCCGCGCTGGCGGCACCTTTGCTGCCGTCTTCTGAGGATGCCGCTCAGGAGGTGGCGGTCGCCGAGTGCTTGAAACCGGTCACGGCCGCCGTCAACGACGTCTGCCGCGCCATCTCTCAGCGCTTCGCCGGCGCCGAGTTCAACGCGCCGCGGCCGAATGCGTCCCCGGGCGCCGCCCTGGCGTTCCGCATCAGTGACGCGTTCCTGCTTTTCATGCAACGATCTCAAGCCGCGCCGATGGAAACCGCGGTCTGCCAAACGGATCCGCAGGTCGGAGATCAAGTGCACAGTGTGCTCGAAACGTCGAGCGTAGGAACCGTCACGGAGGCGGTGATCGGCGACCAAGTGACGCTCACACCGGACGACTTCGGGTACCTCGCGGACTCCGTGGCAGAGTGTGGGCGCGACGTGCAGGCGCTGGAACGGGCGTTGCGGGCACGCTTCAAAATGCCGCAGCAGGACGCCGGCAAGCTGCCAATGGAGCCGTACACCGGCGTGGAGGATATGGTCGAGGCCTTGGGCGTCTCATCGCAGCTGCTGCAGTACCTTTCCAGGGCGGTACCACGAGTCGCACTGCCGCAGGCGGCCGCGATGACTACCGCGGCTGTGAGCGACATCGGCGATGCGAAGGCGACAGGGGGCGCGGCAGCCGCCGCTATCAAACGTCGTCAATCCTCTCTCAGTCGCTCGCAACTGCAGAACGGCGCGCCGCCGAATGGCGCAACGAATGCGTCCACCAAAGCGCCCGCGGCCTCCGGCGGCCACCGCAGCGGGAGCAAACCGGATCTCGGAGCACAGGGCACGAGAGGCAAGCCAGGCACCAATCCTTCTGAGTCACCTGCCGGAGGGGCGCTGCCGGACACCGTTGGAGCACCTGTCGCCACACCTTGTCCCAAATGTGGCTGGGTGGGCGAGGACACCGACGGCCTCGCACCCCGTCGCGCCACGGGTCGCTTCTTCCAACCCCTCCGCGCGTTGGCGCCGCAGCCGGAACCGCCAGCGGCAGCGATTCCGCCAGGTCCGGTGGCGCGGTCGCCGGCATCGGTCCCCTTACTACCACCCTCAATCCCGGCGGCCCCATCGCCGCAGCCGTCAACCACGTCCAAGTTGCTCGCGGCGCTTGCCCAAACGGCCGTCGAGATGACTCCACCGGAACGCTCGCCGCAGATCACGCCAAGGGCCGCCGCGGCCGCGCGGTCTGTAACTCCGCCGCCACCGCAACTCCGCATCCGCATGACGGACGCCGTCCGCGGGATGACGGTGGTCATCGGCGACGCGCTGCGGCATCTCATCGACTTCGCCGCCACTCCCCCTGACCGGAGGCTGCGGTTCCCCGTCGTGCAAAGCGACCTACTCGACGCCACACGCCGGCTGTCCAGCTCGTTTTCAACGGACGCTGGCCTTAGTGGTGGGGCCTACCCCGCCGCACTGTCGTTAGAGGGCGTCGCGGACCGTATCGACGAGATGGCTGGAATCATGAAGACGCTGAATGGTGTCCTCCAAGACGTGGCGCCGGAGCCGTTGGGTCTTGCTCTTTCGCCCGCGGTCCAGGTGGCGCCGTTGGCCGAAGCCGACAAGCCGCTGCCTGCGCCCCCCGCCGCCACGCGACAAGTGATCCACCCCCCTGCGGCACTCGCCGACGCGGCACAGGTCCAAGCAGACCTCGACCGCGTGTGCAGCGAAGCTCTCAAGTTGAGCAAAGCGGTGTTCAAAGGCTTCCGCATGTCGGAACGGGACGTGCCGGAGCTGTTCGTGCGCGTGCTGGACCGACCTGGCACTCACTGCCTCGTCAAGGAAGCGCTCGGACTGATGGCTGCCCTTTCTTGGCAGCTGTCGGCACGTAGCAGCATCAGCAGTGGGTCGTTTGCCCCCGCAGACGCCAGTGCAACCGACCGACCAGCGCTTGTGAACGAACCCGCGCCGTCAGTGACCCACGACGTCTTGCGACCTTCGCAGCCCGGATCCACTGATCTCGCCGTCGCTCAGCATCGAATTGTGGTGCTGGAAGGCGTGATGGGTGCGGCTGAAAAGAAAGCTGCAGAACTCCTCGTCGACAACCAGTCCCTGCGCGACAAGAACATTGACCTGAGGCGCGAGCTGGAGGCCTTGCAGAAGCACCCGATGTTCGCCCGGCTGCAGCGCAGCAAGAGCACCCTTGGCTTCGCCCCCCCGGCGCCAACTCCCGACGGAACAGCAGCGGTGCCCGATCAGCAACAAGACGATGATTCCGACAAAATGCGTCGTCGCGGGACAATGTTGCCGCGCTCCATCGGCGCCGCCTCCCAGCGCGACACGACAATCGTGACGGGAAGCGACATTGTTGCGGTCCGCGACGCGCACCCGCCGCCACCGCCGCCATGCGCTATTCATGAGAGAAAGGCCGACGCGCCTCCGTCTATCGTAAGGACGGCGGCCACGCCGGCCGTCATGGGTGCGCCCGCGATGCCCACCGGCGCCGCTCCGCGCCCCGCCGGCGAACGGCCTCCGCAGCGATCGGCGACCCCTCCCGGGACGGGCGGCGGCTCCGCCGCGGCAACGCTTGTGCGCAAGCCACCGCCGTCGACCCCGGCGGCGCCACAGCCGTCGACCACACATCGCCGGCCGCTTGCGGAGCCCGTCGTCGACTTGTCCGCCATTGTTCACGTCGACACCGATCTGTTCGACATCATCGATGCGCTGACGCCGGAGGAGCGCGCGGTGGCCGTTCACCGGTTCATTGGCGTCGAGCTGCTGACCTTGCACCGACGCATCATGGACGCCGTGAGCCGCATCTACCGCCGGCTCAACGTTCCTGCGTTTGCGCACGTCGACGCACTGAGGGAACATGACGCGCAGCAACTGGCGGCAGGAGCAGGCCAGGCCGCCGCCATGCTGCCCGATCTCAAGCTTGTGGTCGCGTCTGACACTTCCACCCTGGAGGCCGTCGTTGATCTGCTGGAACGCGACTCCGTGACGGCCGTCGCGAAAATCAAGAATGCCTTTGCGAGAGCGCAGCTGCACCTTCAGGTTCAGCGGCTGAAGCAGGAGCGGGAAGCCCGGCGCGCGCTGCTCGCCGCGCAAGCTCACGAGCAACACGAGGCTGCCCGAGATGCCGACAAGGCGCTGCTGCACTTTTTGGAGCGGCAAGAACGGCACCTGGAGGAGCGACGCCAATGGCTGCTGCACCAGCGTGAAAGCATCAGCTCGCAGCAGCGTCACCAGCTTCAAGAGCACAAGGGACCCGCCCGCACGCCACTGTCGATGCGACCGCTCATTGTCGTGTCACCCCTGTCCATGCTAGGAGCCGACAGCCGCGGTATGGTCACCGGAGCCGCAGGAGGAGGGGACGCGCCCCCAGGGCAGTTGAGCGCCTTGCGCCCTGTCGAGCCGATCTCGCAGCGGCACCCTGGTGTGAAGCTCTCGGGGAATGCGACCAAGAAGGACGACGAGGCGTACGCCGCCATGTTCATGGACAGAGTGCACGCGTGGATGAAGCGCAGCGCGAAAGGGGGCGAGTTGCAGCGGCATGGGTGGCTGAAGTCGCGTGGGGCGGCGCCTTCGTCGGGCGTAGCAACCCCAGGCTTCGCGGACGTGTTTCCGACCACGCCGCTGCCGTCGGTAACCCGCAGTCAGCGCCTCCAGCAGCTGCTCCACGCGGCCGCGGTGGGAGGAGCCTCCGACGCGCCGCTGCACAACGCGACGACTGCCGCGCCATCCGCCGGGGATCCAATCGTCGGCTCCGGTGTCAAGTCTTTGCAGCAAGCCGTCTCGCCGCGGGTGATCAACGCGGCCGTGCTAAGCCGCAATCTGCTCGTGGCTTCAGGCGGCCCTTTCTCGGCGTCGGGCGGCGACGGTGTGGCGTCGCAATTTGGAAAGCGTGGGTTTTCCACGCCTCCTGTCGCCTTCGCCCGGGGAACGGCTGAATCCGTCGCCGTCTTCGTTGGCACGCCGCAAGTCGCCGCGTCGACCGGACCACGGGATCCGATCCACCTCACCACCAGTCCTCCTTTGTTGTCCCCGCACCCGCGGCTGCTTCCCGCTGTTGAAGTCCCAACGACCCCGCACGCGGACAGCAACGGAGATGTTTCGCCCCACGCTCGCGAAGGGGCCCTGCCGCCGGCGAGCACTCGCCGCGTGAACGCGGCTGTCTCTGTAGGTCCCGTCCCACGCAGCCAAGCGCAGCTTGCGACGCTGGCGATGCGGGAGCACATGCTCGCGCTTAGGCAACAGGGCGGCTCCTTGACACCGCCGTCCGCGACGTGGGCGGCCCCTTGACTTTGTCAAGTGTAGGGTGCTTATTGTGCCGTACCTCAGGCCATTCTTTCCTTTCCTTTCCTTGGCACCAGCCGGCGGCGAGAGAAAAGAGAGACACACACACATGTCGATACCAGCTACCTTGCTCACGAGTGCTCCTCCTGCATTACACGCCCCGTCGTCAAGCTCGACTCGAGGGCACCGCTCCTGTGGGGATAGTTGGAGAATAAGGGCTGGCAAGCAGACGTCAGCAACACCCTTCGACCCCTTCTTGCCGGTTTCTTTGGTGTGTGTGTGTTGAACAATGGCACTTCCAGGGTCGAAGCTTCAGGTCGCCGCGCCGCCGCCGGAGGAGCCCCGCTCGCGCTGGCACACGTTGAAGGGCCCATTTAAGTACCTTTTCACGGCGAGCTGTCACGACAGGATCGAGCATTGGTACAACCTGATCGCGTCCTATAAGCAGCGCGCCTCTTTCCGGGCCGTCGTGAAGGCCATTCATCAGACCCCGGTCGACGCGGTCCTAGCGGTCACTGCGGCGCCGCCGCCCCAGTGGATGGCTGGCAGCAGCCACTACAGCAGCGACCGCCTCGCGGAGGTACCGATCACGGGCAACGAGTCGCTTGAGCACCACCGCGCGCGGCACATGGCCAACCTGTACGGCAGCCTGCTCACTAGCGAGGGCCTCGGTAAGTTCAAGACGTGGGTCGTCCGCGGGCCGGGACCTCTTCTTGACGAGATGCGCGAAGTCATCGCGGCCATCGACGGCACGCGGCCGTGTCAGACGACCACGAAGGAGACCTTTGTAGAACGTCCGGTCGCCGAACCGCCGAAGCGCGACCGCAACCGCATTAAGATCGACTGGAACAGCACGGCCGCCTTCGAGGCCCTTCGCGACAAGCGTGACAACCCCATGGACCAGCACGTCGGCGCAAGCCTGCCAGGCGCCGTGCTCCCCGTCGACGACCCCACCAAGCCGAAACGGAAGGGTGCCATTCGCCCCCGGGGTGTGAATCTGAACGCCGAGGAATCGGAACGTGCCGCGGCACAGCTCGAGTTGATGAAGGCCGCCCACCGAGCAGGATCCGACGCGGAAGGCCTGATCACAACGCTCCCCGACGGTTCCACGCTGTACCGGTCGCGGGCCATGCTGCAACCCAAGCACATGCAAACGCAGCCGAATCGCGTCGTCGCCACATTTCGTCCCCGAGACACGTCGAACTGGCTGCCCACGATGCGAGACCACATCCGAAATCACGGCATCGTGCAGTATGAACGCCTGACCGCGGATAAGCACCCTGCCGTGGCGCTCGTCACCGCGTCGCTTGGGCTCGTCGTCCCAGAGCTGAAGCCGCTACAGAAGCCCTCGGCGGCGGTCATGAGCCGGCCGTCGGCTCACTCGGCGCCACGGTGACCTTGTGCGTGACCGTCTGTAAATCAACCCGCGCCATCCTGGCGGCGCGCGCGATCAAGTTTTGCTCCCCTCGTCGTCACAGTGTTCCACTCGCGGATTTTTTTCTCTGTGCCCCCCTTCCGTCCACCTTCCCATCGGGGGCCGGCGCGTTCCCGTTGCTGCTCTGCCCGTTGGCCAGGGAAGGGCAGGGCAACCGGAACGTCGGTCGGCCAATGTACATCTCTATCTCTCTGTTCTGCATAGCGCGGTGTGACTCGCGCCCCTTCACGAGATCCCGCTGTATGGACGTGTGTGAACAGCACTCCACGCCACCGCTTTGAAATCGCGCGGTGAAAGGAATGCGGCTCTCAGGGGGAACCATCACCGCTGCCCTACCTCTCCTTCCTCACATGCGACGAGGCGGTGGCGGGCCGCTCCCCACCGGCCTCCAGCAGATGGCCGTCCGCGGCGTGGTCTTCTACACGTACGCTCCGCTGAGCGACGTCCGCGGCAATGAAACGGGCAAGCTCTCGTTCAACGGCGACGCCACGACGGTGGGTGACCTGACGGCGCAGCTCGTCATGGAACACGGAATCAACGCGGCCGTTTTCAGCGTGCACGTCTCGCTCGACGGAGGGGGTCGCACCCCGTCGCATCAAGCCGCCATGCGGCGGGACTACCTGCCGGCGAGCTATCGACTCGCGAACTACAGCCGCATCGTCATTGACGTCCGCCGCCGTGCCTCTGCGGGTGGCGCGACGGCGGCGGGATCGCCCGCTGCGGCGACGGCCAGCATGCTGGCGAGCGGCCGCGCGGCCGTGCACGCGGCACTGAGCGGCTTCGACGACCCCCTGCTTGCGCCAACCGTCCATTCAACACGGCTGGGAGTCGAGGGGTTTAACAGACACCGGTTGGTTGTTGAGATACCCAGCGACGCGAAGCTCACAAGCGACGTGGAACGCGCACTGCAACGCAGCCGCGCGCTGGCGTCCCTCCGGCTTCCGTTGAACGTCCTTCCGGCAACTGACGATGATGAGGAGGAGGAGGACGACGACGGCGCGGCGGCATCTAGGCCCTGCGTCCTGTGCCGGCAGCCTCGCGCGGGAGGGCGTACCGCCGTGATCGCCTCGGCACGACGATGCGCCATCTATCACTGTGAGTCGCGCGCCTGCGCGGAATGCTTTTTGGAGTGCTGTGACAGACTTGCGGCGTCGGGCCAAAAACAGGTGGGCATGCCTACTCGCTGTCCGGTTTGCGGCGAGGAGGGCCTTGGCGTGGACCGCAGGAAGGTGGGGGCAGCGCGGCCCGCCGCATTTCGAGGGGGTGTGGGGGGAGATGTCACCGCCACGGCGATCAATGAGCGCAAGCGAAGGCGACAGCAAGTAGTCGCATCGACCGACGGCCGCCACAACGCCATTTCTGGCAAAGCGCTCTACACGTTGCTGACGGGATACACCGTGGATGACTCCGATCCTGCGTGCATCATGGCGATGCCCGAGCCTCACTGCGAGTTCCTCCCACCCCCGAGCCACCGCATACCGTGGTCCTGAACGGAGATAGTGAGAGTTGCACTCCTGTCGCTTTCTACCCCCTTAAAACCCTCATTTTTTTTTGATGACCCTGAAAAAATTTTTCTTTTGAAAAAATATTCCCTTAAGGCCCTTAGGGAAAACGTTGAAGGGCCAGCTCAACATAATTATTTTGATCCGAACACTAACATTTACTCGCGGCAAAACACCAGGCCTGAACAATGACGGCGGCGGCCTTCCCCGTGACGCTTTGCATGTACGATCTGTCCAATGGCTTGGCCGCACAGATGTCCGCGCAAATCTTAGGCGTGCACTTTGATGCGATTTGGCACACGTCCATCGTCGTCTTCGACACCGAGTTCTACTTCGACGGCGGTGTCGGGATCGCGGCATGCCAGCCGCCGTTCACCTCTCGCTTCGGCCGCCCCATCCGTCAGGTGCGCCACTCGACTCGCGTGGACCGCGCGACCTTTTTGAATTGGGTTGAGTCCATCGGGCAGGTGAAGTATGGACCGGGCGACTACGACATGATTCGGCGCAACTGCAACCACTTTTCCGAGGATGCGTTGATGTTCTTGGCAAGCGAGACGCTGCCCGATACGGTGTCGCACATGATCCCTCGGCTTTTGGCCACGCCTCAGGGCCGCATGATGCTGCCAATGCTCGGACAAGGGGCGCCTTCCGCAGGGCCCCCTCCGTCAAGGGGAGCCCCAGCATCGTCGTCGCAGCCGCCGAGCCGACCCTCGTACACAATCCCGCCCCCCGCGTTGCCGTCCGCCGCTGCGGCCACCCACATCCGACTCAGTGAAGTTGAGCTGACGGACGATGAGGAGACCGTGCTGGTCGTCGCCGTCACGGACGTCGTCGACTCCTGCACACGGCAGGTCCGGGATGCAGTGAGCTCCATCATCGCCAAGGTGCTCGAGAATCCGAATGAATTGAGCAAGTTTGGTCGTCTGTCCGCATCGTCGACCATTTTTCGCGAGCTCATCGCCTCGTCGCCCGAGGCGCTCGAGCTCCTCCGAGCCCTCGGGTTTTCGGGGACGGCAGCGCCTCACCCGACGCACGTGGCGCTCGGCGCGACGCCGGTGAAGCGGCACGCCTACGAGCTGGTCGCGGCCATGCTGTCGTCCGCCGTCGAAGACGTTGCCTCGCCTGTCCCGCCCCCCAGCGCCACGAAGAACGCGACTGAATGGGACGCGGCCCCAAATGTTTCCGACGACGCTGCGGCGGCAGCCTCTTCGACGGTTCCGGTCGCCGCCACCATGTCCTCTCCCACTCGGCCGCATCAGGTGGCGGCGCCCGCCGTGGCCTGGGTCGCTGTGACCGATGGGGTGGTGCCGCCGATGGCGGTGGTGGGCGGGCAGGAGTCGGACGGGACGCCGCTGTTCATCGCGCGGCAGCGGATCCCGAGGGCACCGGCCGCCGACCCCTCCAGCACCGCGCGGTGGCGCCACGGGAAGGCGGCTCCGCATCTGCAGTTCGCCAATGTCTCCGACCATGAGCGTGCCGCCGAGCTCAGCGGGCAACGCGAGGGAATCGAACTACTTGTTCTATCCCGACCGCCGCCTGTGCCAGGTGGCGCGTCGACCTCGCCCCTCGCCGTACGGGTGGGTTGGCTCTCTTTGGCAGAGAGCAAGAAATACCTTGACTCCGGTGCCGTCGCATTGATCCCATTTGAGGCAGCGGAAGAATGCGCGGTCTCCGCCTCTCGCGCCTTCGTCGCCCGAGGCCGGTTTGAATCCGGTATCCACCCCGCCGAGTACTTCCAGGGGACCGACACAGCGTACCTTCCCTGGGGCGGCATCGCTCGTCAGGTCGGCCGCCCCTCCGTCGACGTTCTCGTGGCAATGTCGTCTGATACGGCGGCGTCCTCCTCGGTCCCTGCGAGCACCTTCGTGGAGGTGGAGGTCTCCCATCAGCGGCAGCTGCAGTCACCATTGTCGACGTCTTGCCCCTCTGCATGTGACCTGGCGTGTGGAGCGCTTCCGTCCCTGGCCGCTCTCGAGGCCTGGCGGGTGAACAGAGGGACCGAAACCGCCGGTCAGAAGCGTGGCCGTCCGGGCGATGCCGCCGAACCGCGACCGGCGCCGCCCCGTCGGGCCGCCCCGCGGCCGCTGCTGCTCGTGTGCCATGACCACCGCGGCGGCTACACGGAGGAGGACCGAGGCTGCGCGTGCCGCGACGTCAGCGCCACTGCCGCCGCGCCCCCCTACCACTTTCAAGCGTGGGATGCGACGGACATCTTCGTCTACTTCAGCCACCACCGAGTCACCGTGCCGCCGCGCGAGTGGATTCAATCTGCTCGCCGCAACGGCACGGCCGTCCTCGGAACTCTGATTTTCGAATGGGATGCTGGGGCGGAGGACCTACACCGGGAACTGCTCTTGATGAACCTTGACGGAACGCCATGTGGCTCCGACGAACGGTTTGATGATCGCTGCGATCGTGTGATTTGCGGCCTTGTACAACTGTGCCAGGCTCACGACTTCGACGGGTGGTTGGTGAACGTTGAATGCCCCGTGGTGATGATGGCTTCCCACCCTGCTGTCACCACGACCGTCGCATCGCGAGCGACCGGACCGGAACGGCTGCGACTGTTCGTCAGCCGCCTGCGGGACGCGTGCCATCGCAGCCTGCCGACTCGGTGTGCCCTGGATGCGAGCGGGCATCGCGTGCTGTGGTACGATGCCGTGACGACGGAGGGCACTCTCCGTTGGCAAAACGGCTTGCACCCGACACTCAACAAGCCCTTTTTCGATGCAAGCGACGGAATCTTTGTGAACTACGGATGGACCGAGCGCCTCGCCGCCTTGTCCGCCAAGGTCGCGGGCGAGCGAGTTCACGATGTGTTCATGGGCGTCGATGTGTATGGCCGCGGCACGTTTGGGGGCGGACAATGGCACACCAACGACGCGGTCGAGACCGCGGTCGTGCAGCATCAGCTCAGTAGCGCGGTGTTCGCGCCTGGATGGACCGCGTCTCCCGAGGCAGCGAAACTCGAGCCCCTGGAAACTCGCGGCAGCGGTTCCTCCCCCCATCTCCCGTCATTGGAGACGTTTCTTCGGCGCGACCAACACTTCTGGGGCCTCATTCGGCCCTTCGCGCCGCGCTCGTTTGATCCCTTGAGCGGCCCGCCGATGACGGCGGGAGCTACCTTGGCCCAGGGCTGCTTCAGTCGCGGCTGCGGAACCCGCTTTTTCCTCGAGGGACTCGAACTAAGTCTTTCACCGCAAACGATGGGCGAACGCGATTCCCGCTGCTGGATGTTCCCGTCTCTCGCGGACGAGGCGCGGTGCGCGACTGCGTGCTGTGGAGACGACGAGGACAACGCCACGGCGGTCCGCCCCGTGTGGATCGGCGCGGACTCGCACCCGCTCTGGTCGTCGGCGGCCGGCGGCGGTACCGGCGGCGGCATGCCGTTGCGGATCGCTTTGAACTCAAGCGACTCGGTCACGAGTGGCCCTCGGGAGGTCGCCCTGGAACTAGTCGTCGCCGTCCAGCGTCGCGACGCGGCCTTGCCCAGGATCCTCGCCGAGGACGATGTGACGTGGCTGCGTGCGACGTTGGGCCCTGTCGTGGGTACCACCGTGGTTGCTCGCGGGCACGGCGAATGGCGCCGTTGCGGGAAGGACTGGTCCCATCGCGATAATCCCCGCGCCGACAGGACCGCGGGTGAAGTGCCAACCACCAGCGACGCGACGGTGGTTTGGATGCACGTCAAATGGACTTTTACCGTGTCTGCGGGTGCCGCAAACTCTGTCGGATTGACGGCTGCGACCGTCGCCGTCACGGCAGATCCCAAGGTCCTGCGTGATGCCGATGTTCGTTCGATCACGGTTGGCAGTTACGCCGTGCGCGTGAAGCGGCCGGCGTCAAGGGCACACGCCGACCCGACGTCCCTTGCAGCAGCGATTTTTCCCGGGGGAAACAACGCGACGTCCCCTGCAGCGTGTCCGCAGATTTCTGCGCGGTGGCGATGGTCGCGCGATGCGCACCGCGAAAGGACGATCACTTTCCAGATGTGCGACGTACCGCAGGAGGCCAGCGGCTCGCCAACCGCGGAAGTGATTTCATCCCGGCGATTCGTCGTTGTGTTCGAGCGGCGCAGGGTCGGTCCCGCCGTCTGCCTGGGGTCGGGCGAGGTCATCCACGGCAACAAGTGGGAGCTCATCGTCGGTCCACCGGGCGCGTGTGGAGGCGACGGCCCCGCGCTGTACGTCGCAACCGTCGACGCACTGTTCAGAATCACCGACGTGACGTCGGTTGAGGCGGTATCACCGTCGTGAGGGCGCGTGACCTTGTGACGGCGTGCACTGGCTATATATTTTGAGGCCTTCGCGGTGCGTTGCAGTGCCGATAACACCCACGAATCCCTTCCCCTTGCGCTTCGAGAGACGTTGTAGGCGCTCCTTCCCCCCCCGGGAGCAGCGGCACGCGTCTCTAACCCAAGTTTCTTTTTCGGCCCTCGACGCTTTCCTCCGCATTGCCCAGTATTGTTCGTTGCTCTCGTCTACCCCTGCGAAGAGCCCGCCTTCCGTTCTCCCTCCCTCTTTTCCCTCCTCCTCTTCCTCTTTGGTTGTCTCTCTCTCTCTCTCTCTCTCCCCGGCGCCGCGCGTTTGTCGTCCTTATTCGTTAGCATTAAGATGACCCATCGACCGAAACAGCAGGCTGCCGCGGCACAGGGCTCCTGGCGGTCGACGGTGATCCTGCTGCTGGTGGCGGCCATCACCCGAGAGGCGTCCGCCCATGTCGAGGAGGCCGCGATCCATTGCTCCATCTGTCGGCACACAGTCGCGCCGACCATCCTGAGAGCCATTGAGGCGTCGACTTCGGCCGAGGACGCCGAGCGCCTGACGGAGGAGGCGCTCAGGCCGCTTGCTCGGACCCACGCCTTCGACGCCGTCAGCCGCACCACTAGCATGCGAGAGCGGCCGAAGTTGGAGTCGGCGTCTGAGGAGACGGAGTTGGACGAGCACATCCACCACTTCGTGGAGTCGCTTCTGTTCGACATCCACCAGTCTAGCACCGTGTATGGATTCTTCCACACATACCATCACTTCCCAAAACGCCGGAAGTACATGAGCCGGCTCATCGAGCACATGCTTTGCCTCTGCGATCAGGAACTGGGTCTGGGCGACGACCACGTAAGGGCCCTCATTCAGGACTTCCAGGCCGCGATGAATGAAGTACGTGCGAAGTACGGTCATGGGCACGACGCGGAGAACATCGACCGCATCGTGGATCAGGTCGACGGCACACGCGTCATGGCGAACTCCGTCCCACCGGAGGGCGTGAGGCCGCTGCCTGCCGACGGGTCGGACCCTAGCGAGGAGGAGGCCAGGAGACGTCGCGGCGCCGAACCTCCGATGGACATGGCTGGGATGGATGGCTTGCCCCCCGACGGAGGCGGTGGCGACCTGTGACGGACCTTGACGCGCCCCCCTTTTCGCGCGGGTTTCATTCACTTTCTCGTCGCCTCCCCTTCGCATGCCGTCTGTTTCTTTTTGCCTTCCTTCGTTTCCCCTCCCTTCGTTCATCTCTCCTCTTTTTTCATCGATTAACAGTTCGAAGACGTCCCAGCCCAGTGAGCTCCTCTCACTCCGCAATTTTTCATCCGGAGATCCGGAGTGGTTTTCTTGATTCAACTTCCACTTTGGGATCCCCTCTCCTCCCTCTTCTTGTCAGAATGAGATGGATGGGAAGGTGGTGAACTCGCGGCGACGATTGTGATGACTGACTGACAGAATCTTTATCTATGGCTGACTGGGAGTGCTAGCGACCAACTTATAATTCCACCGGCGCCCCTTTCGCCGCCGTCGTGGGTGTGCGATCCCCGGCATTGCGCGGAGTAGGGGCGAGCGGCGGCGTCCGTGGTTGGTGGGGCTTTTGCACGCGGCCCAGTTTCTTGTTGTTGTTGACTGGGTGTTGTATGACGCCCGCACCCGTTTCCCGTCCCCCTTCGAGGTGCATTCCCTCCCGCTCACGCCGTTTCGTGGGTTAGGGATTTGCCCCCGCACCGTTCTTCTTGGGCCGATACGCCCCCCCCGTCCCCTCGTATTGTGGCGGCGGCGTTTATCACGTTCAAGGCACGCCGCAGTGTGTCCCCGTGCCCCTCGTCGTTTTTGCGCCCCAACTGTTTCATAATCAATCGATCGGCCACTATTTTCGCGCCACGCAAATCACAAACGTGTCGCTGGATTGTGAGGGTTGTGAGCATCGGTATCGCGGCGAAGGACACCATTTTACGCCGAACTCACATACAGATCTGCGGCCCTGTTTGCCTCTCGCCCCCTTGCCTCTTATCCATGTTCGGCTTCGCCGTCTCTCCTCAAGCGTCTCCCGCGCGCCAGCAGTGGAGTCGCAACAGCGATGCGACCGGCACGGCTAGCCCCCGGAGTGTCTCTCAGCGAACCGAATCGTCGCCCGGGGCCTCGTCGCTTGCCTCGTCGTCGAGTTGCGCTTCGACTGGCGTGAAGTCTCGCAAGATCCGAGATCTGAAACTGGAGGTCGAAATGCGCGACCAGCGCATCACGGAGCTTGAAAAGGCGTACGACGATGTGCAGCGAAAATCTGCGTTTGCGACAGGCGAACTCAACTGCAAGTTGGAGGAGCAAGGCCGCGTGCTCGGCACGATGGCACAGCAGCAGGAGGAATTGCAGCGAACCATCTCGTCGCAGCAGTCGGGGATGACCCAGCTGCAATCGACGCTGGAGAGCTACAAGGCGATGCACGAGAGCGTCGCGGCCGTCATGAGGCGGTGCGCCGAGCTCGAGTCGCTCGCCAAGGAGGAGGCCGCCCGGCGCGCCGACGAAGCCGCGCGTCGCCAGGAGCTGGAGATCCGTGCCGCCGAGGCGGAGCGCGCCACGCGACAACAAGTGGAGGAGGCGGCTCGGACCGCGGCGGAGCTCCGTCGCGCAGAGGAAGAGAGCGCCGCGAAGCTCATCGAAGACGAAGAAGAGCGCCGCCGCACCGTTGGCCTGCGGCAGTCGATGACGACATCGCAACCACCGAGCAGCTCCGCGCCCACCCACGCCGCTCGCCGCGCTCAAGTGGCGGCACCGTCTGCCGGACGCCGGGGGGGCCCTACCGAGAAATGTGTGGTCATGTGATATCCTCGACGACATATTTCCCTTTACTTGGATTGTACGACACTCTCTCCGCCTTCTCCACACTCCTCGCCCCTCTTTTCTATTTTATCAGAGTTCCTACTCATTTTGTGTTTTCGACGCCCGTTCCGCTGTACAGTCGCGCGTTCGAACCTAGACTTCTAGATATGCCCCCAAGCCCCCCTGCGGCCTCTTCTTTCCGGCGAGTCGATCGCCGCTATCTTATCTTTATCTCACCACCTGCGACAGTTGAATGTTGAGGGGTGGGTGACCGCTTGTCGTTTGATTGTTGTCGCCTCGCAGCAGAGTGGCCGCAAAGCGATTACCGAGGGGACGCTAAATTGATGGCCACTCTGACCAAGTTGGGATGCGACGTGGCCGAGCCGCAGCAGGTGCTGGTGTGCGGTGGATTTCTTCGGTGTGATGCCGACGCCCACCGCGACAAGCCGCCGACGGATCGCGTGCAAGATGATGACGAAGAGGGTTCAGGGGACGAGGACGACGAGGCGGCCGCCGCTGACAAGGTCCCATCGCCGTCCGTGACGGGGGCTTTCGTCCGCCTCGTGCGTCGCGGTGATGAGGTTGACCGAGGGGCCGCGATGACCGCGTCACAATGGCGTGTGGTGGTCGCGTGGGCCGCTTGCTGGTCGCATTCCGAGGCCGCCACGGCCTTAGCACGGCGCGCGCGACTGTCTCCTCTGGAGCGGCCCATTTTTCTACTTTATTTCTTTGAACCAGGGCACAGAGGCGGTGTTCCCGCCGCCGGAGCGGATGCAGGGTCCGTCGCGGAGGGGCGCGGCTGGGTGCTATTTCGCTACGCCCGGATCATCACAGGATTCGGCCGGCACGTCAATCTTAACGCCATCCCGACGCCCGTGACCGCAGGAGGTAGCGCATCGTCCACGGGTTGTGGAGGCTGCGGCCCGTCGATCGGCCTCGACTTCTTCTCCGACATTGTCGACATCGCGACTCGCGACATCGGTGCCGTGCTGAAGTCTTCGATGAATGCCTCGTGTGGTCTTGCCGTCGATGCGTCGTCGTCGTCGGCCAGTCCTCGTGAGCTGCAGCTAATGGTTCACGTCGACTCCGCCGCCTTCGGATGCGGTTTGACGAAGCCGACGTTGCTCGCCGAGTCGCTCGCTAGCCGATTGGCCGTGAGCGAAAACGTCGCGAGTGCCCGATCGCTGGCCGACGAGGAGCCTTCTTTTTCAGATATGCTGCGTCATCGCATCCTTCCCTGGCTCGTGGGGCCCGCAGCGACCGCTGTCGACCCTCCCGCGAGTCGCTACTTCCATCTAGCAAGCGATGTGTCGCGACCTGGCTTGCTCTCCGGCGAACCGGCAGCGATGCCCGGCAATGCGGGCATGCGAGAGGCGGTCGCGCGGAGGCTAGATGCGGCGGCACGGCGACCTTGGCCGTCGTTAGCGCATCGAACGTGGGGCACAGTTCGCCTGCCGCCCCACGTCCTGTGTGTCGCCGGCTGCTGCTGCCCACCCAGTGCGTTCCCGTCCTTTCTCGTGATCGGATCGCTGCCAGTAGCCTTCGACGCGCGCCTCGCCTCCGCCGCGCAGAGCATCGGGGAGGCACCCAAGGACGCCGCCCCGTTGGCGGACCGTCTACGCAGAGGCCTCTCGATCGACTCCGTTCGGTTTCACCACGATGTCGGCGACACCCACTTCTTGTACAAGTCGCTTGCCGGCGGCAGTGGCAGTTCGCTCTTCGAAGCTTATGCTGGGCGATTACACCCGGAGGGAGAACTGGTCGTCGAGTTTTTGCACGCCACCGCGGGCATCAATTTGACCGACCTCACGGGTTGGGGCGGTTCGGTGCCGGAGGGTACACTTCCCATCGTTGCTGCTTACTATCAGACGCCTCGGCCTGTGACCGACAAAAATGACAATGCTAACGGCTTGGAAGATTTGCCGTCCTCTGGGATGTTGCGGCGAGGTAAGCCGAATTCGATGTGCCGAGGGTCGCTTGACGACGAGTACGACAGGCGGCCGGCCAGCCTTGATGAGCTCGCCTTCCTCGAACGGCAGCTCGTGGTCATCGCGGACACGTGGCAGGCGGCAATCGATCGCGACCAGGCCGCGTCCCCCTCCTGGGCGTCACTCTTCCAGACAACGGTGCTGGCTCCTCTTGTTCCGTTCATGCGCTCCTGCGCGTGGTGCACGCGCCGCCGCGACACCAATCAGCGGTGCAGTGGGTGCCGCGCCGCGCACTACTGCTGCCGCGAGCACCAGCTGCTGCACTGGCGGCAGGGAGGGCATAGCCGCGAGTGCAAGCAACTCAGGGAGGATGCGACGGAGTTCACGGAACGGTTTCAGCTTGTCGCCACGGCCGACGCCAACGCATGCCGCAGCCACCTCGACGTTCACACACTCACTGCTCACTTGTTGCCAGACGCCCGCGCGAGCGACGCCGCGCTGGTCGCGCGCGAAACCCGCCGTATTGTCAACCTTGCTCGTGCACGCGGGACCAATGCCGAGGTCATACCGCTCGAAATTCACGTCGTGCTGTTGGGATCCGGTGGCTGGTGGTGGTCGCCTGGCGATGACTCCGCGACGGCTGCCCCGAAGACTGCGGATGAGGAGCTAGAGACACTCATGTCAATGACAAGCCAACTGATCGCCGAGGACGGCAGCGGCGCAGGGGCTGTGCTCCGCCTCGTTTGGAGCAATGAGGCGATCTCGTCCGAGATGCACAACGCGGTGTGGGTACGCCGCTTGCCCGACGCGGCGGCCCAGCTACAAACCCTGCTGCATGCCGGCTGGTCACGCGTTCCGCCGTCCGGAATCCCTGGCGATGCCTGGCGAGAAGGTGCATCCGTTTTTCGGGACCCCGGTGCAACAACCTCGGAAACGCAGCGGCACCGGGCGTGGCAGGGCAAGTACCACGCGTTCGTGGCGTCCACCAGCGCAGACCCAGAGACGCGATTTGGCACGGACGACGCAAACGCGAAACGACACGCCACTTCCGTGGCCGGCTGCGTGGTCTTGGGCGTGCGCGACGCCGGGGTCGGGTTCTTCGACGCCTTCACGCGTCCATTGCTGGCGGCGGTGGCCCGCGATGATGCTCACGTCGCCATTGCGTGCCCCTCGCGGCGCAGCAGCCGAGCCACTATGAACACGCTGCTCGAAGTCGCCAGGCTGAGCAGTCCTGGGTCACAGGCGATACAATGTGACGTCGAGACTCCGCCAGTGGCGGAGTGCGGCCCGCTTCGGCTCCCGAAGGGCATTGACCGCAGTGCAGCGACCACGGCGGCGGCCCCCGCGACGATATCCGGGGACGAGGCCACACAGCAGCCATCGGTGCGAAATGCTTACGTCGTACATGTAAGACGCGGCCCCGTGGCTCAGTAACGTATCTCCCCTTGCCGACGATTGCTTTCCGCTTTTTTTCTCGCCACATGTGAGCGGTGTTATTGTTTTGTGACGGCTCATGGGGATTGCGCACGGGGTGATTACCGTGGGGATTGCGCACGAACAGACTTTAACCAAAGGGTGCGCCATCGATAAGCCGCCCCGCAGCATACATCAGATCCTATGGCTGCGTCCCCCCACGGACATGCCGTGCGCCGGAGTCCGTTGCCTCCGCGCGCCGCACCGTCGCCAAGGGCTACGAGAGACGACGATGATGTCGTTGCCGACCACGCGGCTGAGGACGGAGGAACAGCGTCGCGTGAGGCTGCGGCCGCCTCCCCGTCCTCGAGCATCGTCGTGGCTGTCCGGAAGCGCCCAGCCATGAGCACCGAGGTGGTACTGCCCGACGAGGCCAACTTCATTCAAGTCGACTCAAGTCGCGGAAGCGTTAGTGTGCGAGACCAGAAAGTGTCGCTCGACCGCCTTCGCGTGGTGGATCAAACCGTTGCGTTTAGCTTTGATTGTGCCTTCGACGAGCGGGCCTCCAACGCCCTCGTTTACATGAACACCGCGCGGCCATTGCTCGATGCCGTGCGTAAAGGGAGACATGCGCTCGTGTTCGCCTTCGGCCAGACAGGCAGCGGGAAGACCCACACCATGATGGGCAACTTGGCGACGGGCGATCATGGTCTGTGTGCCCTGGCGGCGCGTGACATGCTGGCGACCTTCAAGGGCATGAAGCTGTCGACCAGTTTCTACGAGATCTACGGATCGAAGGTGTTTGATTTGCTGAACGACCGCCACCGAGTGAAAATGTTGGAGGACGCCAATCACGACGTTCAGCTTCTCGGACTGACCGAACACGCCCTGGCCGACCACGAGGGCCTGCTCGACCTCATGCGCAGCGGGCTCCTACTGCGCGCGTCGGGCGAGACGCATGCCAACAGCCGTTCCTCCCGATCGCACGCCGTGCTCGTTATCAACGTGCGCACTCGGCGAGATCCGCAGTTATTCTCGCGCATGATATTCATCGACCTAGCGGGGAGCGAGCGAGCCGCCGACACCATGAACTTGGACAAGGGGACCAGACTTGAGGGCGCTGAGATCAACCGCTCGTTGTTAGCACTGAAAGAGTGCGTGCGCGCCATGCAGCGCGGTAAGAAGCACGTCCCGTTCCGAGGCTCGAAGCTCACGCAAGTGCTGCGCGACTCCTTCATCGGCCAGTGCTCGACATGCATGATCGCCAATATTTCGCCCCTCATGACCCACATGGAAGACACCGTCAACACGCTCCGGTACGCCGACCGCATCAAGGAGCTCCAGCCTGGCGATGCCAACAGGATGGACGGCGCCGGTGAGTCGAGCGTCGAGCCAGATCTGTGTCCCAAGTGTGGGTTCCCGTTCTTCGTCGACAACCCCGCGTTGCATGTCTGCCCCAAAGTGTACGTCGTGTGTCCGCACTGTAAGCTGGACGTTGCCAAACACAATCTAGCCAATCACGTCGACACTTGTCTCGACGCACCCGTGACATGCATGCTTTGCTGTCTGCGAGGCCTCCGGCGGAGCGAGCTGGCCGCTCATCAGGCGCACACTTGTCCGAAGGCGCGCGTCCACTGCTCGCACTGTCATGAAGCCATCGGCCGTGAGGACCTCGGAAGACACATCGCACGAACATGCCCAATGGTTCGCACACAGTGCCTTCAGTGCCGAGAATCCTTCCCACGTGGCATTCTCGCGGAGCATGAAAGCGTCGAGTGCCCTATGCGGCAGGTGGTCTGCCCGACCTGTGGATTCATGATGCGGTGGAACAAGTTTGCCGCCCACGCCGCCGTGTGTGCCGCCCGCAGGACGTCTCTCTCGTTTCACGTCCGGGGGCCGCTGCTCTCCGGGAGTGTGCCGCGTGCAGCGGACGACGGCCCATTGACGGACCGGCGGTCGAAGCCGTCGCTGAAAGGCATCCGTGTGAAAATCGAACCGTCCGCGGTCGCTCGGCTCCCAAGCCTGTCGGGCACCATTCGACCGAGGAGTAGCGGGGGCACGTCGGCATCGTCCGCACGTGCGCGGCAGACGCCAACGACGGGCGTGTCCGCTGCGTCGAGCGGCCAGCGTCCGACGTCCACAGGGCAGGCAGCCGCGCCTCCCCTCGCCGGCTCGAGCGACGCGGCAGACGCCAGCAGCAACTTGGGGACTCCATCGAAGCGGAAGTCCAAGAAGCATAGCCGTGTGCCGCCGGCGGCACCACCACCACCAGCCGGCGATCCATTCGCGAGGTCGGTCAGCGAGAGCATCGCGGTGATGTTGACGACCCGTGCCACGGGAGCCGTCGATGACGTCATGCCGGGGGGGAATGCGACGCTGCCCCCGGCGGCTACGTCCCGAGCGGTGGACTACGATGGGGTTGCGACGACAAGTCCACCGGCAGACGATGGGGTTGCGACGACAAGTCCACCGGCAGCCGATGGGGTTGCGACGACAAGTCCACCGGCAGCCGATGGGGTTGCGGCGGCCACGCCGAAGAAAAAGCCGGCGGCGGTGAAGAATTCATCGAAACGGGTGCGACCCGTCCCTCGCATCGCGAGCGGCGATGTTCCGATGGCCGTCACTGCGGTGACAACGGCCAGTGCCTCATTCGGCCCGACGTGTGGCACGGACGACGCTGCGGTCGTCGATTCCGCGAGCGGCGCCCCTGCCGTTGAGACCGCCGCTGTGTTCATCGAGGAATTGGCCGCCGACGTTAGCTGCCCCTTCGCGGTGCACGGTTGCGCCTTCTCCACGCGGACCGTTTCGGCGCTGCACGCGCATCTTGCAACAAGCACCGACGCCCACGCCACCTTGCTTCAGTCGGTCACGGCCGCCCTTGAACGCGAGAATTCTCGACTGAGGCGGCGGGTCAGCGAGCTCGAGCGGCACAGCCCGGTGGTGACACCATCCGCGCGACCGGCGTCGCAGCCACCGACTCACCGGTCTGCCCCGTTGGCCGCTCCCTCGTCCACAAACGCGAACGTCTCGCTGATAGCATCGCCGGCCCGAGCGGTGCCGCCGGTGGCACTCTTCAGTCCGGGGAGGCCGGCGCCCGCGAATCGTACAGCACGCGCGCCGCCCCCTCCCAGTCACGCGACGAACGCTCAGCCCACGGGCGCGTCGCTGCGGGCGACGCAGGCGGTTGGCCTTGTGCAGGCAGCTGTTGCCGACAAGCACGTCGCACGCCGTCAAGCAGCAGGAGGCACCAGTGCTGCGCATCCCCCAACGTAGTTAGAGGAAAGTCAGTACCATTTACATCATTTTGTTTTGATATCCTATTGGTCACACACTGACGTGCGGCCGAGAGTTTCGTCCAGGAACAGCGGTGTCACCGATGCTCCTGAAGCGAATAAGCAACAAATCGCTGAGGTCACTGGTGTTCGGTGGGTTTGTTATGCATTGTCATTTATCGGTCAGAGCGTCGGTCACCGTCACGTGGCGCAACCAATGTCGTCGGCTTTGAATGGCAGCGTCGACGCTGGCCCGAACCTAAGTGCGAGTTCCCCCGCGGCCAGCGCTTGGCCCCCGCACATCATCCGATCCATGTTCACACAGTGGGCTGCCAATGCCCATCTCTTTCGCGTCCGCGCGCTGCAGCTGTCCGGCGTTCCCCTCACCTCAGAGGAGGAAGCCTTGCTGGTGCATGGCTGGTCAGGGCTATCCGCCAACACGCCCCCTCAGGGGCCACGCGCGATCCGGGATAGCGTGGACGAACTCGCGGCCGCCGTCGAGGACGAGGCAGCGAAGCCGCTGGCGCCTGCAACAAGCCAACTGCCCAACGCCGCGCCGCGGGCCTTTGCCGAGGCCACGGATATGGTGTTCCGCTTTGCGTTCGAAAATTTTGCGTTGAGAATCGAAACGCAAAAAGCGGTCGAAGCGAATTCCGCGACGTCTCGCAGCAAACTCATCGACGTCGTACAATTCCAGAGGCGGGAACTGGATGCGGCCGAGCACGCTAAAAACCAACTTCAGAAGCAAATGGAGTCCATGAATCTCGAAGCCAGTAACCTCCGGAAACAGCTTTCCACGAAGGATCAGTCGCACAAGAAGGAATTCGACTCATATTTGCGCGAAATTTGCGTGCTCAAAGAGCAGCTGTACCGGAGCTACCGCGACAAGCAGTTTGTGGGCAAGCCCGTCGACATGCTGCGGCTGATTGTGGACGAGGACACCGCCGAAGACGTCAGCGTGGACGAACTTCTGCGGTGCCGCCGCGTGGTCCGAGGGGTGGAGCAGGAAATGGCGGCACTGAACGAAAAGATCCAGCTTTTTCAGACGGAAGCGCAGATGAAGGCCAAATACGCGTTGAAAATGGAAGAGAGAGCCAAGGCCGCAGATGCCGTCGCCGCAAGCCTGCGGAGCGACGCGGAACAGCTGCACGCGATGATCGACAAGCTAGAACGTGACAACGCTGGGCTGATCTCCGACATCACCGAAATGGAACGCCGGCTGATGCTCGCTGACCGGCATCGCGACGAACTCCAAGCGACGATGGAACGCAGCGTCCGGTCGGCCCACGCGCAGGAGGTAGCCTTCAGCGCACTCGGGTCGTCCTCGCGGGACGGTGCGCCGCCTGGTCACTTCGATGGCCGACACCGTGAAACGACGGACCGACCCGCTGGAGCGGCGGCCTCCGCGGTTCCGAGACGCAACGTGGAGACGCAGACCACCCCAACGGCCGCCACGGTCTCAGAATTCGATGTGGGCGCCGAGACCATTCCAGCCACGTTTCGTGCGAAAACGCGACTTCAGTGGTACGAACTTCACACGGCGACTTTGGAATCCATCAAGCAGACTGACGCGGCGCACACCGCCCAGCTTGCCGCCGCTCGGGAGGAAGGGGAGGCCAAGCGCGAAATACTTGTGCGCGAACGCGACGCGGTGCAAGCCGAGCTGGTGAGGACGACGCTGACGCTGGAGACGACGGAAGCCAAACGCGCCGCGCTGGAACAGCAGCTCAAGGGCGCCGAGGAGGAACTCGCGGTCGCCAAGGACATGGTGCGCGACGCCGAAACGCTGCAGCAGGCCGCCGAGACCAAAGCTGCCGCTGCCGCCCTCGCGCAGGAGAAAGCCGAAGCGGCGCAGCAAGTGGCCGAGGCGCGAGCGTCCAAGACGGTAGAGCTGTGCGTCGAAGCGTCGAGACTTGCGGCCGCCGAGCTGTCGTCCAGCCAAGTGCTGCTGACGGAGCTGCAGCAGCGCAACGAAGCCCTATCGCAAGGGTATGTCAACATGGCGGAGCGCCTCGAGGAGATCAAATCTCGCGCCGGATTGCGCGGCTACAAACGCCGTGCGAACGAATTTCACCACCACCGAGCGCAAACCGCGATTCGAGCCGCCGAACACGACGCCGCCGAGCGAATCGCCGCCGCTAACGCCGTGCAAGACGCGGCCGTTCGCAAAGCGGAGGCGCTCGCCCAGCAGCTGCGGACGCTGAGTGGCGAATACGAGGCGGCTAAGCGTGCGCACGCGGATGAGGTCAAGAGCCTCGCTGATCACACGAAAGCAGTGCAGGAAGCTTTCGAGGCGCTGCTTGCCGACTTTGATCGGCTGCGCGCGGACTACCTCAAGGCGGCGGGCAATCACGCCGCGGCGGGAGGGGCGTCCACTCGTGGAGGAGGAGGGGGCCTTGCGGGCAGCATGATGAGCGGCGCAGTCGCCATCGGGGGCAGCAAGGAGCTCGCCGACCGACAGCGATACAGCTTCGAGACACTGCTGCCACACCGGGCGGCGGAGCAAACACTTCTGCAAGTGCTCTCGCAGGTCATCGAGTTATCCCGTCGGCCTCTGAGCGTCGAAATCTTGCTTGCGCCTCCTCCCGGTGCGCCACCGAAGACCTCGGCTCCCGTGCCACCCACCACGACGGAGGACGTCGTCGCCCCTAGCAGCAGCGGAGCGGTAGTGACGGACGACGACATTCAATTGCAAGCCGCGTCCACGGCGGCGGCCGCCACGAAGCGACTTTCCGCCTTTGTGCAGCAGCTCCTCGGCGTCCTCGGGGTCGTTACCGGCGTTGAGGGAGCCCTCCAGTCAAAGTTGCAGCAGCACGCCACGGCCAAAGCGGCTCAGAAAGCGACCGCCGGAAAGTCGACGAGTCTCACAAGGGCCTCCGCCGCAGCCCCGCCGCCCACTCCCGCCAGTCTCAGCGACGTGCACGCCGCGATTACCTCCAGCACGGACCTTGCGGCCGCCGGCCTCGCGCTGCGCCGTCAGGGCGCAGCCGCCGCGTGGGAGATCCTGAGGGAATGCGCAAAGACCGACGCTTTCCTGTGCAGCGCGGTGCGCGATCTCCGCGATATCTTCGCCACCGCCACGTTGATCCGAACCGCCGATGCCGACGAGGCGCCACCTGTTAGTCCACTCGCGGACGTCCTGTCTCAGGAACCCGCCAAGCTGCAGTCGGCTCCCGCACTGCGGCAATCGACGAGCAGCGCCGCACTTACCCTCCTGCCGGCGCCTGCTGCGCGCGACGGGCAACCGGCCCCCTCCTCGAAGGACACGCCGAACACAATGACGTTGGAAGAGGCGCGTCGCTCCGCGGTGCGCGACGTTCTCGGCGCCGACGGTCTTTGTCAGTCGATGGGCCCCACCAGTCGGGGCGCCAAGAGGGACTCATCTCCTGCTGGCAGCTTCCGCTCTGCCGCGGCGACGTCGTCAATGCCACTGGCGAAGGACGAGTCGCAGTACGTCGATGTCCTGTCCGGCGCGCCACGAGGAGTGATCTCGCCGAAAATGGGGGGTCCCAACAGGGACGGCAGCGGAGGGGACTGGCGGCGCAATAGCGACTCCGACGTTCCGGCGAGGCGGCATGCGGCGAAGTTGGTCACCAGTGCCGCAAAAACAACGTCGCGACTAGCCCGCGACATCACGCACGAAGACGCAGCAAGCGGCGGCGGGTCCTCCCACTTTGCGGCCGCAGGCGACATGACTTCGTTACTCTCTCCGTTCCAGTCTTCTGCACACCGGCCACCACCGGCGGCGTACGCTGTGGATGCGTCGGTGCCGCTACCGCCCCTTTCGCAGGTCTCGAGCATGCCAGGAGGTGAGGTGGCCCCGCTTCGCTCGCCGCCGCTGCCTCCTGCGGCAACGTCATCTCCACCAATTCACGACGACGCTTGCTTCCGGGACTACGCGTCGGTCGCTGGCCATCTCGGTGCGCTGCGTCGCGCCTTTGCCGGCGGCGCAACCCCCGCCGCGGTGCCTTCCGGGCGGCAGGTCGCCTCCCCATTTGACGGGCTTCGTGTTGTCAGGGAGGCGGAAAAGGAGGAGGGTGCTGCCGCCGCGACGTTGCGAACCACAGCAGGGGGACGCTCCCCCGCGGGATTTCTTCCTTCTCCTTGGATGCGGCTCAAGAAGACGTCCGCGGAGTCCAGCGCGGACGTCGTGGACGGTGCGGATGTCGGATCGCCGGTCGCCCCCCCGGAGCGCAACTTTCGCGTGTCGGTGGCGAATCCCAAGACTCCCGGTGGAATGGGGCCACGCCACCACCACCACCAGTCGGCACATTGACGCTTTCGCCCTGAGATGATGTACATCAAACAAGTGGAAGGGGGAGAAACATTGCAGTCTGAATGATAGGAGGGGAAGGGGTGTGTCGTTTGTAGAACGGCAGCCCTGCCTCCTCATGACAGGTCACACACTGGTTGACTGTTGCGATAATTTTTGTTGAGTTTTTTGTAAGTGGGTGAGGACTTCTCGTTTGCATCAACGGAACAAAGCATCGCGGCCGTATTTGACCCCTCCTACCAAATCCCCCCCATGCGGCGGGGCTACCTCACAAAGGGGGTGATCAGCGGACATTCGTCGTCGCTGTCCGTCGTCGCGGTGTGGTGCTCCGGCGGTCACCGGTGCACCCAGTCGCTGGCGTTGTGTGGCCCGAGGGAGCGCTTGCCCTGGATCACCACGGCATGTCGTGCCGCGAGTGGTGGAACCCTGCAGCGTGGTGTGCAAATTGGCGGTCGCGTGGACGAGTCGGACCCGTTCGGCGAGCGCCGTGGATGGGACGCCGATGGGAGCGTCGCGTTCACCAAATGGGACTCCGTGGACACCGAAGCCCTGAACGACGCGCTCGCGTCGCCTGACACGGTGAAGCGTCACTTCGGCCCCGAATGGGCGCGCATGGGTACGTACTTCAAGCACGCCGTCAGTGTCAGCAGCAAGGGGAGCGGCGCGGATGCCCCCGCAGCGGCCATCGGGGGCCACGCTGCCTCGCACGACGCGGTTGGCCTTGACGGCGGGGCTGAGAGTGATTTGCTTGCGGCCCTCGACAGCGAGGAGCGCCCACATCGGGATGACATTGAGGAGTCAGAGGTTGGTGGTGCCCCGCCGGAGGTACCCTCCGCGTTCACCCGTACCGGCGCCGAGAGCACCACGCCGTCGGGGGAGGGGATTGCGAACGAAGACGAGACATTCGCCGATGCCCACTCGGTGCCGGCCACCTCTGACAACGACGCGACGAGGCCCTTCCTGGCGAACGATCGGTCCGCCTTGTCGACGGAGGACCCGCTTCGATGGACCACCGAGGAGGTCCTCGCGTGGCTCGCGCTCTATGCGCCTGCCGTGGTCGATGCCGATGCGATGGAGGCGTTCCGAGTGTCCCGTGTCACGGGCGACGTGCTGCTCAACAAGGTGCAGCCCTGCGACCTGTTCCGCGAAATGCGGCGATGGTCACTGCGACCCGGCACGTACCAGCCGAAGGTCGACGCAACGACGATCATGATCACCCTCATGGCGTGCTTCCCGTACGGCAGGTAGTGTCACTCGTCTGTCGTCTGTGTTCGAGGCCACACATGGTCAGGGAAAGCCGTTTTTTTGTTTCGGGTTTTGGCGTCCAAAAAAGCATATTTCGCGCGATGTCAGCCTCACGTCGTGACCATTCGTTGTCCGCCAGGCAGGCGTGGGTGTCCTCGACGGCAGCCCCCGCGCAGCGGCGACCCGTTGCCGCCGACGCCGCAAACCGGAAAGCGGGTTTGTTCGATCCCCGGTCCTCCCCGCAGCAACAGGCGGCCTCTCAGCCGACCGAGACCCCTCATACTCCTGGGGTCCAGGGCGCCGCGGCCGCAGCGATGGACTGGTCTGCCATCGAGGCGTCCGGTGGCCGGGCGATCAGCCCCGTGGCGGCGGCTCGGCAGCGAGTCGCCGAGAGACAGCACGCGGCGACACTCATCGACGAAACGCTCGTATTCCCATCGCAATCCCCCGTGGTTCACCTTCCCGGCCACGGCGTTCTCATCGGTGCCCCCGGCGACGCGCGCTCCTTCCGGCAGGCCGCGGCTGAGAATCAGCTGCTGCGCCTGCGGACCGTGTACCTCGAGGACATCATCGGGTCGCTGCACTGTCGCATTGCCACGACGACGCATTCACGGATGACGGCGACCGAGGGGGGAGGAGTCCTGTCCTCCGCGGCGACGGACGAGGACCTCTTGGTTTCCATCGCCCGAGAGCTCGCCAACACCAAGGTGAAGCTCGACGTCGCGATCCAGCAGCGCGACAACGCGTTGGCGAAGTGTCAGCAGGCGGCACAGTCGTTGCGCTCGCTCTTGCAAACGCGAGAGCAGCAGCAGCTGGCGATCGTGAAGCTCACGGACGACGCCCGTTCGGTCAGCTCGTTGAAGCAGCAAATCGTGGAGTTGAGTGACAAGGCCTCTCAACTGCCGAAGCTCAAAGAGGAAGCGGATCGTCACCGTGCCGCCCACGTGGTTCTCGAAGGACACTACACGGAGCTGCGAACGAAGTACGGCGCGTCGCAGCAAGCGGTCGAGGACACCTCGAGGCAGCAGAAGTCGGAAATGGCCGCTTCGGCCGCGCGCGTCGCCGACTTGCAAGATCACCTCGTGTCGGCGAAGCAATGCGCGGAACAAAAGTCAGTTGCGGCGTCCATCGCGGAGCGCACTCTAAAGGAGACGGAGCTCGCGTGGGACCGCGACAAGGCGCGAATGGCGGCCGTGGAGGATCAACTTGCGGCCGCCGGCCAATCCGTTGAAAAGCAGCGCGTCGCCCATGACGCTGCGCTCGCGGAAATCCGCGCCGGGGATGCCCGCTTACGTGATCAGTTGGCCGCTGCGGCGTCGTTGGAGCGCCAGCTGCGGCAACTGCAGGAACAGCAGCATCACAGCGTCGCGGCCCTTGAGGTTGCAACTTTGGAGCGAAACGCCCTCCGCGATGCCTGGAGCGATGCGCCTCACCGTCTGCGCGACGTGCTTGTTAGCTTTTCGTCGCGCCGAGCACCGGCCGCGGACCTGGCGGGGCCACCTTTGGGGCGTCCTGCCGGCCTCGTGGGTCATGATGTGCCCGCGGCCATCTGGCTCGAACTTGAAGGCCTGCTCGGTGAGCATTTCAGGCAGCAAGGCTTGGAGGTTCGCGACGGGATCGCGACCGCCTTCCACGAGGCGACGCGACGCTTCGAGGAGAGCCACCGTCAGGTGCTCGACCGCCTCAAGTCTCGCGGCGTCGCTCATCTGGGCGTTGCCACCGAGCGCCTGCGAGCCATGGTGAAAGGTCACGTGGCCCAAAGCCGCATGGCGCACGCGAAGGCCGTTGAAGCGTCGAAATCCAACGAGCGCCGCATTCAAGGCGAGATTGACACCACCCGCGCCGAGCACCGGCGCGTCGCGGACACGTGCGTGCAGATGCAGACCTTCCTGGACCGCGAGGTCGAGACGTGCCGCCAAGCGACGGCGAGCGCCGTGGTGAAGGTCAAGGGCATGGCGCAGGACTGCCGGGAGGCGATCCACGGCATGACCATGGAGACGGTCAACGAGCTGCAGAGTCGCGTTCTGAAGAGCTCGGTCATCACCATGGACTTTGTCGCCAGCATCCAGAACACTGTCGCGCGCGTGGACACGTCGCTTCGCATCGTGCACGAGCGATTCAGCGTCGGGGGTGGTGGAAATGGTTCGGGTGCCGCCGATAGCTCCGTCGACACATCCGTGTGGGCGCAGACGCAGCATCTTCGATCCCTTGAACAGTTGGTCGAGAACACCCGGAGCATCGGCATGCTGCTGCAGAACAACTTGCAGCACAACGCTGAGGTCGTGCAGGAAGTTGACGGGATGCTGCGGGACTTCAGGCGCTACCTCGAAGGCACGTTGCAAGCGTTCGAAACCACCGTGCGCAATGTCGTGCGGCCGCTGGAGGAGAAGCTCGCCGCTCAAGATGCCATTCAGGCGACGGTCCGGTCTACCACCGCCGCGCTGCGCGAGGTGCGCCAGGGATTGGAACCGCTGTTCGTGGCCGCTCACACGCCTCCGACCCCGGGGTTGCAGCCTGCAGCGAGCTATCGAGGCGGCTCGGGTCGGCCCCCAGAGGCACCGGACACCGCCTCAAGCTTCGACATCAATCAGCTGAGCCCCGTCGTGGCTCCTAGATAGCATGGACATGGTCAATCCCCCCCCATCGCGGTTGACTACCCGCCATCGGGTTGATGCGTGGCGCTTGACTCAGATCGCGGGGAGGGCAATGTGTGGGTCGTGCTGATCTCAGCCCTCCGCGACTCACTTTTAGGAGCCTTTCCCATATTCACGGCTCCTCTCTCTACCCTTTTTATTTTGGAGGAACGCTTCTCTCAGTAGTTTACATTGCAACGGACAAATTTTTGGTGTCCGTGCAACCTAACTGCGGACTTCGTCTTAGCTCGCTCTTCCCCTCATTTTCGCCCCCTTCCGAGATGGCGGAATCCTCTCCCGCAGTGACGCCTGACGAGGAGATGGCGTCTCTGAAGCGGCAACTTCACGAGCTTGATCAGCGACGCCGGACGAGGCACGAGGCCATGGCCGCGCACTGGGAACGCAACAAAGATATCGACGAGTACTACCGCAACCTCGAAGGTGCGCTCGCGCAGCACGACGATTGGAGTACGCGGTACATTTCGAAGGTGCGGGATGAGCTCGCGACAAGATGGCAGCAGGAGCAGGATGCAGCCGCGGCGGCTCGGCAGCAACTCCTGCTGTTGTCACCGGAGCAGCAAAAACGCGCCGCGAGGGAGCGGCAGGATCGTGAAGACAAAGTCCGCCGACTCGATGTGAGCGAGGAACGTCGACCGCTCGACCTGCGTAGCCCGGCGCGCATTCATCATCCCTCTCCGTGAAAGGCCTCATCCATTCGCCCGCTGGTATTCCGGCGGGAAAGGGGGCGTATGTCACCTTTGACGAATTCGAATCGCTTTGTTTCAGGTGTACAAAGGCCTCCCTGTCTCTCAGGTGCGGACACCGAATGTTGGATGACACGGCGACGGCTAGAACAAATTTTGGATGACAATTGGTCCGACGATTTTGGTCTTCCCGTAGGTTTCTCCCACCATTGTGGTATTTTCTGAATTCCTGCACATGGACAACGACGCCGCTAGTGGAGGTGGTGGGCCGTCGCCACTGCCGATGTTCGTGCGATTTTTTCGCTTCGTCGTGGCGCCGCCACCTACCGCGGCGGGTGGGATCAACTCAAACCGGTTTGGGCTGAGGTGGGCGGTGCGGTTTTCGGCCCTCGTGTACCTAGTGACGGCTGTCGCCGCCCTTCTTGCGTGGCTTCAACATGAGGCGTCGGTCGACCTCTCCGCCTCGTCGCAAAGCGCGGCCGAACGATATCGTGCGCATCACGAGGCCGTTGCACACGGCGCCGCCAATTACCGCGGCCAAATTAGCGTTGGAGTCAGCGACCACCATCAAGTCGTGTTTCAGCACAGCGTTGCCACCATGGTCCTCACGTGGACGGAGACGCCGCACTTGGTGCTCTCGCTCGTCCTGACCTTAGCGTTGCCGCTGCTGCGTCGCGCGCTGCAGCTGTGGCAGTACGGGGCGGCAGGACGCCATCGTGACGATGAGGTCCCTTCCTGTGCCGCCGGAGGAGCGCTGCCAACCGTCGTCGTCGCTACGGGGAGTCCCCCCATACCGGGCAACCCAGCCACACCTGCGGCCGTGTCGATCATGGGGCTGGATTCTGGCAATCACCTGCTCGGTCCGTCTTTGGCTGCCGCGCTGGAACGGATTCTCGTACCACGCGCGGTTCGACCCCGACATCTTTTGGCTGCTGGATCGCTCCTTGCCGGTGCGGGACTATTCGCGACGTTGGGCGCTGACGTCTTCTTCGCGCTCGTCACGTACGCCGCCGTGGGGCACAACGTCGTTCAGCACGCGGCGTGGCTGACCGCAACGACGGCGGTCGAGCCCGTACCGTGGCTGTCCGACCAAACCCCCCTCGCTGCGGTCTCCGGACCGCGTGAACCGGTCCGCCGCTGGTTTCGTGTGTCGATCTGCGCCGCGTTGTGCTTCGCCTGCACGCCGTGGCTGATGGATGACGAACGCGGCCTCGATTGGTTCCACTGGGACACGCCGCACGCCGTGCTGCTGCCGCCGTGGTGCGCGCCGCTCGGGATCGTCGGCACCGTGCTGTCGCTATTGGTGGCGCTGTCCACTGGGGGCACCCTGACGTGGTGGGCGACGAGCGGCGGCCCCAGCGTAGCCCATGCTGCCTCCGTCGAGATGGGAAGGGGTCATCGCGTGAAGCACGTCGTCGCGTTTGTTGGCTGCCTCGCGGTGGTCTGGCTCACGTGGCTAGCTGGCGTCCTTCTAAACCACGAAGACGCACCGACGGTGCTGCTGGCCGTTCCACATAGCTTGCTATCGCTGTTTCTCTCCTTGTGGGCGCTCGTCGAGTACCTGGCTCGAAAGGACTCCGGCGTGCCCCACGAGATGCACGCGCCCGCGGTCGTGGGCCTCCTTGCGGTCGTGTATGGCCTTTCGTTGTTGGAGCATGTTCTGGTCGATGCCTACGTGACGGAGCCCACGGAGTGGACGTGCTTCCTGCTCTACGCCGCGCCTCAGATCCTTCACATGGTTTACGACCCCACCTTGGCACTCATTCACGCCGTGGCCACGGCAGCCGCCTAGGTCTTCCTCCCCGTTCACGATCGCGGCGGTCTGCTTTCCTTCCGCCACTCAGCGACATAGTTGAACACGATACATTTACATCTTCCCCCCGAACGTACGTACCGTAGTCAAGCTGAAAATCATGACATGACCGGGCAACGGGAAATGTCGTCGAAGACGATCGCTCGCTCCCCCTTCTCACAAACCGAACGGCAAGTCGCACACACTGTTCACCGCGATCCTTCAGAGATTGCGATAAGATCGTTAGACAGCACGACAACAACCAACCATTTACCACCTCCCGAATGGACAACGACGCTGAAAACCGGTTGAAGGAGTACCTCTACTCGCGCGGCGACTCGGTCCGGGCAGAGAAAGGGACCATGACGGGTGCGGACGTCTTGACACTGCTCAGCAGCCTAGGCTTGACGGCCGACGAGGCCGAGATCCGGCCCCACATTCCCGACTGGCAATCGGTGTCTAACGAAACGGCGGTCCAAGTGCTCACTATCATCCGCGAGCAGCAAAATGTCGACATCGCCAGGCTGCTGCAGCGCGTGGATGAAGGGACCATCAAGTTGCCCGTCTTTTCGTACCTCTGGTACGTCATGCCGTGCTCCACGAAAAAGCCAGAATGGGCTCACCGCAAAGTAGAAATGGCGGTCGACCTGACCCCAAGGCAGATCCTCTTCGTGACCACCGCCCTGGTGCTCATCGTCGCCGGCATCGCGATCCTCGTCGTCATGTCGTTCATGTGGCTGAGCCAGGCGAACTCCCGAGCGGAAACGCAAATGGACGCCCAGCATGCGTTGATCAGCTCCTTCGCGTCGTCGTTCGAGCAGCAGTTTACGGTCATCGACACCGCGTCGCTGTCCGACCAGGCCGACACCCTCGCCTTGCTTCTCGAGCACCGAGCCACTCTCGCCGTGCAGGAGATGCCCGCGAACCTTATTTCGGAGGCCACGCTCGTGTCAGGACTCTTGCAGACGGCCGCGGATGCCTATCGCAACGCCACGGTGGAAACCTATTCCCTCGTGATTGCGGCGCTCGTCGACATGGCCTCATCTGGTGCTTCCCTTGCGGACATCTCTGCTGGTGTCCAGACGCTGAACGCCGATGCCGAGACGGGGGGCCCTACCTTCGATAGCAAGGACATATTTGAGTCCACGAGCGCGGGTTCGCGCTGGTCCACCGTGCTCGTGCGTCGAGTGTCGCTACCGGGAGCCGCCGTGCTCGACGTCGTTCCCGTGGTGGAATCGTCAGTACTCGAATGCAGCTACGGTCCCTGCGACTACTCGCGGCTTCCCTGCGTGCCCCGCGGTTTCGGCCTGGCGAACAGCTCGGCCGTGAACGATGTCCTCGTTCTCCCGGACACGAGTGATATTCAACTACAGCCGGCGATTGCGCTGTCAGCCTATTTAGCACCCTTCGACGCTGTCGTGTGCGCCGTGTACAGCCTGTCGACGCTGGCGACCGAACAACGAGCGGCCGTCGCGTCCGTGCTCCAGCGACTCCAAACGTCCGGCACCGACAGCTCGTTGACCGCTGCCAGCGAAGCGCCAAACCTGTTTCTCGCGACGCCGGAATATCTGGGACAAGGATCGGTTGGCTATGACGTCGTGCCCGTCGTCCTGTTAGACACCGACAGCAGCCGGCTGTTCCGGCTTTCATCATCGAACTCGGGGCAACAAGGCACCACGGCCAGTAGCTCGACGATTTCCGCCTCGACCTTATGGCTCGCACCTTGTCCGAGCGATCGCAACGATGTGCAGACTGGTGGTGCCTGCGACGTCGTGGCTCTCGCTGCCAAGACAGCCTTTTTCTCGGGCACGGCGGTCACTCGCACCGGACTGAACACCGCGGGCAATGACGCATTCGCCGCGGCGGTGCGGCTCCCATCGTTGAACGTGGTCGTCGTTGTCTCCGTCGAAGTGCAAGTGTTGCGGAACACAAACCTGAAGCACGCCACGGACTTCGCGACAGCGTTGAATATGCGTGGCGACAGCGATGTGGAATTTTACGTGGCCGTCCGAGAAACACCTTTCCGAGTGAACTCGCAGCTCAATCCTTTCCGCAACGCCGGCGCCTGCCTAGGCACGTGCGAGCGCACGGAGCCGGCGTCGGTGGCCGCGACGCTCGCCGTCGATACCAAGGCGCCAGGCACCGTCGTGGGCCCAAACTATCAGCCTGAGGCGGTGCTCTCCGCCTTCACGTACGCCAAGGTCGTTGAGGCGGGTATCGTCGCCGAGCGAAGTTTCCGCGCATTGCGGGGTGGCGCCCTCGCGGCGCTCGCCGGCATTATCGATGTGAACAACGCCCAGCTACCCGACTCTCAGGAGGTCCTGTTGATCACCTACTCAGGCATGCCCCCTACGAAGACGTTCAACTCCGCCGAAGACTGCAGCCATGTCCGACTGTGCTTCAGCTACCCGAACACCGGCGTCGTCTATCGCTCGGACTGCCCCCACTGTTCGCGGTTGCCTGTCGACGTGACGTCGGCCAAGCGGCTGCAATATCTGACGAAGCTGAAGCTCAAAGGGCAGTGCGATCGCGCGCGCAACTGCACCGCGTCTAATTTGGCGGTCGACACAGGAACGGTGGCGGAACGCATTCTCGAGGATCGACCGACGTCCGCCGTCACGTTCCGCCGTGTGCTGGATTACCGCGGAGCCTCGGTGCTCGTGGTCGCGAGCTATTTGGTGAATTTCAGCGCCGCCCTCATTGTCAAGGTCGATGTCGCCGACATTGAGGACCCTATCCGCGCGCGCGTGGGCATCGCCGCCGCGATCGCGTTGGTCATCATTGTCTTTGGCCTCTTCGTGCTCATTGTTTTTTCGCGACACGTTCTCGACCAAATCGAGCAGGAGTGGTTGCAGTACAAGGAGCGCATCGACTCCGAGAAGCAGCGGTTCGACGAGATCGTGAAAGACGCGGTGCCGCAAGTCGTCCGCGACGAGCTCCAGAAAGCGGGAAAGCACGCGCTAAGCGTCCCCGCCCTGGGCTTCGCCTTCCTAGACATTGTGGGCATGTCGGAGCGCACAAAGGCGTGGCCCCCGGAGCTGGTGTGCCGCTTCATGACATACGTCTTCACCCTCGTCGACACCGTCGGCGATTTCTACCGGATTCAAAAAGTGCGCATGTTCGGCGATACGTATTTTGCCGTGGCGGGCCTGGGCGACACGGCCGAAAAGGAGCACTGCGCACAACGCTGCACCGGGTTCGGCTCCGTCGTCGTCCAATTACTGGCGGCGAAGTACGCGCATTATCCCGACGCGGTGCCTCACATTCGGGAGGCCTTTACCGACGTGGTGACCAAGCACGGGCCGGGCTTCCCCGACGTTGTGGGCAACGCCGACGACGTCGGGCACGTCGCCATGCCAAAGATGCGCGTCGGGTTGCACTTTGGCCCCGCGACGGTCTGCGTCATCGAAACAGGCCGCACGCCGCTGTTTGAAATCTTCGGTCCCGGCGTCGGCCTCGCCGCCCGCATGCAGGCCACCGCCCAGGGCAACCGGGTCCACATCAGCGGGACCATGAAGGAGATTCTCGAGCGGGTGAGCCGCAATATGTTTGACTTCGACGCGCCGCGGAAGACCGTGGTAAAAGGGCAGGGCACCGTGACCTCGTACTTCGTCCGGTCTGCCGAGATCCCTGTTTCTGACAGCATCTTAAATGCCCTGGGCATCCGCTATAGCAACCTCAAGGTGACATACGACGAGGCGACCGGTCCGGGAGGGGCCGCACCTGCTCCGGCAGGGGCAGACGACGTGGCCGGCGGAGGTGGCCACTGAGCCGCGCAGGCCAGGCGCGATGCGCACAAGAAAGGAGACAAGTAGAAAAACGCGGCAGCACTACACCTCATCGGTCGACCCCCTCACCATCGTCGCATTTCTTTGACGTGCAAATCGCGATTTTCAGTGCTCGCGCGCGGGGCTCCACACCACATGTCAGACCGGCCCCGAACTCCTTCCTCTTTTCGACGTCTGTCGACGTCTGTGAGGGAGGGGTACGGCGCGGCGGTTGAGTTCCCCCCCATCATCATGTACGAATGGCAACCCAAGGTGGGCAAGAAGGGCGCGCGGCGGTCGTGTGTGTGTGTGTCTTTGGTGTATCGCACGCCCCTGCGTCCGTCGCAACCGCTTTCTTTCCGCGTCCAGAAAAAAAACGACAAATCCGCGTCGTAATCCCAGGCGTAAATGACCCCCCTTTTCCCGGTCGGAAACGGTCTGGGGATTTTTTCCCTTCACTCGAAATGAAGAGCTTTTCTGTCTCTCTCCTTTGAGTCAACAATGAGCGGAGGTGGCGCCGCCCGCGAATCCTCACCTGAGGATCTTCGGTTCGCTGACCTCGTTCGCCTCCGTGAAGCGCAGCAGGAGAAGCGCATCGAGCATCTCATCGCGCAGAATCACGTGCTCCAGCAGAAAGTCGCCGACGCCGTCGCTCAACAGCGTGCGTTCGTGCAGCAAGTGTCAGGCACCGGCGCCCAAACAGCCCAGACCAACGGCACCGTGGGACACCACGATCAAGGCGGTGCCACGACGACCGCTCCGCCGACGGCATCGGCCGACGACGCGCCACCAGCTGCGGCGGACCGGCGCGACTCCTCTGCCGCGGCGTCAGCAACTTCAGCGGTCGCACCAGCAGTGATTCATGTCGTCCAACAACAGCATGTGGATGTCGAGGCCATCCTGCAACGTGCGAAAGTCATGGTACAGGAGCACGTCGACGCCGCGATCACCGCGGAGCGAAACACTCAACAGGCGCAGAGCAGCCGGCTGGAGCAGCGGTTCGCCGAGGTTCAAGGCGGCCTCGCTGAGGTAGTCGGCAGCCTCAAGGAGGCCCAGCAGAGCCGTGATTTGATACGTCAGGAGCACACAAGCCAGCACCTCCTGCTGTGCGGCGAAATTGACGCGTTGCGGGATGAAAATACCGCTCTCACCGATCGCATGGCGGCCCGCGACGCGACCATCATGGCCTTGCAAGGTGCGCTGCGTACGTCGAATCAGCAGGTCGAGAAGTTGGAGGGCCGACTCACCGAAATGGAGTCGCTTCCCAGTGCGCTTCGGCAGCAGACCGCAGACTGGGACGACAAGATCGCACGCGCTCTGGCTTCCATCGAGGAGGACAGGTCGGCAGCCCACCGGGCGAAAACAGAAGCAGAGGCACGGAACGAAGCGTCGCTGACCGCGGCGGTTGAGGACGCGCGTGCGACGCTTCTGTGCGTGCAGATGACGGCCAAGGAGCTCACCGATCAGCTGAAAGCCGCGCAGGAGTCGGTGCAGCAGCAAGTCAAGGAGAACGTCGCTGCCGTGGCACAGCAGCTCGAAACAGAAATTGTCTCCAAGTTAGACGAACAAAACGAGCGGCTGCAGCAAATGCAACAGCGGCTCGTGTTGGAGCAGCAGTCGGCGTCGCAGGCGCAGTCCCAGGCGCTCGCGGACATGAAGCACTCCGTGGACAGCTCCCTGATGGGCATGCGACGGCAGTATCACGACGCGCTTCAGGAACAGCTGAGGGCGGTCGTGCAACAGCAGCAGGAGTTTGAGGAAAAACGGCGAGCGGAGTGCCCCGTCGCGGACGCTGACCGCATTGATCTGATGGTCAAGGAGCTGCAGGGGGCCTGTGCGGTCATCGACGTGCTTGCTCATCGCGCGGCTCAATCGCCAGAGGTGACGGAATTGATTGCGAAGATAGCCTCGCTGGAGCAACGAGTCGACTTGACGAGTGCGTCGTTCCAGGGCCTTGCCACGCTGGTGGAGAAGACCTCTGCCGCCGCGGAGGCGCCACGGCTGGCGTTCACCATCGGCATCCAAGCCGACACGGACGGGCAAGGCGCGCTTTGGCTGGCTGGACGCGAACGCCAAACGACGCTGGCGCGCATTAACCAAAACTTCAGAGATGAGATGGACAAGGCCGACGACGCGCTCCAGGAGCACGAGGCGGCCAAAGCGATCGCCGGCAAGACAGCATCACCCCTGGGGGCGGCGGTCGCCGTACCACCTGCCGGAAGCAGCCGGCCGCTCTTCCACCCCGTCGCGTCACCTCCGTCTCCGCCGCGTAACAAGCCCGCCGCGGCTACTAGCGGCGCCCAGCTGCGCACAGTGCAGGACAAGGAGGCCGCCCTGGAAAAGATCCAAGGCGTGCTGAGGTCCATTCAGCTCAAGTTCCACCAGCTCACGGAGGCAGAGGCACGCGTGGCGGCGACGGCAGGCCACGTCCCGGTGACAGGGGGTAGCCGCTCGACGTCCGCGCAGCAACAGCAAGCGCACGACACCCGCAAAGTCAGCGAGGAGATCGCGCGGCAAAAGGCCGCTGTCTATCAGCAAGAACGTCTGTTAGTTGAGCAGCGAAACGCCTTATGGCGAGACATTGAGCAGCTGCGACGGCAGGAGATGCTTCAGTAGGAAGAGAGAGGCGCATAACGTACCCTTTCTTCAGTGGCGACGACGGCGATGACGATGAGCCCCCTATCACATTTATTGTACTTTGTCCCCCCCTTCGCGGTGGGGAGCCCTTCAGCCCCACGTTTCCACGAGGGGCAGCTGCATGCGCCGTCGACGAGTCAGGGGGGAAGGGCCGAAGAGGCAGAGCTCTTATTGGATCCTTTCGTGTTGATGTTTCGTTCCCGTCGCAAAGAATATCGAAGTTTGAAACATTTCAACCAAACCCCCGCACCGAATGAGCATGCTGGCCACTGCGTCGACGCGCGGCGACTCTCGCCGACCTTCGCTTCAAACCAATCCGCTGGGCGGTTTGACCTCCACCGCGAAGCATCGGCCCACCCCTGGAGGCCCCCCTGCCACGGCATCCATCGTCAGTTTGGGCGACCCGAAACGTTCGCCCATCGTGCCGTCGCCGCATACCAATTTCGATCCGTTGTGGGCTCCGTCTATTGTCGACGCGGCAGCGGCCCGCAACGACGAGACGCACTCCGTGGCGTCCGATACCACCAGCGTGGACAGCCTGGGGCAGCGCATCCGGCCCACGAGCGGCTTCCTCGACGATGAGTCGTTTCAGCTCACGATGCTGAACCGCCTGCAGCGCTGCCTCGGCGTGGGGGGCCACGGTGTCATCGATTCCTGCGGTTCGTCGTTCCGCGCGCAGCCTCGATGGCGCTCGTTGACCGCCGCGCTCTGCATCGCCTGCGTCGAGGCTGTGGCTCCGATTGCGCACTGCGACCCTCCGAGGCGCACGTTGCTCGCGGGCCGCTTTGACTCGCTGATGACCGAAGGGGACCAACGTGGCGACAACGACAACGGTTTGCTGCTGTTAGACGCCGAGGCGGACCCCGACGAGGACGAGGGCTGCCGCACCGTGCGTAACGTTGCGTTGCTGGAAGTGCACCGCGCGGAGTGCTGGCAGCACATGATCGCCGCGGTGGCCGAGTCGCTCGGCACGGCGCAGGATCGCGGGTCCGCAGGCGAGGACGTCACCGCCGCGCAGCTCATCACCAATCTGTTTAACTCAAGCGGCACGACCACTGGAGGCGGGCGTGTCAGCTCGCAAGGCGGGGGGGGCACCGGGGACGACTGGCTCGACGAGGCGGCCGGGAAGTGCATCACGTCCGTCATTTCTCAAATCACTGGCGACCGCATGGGCACCGAGACGGCCAAACTGCAGTCCCGCGGCCGCCGCGGGCGGGACGAAATCGAATGCGTGCGTGCCCTGTTCGTGGCCCTCATGGTCGCCGTTCTTTTTTCCGTGGCGGTGCTGACGGGCATTTTTGCTTCGGACCTCATGCTGACGCCGCTGTCCACGGCGAACCGTCACGGCCTCGCGTGGTGCGCGATGGCGACGTCGCTCACCAGCATCCCGATCTTGCTCTGGTGCGTCTACGGGGGCCGCGCCGGGGAGCACCCTGTCACCACTTTTCTTCAGCGCCGGCGACAAAAAGCCAGCGGCGTCGGTGCCCTGCCCCCGTCATCCGGCACGTTCCGACGGACCCCATCCGCCTCGACCACGACGAGCATGAAGGGCGACGGCGCGCTGGACCTGTTATCGGCGACCGCGCGGCTGTATCACCCAAACAGCGCGGTCGCGCCCGGGGCGCCATGCGAGCCCGAGGCGATCTCTCGGCGCGGCGCCGCGCGGGAACGGTTGCTCCGAATCATCGACGAGCTGCTTGATGCCGCTGCTGAGGCCGCCACGCGGCCTGTCATGCCCGAGACGATGCCCCAGACGTCTGACCTCGGCGCGTCGGCTTCCGACCCCCACTGGCCCGGCGAGCGGTCCTTGGTCCGGCCAGCCGGTGCGGGGGGAGGAGTAGGTTCGGTCGGTCATCCGTCGCAATCGGACCACCTGATGAACCTCATTCGCGTCTACGCCTCCACGACGCGGGGCGATCACTGCGTGCCGGAGGCGTTCGTGGAGCGCGCGCTGGTCTTGGGCCAGACCTTCTTGGTCACGCTCAACAACAATTGCATCGTGACCAGCATCACGCAGGCCGCTGCGAAAAAGCTGGGGTGCCAGCCGGAAGACATAGTCGGGCTGCCCATCAGCGTGGTCATCGATGAAGTGAGCAACCACGAGCTGACCTCGTCCCTCGAGTCGCTGCTGTTGAGCAGCCGTCGGTTCATGGGCAACCACTCTGTTCGATTCGTGTCGATGCAGTCCGGGTCGATCCAAATGAACGTCACCATCGGCCGCTCCCTCAACGCGCAGGGCCGCAACGTCGGCTTCGCGCTCCTCGGCACCGAGGACTTCCGCCTCGAGGCCACGGATCACGTGCTCATTCTGAAGCATCGCCAGCAGGAGCTGCAAGCGGAGGTGCAGGCGGTCGAGCTCGCCCTCCGCGAGGGTGATCGAAAGAGCGTCGATCTGCGGGTCTCCCGGATCAGCCGCCTCACGTCGTCTATGCGCTGGGGCACCATTATGCTCGCCGCCCACCAAATGAAGCACTGGAAGGCCGTGCGGAGCGTCGCGCTGTTGGACAGCCTGACGAAGTCGCACATGCACATCATCGACATCAAATTCGCGTCCAACATGCCGGAAATACTGGAGTGCGACGTCGATGGCATCCTGCTCGTCCTCACCGAGCTGCTGCGCGACGCGAAGGGACGCGTGAGCATTGACGTGACCGTGCGCAGCCCATCGCCTTTCGCGCCCAACGCCGGAGGCGGCCACCGTCACCGGGCCGCGCAGTTGCAGCAGTTCGCCGACGCAGCGTCAGGGGCGCCCCAACTTATCTTTACGCTTTCTCCGTGGTTCATGCCAGCGGTCGTCGACCCCATCGTGGAAACCTTCCTCAACAACTTAGCCGCGACGCTGCGCTCCGACACCGTCGGGTCGGCCATGCTCCTCGCGCCGATGCGCTTGTTTCAGCGCGCCGACGGAAGCTCGTCCTTCGCGCCGGGCAGCGAACTGGCCCTCGCGATCGAGGACGCGAGGGGGGATGATGCCCGGGGCGGTACGGACGACCCGGAGTCACGCCTACCCGGCAGCAGCACGGGCGGCGGGGCGTCGTTTTCCTTCGTGCTGTACGAACCCAACCAAGTGGTGCGGCACGTCACGAGCATGGCCTTGTGGTCACTGGGCCACGCTGTGCACCATGTGCAGTCTGCGAAGGAGTTTGCCGACATCATCGACTTTGATACGAATAACACCCCTGATTGCCTGCTGGTGAGCAGCGGCGGCGGCGACATCGGCGGCCTGTTACTGCGCGAGCTGCGGAGCCGATCCGTCGCCATGCACGTCGCCTTGGTCGCGGGTGGGATGCCCATGTCGCCCAATGACGGCTCCTGGCGCGACAACCTGCCCTGCCTGCCGTTGCCGCTCGCCGGCAGTGCACTGGACGAGCTGCTGCGAACGCTCTCCACGCAGCGCGTCGACCGCCTCGCGAAGCGCCGCGACTTAGACGACAAGCGCCGCGTACTGATGACGCATCGCGGCGCGCCGTGGAAGCGCGGCCGCAAGCTCGGCATGGGCAGCTTCGCCGAGGTGTTCGAGGCCGAGAGCGAGCTCACCGGCGGGATGATGGCCGTCAAGATCATTTCGCTCGACCGGTTCGACGAGAAGCAAGTGCAGTCCTTCATGACCGAAATCGAGATCCTGTGCACCTTGTCGCATCCCCACATCGTCTACTACTTTTACTGCGAGCAGACGGAGCGGACCCTTAACTTGTTCATGGAGCTGTGCCACAATAACTCGCTGCTGCATCAGCTGCGGAACCGGGGCCCCATGAAGGCCCACGAGGCGCAGAACGCGCTCAGGCAGGTGCTAGAGGCCATCGAGTACCTGCACGAACGCGGCGTCGTGCACCGGGACATCAAACCGGCCAACATCTTGATCGCTCGGGACGGCACGCTGAAGCTCACGGACTTCGGCACAGCCACAAAGGCCACCGTCATCCACGCGTCTATCAGCGGCGGCACACCGGGTCGCGCGTCGCCGTCACCGGTGACATCCGTCGCATCGCCTACGGCGGCGACGTCGGCGAGTCGCAACGCGATCGTCGCATCCGACACCGCCGGCACGATACGGTTCATGGCCCCGGAAGTATTCGACGGTCTTCCCCATGGCGCCTCGTGTGATATCTGGAGCGTCGGGGTGCTGTATCTCGACCTGATCGGTTTGTTGCCGCCCGACAACGGATTGTTACCGTCCTTTTACAGTGACAACGCCGATGCGCCGATCGTGTTTCCAACAGGCGTGCCGGCCGATGCCCGGATATTTCTTACGCACTGCCTCCAACGCAACCCGCGGGTGCGGCCCGCGGCGAGCACCTTGCTGCACCACCCGTTTCTGTCTCGGCCGACGATGGGCTCGCAGCACAGTTTCCGCCGGTCGGACGACGACGCCGATGCGCAGAGCGACTCCGCGTTGCTGATGTTTGGCGCCGATGGCGGGGCGCTTGCCGGCGCCGTCGGGGCCGCCATGGCGGACGACCAGGGGAGCGACTCGGGCTCCAGCGATTTGGTCTCGGCCATGCCGCCGCGATACGACTTCTAACACAGCCGCGACATTTTTTTCCGTCCCTCGTGACGATCGCCGAAACAAACATCGGCGGCGCCTTTTTTTCAATCCTAGTCTGTGTGTACCCTACACCATTCCTGAGAGCGGCCATTTTATCGGCCGTGTCCTCGTGATATCTCCTGACGGCGATACTCCCGTGCCCATCACACATCTGACCCGCATCGGATCGGCATCAGATAGATTGTTGTTTTTTGTTTTGGGCGGAAAATCAGTTTCGCCTTTTCTGCTCCCCTCCTATCGTTCCGGACGGCGGTGGGATGCTTCAGTTTCACGCCTCCACGTCCGACGATGCCGCCAACTCGGCCCTGCAGCACCAGCTGTACGCGGCCGAGGCATACAACCGAGTCATGGAAAAGCGGGTGCAGAGTTTGCAACGGCAGCTTCAAAAGTACGAGGCCCTCGAAGCCGACGTGTCACGGCAGTGGGCAAGCCCACCACCTAGGAAACAGGAAGACGAGCTGCCGTCCACGACGGCGTCGGTGCGTCGAACGAAATCCCCGGCGCGGCAAAGCAGCACCGTCGTGGACGAGATGCGTCGACGCCTTGAGGTCGAGCATCTCCGATCGGCCAACGAGCAGCAATTGGAAACGATCCGCACGCTGGAGCGACGCGTGACCAAGCTGGCAGCGCGGGAGGTGAAGCTACGGGACAAACTGGCGACCGCCTACGAAGAGGTCGGCACGCTAACGGAGCTGCTCCATTCTGCGGGCAGGCGCCAGAGCAGCCGCTCGCTGACGGGTGGGCAGCCACAGGCCGAGACTGGCAGTGTCGCAGGTGACACGGACGCGAGCGGGGAAACGTCAAACGGGGCGTTGACTGTCCGGCAGCCGCTGGACCATTCGACCCCCGAAGTGCCCACGCCAAGATCGCGCCGCGTGCGCATCCAGGACAGCATGGCTCCGCCGATGAGGCCCCTCTCTCAACCGCCAGAAGAAAACGGCGACATCACGACCGACGCCGCTGAAAGTGGCAGTCCCTCGGCCGCCTCAATGCACCTGAGTGCCGAAGAAAAAGCGAAAGGGAGCGCCGCGGAAGGCGACCTGCTCTTCGAGGCGTTCGACTCGCTCGGCGAGCGCACGAGAAAGGTGGCGGTCGTGATGTCGCAGTGGCAGTCGCTGCTGCCCACGGCGCCGATTCGGACGGAGTCCGGCGTCAGTCGCTGCGCGGCGTTGGGTTTCGCGGACGCCTCGACGCTGTCGCATCATGCCACGCGGGTGCCGGGGGCGGTGTCACGGATCCAAGTCGCGCGCCGCATGGCCCTCGGACTGGTGGTCGAGAGTCAAGGACTGTCCACCGTCACTGGCCCTTTCCGCGACCGCGTCCTGGCGGCGCAGCGAGAGCTGCAGGCCAGCAAAGACCAGCTCATTGCGGAACTCGGCCGCGCCAGCAACGTGTTACCACGCGTCTCCACGTCGCTGATGCAGTCTGCCTGGGACGTCTGCTCCCGCGTGCTGCACGCGCACACAGCCGCCGACCACTTGACCATGAAGTGTGTCAACCGCATGGAGAGGCTCGCCTCGATCGACTGGGCCGCGGGCGGCGTGGACTCCGTCTCGCTGGACGACACGCTGGAGGCGCTCTCGCGGGCGACGGTCGGCGATTCCATCACCCGCCAGGACATCAGCGACCTGAAGCGGATGAGCACCGAGTCGAAGGAGACCGCGTTGCGCCCGCACTGGTTCGCGGAGGTCATCGACGCAGTGCAGAGTGTGACGCAGCTGTTCACGGACGTGGGCGGGTTCGACCCGGGCAGCATGGCGCCAGCGAAGGCGAACTCCTCACCCCATGACACGTCGGAAACCGGCAGTCTCTCCGGCGACAGCCGGGGAGCGACATCGATGGTCGTCGGCCGGGAGAGTAAAGGCACTCAGGTCAACTTTGAGCCGCGCGGATTCGGTAGGCATGCCGCGACTCAGCAAGAGCTGACCGAGCCAGAGCGACGCGTGCAGCATTTGACCGTGTTTCGGACCGCATGGTTCGAGTGTCTCAAAGATGTCACGCCGCAGCGCAGGCAGTCTGCCGAGAAGCCTACCGCAGCACGTCGGCGATCGCGTTCACCATCGATTCGCACGGGGTCGCCGGCCGCGAGGGGCCGTGTTGCCGCCTCGCCCTCTCCGGGGCCGGAAGGAGATGGGAACGATGGGGACGCGTCGGACCCATCGCCTCCTTTTTCGCAATCCCACACGCGCCGAGCGCATAGCGCCGGAGTCACCAGGATGTCGCGCTTCTATCTCAACGGCGTCGAGGACACGTACGAGGACCGCCTGCGCCGGGTCAACGAGCTGCTGGCCGACTACAAGGCGCGCCATTTGCCATTGCCAGCGCGGTTCGAGTGCTTAGAGCGGGCCGGCGGCCGCATGGGGTCCAAGGATCCCGTGTTTCGCTTCGGCCGAAAACTAATGTCGCTCATCGACATTGGGGGTCAACTGGCCGTGCACACTGGGGGAGGGTTCATCCTGTTCGATGAGTACGTCGGACGGCATTTGCCTTCAGAGCGGCGCTGGACGGAGGCCGCGAAAGAGCACGCGCTGCAGGCCGAGGACAGAGCCGTGGCGCTGCATCGCGGCCGCATGCTCCCGGAGACACCATTACCGGCGCACGTGGTGCAGCGCGCGGAGGCCAAGAACAAGTCCAAGTCACCTGCGCGCGGGCAATGCGGCGACGACACCAGTGCCGCTGCGCGCCAAGCCAAGCGCAAACCAGCCTTTAACTCGGAGCAGTTTCACCGCGAACTGTTGCGAACACTCGAGGCGTGAGCGGAAGGTGGTCGCCGAGATGGTGTTTGCAACGAATTGTACTGTAAGTGGGTTGCTTCAAAGCGCCACGGCTCAAGTCTACCCCGCGACGCTTGCTTGCGCAATGCTTGTTGCTAGCTTGTCGACTTAACCCTCTTCACTCCTGGCCCGTTTCGCCCTTAGACAACTCTCTTTTCTCGGATTTTTTTCTCCCTCCCGACGTTTCTTCTTCTTCCGTGTAGCTCTCTCACCACCTCGGATGTCGTCGTCGGCCGTGATGGCGGCCACCGCCCCGCCCTACGTGCCCACGGCCGCGGTCGCCGCGGCGGCCACGCAGCTCCCCAATCTCAGCAAGGCCGGCATTATCCGCGACGTCTGGGCCGACAACCTAGAGGCCGAAGTCGCCGTCATCCGCGATTTAGTAAAGAAGTACCCGTACATCGCCATGGACACCGAGTTCCCGGGCGTGGTGGCGAAGCCCGTCGGCACCTTCCGCACGCCGCACGACTTTTACTATCAGACCATGAAGCTGAACGTCAATCTGTTGAAAATCATTCAAATTGGCTTCACCCTGCTGAATGAAAAGGGCGAGGTGCCCGACAAGTGCTGCACGTGGCAGTTCAACTTCAAGTTCTCCCTCAGCGATGACATGTACGCACAGGATAGCATCGACCTGCTGACGAACGGCGGCATCTCGTTTGAGTACTTCCGAACGCATGGCATCGAAATGGCGCATTTCGCGGAGTTGCTCACCACTAGCGGATTGATCTTGTGCCCCGACGTCGTATGGCTCTCGTTCCATTCAGGGTACGACTTCGGGTACTTGCTTAAGATGGTCAGCGGCCTAGATTTGTCAGATCGGGAATCCGACTTCACGTCGCTGTTGAAGATCTACTTCCCCAACATCTACGACATCAAGTGCGTCCTTAGGCTGACCGACTTTAGCCACGCGATGGGGCTCGACTCCGTCGCCGACGTCTTAGGGGTCCGACGCATCGGCACGGCCCATCAGGCGGGCTCGGATAGTTTGATGACTGGACACTGCTTCTTCAAGTTGCTGAAGGACCGGTTCGACTCCAAGCTTCCCGTCCAGTCCAAAGGTCTCCTGTATGGGTTGTCGGAGGACGCCACGGCGGCAAACGGAAGCGGCCCGGCGGCTCCCTCCGCGGTCACCGCCGCCGCCCAGCAGGCCAGTGCCAGTAACAACACGGGCGCCGCCGCGGCGATAGGAGGCGCCGCGACCAACAGCCCCGCTACGTACACCGGCAGCACGCCGGGCTCGTTCCCCGCCACACCCGTGATGAACATCGTGATGCACGGCGGCAAGCAGGGGGCCGCGGTTCACCAAGCAAGCGGCAGGTAAGAAGCCCTCGTCACGTCCAAGTCGCCTCTCCAGAGTCGCGTCTCGATCGAGAAAGAGAGAATGGGTCAAATTGATGCAGTAGGCCTCAGAATGTTTGCACCAACAGAGAGAGAGAGAGAGAGAGTCGACCCCCTTGTCGCCGAGAGAAATAGTTGCCGGCGCCACGGCAGGGGATGCCGTGTGTGTGCGTTTTCATCTCCCCGTTTTGTGCAGCGAACTCGTTTCCTCTTCTCACCTCCTCC
>ERZ1292630.298-Hain-H41-02um-R3-298-length-52550-cov-7_pt1 | contig 52550 bp, 40 predicted proteins | sample MGYA00564408_ERZ1292630 | MGnify/ENA primary metagenome ERZ1292630 (study PRJEB36523, sample SAMEA6512641) | groundwater metagenome | collected 2019-01-08 | study: AquaDiva: Metagenomics assemblies of 32 groundwater samples
GCTGTCGATCGATGGGAAAGTATTCATTCAACAACAGAGACGTGCGAAAACTCAAAGCGATGCATCCTTCGTTGGATTGACGATGTCCCAGGTCATCAGAATGGACTGGCACCAACCGCGCCGGCGGCGGCCCGACTCACTACGCTGCAACGAGCCAGCATCGATTTCATGCCTTACGTGCATCGCGTGGGTTTTCGGGCCGTCAGGCCTTCGGATGCGCCGGGAGGCTGCGAAGCCGCCGTGACATTCCCAAAAGGAAAAAGTATAACATGTTCGCGACCAGACGCGGCGTTCGGTATCCTTCAATGATGGGATTCATTTCCGACACATCGACCAGTGCAACCCGTGAGCTTACGCCTGCCGCATGGCACATTCGCAACGCGTCGTCGCTTCCTAGCCCGAAGGACGCGGGGCAGCTGACACCAGGGCAGTCGGCACCTGTGATCGCGTCGATGTCGAAGGAGACGAACCACCGAGGAGCAGAATTCGGTCGGCGCAGGCCGCGGCTCGGGACGTCCGGATCGTTGGCTTGGCGCGCCGTCATGCCACCACCCTCGTCGAGCAATCTTTGAAAGGTCTGCACCGGGGTGGATCGGATCTCAGACCACCAGTAGAGGGAGCCGCCCTTTTCTTTGACGTAGTCGACGTGGGCCGCGCTACACTGATTTCCTTGGCACGCAAATTCGACGAACTGGGTGCCCGGAAGACGGCCGTCCTCGAGCAGCTGTCGGAAGGGAGATCCGCTGTGCGCAAGTCCCTCGGGCGTCAGGGGACGCACGTCCAAGTGAGCGTCGATGTTCACCACCGCGAGGTTCCCGGAACCGACAACGTCGAGAGCGGCCAGGCCGTTCGGCGCGGATTGGTCATTGGAACCGCCGACGACGAACGGCACCGCGCCGGAGAGCATCACCCTGCGGACGGCCTCGCGCAAATTGGCGTGCGCGGCCTCGAGGGTGTCGCCGGTGACGTTGCCTCCGTCCGCAATCTTGAGGTGACGAAGGTCCGCGTCGTACTCAGCGTTCACGACGCAGCCCATGGCGGGCACGAACTGCCGAAAGGCGTCCGGTCCGAATTGCGCGCCCGGCCGGCCGCCGTTGCGTCGGCAGCCTTCATCGAACGGAAAGCCCAGGATCACGACATCAAACAAGGGGGCTGTGGTGCGCCCCTCCGGATCCGCCTCTGCGGTCGAGCTGCGGGGGGCTTGCAGTTCGTCGAAAGATTTCAACTTGTGAATGAGGGTTCCCATGCGGGGGTCGTCCCCTTTGGGCGCCGACATTGGGGGGACGTGGCAGAGGAGAGGGAGGGGGATAGAAGCCTTCTCAATCCGCGCACGGGGGGAACGCGAACCAATTACGCGAACCAATTCCCGCCGCTCAACGACCTGAGGCTGGCACCGCGCTCGAGTCAGCGGTTCACCAGCTGCCGTCAAGGAAAGGACTACGCGGAGTCCGCGGCCTCCACGAATTCATCTCGATAATGATGCTTGGCGGCGGCAATGAGAACGCTCTTCCACGGAGACGGATCCGTCGCAGGCGACAAGGCAGCGACGAGCAGAGGGCTCATGGCGCCACTGAGGGCCTCGGCTTGGAGGGGCGCCGAGGTCCACCGGCGGGATGCCTGGTCGTGAAGCCCTTGCGCCAATCGACTCAGGGGACCCTTGTCGGTCGGCAGGTCCGCGATGGAGGCTAGCCGTGCGTCCACGAGCGCGCTAGTGCCAACAAGACTGGTGAAGCTGCAAACTGTATCGCTTGAACTCGCGGCAGCAATCTCGGTAGGTCCCTGCTGACTCAACGCCGCCTGGGCGCATTCGAGAACGCTGAGGGCGTCAAGGTTTGGTAACGACCAGCCTGCGGAGCCATCACCGCCGGGTGGTTTGAGATGGGCTATCAACGTCAGGAGCCAAAGCAGATCGCTACAAAACGCGAGCCTCGTGTTGACAGACCAACTCTCCCGCGCTTTCCATGCGCGCGAGACCCACCGTTGCGCAGTGTCACACGTCGTGACGGCGATCGCGATCGATCTCCAGACGACAGCGTCGTCGTCGGCCGACCTCACCAAGAGGGACTCGGCATCAGGGGCCGCGAAGAGCAGCGGCAGCAGCTTCGTGACGATCGTTGTCCGGACATCCGGGTGCAGTGAAAAGGGGAGCGACAGCAAGACGCTGTGGGCCGCCGTCGGTCCCAGGAGAGCAAGCCCGTCCAACGTCCATCGGCTAAGCCTCGCTGCTAGCTGCCCATAGCGGTCAACGAACGCGTCTGACTGGGAGGTACGCCCCGCAACGCAATCCGTCAACGCGAACAGCCGGCCGGCCGCGATCACGGCTCGCCACTGCGCGCCCGTTGACAAGGGCTTCAAGGCATCGGGGGCGACGGCAGCCCCCGAACGGCGGGCTCTGGCACGGAGGGTACGCGATCGCCTGGCGGCTGCCTGTGACATGCTCGTTTCGACCACGGTCATTAAGCCCTGTGCAGTTCGCAAAACCCAATCGTCTCGAACCGGTCCTTTCGGCGACGAAGACGCGACAGTCTCGAGGCACGAAAGCCACCACACATGTCGGTGAGCGACTGTGAGGCGCTCCACGAGCGTCGTCGCGCAAGCAAGGGGGGGCTCGCCTGCGGTGTGGCCGGCTTCCTCCCGCTCGCCGCATGCGACGCCAACCCAGCTGCGCAGCAATTGCGTCTCCGCCGTGCCCGTTGCCCGCAACGCGTCGTCGCATGCGGTCAGGAGTAACTTACAGGCGTCTCGTTGGTGGGCGCTGACGAGCTGCATTCGATGACCATCGCACGCGATCGCACGATGGGCCACACAGCGCAGCACTGCGATGTCCGCGAGCAAGTGGAGCATTTTGAGCTCCCCTCCTCCATGATGGGCGCGAAGCCCTTCGACGGCAACACTTACCGACTCGGCGAGGACGGTGGCCAGCTGAACACTGGACTGGGCGCGCGTCTGGGGCTCGCCACGAATGTCGGGATCGACCGACTTGCACGACAAAAGCAAACGAGACGACCGCCCCAGCCCTACGTCGCGGCCGAGTGCAGCCACGCCAGCAATCCGAAAGCGGGGAGCCGCGGCCCCCAGCCGCCAGAGCGCGGCATCACGAACGGCTGAGACGGCACGCAGGTAGCTCAACGGTAGAAGGGAAGCACTGGCGCGGCAGCCGCGCAACGACAACATTGACCGCTAAAATGGCTGTCAGCGGAACATTCACGGGGGCCACAATCGGCTTTCCAATGCTCACGAGCCCACCACCCCACCACCCGCACTGACGGTAGATGTTGGGAGCGGAGAGAGTGAGAGAGAGAGAGAGGTCGTTCTAATGGGCGACGGTGGGTTGCTGCGATAGATGTGACAAGGTGGGCGATGGCGGGATCTAGCTGGGAGGAGGAGTGGGAAGGGGGGTGGCAGCGGGGCCTACGACGCCTGGGAGGACTGTCGCGCTTGTGACGTCCGGTTGGTTGGCGCCGCTGGCAGGGGCACGGGTGACACGCTCACACGCTGCCTTCGTTTTGCCTCTTCGTCGTACTGCGGAGGCGGCGTGGTGCTGCTGGAGCGGCCTCGTTTGGCCATCAGCGCAGCCGACGCGGACGGACCGGATGGGGGAAGGTTTTCGCGGCCCGAATCCCGAAACAGCGGGCGGGCCGTAGTTGGCGCGGCGGCCGTCGAGCCCATCGTCGACGACAACGTCCGGTGTGGGGACGAACCGCTGACAGTTGCGGTGACGCGCCTTGGCGTTGGCGGCAGCGCCGATGCGACGGGAGCAGGGGGCAACGACGAGAGGGGCACGGCCGGAGGGGCCACCGCAGGACAAGGGGGGACCACTGTGACGCTGGGAGGAGGCTGTGGTGACATGTGCGCGGCCGTGGCGTCGACACTCGAAAGCGTCTGCAGAACGCCGTGGATCGTCTCTCGGCCAGGCTTCGCGATCGCCCGCTTGGCGTCGATCAGCGATTTGCAGGTGTCATCCGATAGCCGCGTCGCTGCGCCGGACAGCTGGGCGACGCTAAGGTCACGTGACTCAGCCACAAAATTTGAAAGAATGGCCGCGCCGCTGTACACGGGAAGCGCGGCAGCAATTCGGTCGAAGGCCGAATGCGCGATATCGTTCGAAACGATCAGGTGCTCGGCCGTCTCGGTCTCGCAGTCCCTGAGCGACGAGCGCACCACGGTGTGCTGCACCGCAAGCGCCTTTTGCGCCACTTCCAGCGCTGCAAGAATGTTGTCGCGGTACTTGGCTTGCGTCTGCAGTTGCTGCTCCTGCAGGGTTTGCTGGTAGCCCAGGAACACTTTCACTTGCTCGACGTGCGAGCGATGGGCCTCGTTCCACATCGCGCGCAGGGCAGCATCCGTTTGTTGGAACAGCGGAGCCGCGAGGGACAGCGTGTCGGTTGCCACGCCCTTGGCAAACGCCTCTACCCTGTGGAGGTCGTTGCGGCAGCTCTCGTCGACCCGTCCGAGCACTCGACCGATTTGCTGCGTCACCTCGGAGGTGGTGCGCTGGAAGGCCAGGATGGCATCTGCAAAGTTCCGCCTCGAAACTTGGAGCTGCGCCTCCTTTTCGTCGATCATCGCCTGGTAGAGCCCTGCCTGACCCATCGACACGTGCTTGCGCGCCTCTTCGCCCTCTCGAGCGGACCGCTCCTCTTCCACGCACGCTTTCAGTTGAACCAGCTCGTCCCGCTGCCGCTGAATCTCATCGTGCTCCTCGCGCGACACGAAGTACCCACCCCGCTCGTTCATTTTGTCGGAAAGGCGGTTTTTGCTCTTCTGGAGCTCGATTTCCAGCCCACGGATGCGAGCGGTGAGTTTATCGCGCTCGGTGTTCAACACGTTGCGGATGGCTCGCGCTTTCGACGCATACTCCAACGTCGACTTCGTCTCCTCCACGTCCCTCCCGTTTCCCGAGACACAAGCGACCAACATCGTGCGCGCGGAGCCGCCAATGCTGTCCTGCAGAAGCTCCGTGAGTCGCGAATCACGGTACGGAATGTGGGGCCGCTGCCCTCCCGGCGCTTCAGACTGCTGCGACAGCGTGAGGATGACCGTTTTCAGCGCTAAAAGCGACCGGTTGATGACCCCGGCTTCGGCGGCCGCCTTTCCCGTCGCGGCGGACTTCTTGACGGACTCGCTGCCCGCCAAGTCCACGAGGAACAAGTGGGCCACGTAGCTCTGTTCGCCCACAATCGTGAATAGGTCCAGCATGAGGATGACGTGGGAGCGGCTGCTGCGGTCGTTCATAGCCGTCGCGGTGACGTGGCGTGAGGACAAGCCCTGCTGCACGACCTGGCTGGCCTGCTCAATAGAGGTGAGGGTTACCTTGGTGGTCGATCGCGGCAGGCCACCGATGAGCTGGACCTCGTCGGCGGTGCTGCTCAGCATGTCGCTGATACGTTCGTTGTAGATTTCTAAGATAGCCAGCGAGACGGCGATCTCGTCGCCCGCCAAGGTCCGCGTGCGCACGTGATTCAGCAGAGACTCAATGGCCCGGAACGCGATGCCGGACGTGTCGCCGTCCTCCGAGCTCCCCAGCATCGTGTGGGTCTTCCCGGTGCCCGTCTGTCCGTACACCATGATGGTGCCGTTGCTTCCGTCCTTGACGGCCTCGATGATCGGGCTGCAGTGATCGAACACCTCCTCCTGTGTCGACGTGGGCGCGAGCGTCACGTCGGGGTCATATGTCTTGGCGCCCAACGTGATGCGCCGGCCGTGGATTTCGAAGCCGGCTGCCCACTTTTCCTTCTTGGCCTCGTCGATGGGACGCGGACGAACCAACACTTTGATATTCGCAGTGCTCATCGTAAAAGTTAACGTGGAGTTGAGTCGTGAGAAGGCTGTGTGTGTAACGAGAGGGGGTTCGTGGGGTTTCAAAAAAAAAAGCCCGAGTGGTATGGAAGCAGGAGCCCAATACGATGTACGACTGTGTACTGCTACTTGGTTTGCGTAGACGCGGGCTGTGCGAGACGCATTCGCGGCGACGTTGGTCGACCTCAAGCACTGTGGCACCCTCTGGGGTGGGAAGGAAAGAAGTTGTGGTGCTGACCCGCGATGCCAGGGAGCCCTTCAACCGGATGTGTGAACGCCTCTCAATCGCCGCCCGCCACTCATGATCGTCACGAAGCGGACTTCGAGGAGCAGCTGGAAGACGGCATGGGTTGCCTGGTGATGGATCAGTGTTTCTGTGAAGGCAGCGAAAAACAGGGTCAAGCGTTGGTGGGGCCAACGGAAAACGTCTCTGCCAAAAAAATCAGCCGCACAACACTATACACGGGCGGGGCAAGACGAACTCGCGACGGCTTTGCGGTCGACCTCGAATGTGGCGAAGCCCTCGGGGGGGCAAGGGGTGGCGAGGACCGCGGTCACCCGCGACGCCGGGGAGCCCTTGTGGCACCACTGTCTCAGCGCCTGGACCTTCTCTGGAGGGCCCTCGGCTTTCATCTCAACCCGGCCGTCGGGGAGATTGCGAACCCAACCGACTAGGCCCAGGACATCGGCCTGCCGCTTCGTGTAGTTACGATAATGTACGTTCTGGACCTTGCCCGCGACGAAGATGTGCAGACACAATGAGGCTGGGACCTCGGCCGGCTGGGTCGGAGCTGCTGGCTCGGCGCCGACCGGCATTGCCATCGCACCCGCTGGCCTTTCTTCGTGTGCAGCAAGGGAAGGGAAACCACCAACAAAGCTGCGACCCTAGAAAGCTGCTTGGCTACCTTGGGCCTGCGGATCTGCAATTCTCTTTCTTCTCTCGCTGTCTCTCTCTCTCTCTCTCTCTCTCTCTTTCGCTTTCTAACAATTCGTGGCGGGGGGGGCCTCGCCGGCTGTTCTCTTGGTCTCTCTATGTGCGCTGGGATCGCTTTCAGAGAAGCGGGACGGGGGAAGGTAGAAAGGAAGGAAGGTGGGACATTCACTGCGCGCTACTAAAGTATTGAGAGCAATCGGCCGCCGTCAGGGCTAGCTGCCGTCCGCATCCATCGCCGTGATCGACGCATCCACCAAGCCGACGAGCCCGTTGAGGTCCGACGTCGCGCGTGTGAGCTCACCATCGCGCAGTAAGTTGAGACAGGTCGCGAGCTTGGTCCGGATCCGCTGTTCCAGAATGGTTTTCAGTGCCTTTCTGTCCTTCACGTGGCTCGCGAGCTGCCTCTTCAGCTGAGAAAACTCTTTCGCGCCAGTAGCCGATGCTGCGACCTGGTCTTGGAGCTGCCGGATGACGGCGTCTTTCTCCTCGAGCAAGGCCGAAGATTGGGGGTCGGGCCTCCCCTTCGCATCCGCCCGCGCCAACCTGGAGGCGGCGGCGTTCACACTGGCGAAGGCGGGGGAGGCACCTGCGACTAATTCGCTGTGGAGTGAATCCTGCACGGACTGGATGTGCTGGGCGACACGGCTGGCCGCCTGGGGATCCGCCAGACCCTGGCGGCTAAGAACTGCGGCGTCGACTTTAATTCGGTCCAATTCCCGGGCGAGTCGCTTCCTCTCCTCTCGTTCGGCTGCCAGCTCCTTGGACAACGCACCCATGCGCTCCTGCGCGTTTTGCTTGACGGCGTCCGTCTCCCGAGCGATATGGCCCCTCATTCGGTCAGCGATCGCCGCGGGGTTCCCGTCCCCCGCTCCCTTCAGCACACTCAGCGAAAACTCCAGCTGTCGCACGCGCTCTTCGCTCGAGTCTTGGGCCGCTCGCAGCGCTTCATTTTCCTGCTGCGCGAGCAGCACCTTGTCCGAGGCGAATCGCATGACGGCGTCGTGAACGAGATCGCGGTAGAGCCGCTCGAGGGCGGAAAATGTCGACGCATCCAATCCACCGGGGCGGCCACCGGGTGGTGCGGGGGCCTCATTTTGGGGGTTGCCCATCATGACTAGTTCGATCAACTTTTCGTCCGCCGTGAGCGTTCGCCCCGCTGGGCTCATCGCCACGCTGCCTCCCGAGGCATCCGCAGCGTCGCTGCGGTACTTCACCTCGCCGCTGCGGGAGACCACCTTCGTCTTCGACAGCCAAGCCTCAGCTTCGGTGCGGGTGTGAAAACGAGGAGGCGCTGCGGCATCCAGCATTTCCTCGAGGCGCTGCACGTGCGCGTCGTAGGCATCGATCTCCTCCTGCAGGCGCAGAATGGACTCGTCCCGCTCGTTGACGCGCGTGGTCAAGCTAAGCATGACGTCCCGCTGCTTGAGCAGCAGGTGCTTGTACCGCTCGACTTGGGCTTGGTCTTCCTCGTGCGCAGAGTGCCAGTCGTACCCGTCTCCGCCGCCAGGGTGCTGGGCGAGTTGGTCTTCGAGTTCGGCGATGCGCTCGGTTAGCGCCTGCCGCGATCGACGCTCCTCGTCGTACGCCCTCGAGCTCTCTTGCAACGCTTCTAATGCCGCGTCCCGGTGTTCTTCGGACCGACGGTGGCGCTCCTCTAATTCGACCCCCGCGGCACCGAGAAGGTCGGCTCCCCCGCCGCGTTCGGTGATGATGGAGCGCAGCCGCCGGATCTCGCGCTCGTACTTCGCCACGAGGGCCTTGGGGTCGGACAAGTCCTCGTTGACGCTGACCTCGTTTTTGATGTTCTTGGCCCTGTTCGCAAACTTCAGCGTCGACAGCGACTCTTGGTATGAGTCAAACGCAGGCGACAGGCAGGCAATCAAAGTCGTCTTGCAGTTGCCGCCCAGAGAATCCGTCAGTAGATGCGTGAGCTTAGAGTTGCGGTACGGCACGTGTTTGTCCCTCCGCTTCGCGTCCGTCAGGGCCTCAATGACGTTGCCCAGCAGATGGAGGCTCCAGTTGATTTTCTGTGTTTCTTTCAGCCGCACACCCGTCACGCCGGTTTGGCGCACCTTTTCGCTCCCGGCGAGGTCGACGATGTTCAACTTTCCGACCTTGTACGACGAGCCGTCCTCCTCTGATATTTCGACGACGATGACGAAAATCGCGTGAGACCGCGAGGAGAGTTCAGACATTTTCGTCGACCCCGTGGCGCGCATTGAGCAGCCTCGCTCCATCAGGCCGTAGATTTCGTGCGGGGATCGCACGACCCATTCCGACAGCCCTTCAACGAACACTCGCTGCTTGCTCTGTCGGATGGTGAGCGACTGCCGGTCGTGCGGCTTCAGCAGGTCCGAGATGACCTCATTGTAGATCTGCAAGTACGACGCGCGCACTTGAAAGCGGGTGTGGCGGCCGTTGGTGTTGCCGCGATTCGCCGCTATGTAGGCGAACATCTCCTCCGTGGACCTCGGGATGATGCCTCGGTGCTCATCATTCGTGAAGCCCTCCATGGTGTAGGTCTTGCCCGTGCCAGTTTGGCCGTAGGCAATCACGGTCGCGTTGTAGCCTTGCAGAACAGACAAAACGGCGGATTGCGCGCTGTGCTCGTAGACCTCGCGTTGGCGGCTGCTAGGATCGTACACGTAGTCGAATGTAAAGCTCTGTGTTGAGTACACTCCGCTGCGGCCGTCGTCCGTGTCGAGGTGCTCGCACAGCGTGATCGAGCGGTGATCTGGGATGCGAACTACGTTGATGAACGGGCGTGGACCTTCGAGCTCCCGGGGAAGAGGCGGTCGGACGCGGATGGCCACTTTAAAATTCTCGCTGGAGACGGCCGGCGCGAGAAAGAAGTCACTCCCGCCATCCTGTGCTGCGGGACTCAGTGGCGGTCCAGCGTCGCCTTCGGCATCGTCACCGCGGCTGAAACTGTCGCCCAGGCTTTCCTGTCGTTGCATTGACGACAGCAGCAACACGGGAGGGAGAGGAGGGACTAAACTAATGAGCAAGCAGGCGCGGAGACTCAGGCAAACGGTAATGGCAACAGGAAAAACGTTACCAAAACAGTACAACGTCCCAGGACGGTGATCAACACCACGGAACAAGGAATGGAGGAAAGGATAGGATTCCCGTCGCGAGAGCGGTCGCTTCACTTTTTCTTGGCCGCCTTTTTGGTGTGAACCGGTGTCACCTTCCCGACGACGGGTCGAGACGCAGCCTTTTTGGCAGCAGAGTGGTGCTTTAGAGTCGTTGAGGTCGACTTCTTGGTCGCGGGTTTCGCGTCCGCCTTCAGCCTGCCGGCATCACGCGCGACCTCCTTTGGTGGGCTGACCTTCACGGTGGCGATGGGCCTGGCGGCGCCGCTCGGAGCCGATGAGGGCGGCGGTACACTCTGCTTTGCCGTCGTCGACTGTGCCGTCGTCGGCAGGGGGGGGTTTTCGGGTCCACCGCGCGTTGGTAGCTTCGCTGGATCAGTGGCTTTCTTCTCTTGTGGTGCGACAGGAGCACCACCCTGAGGCGGCGGGGGTATGTTAGTGGTCAGCCCGGTCGACTTGGCGTACGCGGCTAGCTGGGCCAATGCGTCGGGGTCACGGCACGAGCGAGTCGCGGCGTCCACCACTTGGCTAGCCAGTGCCAACACTTTCGGCCGCTCTAGCAACGCGGGTGGCACGGCCAGTAACGTGTCGACGAACCCCTTCGCAGCATCGACGTCCCAGATGGCGTGTACCGCGCCGGGATTGGACAGCATATCTAATAGGAACTTGTTAGCTTCCTCGGTGAGCCGGAGGGCGGGCGACTTCGCGATGAGCTGCAAGTGCAGTCCGATGACGTTCATGTGGCGTGACTGAAGCAGATCTACGGTGCCGCGCTGAATGAAGCCCACGACCGACGCCTCTCCGGCGAACGCTGCGTGGAGAACGGCGGCTGCCACGACGAACTGCTGGGCGGATACGGCGACGCTTTTCGCCATTTGGACGGCCTTCTGAACCCATGCGCTCTTGTCGAGCTTCAGAGAGTAGGACAGGAGGGAGAGGTGCGCCGGCGTCCATACAGCATCGCTGAGCACGGCCGTCGCGACGCGCTGCAGTTCGCGCTGCAGCGCGGGTTCGGCAGCGAGGTGCTTGGCGGCCGCGCACGCATACAGCAAGTCCTGGCACGTCATCCCGGACGGCAGCGCCGCCGCGGCGAGAGCCGTCGTCGTTGGTACTGGGAAGCGTTTCATCGCTTCGGCTTTCGCAATGGCGTAACCATGGCTCGTCGCGGCTGCGAATCGCAACGTTTCGAACAGTTGCCTCGTCGTCACAAGTGCGGCATTTGGTCCGTTGCGGAACACCACCAGAGGAGCGACGGTGGGCACGAGCGACAGCACGTTCAGCCGAGCGTGATGATGGCTAGCGATGCGTGCCGTGTCTCGTTGGGGTACAGCCGGACGCGCGAGCTCCATTTCGTGCTCCCTGTCATCCGCCGGCAAAATCGCGTCGGTGAGAACCTTAAGGAGAGGAGTAACCTCCGAGACCGCACCCTTTGCGAAGCTCAGCGCGACGTGACCGAGCTCTTCGATCGAAAAATTGCCGACGTGAAGCTGGCAGGCAGGGGCAAACTCCTCCCGCAAGGAATCGGTCAGGGCATCGGTGCGCCGCAGCACGCCGAGCACCGCTGCCAGGTTGAAGTGATTCATGTGTGCGACGTGGTCGCGGCAATAGCGGATGAAGCGCCGCAGCAGCAATGGGCGTAGCCGGCCCTGCTGCTCGAAGGCCAAGACGACGGCGATGACGTCCACGGGCATCTTCCAGTAGTGCACCTCGTCCTCTGGGTTCATGCAACGGGCGGCGACGGGCTCTGCCTTGTCAAACGCAAGGCACGCCTGCTGGAACACCTGCAACCGCTGCTCGGGCAGCAATGGTGGTGGCGCAGCACCGGCGGTTGGTGGTGATGCTGCCGGGGGCTTGCCCACGAAGAAGCGCTCGCACAGTCGCGACGCGCATCCCAGCACGACGGCGAGTTCGCGCGCATTGAACGTCCACGTGCGAACCGTGATCCGAGTCAACAGGGCGACCACGTCTAGCACAGTCGCTTGGCCCCAGCGCTCGGCGCCGCTGAAGAAGGAGGCGAAGTCGTAATTGGGCATGAGGTCGACGTTGCTCAGCAAGCCGCGAAACAGCGCACTTGTCACTGGGTGGTTGGGGGCAAAACGCGCGACGCTGGAGAATAGACGCACCATGACGGGTGGTTTTTCGGCGATCTCCGCCTCTCGGCGCTGAATGTCGTCGCAAATGCTGCTCCAGGTGCGCTCTTCGTGAAATTCGAGGCGCTGAAGCAGCTTCACGAACGAGTGAAAATCATCGCGGCGCAGGATCGACAGCTGCGGTGCCAATCGCGGGACTATGTGAGCACAGAGAAACTCAGCGACGTCGCGCCGTTTACTGTCATCGGCCGCCGCGTAGAAGAGCAGGCCCATGGCGGCGAATAGCGTGTTCGTCGGGTTTTTAAAGTGAACGAGGTTGTCTCGGGTCCACATCACGATGCGCGGGACCGCTTCGTGGTCGATTTCAAAGAAAGACAAAACGTTGAGAGCGACCGCCGCCGTTTCTTCGCTGATCCACGCGGCGAAGGCATCGCCTCCTCCCTTGGGGATGTTGCGGTCGACGACCGTGCGGGCGACGGCTAGTGACGATGGCCGCTGAGCGATGCCCCGGAATGCTCGTTTGAGGTCGACAACTTGCCCGCGGAACGGCAGCGACGCGTCGATAGTGACACGAGGTGGCACAGCGCTGGGCGTGGCCTTATCTTGTGGAAGTGGAGGGCTGGTCACTGCCTGCGGTTGTGCCGTCGACGAGCAGGTCCTAATGGCCGACACAACAATACTAGAGGGTGCGTACTTCGGTAGGTCCAGGAAGCCGCAGCTGGTCGCGGTGCGCGGCGCGCTCAAAGCCACGCGCCTTCCAAAAAGAAACATTTTAGACTGTAACACGCGCCGCGGCAGAGAATGAAACAAATGAAAGCTGCAACAAAGCGTTCGTGGCCTCCGTGAACAAGGGCGACTCAACCTATCACTGCGTGGGGTTCGAAAATCTACACGGGTTCCTCGTCATCCTCGTCGCTGGGCGCACCTTCCAGATCGACGGCGGCTGCGAGCAAGTCGGATTTCACCGAAAAGAACAGCTCGGACATGACTGGTTCCGGTGCGGCAACGCGTCCCCCGACCGTTGTTGCCACGGCATCGTCCGCGGTCGGGTCCGCGGTCGAGGAATTAGCATGGGGGGTCGATTGGCATGCGGCTTGCCGGGCCCGATTCTTCGCAACGATGAGGGACATCGGGACAATGCGGCGCTCTGAACCCACGACGGCCCCTGATGTCGCGGCAGTGAGCGACTTTTCGGATGGAGTGCGGTCCCGGAAGGTCTTGAGGGGAATGTGGTGAAGTAGAGACAGGTGCTGAAGGTGGTCCTCCATGGCGAGGATTCGTCGGTTGAGGATGTCAACCTCCAGGCGCTGCGACACAATCTGGCGCTGCGCACCCTCCAAAGCGGCCTCCGCGGCGGCCCGCGCGGTCTCGGCCTCGGCTGTGCGAATGGCGAGTCGAGCAACGGAATCGTCCTGCTGCTTGAGCCGCACGGCCTCGTCGAACACGGTAAGAACCGCATGCATCAACGACGCGACGTCCGCGTTGGTGCACATGCCGAAGTCAAGAAGCGCGCGGCGCCCTGCCTCCATCCTTGCCGCGGTGTCGGATGGCACGGTTCGGTGGCAGCGGTCGCGCAGCGCCGCCTCGATGGCGAGGGACGGGGACTGCATCGGCGGCGTCGGTGTCACCGCCGTCAACGGGGAGTCCGGTTGCCACTCAGAATGGAGGGCCGCCGACTGCACCCGCGTCGTGGGGCATCCGCGTTGGCTTCTGGCCCCGGATGCTGCGCTAGTGGGTCGTCTGTCGCCAAGCACCGACTTGGGAAGCCGGCGCCACAAGATGTCGTTCAAGCGACCGCCCGTCGGCGTCCCGTGAGACACGGCAACTCGACGAAGTTGAAACGGCAGTGGGCCGCCGGCCGCTGTGCCGCCGAAAAAGTGCGCCAGCGGGGTCGAGGCAAGGGGCAGGGGCAGCGTGGCATCGTCAAGGGCCGCGTCGCCGTGCGTCCGAGACAGGGAGTCTGTCAACGGCATTGGCCGGCCGTGGATGAGAGATTGCTTGCGAAGGGATGAACGAAGGGAAAAGGGCATCGGGAGAGGCTCAATTCGCTGGACAGGGCGTCCGTGGTGGAACGTGACCACAGCAACCCTCTACCTCTCGCTACGGAACTATACGGCGGACGCCGCGGTGCTGCCCCCGTCGTAAACGTCGACGAAGAGGCCGTTGGCGAGGACCAGCCCCGCCCCGGGCGACGAGTTTGGCGCGGCGGCGGCTGTGGGCTGCGACGACAGCAAAGGTCTCTTCCGGTGAGTTGCACCGCGAGGACCGCGATGCCCTTGGTCCCAGCACGCGGCGCAGAGCCGATGGGCGCAGTTCACTTCGCGGCAGCTGTCGCAAGAAAAGAGAGCAAACCCTCCGTGGCAGCACATGCATTGGCGCATCGCCTGGTCGCTGTCGTCCTCATCGCCGAGGCCGACATTCCATAGCGACGGGGCGGCGCGTGGAATCGCTTTCCGGTTGGTCCGTGGCGATCCGTCGGCGAGTTTCACGGGCGACGCTGCGGGAAGAACCGGAGCCGCCGTTGGATTCGTCGTAAAAGCGAAGCGCTGGAGCCAAGGGTGGGTGATCAGCGCCGCTGCCGTCGGGCGTTTTGTGGGATCCACGACACAGCAGCACGCGACGAAGGAGGCCGCCTCCGGCGACAGTGTCCGGGCCGCCGCGTCCGGAATCGCCACCGCCTCCGGCGCGGTCGACAGGCGGTACATGATGGCCAGGGGGTTGGCATTCAACGGCACCCCGTGACTAGGCGGCCGACCAGTGAGCATCTCGTGGACCGTGCAGCCGACTGACCAAATGTCAGCTGCCTTGGTGTAACCTTCCTCGGCCGTCGCCGCAGCGACTTCCGGTGCCATAAAAGCGGCGGTGCCGACGCTCGTGGACATGAGCATCGACCGCATCGTGCCTTGCGTGTGGAGGCGCCGGGACGCGCCGTAGTCGGCCAGCTTACACCTACCGTCGGCGCTGACCAGTAGATTCTCGCCCTTGATGTCTCGGTGGCAGACGTGGCAACGGTCATGCAAGAACGACACGGCATTGAGCAAACCGCGCGTGAAGCTTGCGGCCATATGTTCGGGAAGGGGCCCGCCCAGCTGTCGAATGAGCGTGGTGACGCTCCCCGCGGGCAGCCACTCCATCACGATCCAAATCGCACCTTGCGGCGGCGATCGCTGTCCGCCGGAACCGGACGACATGCCGATGGACGCCGGGGACCATTCCTTTTCGGCTTCTGGGTGCACGACCCCCACGTAGCGCACCAAGTGGTCGTGCACGCACGACGCCATGATGCTGATTTCGTTCTCCACGAGGTCGCACCACGATGAGGAGGACTCAGTGTGGAACGGCACCTCCTTGATCGCCACATGCGCGCCCGTGAGCTCGTCCATACCCAGCCACACGGAACCCGTCGCTCCCACGCCGAGGCAACGATCTTCAAATCGCACGACGCGGGGCCTCTTCACGGAAGCCATCTCAGCACTTGCAGCAAAAGCAAAACCCCCTGTTCGATCCCGAAGGTAAGCCAACGAATCACTCCGGTTGTTCAAGAAGCGGGGCTCGGCTCGGACCAGCACGCGTATTTTTTGAACGGGAATATCTCGACACGACTACGTGTGTTTTTTTAGCGACTCGGGTACTCATGACAGGCATGTCGACGCGGACTAGGCGTAGGGGATTCGAACCGGCTTTTTAATGCCGGGGAAGGAAGGAAGTTGTGGATCTGGCCCAGGTGGGCATAACCGGCTGTGAGGAGTCGCCGTAGATGCCACAAGGCAAAAGGCACGTCACGATACAGGTAGGTAGTTGCAAGGGAGACATCTGACAAAGGCGGCTGCACCGAAAAAAACATCGCCATAATTCCATCGTCAGCCATAATAACGGAGGCACGTGGATTCATTCGTTGGTGGAATCGTATGGCAAGGAAGAGGAGGCGTGAGAAACCAAGATTGGAACCGCCTCGTTCGGTTAAGTTGTAAATTCGAATACAAGCAAGTAGGACGTCACAAAAAAGATGGGGTGTTTAATAAAAAATGTTGGTCTCTGAAAAATGCGGTGGACATGACTTGGCGTCACACAATCGCCGAGGTCGAAGATGACTGTCGCCCGATCGCGCTGCGACATCGTTTCTAGACGACTCGTGAAGTCCAGCGACGCCTTCCTCATCAACGTACCAACCGGAACGGGTGCCCCCACACTGCGGCTTCGGCATGGTGTCATCAAGGATGCCGTTGGCGACCAGGTGACCTCCATCGATCGCACTTTTCAGCACGGCGTCCTGCGACGCCGTCGCGCGGCCCTTTTGGTTTTCGCCCCCGTCCGCAATGGCATAGATCATCGGGCGGAGAACGGCAAACGAAAGGAAAAGGAAAGTCATATCTTTCGTGCGAAGAGTGAATTATAATACTAGTAACAGTCACAGAAAATGATTGGGGAGGATCAGCCGTTCCGAGCCCGTGTTCCATCGGATCGGCTGTCATCAAACCTCACAAGTGTGTGGCCTTGACCACCTCGTCAAGAATGGATTGATAGAGCTGCACCGAGTCGTACCAGCGGCACCACGCATCGGGATCGGAGTTGGGGTCCACTTCCTGCAACTCGAGGTACCTCTCGCCGTAGAGATCCCACGTGCGCTGCGGCACGAGTGACAGCTTGAAGGGCGCCTCCCGGGGATCGGCCATCGGTACCGACTGGGCCAATGTCGCGTAGTTCGTCACCATCCCGTGGCAATCGTCGTCGTACGCAGGCCGGTATCCGAACAGGAACAGTATCTTTTCCACGAGGGCAAATCGGCGCCTCTCCCTGACGGTGAGCTGTAACGCCATTTCAACGACGTCCGATGCCGCTGGGGGGCTGCCGGGCACCACCACCACGAAAGGGTGGCCGAGGTGGGCGATCGCCTCGTGGTTGTTGGTGCGAATACGGCGCACTCCCCCGACTTCTCCAGGCTGCTGTCGAACCACGGCTTCGGCAATACCTGCGAGGTGCTTTATCGTGATGCGGCCGACCATGCCGAGGCCGGCGAGTTCCGTGCCCCAGTGGCGGAGCGCCTGATGTTTTTCATTCGGAGGCATCAGTTCGACAGCGCAAGCCGCGGCGAGCTCGGCCTCTCGGCGGCGCAACTCCGCCAATCGGCGCTGGTCGATAGCTTCGCGCTCAAGGCGACAAATTTCCACGCGGGCTTGGCGGCTGTCCAGTAAGATTTCTGTCCAGGCTGCGGCTTGATCACCGACGATGAGGGCGCGAGTGGCCTGCTCGCGCTGCGCCACCGCGTCGAAGCCCTGCATCACCTGCGCTTCCCAAGCGACGGTTGCCGCGTGCCGCCGCGTGGCATCGAGGAATAGCTCGTCGATGGGAGCGGTAGCATCGAGCAGCGCATCCTGCTGGACGGCGAAGACCGCGCTCAGATCCGTGATGCGTTGGCACATGACGTCGTTGTAGGTGCGCAGCTCGGGGTCCGTAATCTTGGCCTTGTCGACCATTCGCGCCATACGTGGGCCGACATCATCCGTCGCCTGCCGAACGAGCCGCGAGTGTTCGTCGCGCAGCGCGTACGCCTTCTCGAAACGTGCAGCTGTTTCGCTGTTCGGTGGCAAAGCGACGATTCGGTCGCCCAGCGACGATGTGAAGGCGGCGAGCTCGTCGATGAACGCCGCGAGGCGCTTGAACTCGGTCATTGCGTCGTCGTGGGCATGGACGGGGGAAGCGAGGAGTGGTGATAAAATCTGAAGGGGATAGATGATGAAGTGGATGAAATCATCCGTCGGTCATGATGTAGCGTTGAATGGTGGCAGCGGACGCCAAAAAAATAAAAGCGACGACCTGTAAGGGGAACGAGTCTAACCACAGTACCATCATGCATGCACGCGGCCACCGTGACACTCTACCTCTATGAACGTCTCTCTGCTCATCTCTATGCCGACGAGGCAGCGACCGGGCCAGGGTCGACGGAGAAATCTAGCTGGTAGCACTCTGCGGTCTTGTCGGTCTGTGAATCATTGACGAAGACGCGTACAGGGATGGCGAGTGCCCCGGGAGGTGCCGCGGGCAGTCGCAGGGACACGGTGATGGTTGTGCGGTCGCCGGGACGGGCGAAAAACTGAGACGGCGATGCCATCACCCAGTGTTCGTATGTGGTGCGCACCGTGAAGACGGAGGGTGGTTCAATCTGCGGGGCTGGCCGCGTGCTGCTGGTCGCCGAAGGCAAGACGTTGTTCACGAAGACCAACTGCTGTGTGACCGGCGCGCAGCATTCGCCGATCGGGATGCGAATGGACCGTTGAAATCGCACCGATGGCCACACCGCGTTGAAGCGCAGCAAATAGCGATGAAGATTGTCACCCTGAAAGACGTGCAGCGGTGCCGCATCGTAGCCCGCGCGCAGGGGTCGTAGTTTGACGAGGGCCGTGGCCATGGTCGTGGTGCTGTCGCGCACGGTCGTCGTCTGAACGCAACGGCGAATGGAAAAGCAACTGTCGCACAATATTCGCAGCGGCACGTCGTTTGACTGACCAAGGCTGACGTCGTTGGCTTCCAAGACGACGAGCGGCGACACAAGGACCCGCCACGTGGCAAAGTGCCGCTCTTCGGCCTCGTCATGGTAAAAATGCACATAGGTAACCCGCGTCTCGGTCGCATCGCTGACGTTCCACGGCAACGGCGTGATCCGCGTCGCCTCCCATGCCTTGACGGCCCCCGACATCGTCTGTTCGACGCGGGCCAATGTGGTCACTTGGCGTATCAGGCCTCCGTCGTGACTCGCATGCAGGCACATTCTGCCAATAACGCTTTTCAAGGTGGTCAGCTGCTGCGGGTCCGACTGGGCAAAGTCGTCAGAGTTGAAAACTCGCAAGAAAAATTCGGCCGCCCCGGCGGCGGGTGAAGCGGTGGCGCCAGGCCCTCGGCGCTCCACGTCGCCCGGTGTGGACGCTTCCCCCGACAATGCGAAGACGTCGCATGTCTGATCGGCGAAGGGTGGGAGCACCTCGACGTTCACGTTGACGACCTTCACAACTTCTTGAGAATTCGACACTGCCACTTGCGCGGTGCACATCGAAAGGCTGCCGAATCGGCTGGGGCTTCGCACCATCGCAGCAGGGCAGCGAACGATCAGCGGCAGCGCGACGGTTTCCTTCGGGGACATGGTGAAGACCGTTCCGAACCGTTGTGCGGCTGCTACCGACGGGTCCGATCCTCCGCCTGCGCTGTCCGCGGCACCTCGCTTGGCTCCAGTGCGGATGGTGAACGTAGCTGTGCACGGAAACGGATTCGTGAAGGGCACTTCCACGAGGGTCGGCCGTCCGACGGGAACGGCGACATTCACCGTCGACGTCACCCGCTCCAGCAGCTTCTGCTGAATGCGAACGGCCTTAAGCTCTTCTCGCTTCCTTTCGGTCAGCGACAAACGCACGTCCATGTCATCGGCGCGCGGCACGTCCATGAAGTTAGTCACACTCGCGCCGCCGCTCGCCACGCGACTCAGAAGCGTCTTCTTGATGAAGGCAGCACGCTGCATGTGCAACTTTTGCTTGTCGACGGGCAGATTCTCGAGGCCGAATTGAATGCCGTCGATCTTTTGCGAGTCTGAAGCGGCTGCCGTCTGTGCGGAGGCACCGATCTGATCGAGTGCCTCCAGGAGGTGCGCAGGCAGTTTGGGCACCACGACGATGTTGCCTCCGGCGGCAGGCGACATGCTGCTGGGAGGGGGACCGTTGACGGCAGGTCGTGGCATGGCGTCCGGGTTGATGATGTCCGTGCCGACCGCGCAAACCGTAACGTGAAGCGTGCCGAGCGTGTCGACGACCGCGGTGTTTTCCAAGTGGACAATAGGAAGGTCGACGGTCCTGACCGCGTACGGGGAATGAGCGCCCCGGTGAAACTCGGCAAGCGGCACGCGGCACGTTCCCCATTCAAACTTCGTCACAGCGTCGAACACGTTGATCGTGACGGCGCGGCCCTTTTCGGTCTTGTATGCGGCGGCCGCTCGCTGGAACGAGGCGGTGGCGTTGCCGTCAATTTCTTGCCAGATAATTCCTTGTTGGGCACCGTTGCGAAGGCCGAACGTGACGATGCCACTTTGCTGCTCGGCGTGAACGACCGATAGCGCCCCCAGCAGCGGCTTACTGCGCCCCGTCGCAGCCACATCGGGGAACGTTGACGGTCCGAATGTGACGCGAAACTCTAGTGTCTTTGGCGGCGACGTGTCTAATTGTGGATTGCCGCATGTGGTGATGGCATCTAAGCGAAGGGCCAACGCGGAGGTGGTCCATGTCCGAGTCACAAGGGGCGGGCAGTCACTCGTCAACGCTTCGTTCGTTTTCGGGTGCCGGAACAACGCGGCGCCATCGCAAAGCTTCGCCCGCACGGCTAGGGGCAGCGCGGTCACCGGCTGAGGAACATCCAGCACTTGGACGCCCTGCGCTGCAATGCCTGAGCGCACACTCATGGGGACGGACGCGGCGGATGGCCCCGTGGACCCGTTGCCCACGCTCCCTCCGGCCGGTATCGTGCTCACTCGCCTCTGCAACTCCTTGACTTCATCCATCAGGGCGTTGAGCAGCTTGTAGACGTCGCTCTGGTGGTGCTTCAGGGCTGTGGCCAGTTCCGGATCGCTGATGACCACGGGCGTCGATGCGATGCCGACGTCATCGCGCTTGCTGGCTGCCAGGACGGGAAGTGGCGACGGCGCATTGGCCACCGTGGCAATCGGATCTGCGGTTAACCCAACAGGTGGGGCGGTTGGCGCGCCCGTCGTGGGTTCAGAGACCACAGAGCTCTTCTTTCCGCGGCTGGGCTTCTTACCCGGTTGGCCGGCGACTTGCGCAACCACCGGGCCGGGGCTCGGAGTCGCCCCGGTCGACGTTTCCCGTGGAGTGTCGTAGTACTGCAGCGTGACGCGAAGCGTGGCGCTGTCCGCCGAGCCGGGAGGAGGGCGCAGCAGCAGCTGGTTGGCGCCGGTGTGCAGACGTGCGTCGCTCCCGAGACGCAGCGGCCCTCCATACATGCCGACTCCGTCCGGAAGCACGACGTCCTCATCGACGAGCGCCGCGGCTTCCGACAGCCGCACACCGGCGCTGCAAACGCCAACAGCGTCTGTGCGATTTCGGAGCACTGCGAGGATGAACAAGTCCCGCTGGGCCTGCAAACCGGTGAATTCTATCGGCGTGTCCGATGAAGGCACCAGTTCCAGGATGTTGTTGACGTTGGTGACCGTGAGAGGGCATGACATGACGCTGCTGCACGGACCCGCGGTGTTGTGCGCAACCAGCAGCAGCTCGTACTGATGGTTGGCGACGGTCTTGCGATTGGCGGCGGCAAGGGGGCATGCCGCCACCGCCGGCGAAAGGCGGACCGACACCTTTGGAATCACGACGCGGAACGGCTTGGGGCACTCGCATAGGCCATCCAGCGCCTCGGCGCTGACGACGTAGCCTCGGGGATACCGCTTCATCAACGCGGCCGTCTCGTCGGTGGCCGCCACCGCGGACATGGCGAACTGCAGCTGTGTTGGCTGCGACGCCGGAAGCGGACGGAAGGCGGGATCCAAGAAGATGCAATCGGCGGGACCCATCGCGAGCGTCACGACGACGTGGCTGGCGCCGACGCTGCCGCTGAGCGCTGCGGACCCCCACTCAACGGCTTCACCGGTGCGGTCATCGACTAGCTCGGCGATCAAGTCGTCCTGTTCGACGATGCAGTTCAAGTAGCACACACCACCTTCATGAATGGGGCTCGGCGGGCCCGTGAAATCGCGCACGTTTTTGTCTTTGTTGAACAGCCGTATACGGACCGAGAAGTGAGCGTCGACGGGCTGTCCGCCGCGGCGGGTCATGCACAGCTCGACGCGGATGGGCGACATCGAGGGGGGCGCAACGCCTCCGCCCGCGGCTGGGACGTGCACGAAGGGCTGGCAGGCATCGTTCAGTGCGGCTTGCGCAAGCAGACATCGCGAGTCGGCTTCTAGGGAGCGTCGCATGACCATTTCGTCGTCGAAGAACGGTAGGGCACTCACTGGTCTTCGACTGGGGGTGTCATTTTAACGGCAACAACACACCCTACATACACAGCACACATTGGTGTCAAAGTCAAACGTCGCGCACCCATGAAACACGCAAGTACATAGGCACACACGTCGGGAATCGCCAAGCAAACGCTTGCTCCAGCGAATGTCGAGCTCACGCGTGCAGCAACAAGTGGTTTGTCACCGTTTCGTCGCTCTGGCCATCGCCTGGGTGGTCGACCACGGTGACGAAGGCTCCTGCCCGGGCAAGCAACTGCATTCGCGCGACCGACTTCCTCAGACGGGTTGATGTTATGTCGCGGCGGGTGGTCAGCTCCTTTAGCCGTTGCCTGAGCGACGCGCTGTCGCGCTGCAAGTAGTCTGAAAATATCGGCGCCCACTGCAACGCCGCGACGGAGTCCTCAAGCTTGTCGGTGAGAAACACCTCGTGAACCACGGTGACTGGCGGTGTGGGGCTTGGGGACGAACTCACACGGGCCCTCCCAAATTGCAGCAACTCCAGCGGCCGCACGTTGATCGGCACGCCTTCAAGACTGAGGAGGGTCGCCTTGTCCATAACGAGGCATGCATCATGGTGGGCCGCCACGGCCAGGCACGCGTCGACCATGGAGAAAACGGGGCCGGCGACGATGAACTGCGAGGAGCATAAGTCGGCCCCCCCGATGCAACCCGTCAAGGCCAGGTCAGTGGTCACGATGGCCGCTCGCGTCTGGGTCATGATGGATTTGGGGACGCCTCCACCGGCGAACAGCGCTGCCGCGGCCTGCAGGGCCGCTTCCTCCGGCAAGAGGCCGCCCACGTCGGCCGTTCCGTCGCAGCCCCACAATGCGACAAGGCGTTGCGACCCCGTGGGTGGCAACACGAGCGCTCCGCGGCCAGCCATTTCGCGGTCGAACGCGCTGCGGAGGGTAGCGAGACTTTGCACCGGTGAGGCAGCGGCACCGACGACGGAGGAGGCAACGGTGTGTCGTGTCGTTGACTCTCGCGGCCCCTGGCGATCCTTCCCCTCCCCGACGACGGACGCATCGACGAGGCCAAGGACGGCGTCGTCGGCGGACAGGCCCGTGTAGTCCAGCACGCACAGCGTGAGGGCTCGGGGCGCAGCGCGGAGCACAAACTCCTCCTTTTTCAGCAGCCGCTTGCGATTCGGCGCGTCGAGGTACGACAAGAATGAGCGCACGGGCCGCAGGGCGGCGCCAATGATCCGGAGCGATGCGCTGCCACCCTCCGCATGCCCCGCGCCACCTCCAGCGGGGGGCAGCGCGTCCATTGCGTGCAGAGCCTCCCTTAGACGATCCTCGGCCTCAACAATGTTGCGATCGGCTAAACTGTCCGCGACTGCGGACATCGCACCCAGCAAGGCCTTCTGCTGGGGAAAGCGCCCCGCCCCGCTTTCCTGTAAGTCGGTCAATGTGGCTCCGGTGCGGCCAAAGCGCAGGAGTGCCAGCAGGGAGCAGCACGCGACAATGGCAAGATGCAGCACGATGGTCCAGGGGTGGAACCCCTCCGCGGCCCAAAATGCATCGCCGCCTGCCGCGGTGGTGCTGCCCGGAAGGACACGGCTCTGCAGGGCTCGGAGAGCAGCGTCCCAATCGTTCATGGCACCGATGAAGTCGCGGGCGACGGTTCGCATTTCAGGCGTGGAAACCATCACCGGACCGGGGCGTGCGGCGTTTGGGTCGGACGGGTCGGTCACGTTGGCGCCGCTGACTTGCATGAACACCGTCGCAAGCAGGTCGCCCGGCACGTTGGGCCACGGCAACGGTTCATCGTCGCGGCGGCTTTCGATCGAGTTCGCAGCCGACCAGAGCGACCCAGCGCCATCTGCGGCCAAGTTGGCCGTTGAAAGCAGCCGGTCGCGAGCTACGAGCATATCCGCCCGTGCGACACGCTGTGCCGCTTCAGTCTCGGAAAACCCAAGAGACGGGTGAAGTTCTACTGGAATGTGCAATGTGCCAAGCAGAGCCACAGATTGCTGGATCAGCTTCTGGGCTGCCCAAACCCGCGTCACGTCCGCCCGAGGCAGTCGCGAAGTGAGCCGGCTCGCCACGCGGCGCCGAATGGGGGCGAATCGTAACCAAATTTGGGCGCTTGACAGCCGGTTCGTGTCCATATCGTTTCGCCATGATGCGACGGAATCTAAAAATGGAAGCAGCAGGCGGCCGGGGGCGACCCCCCTTCCCGCGAGGTCGAGCGAATTTTCTGCCTGATAGGCGGACTCAGCGAGGGCCCATGCAGCGTCTGTGCTCTGGCGAGCCTCGGCGACGCGACGGGGAACCTTGTCCGGCGACCATCCACTGGTGCCCGGAACGGTACGAACCGCTACGTCAGAAATTTCGGCTTCGCTGTCGAGCGCGGTGATCACGTGGGTGCTCATCACCAGTCGTTGGTGCCGCGTCATATGATCCCTCACGGTGGCTGACATGGAATAGAGGCGCAAGGCGGCGGAGGCCGCGGACAGCGACAGCAACAGCGCGACGATCAGGTTCGTCAGTGTAGGGTGCATGAGATCAGTGTCTTTGAGAGGCCGCACAAGCAAGCAACTGAGAGCAACCATCATCCCTGAAGACTAAGAGTGGCGAGGGTGGTGGGGGGGAGAAACGACGAACCTCTTCGCAGTCCGCGGTCAGGGTTTTGGAAGCGTTCAAGAGAATATCGACTGATGTCGCCGATATCGAACCGCATTTCGCATAATCCCGTCAAATGAAGCGAGGCGTACGAGTGAGCGAGGGAGCATTAGGACAAGGAAGGGTAGGCGATTCTGAAGAGCACGACGACGCACAGAAGCGTGGTCTGCCTCCCCGAAAAGCCCATCTACCCTCAGCAGCCTTCCTTCGCCGGGCTGCGGCCGCTAGCTTTCGTAATGGACAAGCTGGTCATGGTCTCCGCAACCGTCGGGTGGATCCCGATCGTGGTGTCGAACATCGCCTTCGTCGCGCCGGCGCGGAGTGCCACAGCGACGCCTTGCGTCACCTCGCCGGCATTGGGGGCCAGGAGGTGAAAGCCGACGACGCGGTCGGTGGCCTTGTCGACGAGCAGTTTCATGTAGCAGGTGTTCGGCGGTTGGTGGGAGAGCGACCACTCCAGAGGCAGAAAGTTGGCGTGGTACGTTTCGAGTTGGCCGGACGGCAGCCGCGAGCGGGCCTCTTCCTCGGTCATACCGACGAAGCTGTACTCCAACGGCGTGAACACCGTCATGGGAACGCCCGAGTAGTCCAGGGGCTGCACCATGTGCAGCGGCGGCGGTGGGGTGGCGGCCACAAGCCGATTTGCCAACAGAATACCGGACTGGATGGCCGGGGGCGTAAGTTCCGGCCGGCCGTCCGCAACATCGCCGATGGCGAAGACAGACGGCTGGCTGGTCGCCTCATAGGCGTCAACAACGATCTTCCCTGTCTTTGGAGACACTTTTACGCCCGCCCGGTCCAAGGCCAGCTCGCTGGTCAGTGGCTTGCGCCCTGCGGCGTAGAGGACAGTGTCGAACGGCCCGCAAGTCTTCACAGCGCCGGATGTCGAGTCTGTGTAGTCGACCAAGTACTTGGGCTTCTCGGGCGTCGACTCTGACGCGATGCGGATGGCCGAGGGTACCGTACCGCGAATAACGCCGACGCCTGCCTCCTCCATGTACTCCAGCACGCGCCTCGCCATGTCCTCGTCGTAGCCGCGGAGCGGAATGGACCGCATCATCACGGTGGCGCGGCGGCCGATACCGTGGAGCATGCCGGCGCACTCCAACCCCACGACGCCGCTCCCGACGACCAGCGTGCTGCCAGGGTCGACCGGCCGGCGGAAAAGATCGTCGCTCGTGATCGCAACTTCGCCGCCTGGAATTGACAGCTGGGTAGGGCGGCATCCCACTGCGACGATGACGGTCTTCGCCGTGACCGTGACGGTCTCGCCCTTCTGGTTGACACATGATAACGTATGCGGATCCAAAAATGAGGCGCGCGCGTTGAGGTATTTGACCTTCTTGCTCCGCAGCGATGACGCGTAGCCGAAGTTCAGGCTGCGGATGTACATGTCCGTGTTGGCTTGCAGGATGGCCCAGTCGACGAGGGCGGCTTGGCCTTCTGGGACGTCACCGGCGGCGGTTGCGTCTTCATTCTTCGCGGGGAAACCAAAGGCAGGGGACACGAGTCGTTCATGGCGTTGCAGCGCCGTGTAGTGCATGATCTTTTTGGGGATGCATCCGACATTGACACAAGTGCCGCCCAGGCCCCACTTGGTGCCGTGAGACGTCGGGGTCACGAAGTCGCAAAGCGCCACCCGAGCACCATTTTCAGCGGCTTGCTTGGCAGCGGCCAGGCCCCCGCTTCCACCACCAATCACCACGATGTCATAGTCAAAATCCGTCGCCGACGCAGTCGAAGTTGAAGCGGCTGCGTGGATGATGGCCGGACACCAAGGCGAACGCGCCGCTGCGCCGAACGTCATTCCCGCGGCAAAAGAGGCAGCCGCGGCACGCAGCCGTCTCATTTTCTATTCTGAGGGGAGGGAGAGTGACTCCTGCGCAGGGAGAACTCTCACTGGTCTACATTGCATCATCGTGGCGGCCCCCGAAGCAGGGCGCAGCGTCCGACCGGTTGTCTGTGTATGGTTTTCTGTCAATCTATAAATTTTCGCCTATTCTGTCAAACTCGTCTTCAGTACTGGTTGGGAACGAGAGACGGATCGGCGTGGTAAAACGAGTTAAAGTTGATGCGCGACCCGAGCGACTGGAGAAAGTCTAGGGTCATGTGATCGGTCTCGAGGGACGAAAGCAGCCCCGTCACGTGCGTGCGCACGGTATCGGCGATGCGCTGGAAACGCAAATGGAGCAGCGGGAGGCTGGACTTGTCGATGTTCCCGGTGAGGTCGCCGTGAGTCAGCGAAAATTCAATCGCAGCCGAAAGGACTGTATCGACAAACTTCTTTGGCACCTCGAATCTGGGATCGAGCAGCGTAAATTGCATCAGCGCATCCAGGTATGCCTCATGGGCCTCAACGATGTCGTCCAGCGACCGCGTCGATGGTGAGGACAAGCGACTCTGAAACGTGTCCCAGGCGACACCGATTGCTTCTGTCATCACGTAGCTCTGGAAGTTTTTCACGAAGTGTGTCAACTCCAGGCCCACGAGGTGCGCCAGTCCCGCTGCGGCGCGAAGCTCATCTCGGGTTTCTTCCGGACACCTTTGGATGGCGCGGTTGAGCCCGAAGGTGTGATGCCAGACATGCTTCAACCCGACTTCGGCGCGCTTCACCTTGATGAGCAACTGGAATAACCTCCGGTAGCGGGCCATGGTGGCCTCGGGAAGGACGTTGTTCAGCGGTGCCACGACGGGCAGTTTGATGAAGAAGCCGCCCCACCCGTCCCCCCCACTCGACGCCGCGTCGTTGTTGTCGATGCCGACGGTCACGTGGGGCAGCGCGTTGACATCCACATCCGTCAGTTGATGGGCAGACTCGGACAGACTCGCGTGCAGCGCATCCCCGCTGGCTGCAATCTGCTGCTGTCGTGTCTTCTTGGGGGTCAAGGCCGACTCTAGCCGGACCACCAGCCCGTCGAACAGGTCGCCTTGCGCCAGCAGCAGCAAACTTCTTGCAAGTGCGAACATTTGAGGGAGCTTGAATGTGGTGTTCAATACACGTACAATGCTGTCATTCGTGAAGTCCAGGGCAGTCGCGAGCACACCATCGATGTCGCCGAACCCAACGGAAAGCGCTGCCGCGGCGATGTCGGGCCGCATGCGCCAGTCCCGAACGTGGCAACAGTTGCGGATAAAATTGATGTTCTTGCCGATCATGAGAATCTGCTCGGTTTGACGTTCCGTGAATGTCACTGGCCGCATTGCGGGCCGAAGAGTAAACCGGTCGCGCCAGTAGTTCGACTCGGCTTCATTGACCAACTTGGACGATACGAAGAACTCGTGGTATGGATCCGGCGCCTCTCCTCGTGTGATCCACTGCTGTGTCATCCGCAGCAGCGGCTTGACGGCGTCGCGGTAGACGCCCTCCAAGAAGCTGCCTAGCTCCGCGGAGCCTTGGTGCGTCAAGAACTGAAGTCGGGTCACCAGTTCGCCCCCCTTGGCACGCTCGGTGTCCTTCAAAATATGGTGCATGATGCTTAGCTTCGGTATCGCGGTTTGGTACGCGATGGAGACGTCGGCCGCGGTGATATGGGCGAGACTTCGGTACCGTCCAACGAACGCTTCGTACTCTGTGATCTGCTGAGACATTGCGCGATGCAAACTTTGCTGAACGAATGACTGCGTCATGGTCGCCTTGGCCATGTGCTCTTTGATCAGTCGGCAGAAGGAACCGCACGGTTCAAGGGTGTCAAACATGCTGCGTTGACGTTCCGATCCCCCTCGCAGCACAAACTTGCTGGCATCCGAGTCCCAGGCGCAACTTGGCGAATCGGCGAGCGGTCCGAGCCACATCAGTAGCAGCTCTTGGTAAAACACCTCCTGGGGAATGGACTTGCCCGCGTCAGGGGGGAACGGTCCTTGCGAAGGCGCCGCGCCGCCGACTCTGGCCGTTGGCACAGGGGCGACAAGGGGGAGTCGTTGCTGGCCCGGGAGCGGGAGCTCCCCCACGTTGGGAGAGTCGTCTCGCATCGTCTTCTCTGGGCGCAGCGGAATGGAAGTGGCGCGCGGCGGGTCGCCACCATGGTCGGCCGCGGTAGGCCTCAGCATCGAAGGTGGGGGAGCCGGCGCAACCGGCGCCACTCGGGGCGCCGAGACTGGAGCGGCTGGATCATCATACACGAACGTGCGGGGAACGACATGGGCAGCGCCGAAAGCCGCATGTGACGTCGACGGCGCCGTTGACGTCCGCGTGGGGTCGGCGGATGGCACCCGGCCGCTGAAGTTCGTCGAAGGCCTTGGCAACGCGGACACATCGTAGCGGCTCGGCACCGCCACTTCACGTGACGTACTGCTCGGCTGTGACGAGCGGGGTAGCACGACGGTCGTCGGCGACGGCAGCAATGTGCTGGGGCCACTCAGGCGATGAGCTGGCGCATCCGACTGCGCGACGTTCGCTGATGTACGCAGGGCCGACCGAAAGTTGCTTTCTGCCTCCGATGGGTATTGCGACATCTGGTTGAAATTGCACTCGGGTGGGCGGACTCAATGAAATCACCACACGATGCCCGTCCCGAGAGCTGCCGGACGTCGAGCCCGCCCAAGAGGAGCCAAGAGAGAGGTGCCGGGACCGAGGGATGGGTGGCACCTTATTGCAAAGTAGCACCTCCAGCGTCTCGTTGCAACAAACGGCGGGGAGGGAGAACGCAACAAACGAAGTGCCACCACGAAGGTTGCATAAGGGCAGGGAAAATGGGTGGGAAAAATAGGAGAGAAAGAAGCGGGATATGAACATGGAGGACGTGACGGGACGCGACGCGGCGTCATCCCAGGGAGCAATGCTCTCTACTCGGGCGACTCGACAACACACCCCGGCGGCTTCGGGTGAAACTGCCGTGGCTCAACTGGAAGATCGCTCACGCAAGGTCGAGGTCAAAGGGGTCACATGACGGCAACCAAGGGTGAGAGGGGCACGGCCGCGGCGTCGTGCTGGGACAATTCGGACACAAACTGCTTGACGCTCTGCATCGTCGGGGAGGACTCCGCGCTGCGCGTGACAAAAAACCTGACAAAGTCGTCGTCCTCATCGGAGCATCGCATCGACTTGTAGCACTCCTCGTCGTTCGAAAGCGGAAGCGGCGATCGATCGGGCGAGCGGCTCGGCGGGCAGCTGCCGAAATGGGTGGCGCGGGCAGGCGTGGTCCACTGCGTGAGAGCTGGAGGGGTCGGTGTGGACATCGTCGAACGGGGGAGTGAAAATCGGTCGGCAGCAGATGCCGCGAGGCTGTCCACTGGAGTTAACGAAGTCGCTGACGGCGTGACGTCGCCCTGCCACACAGGGCGAGCCCACGCAGTGAGTGGTGGCGTCATCACCTCGGAGGAAACCAGCAGAGCGCTGCGGCATGACGGTGGGGTACATGCGTCGCGCGCGAATACCTTGGGAAAGACCTCTCGGCATACGTGCACGTATTTGCAGTCCCGCCCAAACTTGCAGCGGCCATCCTGTTGCAAACGGCACACCTTGGAGGCGGGGATGTGCGCTGATCCTTGCGCGATGAGCGCTTCCAGCGCCTGTGTCCATGCGAAATTCTCGATCGGAACCATAACGCCTGCGACAAAAACGGTGGAGACGTGGCGCGGCGCTTGGTGGGGCGCGTCGCCGTGCCGGGAGCAGCACGGAGGCAGGCCCGTGGCGGACTGCGCGCGCAACTTTTCGACGAAGCTTGCCTCAACGTGGATCTGATTGCACTTGAACGCGGCGCTGCAACGACCTTTGCAATGCAGCAGGCAAAGTGACAAGTCTTTCTTGGTGCGGCGGCGCAGCGTCGGATCTGCCAGCTCCGCAAAGTGATCCTCCAGGCCTTTGGTTGTCTGAATGCGATCGAGAGACACGGTAATTTTCCCGGTACGGTTCATTGGGTCAATCACCTGCACGGAACGCGATGGCGCGGCGGACAGCACTGAGTGTTGCATTGCGATGGGTGGGTGTCGATCGGTACGAAGTGAGAAGATACTGTGAGCAGTGAGAAGGAAGCATTGGAGGGGGGAAGCGCAAGCCGTTACCCGGTGATGATGTAACCTTCGTTTTGTGTGTCCCAGACGTTCGGGCACGCCACTTGTATTGCAGCGGTAACGTACAGTGTGAGTTTACAGAAGCCACGGAAACGTAGATGAACCGCTTGGCCTTTTCGACGTGCGACGGATTGTCAATGCCTGATTCGTCGTCGTGCTGCGCAACGGCTGCAGCAGCTCGCGCATTTGATCACTGGACGCGCCTCGGGGTGATCTTCCTCGCTGTCTGGGAGTCGACAGGGCCCCGCCTGGAGAAGGGACTTGCGAAGGTGTCCGGCACCGCGGCGTCCCTCCGTTGCTCGAATGAAGCGACGGTGACCGGCTGCGGTCTCGTCGTTGCAACGGTTGAATCTGCGAGGTCGTGTGGTAGTACCCTTCCCTGGCGGCCCATGGATGGCTCATTTCCGGAGGTCGCTCCACGTACCGGACGACTTGCTTCACCACGATCGAGTTGGTGCCTGGAATCGCGTAAGGGTGGGATCGGTCAGTGGGTTTGACGGCGAGCAGCCCCATTGTTCGCGGGGCTGACGGTAGCCCGGGATACGGATCGGCAGCAATGCGCTGGCCTCTCGACGAAAACTGTGTGAGGGCACTCCGACTTCCTGGCACATCGGGTCGAGCTGCTGACACAAAGGCGCGGTGAGCCTCCGCGATGGTTGGGCTCGATGGGCGAAATGGTGCTTTCCATCCGCGGGGTGACGACGGCCGGCCGCGAATCGACCCCGCCGCAGGCATGTTTCTCACAACGTTGCCACTATTGCTACCTCCACGTGGGTTGCACCACATGTTCATCGACCCGCATCCACTGTAGGGGCCACGCGGACAACCGTCAGTGAGTGAGAGATGAATTGCACGGTGGCATACAAAAAAAGGATGGCGGAGTACAAAAGTAATGAGAGTAGGGTATTGCGAAGCGGCGGTGGCGCAAACTCGGTTGCGGCTGCGCAAAACTATCACTGCTACTGGGAGCGATGTGAAGTTTGAGGAGTTGACAGGGGAAACACAAGCCGAAGCCAAGGGGAAAGGAAGGAATGAGAAAGGGGGCGATGACTCATCGTCGCGAGAAAGGTGACCGTCCAGCGGTCGCCTTCAACGGGGAGTTCGGGCCGTGGTGCCGTTCGAGGTGGTCGTAGACCTCTGGCAGGCGCGCGAGCCTTTCGATGGACGGAATCAGGTCACGCAGCTCACGGTCGGTTTGGTCGTCGAACCAGGAGGTGATGGGGATCGCGTTCTGCGGGTGCATCGCATACGCTGTCGGAGAGTTGTCGACGATGGCCACCCTGTGGATGGGCCGGCCGAGGCGACTAAGATCCTTAACGTAACTGCCGTCGATCTCCGTGCAGTGCTCTCGGTAGAGCCGATGGTGGACGTACTCGCCGTGTGGGTCCAAGTGGTCAAGCACCTGGTTCGCGTAGGGTCCGATGCTCGCGGTGAAAACTGCGACTTCGAAATGGCGACTGCAGGCAGCGAGGAACTCTTCGACGTGGGGCCGAAATTTGACGTACACGTCGATGCACTGGCCGCCGTCCATGCGCACGCGAAAGCGCTGATCGAAGGACGAGGTGGGGGTGACCGACGCATGGAGCAGCGTTTCGTCCATGTCCAGCACGAGCAAGTGGCGATCGCGCAAGTGGCTGCGCGGAGCAGGGAGCAGTGGCGGTGGCCCTGCGGTCGCCTTCGCGGCTGGCGCGGTGGTCGGCTTGTTGGAAGACGGAGGACGCATGGGGGGAGGTGCAGCAGCCGCTTGCTTTCCGACTTGAGTCATAAACGCTGAGGCGTCGACCGACGGGGGTGCGGCGGGCGCATCCGCAGCGCTTGACCAACGCGTCGCGGTCCACGTGTTCGGCGCTACGGTGGCCTTGTTCGCGCCGGAGTCGCGGGCCCAGGATGATCCACATGAAGAGCGATCTACGCGGGCGGGTTCCTGCGCGGCGGCTGTTCGGCTTTCGGCTTGCGCGGCTCGGTTGTAGTAGTAGTAGTACGACGAGGGCGTCTCGGCGGGGTGGCGCTGCATTCCGTGGCGGCACGCAGAACGGATCGAAGAAACCTAACTGGAACGCACGGTGATGTGTGTGTTGCATATGCTCAAAGGGAACGAGTTTCGCGAATGACAGCAAGAAAGGAGGCGGGGGTTGCAGTGGGCGATGACCGATACGAGATAGGTGGCGGAACTCACAAATTAGTATCACGGAGCGCTGGCGAGTCGATCGGACGCCGATTTAACGCACTCAACAACGTTCGAGTGCTCGTCGGCGGCTGCATCGCAATGCTTGATCGCCTCCGCCATAACGCGCTGCGCTGCCCGCCGTTCGCCGAGCAAGCGTGGGTCGTCGATCACTAGCTCGAACCGATAGGGGGTGGGAATGAAATTGAGCGTTTGAGCACGGCCTTCCAAAATGACGTTAAAGCCAGCGCTTTTCAGGGTTTCGACAGCTCGCGATGCAAACAACACAACCTCACCTTGTGTTTGCTCGGCGACCGTCGGCACCCGCGAGCTGATGATGGGGGCCTTCAGTTCTGTGTTGGCAATGGAAGCCACCCTTGTGACTTTGTCAATGACGACATCGTAGTCGGTGTCACTGAAACGCTCGAACGATAGCCGTTCAAAAACGGCGGCAAGCCGCTGGGGGGTCAAAAAGGACGACGAAAACTCCGCCCCTTCTTTCGCCGCTTGACTATTCAGCAGCCAAGTGGCCGTGCGAAATACGTTGCCGTTGCTCCAGCAGACGCATTTTGGCAAAATGACCTGCAGTTTCTTGACAGTCGTGCCCTTCCCCGTGCCACTGAGGCCTTGAAGGACGATGGCGCGGCCGGCGGCTGTGTGAAGGTCACCGAGATGCGACACCAGCTCGCTGCAGACTCGGTCCGCCGACTTGCCAACGACTGAGATCCGGAAGGCCTGAGGAGGTGCTAGATCGCCTGGTAAGACGCCCTTTGCGACGGCAAGCTTTATTCCAACCGCGAGCTTGACTTCATCTTCACGGTCGCGTTGCACGATGTCCTGGCCTTCGCGTTTGCTCAAATCACTGAACGACGCGTGCGACGTCAGCACTTGGACGATGCGAGACGACGTCTCATCGTCCTGCCGCCGCAACACTTGAAGGGGCAGCATTTATGGGAAGCAGGGACACTGATGAAGGATGGGAGGGCGGACATGTCGCGGAAAGATTGTTGGCAAGGGTCACGTCGGACAGTTCCCTGCTGCGCGAGTTCGTCTTCACCATGTCACACTATTCGCACCCACAAAAAGGAGGAGGTCATTGGTCACGTTACGAGGAGGCCAGCTGCAAAGATGAAGGATGAACTCGTCGCCCCTTCGCCTCCCTCCCACAAACGATGGATCGCACCTCGGTCAAAGGGCAATGCCCACCAACCGCAGGTGGTCCGCTCGTCCAGTCGGCCATCAGGTCTAGGTCGTCATGGGAGGCAATTGAGCGTTGTACAAGTCCAGCACGTCGTAGACAGTGGGCGCCCGGGCAAGATTTTCCAGCATCGGAAGCAGCTTCAACAGTTCCGTGTCGTTCGGGTCGTCGAACCAAGACACGATGGGGATCGCATTTCGCGGTTGAAACAAGTACGCCACCGGAGAGTTGTCCACGATGGCGATCTGGTCGAGGGACCGGCCAAGGAGCGACAGGTCCTTTACGTACGACCCGCTCACGGTGCTACAGTGCTCGCGAAACAGCCGGAGGGGTCCCAATGTGCCGCTGGGGTCAAGCCGGTTCATCAGTGGGTTGCAGTACGCCGACACGCTCGCTGTAAAGATCACGATTTCGAACATTTTTTCGACGGCTTCCAGGAACGAGTGGACATGTGGTCGGTAGGCCACGTAGACGTGACAAATGCTGCCGTTGACGGGGCACTGAAGGTGCAGGTCGTGGTCGTGGGCGGCGTTGAACGAAGAGTGAACGAGGGTTTCGTCCACGTCCAACACTAAGCACTTGCGGTTCGCCTTCGAAGGGGCAACGGAAGGCAGCAGCGGCGCGTACTTGTTAGGGTCCATCGGGGAATGATTGACTTTTTGTGATTTGATCACAAGCAGCCGCTGCCGCACGGCTTCTTCATTGGCGTTCGTGGGTACCGCCGCCGTCGGTGCCGCGGCCGCCGTCGGAGCACCTGGTGCATTGCGTCGCCGCGTCGAGGTGGAACGATGGCGCAACGTCGCGGGATTGGTGCCGCTGCCTGGACACGGCGCCTGCGTGAGCAACTGCGCTGCCGTCGACGGCGCGGCGCCGTCACGCTGAGCCGCGAAGCGACGAAAATAATCCGTCACCTCCTCTGAGGTGCCGTCCCGTCCGGTTCGTGACATGGCTCGCGTGCTTTGCGGGAAGGAAGGAAGGGGACCAATTATGTGAATAATCGGGTGTCAAGGGTTTTCGAGGGGAGGGCAGGGTCGAGGGCTGAAAGTGTCGGATACCTCTACAACAATTGGACTGGGTGGTTCTACGATAAGGGCGCTGTGTGGGGCCGCATCGGAGACGTCGAAGATGCGCTCGTGCTCGCGTCCGCTGCAGCCCATCGGCTCGATCTTGCGATTGAGTAGGCAGGGGTGCGACCTCTGCGAATGGGAGAATACTGCGCCGGGCCCGGAGATTGAAAATAGTTCGCAGCGGGCACCGACTTGGATACTTGCCTTGCGCCTAGCGCACTCGCTGGCATTCCGAACTTCCATTTGGGTCCCGCTTTGCCAATTGCCAGAGTGTCCGCGACGTAGTCTAGCGGTCCGGGTGAAGGCTCGACAAGCGATACGCGGGTTCGTTCAGCTTCTCGTCGGAGTTCCTGACGGCGACGCTTCAGGTCCTCACGCTGTTCTTTCATGTTTTCGACACGCTGGCACTTCTGATCGATGTTGTTCATCAAGTCTTCGCGAGCGGCGGCGTCCGCGCGCTTCGATCGATCCGCACATTCCAGTTTGTCAAGTTGTTTCTGTCTCAAAATCTCACTGCGCAGTCGACTCTGTGCCGCACGTCTCTTGTTCTCCACTTCGATGTGTTCGTCGGTCAGTCGAATTTTCCGCAGCAATCGGTGCACTCGCTCGCGGTCGCGTTGTTGGGCCTCGTCGTAAACCGCGGCGCGCTTGGCCTCGTTGGCAGCATCCTCGGCCGCTTTTTTCTCTGCAACGCCTTGAACTTCGTCTTTCCGCTCCTCCATGAGCTCGACGCTTCGCTCTTCCTTTCGCAGCGTGCGGCGTATCTTGGCCTCCAGAAGCATCGCGCTGCGTAACTTGATCTCCTCGATTTCCTCTTGCTTCATCTTGGACTCGATCTGACGGCGGCGGTCGTCGGCCTCGCGTCGCTTTCGCAGCTCTTCCTGCGTCTCGTCAAACTCCCGCCATCGAGCCTGAAACTTTTCTTTCTTCTCTGCAAGAATCCTAGCGGCCTCACGGAGCATCGCGTCCCTTCGCTCGGCGTTTTGGCGTCGCGTGTGGTCATTCCTCGCTTGGATAAGCAACGTCCGCGCGGTGATCCTCATCTTGATCTCGTCGTCTTTTGCCTCATACTCCTGTCGCTTGAGCTCGGCGACTTTCAGGGCCTCCTCCCGCTCCAAAATTTGAGCGTCCAATCGCAACCGGTGAGCTTCCTCTTCGCACTTTTCCTTTTTCCGCTCGAGCTCTCTCCGTTCTCGCTGTCTGTCTTCGTCCTGCGCGTGGGCTTCCCGAAGCCGAGCATCTTCTTTTTCGCGCTGCTTGGCGCGAAGCTCTGCGTGCAGTAGCTGCTGCTGCGTTCGAGATACGTTCGCCGTGATGATCCGTTTGAGTCGCCTCTCATCTTCGAGGATCATAGTTGACGTGTGGTGCGCGATGGACGCGTGAGTCGATGACGGCGAGGAGCTGCGCGTGACGTCGTGGTGAAGCGCGCTGAGCATGATGCGTTCACGTTCGGCCACAGCAGCTTCGAACTTTTGCTGCCGACGACGGCACAAGTAATTGAACCGGAGTTCAACGACGGTTTCGTCAGAAACGTCCTCACCTGCCGAGATCATGTCACGGCGGCACTGTTCGAGCGACGTGCGAAGTAGCTGCTCGGGCAAGATGCCAAGCTTACGGCACGCGGACAATGATCGGGGCGAGTTCAGCAGCAGCAGGTCGCGCGACGCGGATGCATCAAAGTTGTCGAGTGACTTCACGACACCGTCAACGCACACGTCGCAGGATACAGGGGAGGTCGTTCCCGGGACGCTCGGTGCGGCCCGTCGCAGGCTGGCACTGTTCGCTCTGGGTGGCGACGTTCGTTCGGTTCGGCGCTGCGACCCAATGTAGTCGCGAGGGTCGGTCGCGCCCGTCGCAAACAACCCAGAGAACGGAGAACCGAAGTTCATGTGGTATGTGACGCTGTCGTGAACGTTTTGGAAGGAAGGAAGGAAACAGCCAATGGGGCAATGCTGCAGCTGCGGCCAATGATTCCGTCCACTTCAAGGCATCCATCAGGAACATCGAGCGACGGTGGGGGGGGGCGCCTCACTTTTCAATCACCACGTGCCGTTGGTGTGCGGCGAGGGCAGTGAAGGTGAAAGACACCACAACGAAGTCTGTGCCAAACAAGGCACAGCTCAGTTTCACGGCGGCATCCCGCACAGTTCCCTTGACCACGTATTCGAGCGTCATCGCGGGCTTCTCCCGAATGGTTGTTGCTGCACTGTTGCTGCAATCAATGTCAAGCTTCTTTTCCTTGAGGCCCCCAATAGCCCTCACAACCGAAACCATCTCGTTGAAGAAGGAAGCTTCGTCGGGGAACTTTTGTCGGAGCGTTGGTCCCATCATGCTGACGGCAACCGAAGGGGTCCGTTGAAATGCGGAAGCGACAAATTTTTCTCCCTGATCTTCGAAGTCCCTGGGATCCACGTGTGGGAGCAGCGACAAGCTCGTTGCGGGCGACAGGTGGAAATGAGTGATCTTCACCACCATCGTTGACGACGCTGCGGAGGGGTTGGACGCCGTGACCCACGCCACTTCGCATGGTACAGCCACGTCTTTTCCAAAAATTGCGGAGAACTGTGCCAACGTCGAGGGGCCGGCTCCCTTCGATTTGCTCGGCGCGAGAATGGCGTCCGAAAAACGGACGTGTCGGAACACTCCCAGTTCAGCCATGACGCACCGGCGCATCGCTAGCAACACGCCGGGGAGCAGGTGAACGGATGGATGAAAGGCGGAGAGGAACCGCTTACTGGAACCCGCTTCACTGGACGTGAGCAGCTGCAGGAACGCAACCGCGGGACCGAGGCGGAGGGCCTTGTTCCGTTCGGTTGCCTTCTTCTTTCGTCGCACCAGCACCACAAAGCAGAGGCCGAGAACCATTGTCGCTGAGGCGATGGCCGTGAAGAGCAGCTGAGAATGGGGTAGGTCGTTGATATATGAGGCGACGGGTGCGGGAAGATAGCCAATCCACGATCCCGATTCCTCCGACAGAGTAGAAGTCATTTGTGAAAATGTTTTGTTGATCTGTGGTTAGATGAAACGGCGGCAAGGCAGGGAACGCGAACAATCCCTGATGCTGGAGGGCGCTTTGAACGCTGAGCATCACACTGATCCGTATTGTTCCGCGGCTCTATTCATTCGCTCAATCGGTGCCGTTGCTCACCGGGCTGTGATTCGACTGCACCTGGCAGTCATTATCGTTATCGCTTTCTTCCTCGCCATCGCTTGGAAGTTGTGATGGTGGATCGCTGTCCGATAAGCAATGGTCACATGTATGGCAAAGAAAGAAAAAAGTACGTGGTGAAAACGCGCACAATGGCCTCGATGTGGACGTCCCGCATGGTGGCGATTGCGAGATGGCAACAAAGTCACCTTCAGCGTTCAAGTCCGACAACAGTTTAGGATCAAGACAATCGAAGCAGAACGATCGCGTGCACGACGTGCAACGGAAAATTTCGTCCGAAAGCCGCTGTTCGCATGTGCGACACGAGTGGTGCGGACAGCTCCAATGTCGGGCACTGATGTTGCCAGGGCGGTCCCCCAGGCACCGCGTGTGATACCATGCTTGGCACAGCGGGCAGAATACGTTGGGGTTTGCTCCTAAACACACGTAGCACTCGGCCAGGGACTTATCATTGGAACCGGCTGGCAGCACGTCGACGTCTCGACAGGTAGGCGATGTGGCGGCAGCGCGAGTGCGACACAAGTTGAGCGACTCGAGGATCCGGCGTCCTTCCACGTCGCTCGCCAACGAATCTTCGTCGTTCGCTGCGGGTGAAGTCACAAGACCTCGTTGCTGCTCTAATTTCACGAGCTGTTTGAGGACGTCTGTGAGATCTGCATCGTGTTTGACGTGGCAGTCCTTCTCGGGCTCACGTCCATTTACTATCCAGTCTCCAAGTGCCGCCTTACTCCTTGAGATAAGCGAAATGCGCTCCTCGATCGTGTTCCTCAGACCAAGCCGATGAACATGCACAGTGCGTGTTTGGCCTAGGCGGTGAGCGCGGTCTGCGGCTTGGCGATCCATTTGCGGATTGAAATGAGCATCGAACAAGATCACGTGATTTGCCGCCGTCAGGGTGAGACCGACCCCTCCCGCCGTCGTCGACAATAAAAAAATGAACGATTTCGATTTTGGATGGCAGAACCGCATTGTAGACAATTCTCGCTCCACTGGCGACGTCGACCCGTCCAAGCGCTCGTATCGATAGCTTCGCAGCCGGCAGAATCCTTCCAGCAGGTCAAGCTGCGACGAAAAGTTAGAAAAAATCAATACTCGGTCGCTATCGCGCTGCAATGAAGCCAGCATTCCATCAAGATAGATCATTTTCGCACTGAGTGACACGAGATCGTGCTCAGTGATGCCGACGCCGCTGGCATGCAAGCGCAACACACCGGGCGTCTCACCGGGGCGATGTGGTGTCTCGTCGGCGGCTGATAGTAGCCGACGTCCAGTGGCTGCATCCCGCGTGCAATCGAGAATCGTAAACATGTGCGGGTGATTACAAGCTTTCCGCAGCTGCATGACCACGAAACTCACCTCGCGACCAGAGAAATCCTTACGTTCTTGAATGACTTGATCGTAAATAGCGCGTTGGGCCGGAGTGGCATCGAGCATCACTTGCGCCTCATCGATTCTGGGCGGCAATTCCAGCTCAACTTGCTGCTTGGTGCGCCGAAGCATGATGTGTTCCAGCACCGCGGACGCTTCTTGTGCCGCGTCGTTCAGATCTCTCGTGGCGCGGACGTGCTTGCCGATGAACGGAAACAAAAACTGCATCAAGCTCCACACCTCGACGGGGCTGTTCGACACCGGCGTGCCTGACACTGCGACCCTCCATGCCGCATTTAGCTTCCTCGCGTAGCGAACAACATTCGTGTCCCCGCCGCGAAGTTGGTGAGCTTCATCAAACACGACCGTCAGCCAAGGCCGGGACGTGAAGAACGACCGGTCGTTGCAAAACGCAGCCGGGTTGGTTAACACCACCGCCTGGCTGCCTCGAACCGCATCGTGTAGAGCGCGTCTGGTCGCGTGGTCTCCTTGAACTTTAATGACGTGGAGCGAAGGAGCCCACCTTGTCAGTTCGCGATGCCACGATGTGAGCACCGAAAGAGGAGCGATGATCAAATGGGGGCCTCCCACTCCGACGTTGTGCTTGATCGTCTCCAGAGCCGCGCAAATCTGTGCTGTTTTACCGAGGCCCATATCGTCCGCCAGTATCCGCGAGATGCCGCTGCGAAAGCCATCGATGAGAAAATCCACGCCAGTTTGCTGATAATTGCGCAGATCGCCGCCGCCGACCCTCAGCGCTGGCGCAGGGCCCCAGGCCGTTATGATGACGGGAATCGGCTCGTCGCGCAGTCGTGTCTCCTCGCGATCTGACATGAACGGCGCGAACGCGTCGAGCAAATCCGGGGTGTAGCGGATCGTGGAGCGGCAGAGCGGTTCGAACACGGTCTCGATAGTCTCCGCTAATGCGGATTTACTGGTGAGATGAAGCTGAGTCAAATCCACCGTAACGGCGGTTGGCTCCACGCGAGGTGGCACGTGGCTCCCAACTAGAAGCTGCATTTCGTCGTCGTCGTCGTCGCAATCGACGGCGACCATCGGTGACCTTGCCCGCTTGCTGTGAAGCATCGTGAAACACTCGGCCGGAACTGTGCGGGAGTGCGATAGAAACCATTGTCTGTCTTCGGCCAGTCGTGACAATGTGTAGTAAGTGATCATAAGCCAGCCCTTGTCAATCAATTGTGTTGAGTGTTACCACATGCTCGTGCGTTCCGCCTTTCCCCTAGTGGTCACCCGCGCGACCAGCACGGTGATGTCATCCATCTTTCCGCCCTCGTGGTCAATATCAAACTGCTTCAGCATCGCACTCCACGGCGTTGTGGAATGGCGGGACGTGGCCGCCTGAAAGGCTTCAGTAACCACACGCTGCGTCACGCGGTATGGGTCGGTGTATTCCATCCGGTGATCCGGCCCGAAGGCTGCCTTGAGCACACCGCCGACGAGAGGAATGCTATCGTAAGCGGACTTGTGAACGGTTCCCACCCAACCTGCTTGAGCTGCGATTTCGGAGGGAAAGCGGTTTTCAAACAATCCGTCGGTCCCGAGAACGACCACGTCGCCCTCTTGAACTTTGAATGATTCTCGAACGCTGTCGTGAACTGAATCTTGCTGGCAGTCGTGAGGAAAATTGGGGGGCACGACTGCGAGCTGAAACGGCAGATTGATGCCGTGACTTTTCTCGTGCGCACGATCAACCACTTCTCGATTTCGCACCACCAGCGCACCGTTGTTTCCTAGATTGGCGATTGCGAGCGTCGCCTCCTGTCCCACCTGATCGACGATTGATGCGCAAGTCGCGGTGCTGCTCCCCACAACATCTTTGTCGTGTTTTAGTCTACCAAACGCGTTGATCAAAATCGTCTCCGGATTGGCAATGGTGCGGTGAGTCTCGCAGAAGTGTTTCGCGTTCTTCATCAGCGTGTTCGCAAACGCGGAGGGGTCGTAGCCTTCATCCCTCCAGCCGGCGACTCCGTCGGCGATGCCGATGCTCTTGTAGGTGTTGGCCACAAAAAAACTGTCATCACCGCAGTCAAGTTCGACGAAACTGATCCGTTTCCGCCACTTTAGTTGCTCGCGACGAGCCTTTTCCTCCGTGTCCGATCGATACAGCTTCACGGGATTCGGTCGCGCCTTGCATGACGCCCACGTTTGTAGAATGAGTTCGTTCGGGTCCCTTTCGGTTTCAGGCGCCACATCTGGTGCCTCCGGCCACTTGAAATCGGCATCAGCTACGAAGGCAGCGTCTGCTGGCGATAGCAATGATGGCGGTGGCAAGGGAGGAACGTCGTTCGCTCCGCCTTTAGAACCCGATGCACCCATGTGACAATCTGAATGTTCAACAACACCAACACACCAGCACGGGTTTGTCGTGGGAGGCATGTACAGACCGTTTGTTTGATCACCGGGATGAAAAATAACTTCACGCTCCTCGTGTGCTAAACTTTTGCTTCTCGGCGTCGTTCACGACCTGCTTGCGAATCATTCCCTTTCGCAGTTTCACAGCTTCGACGATAGCAGCGGCAACGTTCCGCCGCACCGCCTGCGCCCCGTGCTCCTCCACCTCTTCCTTTGTTGTGGGCTTAAAAAAGGGATCGTCCTCGATGACCGCCCAGTGGCTCATCGTGATGTACGCCATCGCGGCACCACTTGTTGCGATCCGCAACTGGTCCTGGAGACCGAACGATTCACCAAACGGGATCGTGCAATGGATGTGAAACACATCGCTTCCCTCGTGTGGAACTTCCTCAATAATAGAGGCACGTCGACGGTTCAGCAACGAGTATATTTTGCCTTGTGTTTGTCCCGCGCTGATGACGCGGCAGTGGGCAACAGGTTCGACGATTCGTTGCTGCTGGCTGTGCACTGAAAACGCCAAGCGACACGCCTGCGCCGCTGCTTGCATGACGCTTCCGCCTGTGGTTGCGCCGGTGCCGGGACTGGCGCCTTCGTGGACGGCTTGGTCGAACACATCTTCAATGACAAACGCGACACCGCAGATAGGTTCCTCACACATTGGGCCTGAGGCACTCGCATACTGGAATCCAGAGATAATGGCATCCCGATGGGTCGCCAGCAGCCCAGTGTGCCCAACACTTCCCGCTGCCTCGCACGAATGATTGGATGCGGACGAACGGGCGGCAGCATCCGCGCATCCGTCCGTGTCTGAGCCGCCCGCACGACGGGGGAGCAGGCCGTTTCGGAGAACAGTGCCATCGAGCAAGAACGACGTAGCCAATCCGAACTTGGAAGGACCGTACGCGACGACGTGGCTAGGCCCCTTCCACGACACGCCAAGCAGTTTCGTTAGTGCGGGTGCGTTATCGACAGTGTCTCCACCGCCGCGCATCAAGGCTTCCAAAACAGCCGGCGGCAGAGAAAGGGCGGAAACCTTGATCGCGACGCTGCCGCCAGTGACAGTGACAGCCACCGGTACTCGTTTGGTCACATCGGCCAAGGTTTCGCGGTACGATACCAGGGGTGCGGACACAATCACGTCAACCCGCGCGAATGTCGTCTTAAGATCCTCGATGCAGCGCTCGGCGTGCACCTCGCCAGCACAACAAATTACTTGCTCCCCTGATGGCAGCGTGGTTAACTCGACCTGTGGATCGATTTTATTCAGTAGCATCAATCCGTGGGCGAGTTGGGAAAAATCAGCCGTGTGAGCGGGCGAGATGCTGATTCGAAGGATTGAGCTGCTCATGAGCCGCATGGGTAGGAATACCGGAAAGTCCTTGGCGGAGCACAGCGTTGCTTGCTTCGTCACAACGCCGAGGAGGTTTCCAATGGCGCAGTGCCCTCCAGCGGGCACCTCGTCGACTCGATGCAGGCCCTGTCCGTGAAATACGAATAGGTTCGTCACTGTGACCGTCGAGGCGCAGTCGCCCACATTCAGTATCATCCCTGTTTTCAAACATCCTGTAAAAACTCTTGCAAATCCGAAGAACGCGTCGTCGAGATTTGCGTGTTTGCGTTCGCCATAGCCACAGCAGCCGGCCACACTTGTTTCGGCATCGATGAGCTTGGCCACGAACACTAACGTTTCGGCGTCCCTTCGGCAGGTAGCGATGGCATGCCGCATGTCGGCCGAAATCGGTCGGCTGACGTCCATGAGCGAGTCGAAACGGAATGCCTGCCCCACGCACGGCGAAGGTAGCGAGTCGCATACCATTCGGAGTACGGCGGAACCAAGCGGCCAGCAGTGACGTAACACGTTGCAAAGTTTCGTTCGAGGAGGATCATGTGTCGACCGCAGCAACGTCAGTGGAGCTCCGAGCTTCGTGGTCATTTGTTCCACTTTCGCGTGATTCACCTCTGCATCCGGCCGCAGGAACTCGTTGTACAATGCCCAAATCGGTTCGAACATGAGTTGCACTGCGAGAACAGGTTGGTTCTCGCGACGAGGACGATCTGACACGGTCATCGTCTTGGAATCCATGAAGAAATTTCCCCAAAGAGCTGCGGCGAGCCTCGCGGGTGTGACGGCGGGAAATTTGCTTTGGTAAAGAGCCGAAAACGTTTCCGGGCTGAACCCAAATCCATCGAGGCAGCTGCCCATCACAACATTTCCCTTGGCGGGAGAGAACCACTGTTCGTCGTCCTCCTGTTCCACCACGTCGAGGGGTGGTGCATCACTGGGTCGGAATCCTTGCAAGTACCGTTTCTTTTTCAAAAGAGTGCGGGTGTCCCCAGCGAGTTCCAGTTCATTCGCAAACGCAGAAAGGACCACATTGCAGTTTTGAATGATGTCGCGAACTTGGTTGTACGCTTCGGACGCGGTGCATTGTAACGTAGTGAAAAGTAGGTCAAACTTGTTTATGAACAAGCACATTCCCAATCCTTCCAAAAAGGCGTGTCTCAGCATGGCCTGTGTTTGCATGGTGACTCCATCGATGATATCGACAACGATCACGGCACCATCTGAAAGGCGGATCGCTGCAGAAACCTCCGAAGAAAAATCGATGTGACCCGGGCTGTCCACAAGGTTCAACCAGTGAGTTGCTCGCCCTGGTGGAGAAAAATTTAGTTGCACTGAGCTTGCCTTCATTGTGATCAACCTTTCCTGTTCGTCGGGCCGCGAATCCAGAAAGCGCACCGTTCCTGCTAGCTGGGGCGCGAGGAGGCCATTGCACGTCAGTAGATGGTCACTTAAGCTCGTTTTTCCATGGTCGACATGCGCGAGCAAGCAGAAATTTCGGTATCGTTCCGGCGGAACAACCATTTTACGAGCAATTCTGGTCAGAACATCATCAATCCAACAACACGTTTCATCTGTTCTATGAAGCGCAAAGTATCACCAACATTCGGGATTCACTGTTCGCCCATCCCAAATTCTAATTCCAATGGAATAACACACACATAGCCCTTCACGCATACGCGTGTTACGGAAGTCGTCGGCTCACGCGAAAAGTTCGCTTTGATTCTTCGGCAGCAAGATGTACCAGCCGTCAAATCCGCGCAGTCCCGAGTACGACTTTTCTTTCGGCAGCAGGAAGTAAGCTGCGAAGAGCAGCGAGAAGTACCAAGCGCTGCCGATTGCCTTCTTGCGGTATTGAATTTCGACCCATTCCGTCGAGGACACATCCCAAGGTTTCTTCGTCAACACCTGGTAGTACTTTGCTTCGGGGGCTGGCAACTTCTCGATGTTCACTTTCATCGGCTGGAAATATGTCCATGGCAGAATAGCACTGTCGTACACTGCCGTGTGCGGTTCGGGGAACTGAGAACTCGACTTGACGCCACGTTCGTTGACCGAAAAGGTGTTGGCGGCTTCGGGGATGTTGAAGTTACCCGGCTCGCTACAGGTTCCTCCCGTCGGGAAGGTGATACCGTTTGACAGCAATGTCGCGGTGGCTCGCAGCGCCGAAAAGCGAGTTGCACGCATCATGGATACCTGTGTCAGTGGGGAAGACAAAATCACGAAAACGCGTCGTGCATTTTTCAGCAACCCTGTCATGGTGGGGTGAGTTCATTTCCCATCAGCGACTCGTTGGACGCGTTGCCGAATCTAAGGTTTCGGATGCCTCAAGTGACCTTTCACGTTTGCCGAGCGCCTTGTTGATATCTGTTGCTTGATCGTCTTTCGCCCCTATAGCCGTCAGGTTCAATGCTGCGGGCGCATTTGAGGCGTCACTTTGAGCGACGAGTTTGCAAATTGACAAGAGTACCACTTCCGCAGCACTCAGCAGGTCATCAAAGTTAGCAATCGTGGCGGTGCTTTCGACTTCCACTTCAAAGACCGATGTGTTGGACTTGTCGGACACCTTTGTGATGTCGGCGCGGCACGGGGCGTCGGGGTGATGAAGGCTCGTACGTTGTTTCCTCCGAGTGTACGTTCCGACCGGAAGAGTAGTGTTCTCGGGTCGAGGCAACAACGCTTCTTCCGAGATTGCCAGCCGCACGTCGGTTGAAAAGATGGAAGGTAGTGAAATATCGACGACAAACAGCCGCCGTTTCCGTCGCACTGAAATGAGCTGGTCGCCGTCATCGAATGTAAATCTGACACTTTGTCCGACCACCGCGTCTGTGGTCACCTGATCGACCAAATCGGTTCGCCAGCAGGTCTGGCAGCGGCGCAAAGCTTCGCTCGAAAGAGCCTCTGGTACGGCCATCTCGACCCTGTAATTGTCTTCGCGGCTTAGTACCCGCGGCGTATCCGTCGTTAACCGCTTTCCTGTGGGTCCAAGAAAGTAGCCCGCTCGAGCCTCGATTTCTAGCAGCTTCCAGTTCAAGGATTCGGCACTCCTCCGGTTGAGCGTCCGCCTGATGGCGGACTTTAACGCAACATCCATATCAATTCGCGAGTTCAACCTATTTGTAAACCGCTGAAAGGGGAAATATGTTCTTTTCCGAAAAAATCAACGAGCATGAAACCCGCGAACGACTGCGAACGCTTACATTCGTGGGAGGGAGATCAAGACTCCCGCGTTCTTTTGCGGAGGGGACAATGTTTGGCCACGTGGCCGTACTCGCTACACAGTCGACAGTACTCATACGAAACAGTGTGACGGGATCCGATTGCCGCCGTTGCGTCCTGTGGGGGGAGCGCGACGCTCAACGGCGCAGAATTATCGACTTTCGATGATCCCGTTTGCACTGCACTAGCGATCTCAGCTAGCGTGGCATCTTTCGCACGCTGGGCGGCGAGTTGTGCGTCGAGGGCCTGTTGAATAGCTCGCTTTTCCGTTAGCACCGTGTCGTTCAGCGGATCCAGTCGCTCCGCCTCAACGATGTGTTTCATCGCCTCAACGAACGACCCCTTCGTTTTGAAGGCCAACGCCGCTCGCATGTGAGCGCGGGGATAACTGGAGTCGAGCGCGATCGATTGTCGGCACGCATCAATCGCCTCGTCAACGAGATGAGCCTTGAGCAGCGCTGCGGACAAGTTCGCTAATAACTTGCAGCGTGAGGATGAGTCCATCAACTCGCAGGCGAGCGCTCGTTCATAGCACGAAATCGCCTCGTCCGGTCGGTTTTGTTTCAAGGCCTCGTTGCCGCGATCAATTTGCTTCTGCATGTTGTGCAGTTGTCGAGATGCGTCACTGGACACTCCCTTGCCTGCCATTAAACTACCGCGTAATCTCTCACAGCTCGCAGCGTAGTCTGAACAAGAATCGAGTTGCGAGGCGCGGTGGTAAGCAACTGCAGCCTCTTCGAGACGCTTCAACCCCTCGAGAGCCGTTCCGACGCGAGCGTGGTACTTCGCAACACACGGCGAAATATTGGATGCAGCGTTCGCGTCCTCCAGTGCCTCGCTCCAGCGGCCGAGCTTCGCGAAAGCAGCAGATCTGTTACTGAGCGCGCGGCTGAGCATCTCGCTGGCGCCTCCTTCGCTCCGAAGCGTCGATATTGCCTGTGTCATTTTCGTCACGCACTGCTCGTAGTCGCCTGCTCGAAAGGCCGTCACGCCTTCATCAATCGTCGCAGCCATCATGTCTCTGCGGGGGTAAGGAAGCACATAAAACACATTTGGGCGCCTTGCGTTCGCACAATTTCGACACTTGTGAAGCGGTTCGTGTTACGACCGGTTGAACGTCTTCCAAATATCCTTTTGTTTTCCTGGTAACAACGTCAACATTTCGCGCGCAAGTTGCAACTCCTGGGACACTTCGGGATGCTCGAGAAGCGCGTTTTTCGCTGCAAAACTCATGGTATCTTCATATTTCTGAATGACGACGGCGATGCCATCGTACTCATCTTTCGGGGTCTTGTGGAAGCGTTTACTTTGGAGACGAGCTATACGCATTAGAGCCCGGAAAACCGCAACGCGGTTCTCCTCATCAATCTTTTCCAGCCTTTTCGTCTCCGTATGGTGAAACGTGACCACAAACCGTTCGAACCAGGATTGAGCAATCGTAGCCAAATCGTTGAATGCACGATCTGACAAGGGCGTCCCGCTGCGCTGCTTTCGTTGTTCAATTCGCATGTCGACAAGGTCTGCGTGAAGGTCACCAATGTCAAAGAGCAATTGCCTCACAATTGTTCCGTAAGCATTGAAGCTGAGTTGGTTGGGGAAATCTTTCAGTAAGTCGATTCGTCGTCCTTGCATGGCTATGCGTCGTTCTAACAAGGGTTCGAATTTCATTAGATGACCATACAAGGCCGACATGTCCTTTTGGATTTCGATAAAGTCGGTGCAGCATCCATCGAAAACGTAGAACTTTGCTGCGTCGTTGAGGTACTTCATCGACTCCTTGAATGTGTCTCGCGCTTCATCGAAGGTCGAAATGGGGTTGAACTGCACGACGGGTGGCAGCGGCAAGGGAAAGTTGTGCCACCATTCAGCCGTTCGTAACGTGTCCGGCAAGGGATGCTCTTTGACGTCGCGACGTTCCGCAAACCACCGCAATCGTGCCTTGTACAACTTTGCGAAGCCCCAAGCCACAACACCGGCTGTTTCCTCATCTGGATTGTCACTTGGCATCACGTTTTCGGCGGCAAGCATGCAATGCCGAGACTCATCGAAAAGCCCCGATCCGTTAAAGAATCCTGAAAGGTGCACGGCGTTTCGAGCCCATTCCTTCGGGGCAAAGTCCTTTCTTGATACAAGTTGGACTACCATTGTGTGGAAGCAATACTTGGAGCTACGACTGATGTCTCCTATGCCCCCGTAGCACTGTGCAAGGTAGAACGCTGTCGAATTGAATAATTCGGACATCTCTCTGTGTTCCTCCCATGCGGCCGGACTCACGGCGATCAACGGCAATCGTTTCCATGCTCTCCAGGCTTCGAAAACGGCTTCTGCAAGGTGGAGTACCTTCAAGGAATCAGAGAACCTTTGCGCAGTCGATCTACCTGTCAAATATATTCCGACGCAATTGAGAACTCGCAAGTACGTTGCGACGTGACTGAATTCGGTGGACTCGTCAGTCACTTGGCGATATGACACGACCGCGTCAATCCCCGTCGGTGCTTCTACCGAATTGTTGACGCTGTGTAGCAAATATCGAAAGGCGGTCACAGCGGCTGTTTCAGCGTTCGCGTATTCGTCTGTATCCAAATAATTTTGAACCAGTACACATTCAATTTGAGCGAGCTGGTCATTGCCAATTGGCGCATCGGCGGATTTGCACGCTATCGCAGCTTGTATAGCCTTGGAAAGTGCTTCGAATTGTTCCCGTGCTTGAAACTTCGGCTCGAGGACATTTTGACGCGGACCTTCAGAGTCGTTCAACGCGCACACACCGGCAAAGGTTTTCGAAAAAGTGGAGGAATCCATGCTGTTGGTGATGTGCACAGGCTGCATGGTTCGCATCTTTTTGTTGGCGGGAATAATAGACGAGAGGGGGGGAAACTCACCGTGCCACTTTTCAAAACCCTACGTCATCGTCCTGATTACGCTTCGATGGCGCTGCGGCATTAGCGGCTGGCTTGGCATGCTTGGCTGCGGCTATCGCGTTTTCGACCACCGATCGACTTGCATTGCTTGTGATTGACAAAACGAAACTTTTAAGAGCCGCGTCGTAGTTTTTATCGCCTTTAAACGACCGAAAGTGTTCCGCAGCACGAAAGCCGAAGGAAGTGGCTTCTTCGACGTTTGCAATCGTTTCTTGGTGCAGCTTTCTGGTCAGCTCTCCTTGGCCAAACAATTCGGCAGCAGCCTCGGTTTCGTGCGCGCGTTGTCCCATTTCAGCGGCCGCTCGCGCCACCTCGTCGGAAACTTCATAGTCACTTGTCGCAGCAGCTTCCTCTGGCTTCGTGTCGTGGTGTTGTTTCGGTGGCTTCGTGGTGACCGTACTGTCGTCGGCATACTGCTCCCAGTCGTCGGCTACGTCGCTGTCGTAGTCGTCGTCGTAACTCATTGATGGAATTTTGAAACAAATGGTACTGGAATTGGCATTACTACAAAAATGCATTGTCATCATTAACATAGGGTTGCCAGTGGACTGAGCCCGAACGGAAAAGGAATCGCTGCGTCATTAGTTCCATGTCTGTTGATCACGTCGCTTCACATGAAGCACTCTTGATTCGAACCATCCCAGTTGAGTCACTTTTTTCCCAGTTTGCTCATCACATCGAACATCGTCACGCCAAGTCGTGCAGGCGACGGAGTCACGGTGATCCCAGCAGCCTCCATTGCCTTTACCTTGGCCTGGGCCGTACCGGATCCACCCGAAATGACGGCACCTGCATGGCCCATTCGCCGTCCAGGAGGAGCGGTCATGCCGGCCACAAATCCTACCATAGGCTTTTTCACCGGAGACTTTTGAATGAATTCTGCGGCCTGCTCCTCTGCCTCGCCGCCGATCTCGCCGATCATAATGATACCTTCGGTTTCTTTGTCGGCAAGGAAGAACTTCAAGCAATCAATGAAGTTGGTCCCATTGAAGGGGTCACCGCCGATTCCAATGCAAGTGGACTGCCCCAATCCGACCGCTGTGGTTTGAGCGACCGCCTCGTACGTTAACGTACCGCTGCGCGATACGATTCCAATTTTCCCAGGCTTGTGGATGTGCCCCGGCATGATACCGATCTTGCATTCGCCGGGTTTGATGATGCCGGGACAGTTTGGTCCAATCACGCGGGTCTTGGTTTGCGACATGATCATGCGTTTCACACGTAACATGTCCCATTGCGGTATTCCTTCGGTAATGATCACGGCCAGGGCAATTTCGGCTCGAAGTGCTTCTTCAACTGCAGCGGCGGCAAATGGTGGAGGCACGTAGATGGCAGTGGCATCCGCACCGGTTGCCTTCACTGCTTCACCAACGTTTGCGAAAATCGGAAGTCCAAGGTGAGTTGTTCCGGCCTTTTTGGGGTTGACCCCACCAACCATCTTGGTGCCATAGTCCATCGCCTGCTGCGTGTGAAAGGTGCCATGTTTTCCCGTGATGCCTTGAGTGATCACCTTGGTCGCCTTATTCACCCACAGGTTGACAGTTGACGCCCTCATTTTGCAGGGGAATAGGCTGTTGTGGGGTCTAACAATCACAACATAAGTCAGCTCGAGGCTACGCCCTCAGTGTCGCTTTTAGTTGAATTTTTTTTTGAACCACTGACGGAAGAAAAGACGAAAACTGAGGGGACCGTGGAAGGACCCCGTTCGTCACGTACTCAATGACCCACGAGCAACGCGTTACATTTCGTCAATGTATCGACGTCGCAAATAGTTTTCAATCACTGGATGTCGGTCTGCAGTGAATTGGTGGACAATAGCGAACGGAGAACCACTCGCCGAGACAACTTCGTTCCGTCGCCACCTAAGCGTACCAAAGTTACCATGCCAGACGCAGTCATCTGACTCCTCACTCGCGGTTGACAGGGACAAATTTCTCCATCCAAGTAATGGCCCCTCGTTATGCAGAATGTAATTATGCGTGGCTTGATCCAGCGCCGCTTTCACTCTGAACGATGCACAATCCAACAACTGTTTCTTGCCGATTTCTTGCATTTGCAGACGACAATACTCCTGCATTCCTTCGGTGCCCCCAATGGTCACTCCGGCGCATGATATTCTGCGGTTTTTTTTGGCCATGCGAGACAACACATCTTCCCCGTAACAAGCCATCCATCGTCGATTGTACACTTCATTCTTGAACGTCTTCTTGTTGTTCTCGAGGGTGAATACCACGTTTTTTCTCCGTATGATTTGCTCGCTTTCGTAGTGCATGCTGGTGGAAAGTGGCAAAAATGAACAACCATCGAATGGATTTGCCTGGAATGCCACGTCGGTCGCATCAACGATTCCGACCCGATCGATGTCCGAATGATGCAAATGCAACCACCGACGAATGATTTCGAAGCGATAGTTATTCGCTCCATTGGCGACGCCCCAAGCGTAACGTTGCGCTAGTATGTCGCCGTGAGTCTCGTTGCTTACAGCAACGATCTCGAGGAACCCGATGTCAGTCAGTGAAACTCGTCGGTTGTGCTCAACAACAGTCATCCGTTTGGAAACCATGGGAACTGAAAGAAGGTCCAAAAATAATACCAGCTTTGATTCACCAGAACTGTTGTGCGTTTGACACCGATCACAATGGCGGTGCTGATACAAGGACCGAGCCAGCACCACTAACCAGTCAACTTTGGGTGGTGCCCGACCGTGGTAGAAGTTCGACACGTTGATGAAAACTGAAACTATGACGCTTCGGGGAGTACGATCGCGGGTTGAATTGGACGGAACAGAAATAGTTACACCTTTGATAGTGGCGACATCCTCCGTGATCGACGTGGGCCATTCGGTCGGGAATTCGGCATCGTCGCGACGACTTGCCGATAACAAGAAAACAAGAAAGCAGATGCTAAGCACTAATAGTATTGAACATCGGCCGCGGCTCGACATAGTGGCATGGAACGAATACTATTGCAACATTTGTACGGGGGCAGACAGGAAACGAGTACAAAACAGCAAATGATGAACCAGGGCACTCTGGGGGGGAAGGAAGGAAGGAAGCAGGGTGGGTAGCGCACTATATAGTAATAATAAGTGTTATTACCGCGCAGCGGTTTGGGAATACTGCTGTTGTGGGGGGATCTGACAATCACAACATAAGTCAGCTCC
>ERZ1292630.299-Hain-H41-02um-R3-299-length-52487-cov-8_pt1 | contig 52487 bp, 22 predicted proteins | sample MGYA00564408_ERZ1292630 | MGnify/ENA primary metagenome ERZ1292630 (study PRJEB36523, sample SAMEA6512641) | groundwater metagenome | collected 2019-01-08 | study: AquaDiva: Metagenomics assemblies of 32 groundwater samples
TCCAAAAAAACGGGCCGGAGTCCACTAATTATCTTGGGCACTTTTTTCGCCGCCGAGTCTACTAATTTTTCTTTCCCGTAAATAAATTTCCACTAATATTCTTGTCTATAAATTACCTTGTTGACTGTATATAGCCAGCATAAATAAGAGGGCATACTGTACTTGTCTGTTCAAAGAAATAGGAGGTGGTTTTTCTTCCCACTCCCTCCCATCACAGGGCTCATTGGGTTTGTCAGGCACTACTGCTTTGAAAAGTTGCAAACTGGCTAATTGTACAACACGTGTCGCCTTCCTGTTGCGAGACAAGGACCTTGAGTCGCTTTCCCCAGTCCACACAAGCAGCAAACCGACGCCGTGCTCGACGTGGTGTCGACGCCGAGCCTGGCTGCAAGTGACTTGCGGTCGCAGCTCGGGCGGTACGACGAATCCAACGACGGGATGGCTGTCGAAGTCGCCGTTTTGTTGAAGGAGGCTGTGGTGCTGATTGACATCATCGAGCGGCACGACGTCGCGGCCGAGTCGTCCTTTACCTTCTCCTTCCAGCCGTCACCCGCTTCATCGTTCCCCTTTTCACGGTCTGGGCCACTTTCACCGTCAAGTCGAAAACGAAATTTGGCCAGGTGCGCATCGACCTCGTCGCGCCCCGCCAAAATAGATGTTCTCCCGCTATCGTCATCGAGCCACCTTGGCGCGGCTTGATTGCGTCCATCAAACACGTTGGGCACCGGTCCGAACGAGAATTCCCTGGCTGCGGTCGACAGCGGCCGCCGAATCGAGCGCGCTAGGCTGTCCCGTCCATCATGGACGTCCTGCATAAGAACGTCTTCGTCGCAATCCAGAAGCAATTTTCGAGTGGCGATGCCAGTCGGGGGGTTGGCAGATGTCGACGCCGTTTGTTGAGAAACGGTGCTTGTTGCGGCGGCGGCATCATGAAGCAAAGAAGCCTTCAGCCTCGCTGCAAAGTCCACGACCAAAGCCGCGTGACGCGGTGACGGTGCTGCGGTACGCGGACTGGATGGATCCGCTTGCGTCTTAAATATTCTGGCAGCCTGATTGGCGGGTGGAGGCGGCGCGTAGCCGGCCGCACGTGCCGCGACCGTCGGGCGTGCAACGTCAATCTCTGGCCTCAAAACAAATCGCAGCGGCGCCCGGACATCGGCGGTCGTGTGGATGTCGCCGTCATCGTCGTCATCAAACTCGTCGTCTGAGTCATGGCCACCATCGTCCCCTTCGTCTTCCTTTTGTGCGCGGCGCTGTCGTCCCGCGCTGAGTCCTGCATCCCCAAACGCATTCGGTATTGAAGCGGCGGCGGATCTGGTTCCACTACGATTTCTGCGACTACGCGATGCCAACCCCCCGCCAGCCAGAATACCGTCGACCTTGGACGAAAAGCTGTTCAACATCAAGTTCGTGAGCCTTCCGGTGCGTCGTTTTTTTGGTTTGGACTGGTTGGGCGACTTCGCCGTCGTCTGGGCCATGGCACCACCGCCCTGTATCTCTCCCGTGCCTTCCAGCCCCGCCGCGTCGTCTTTTTCGTCCTCGTCCTCCTCCGTAAAACGAGCCATCAGTGCCCCTCTCGAGACTAGCCACGCCTGCAGCCGCGCGCGACCTTCATCGCTGCCACACATAAAATGCAGGGCGCGGTTGTCGAGCGCTTCGAGATCGACAAGTTTCAGGTCGGATTGCCATGGTTTGTCAACGACGACGCGCATCAACGGAAGGAAGAGCGGTGTGGCGCGAAAAAGAGAAATCGCCGTTCGCAGGGGCAAACGACGCATCGTCTGATCGGTGAGAGCAGATCGGCTGCGGCGAAACAAGAAGACTTCACCGCGTTTGGCGTCGTTGTCGCGCATGACCCACAATGATACCTTTCCCCCGTTCGGGTGCTGCGCGTCGTCGTCGTCGGCCAGGGTGACGTCCACGCAGGCGACTTCGGACGGGTTACGCGGCACCGCGTGGCTCTTCGGCGCGGAGGCCGTGGCGGCGGACGTTTGATGCTGATGAATGGATAGAAACCCATCAATGAAGTCGTACGCCGTCGGCCGCCGCTTCAACACAGCATGGCTCGCGAGCGCGAGAGGGTCACACGCCGCCGCCGGGGTTTCCGTTTCAGGAGGACTTTCGACCGTCCGACCGAATAGTCGTTCTGTCAGTTCAGATGCGAGACGAGAGACGATGCGATCGTGCACGAGACTCGCCAACTTGATCGATGGGAACACGAGCTTCATGACACGAAACGATAAGTCATTCCCAGGGCTGGTGGGATTGACAAGAGAGGTCATGGCGGCTGGCGGCAACAGTGCCGGCGCAACGGTGCCGGAGGATGGCTGCGAATTCGCGGCGCTCAGCGTGCTGCTATGCAGCTCTTTCGCCGCGCTCGCCATAATGGCAACCTTCAGGGCAACACCGATGTGCCCGTGACAAGGTCTCGTGTCGAATTCGCCGACAGCGCGCTCTAACCGGACCGGGGCATCTTCGGGAACGAGGAACCTCCCGATGTCCAGAATATCGTCCGGAAAGAAAATATCTCTGATCGCGGCATCCGCCACTTTGAGGATCCGAATGCAACCGACGGTATCGTTGAAGATAATGCGCCGAGGGTGCCAAGTGCCCGAACCTTGTGGAGACTGACCCAGCGGCTCCGCGGCGCCACCCGACAGAAGCCTATTGGCTGCCGAGGGCATCCACAGCGCACAAACGATATCCACTGGATCCAGCGGCGACGGCATCGACATTTCCCGTTGGGACAAGAAAGGAACGGATGAGGTGCTCTGACGAAAAAAACAACCATCCACGGGGGCATCGCATAACATCTGGGATCGGCCTACTGTACCTAGGTCCGTTGACGGTGTGTACGGTTCTCTCGTTACCCTTCTCTTTAATTGCGCCCCACGGCGTCATGTGAGCCGAAGATTCAGGAAGAAAAGGTGACGGCATGAGGAAGCTGAGATCGACTTGCAGCGGGACCCTCTGTCAATGTGAACACTTCAGCAAACAAGTGCGGCACGAACATCGGCCGCTGATCCACTTCGAGCTCATTCGCCGCTTTCGAGATCAACAGGCCGTGTAGAGACAAACTTTCTTCATCGACGCGGTAAAAAGCTGAGTATTGCAAGGGATCGAAACGGGGGAATTCGCGGTCTCCTCCAGAATGCACCTCCTCGCTGTTAGGCGGGCCCCCCGTCGCCAGCGGGGGCGGCGGGCACCCCGTTCTGTACTTGATCACCATGGAAAAGGGCCATGAACTTGCCACAAAATACATCAGCAGTCCATGTAACATCCCTCGCGGCCCATCGTCCGTCGTCGTCGGATCGTTTCGCCATGGAGGCGCTCGCGGACGCACGAATGCCAACGCCATGGGCTGGCACAGCGGAGGCGCTTGTAGCGCTTCTTCGCCCTCATCCGAGATTGGCAGCCGCAGCCGCTCCTCTGGAATACCCTCTTCCACGTCGCCGCAGTCGATGTAACGGACCGTGAAGACGGATGGACGAGGTGGTTCGTCACCGGAGGTGTGCCGCGCTCCGTACGTCGTCCGTCGATGCACCGCATCATGTTGCGAGGAAACACCGGACTCGTCGTCTAGATAGACCTGCGTGACATTGAGGATTTCGCAGCGCAAGTAGTCAGGTGTCCAGCCGTGTACGCATTGATCCTCGTTTGGCATCGATTCCGGCGGCTGGGCAGATTCATCGCATTCGGTCAGCAGTGGCTTGCGACTCATCGCGACCCACGCACGTGAAGCGTTGGCCAGCAATGCGGCGGCCCTCCCCACCGGCACGCCCTCCCCCTTTCGCCCCTTTTTTGGGCGCGATCCCGCGACCCGGAGGACCGTTCCGCCATCTTTCAGATCCAACTGTTGCTGCTGGCGCTTCAACAACGTGAACGACTGGCCGGATGAGCGAGCCTCCTGCGAGAAAGCCAACATTCGGTTGGTCACGTCACGTCGGAATGGGCGCACGTACACGACCATCTCGTCCGCGTCGGCCGCCGTGATGGTCACGATGGAGGGGGACTCGTTCGCGGGTTCGGTGATCGGCGCAATGCTTACGTCGAGTCCGTCTGTCAACAGCCACCTTGCGTATCGCAGGCCCGCCAGGTCCCCATGAGTATTGTGAATGTCCCAGATACCGATCCCACGCTCTTGTGCTTGCCGCTGCGCGTCGAGGTAGGCCTGGACTTGGTCGCGGCCCAAGCGGCCAACGTGGAACCACACCGCGCGACCCTCGTAAATCAAACGCGCGGCCATGTCACCCAACAGGGAGGGGGGTGCCATCAGGTCACCCCCGAGCCCTGGCTGTCTGGTCCGCCGTAACGACGCCGAAAACCAACGTTCCGGTGCAACTACTGCCGCTTGCCTCTTCCCACTGGTCTGGTTGCTATGGTGTTCCGCTCTTCGTCCTTCGTCTTCGGCCATCATCCTCCCAAAGTCGTAGCACTGGTAATCATCGGACATGGACTCGACGGATAGGTTGTGAACGTCATGCAGAAAGTCTGCGTGGCCGCCGCAGAGCAGCAAATTGGCCACTGCTTCTGCGTGGGGCATAATGACGCCCTGCACCCGCAGCATCACCGACAAGGTGACGCACTTGGCACTCGCTACGTCCGCGACGGGGCCACCTCGGTGCGGACGAGGATTTTTCCTTTGCTTTTGCGCCGTCGGACCAGCCGCGGGAGGGCGCAGCGGCACGCCATGCAGCAATACGCGGAGGAACAGCGAGTGCCGGTAGAAACAGTCACGCCGTAGCGTCACACTTGGCAAGCCGTTGCGGCGAGACACGGATTTCACGGCATCGCTCAAGTCCACGGGGGCGCCCAAAACAGTGCAAGTGACGGGCGAGGTAAATAGCGCGCAGGTATCGATATTCATGCGGTCCAGCTCAGCTAACAACGGGCAGCGGATCGCTTCCCCACAGACCGGATTGTTGTAAGCGGTGCCACGGACACAAAGGATGGGCTCGTCGTTTGCACAACCACCAAGCCCTGAGCACCCGTCGATCGCACGGCGTGATAGCACGTCGGACACCCAGGTCGTGGGAACCGGCACACTTGCCGTCCACAAGTCGCCGGCGCTGGCGGCGGAGGAGGAGCAAGGCTGCACGGTGAGTGGTTTCGGCGCCAAGAGCAACCGCGATGGACCGGGTCCGTGCCCGATCAACCCCTCACCTATCAGCAGCATTTTCGAGTAGTTTAGTGACGGTACCGACGGCAACGAAGGAACGTCACCTTCGGAAGAAGGCATCGACGCCGACGCGATCCCTTCACCCTCCCCGTGCAATCGAACGACTGCGGTCACGACAGGAGCCCCTAAAGACGGCATCCGGAACAGGCTGCCGTCCGCCGCCGTCCACCCCAGCAACGTTTCCGGCAGGAGGACATCAATGGCCGCCACGTCCTGCGGTCTCCACGCCGTCGGGGCGCTGAGTGGCGTGATGGCCACGCCTCGACGACGCACACTCCGCCGCAACGAAAGAAACCAGCGAAGCGTCGCGACCTGATAGGCGTCCCGTTGTTCACCTCCGTGACCGACCCTGCGCCCAGGCAACGGCCAGTGGTCAACTACTTCCTCGCCCCGGAGCATAACGAAAGCAGGAGTCACGACAATTCGCTGCCGTTCGCAACCGCAGTGCGGAACAGACTCGGTGCCAGCGTCCAGGGACACCACCAGCTGTCCTGATGGAAGTACGTCTTCGACGACCGCAGCGATACGCACGTCCAGCGTGGTAGGGAGAGGGACTACGGCGCGACACAGACAAGAAGTTTTGGCACCACTCGCGTTGCTGCAGCCGCTGTCCGTGAAGGCCCAGCCGCCCGCCTTCGTTCGTTCGGCCTCCGCTGCAGCACATGTCAACTCATGCGCGAACGGAGACAACCACACCGTCGCCGGGTCCAAAGCAAGTAATCCTTGCAGGACAAGGCGGTCAAGTAGGCGTTTCTCCCGGTTCGCAAGACTGGCAAGAAATACTACTGGGGCCGATGGTTGCAATCGAGTCCCAGTTGACGCATCGTCGCTGCGCTCTAGCTGAAGGTGAAAATCAAACTCCAGAGCCCGGTGGTTAAGGCGGCGAAGGACGGACAGTCTTGCCTGGGCGATGACTTCCGGCGGGAAGCGTGGGTGAAGCTGGACACCCGCCAAGTGGATTGCTATCAGCTGGTTGGCGTTGGGCAGCAACACGTCCACTTCCACGGCCGACTTGACGCGGTCCACGACGCATAAGATGCGGTGGCCTACAAGCCGGCGAGTACCGCCGATCGCCAGGGCAGAAATTTCCCCTGGGACCGAATCCGTCACGTCTCCATCAGTCTCACAGCTAACGACGTCCGATTGCCCGACGGAGGCCGCCGTCGTGTTGGGTGCCACAGCCGGTTGGGCAAGGCTTGTCACTGTCGGGGGAGCGACGTCGGGACGCGAAAGACTGTACAAACCTACATTCGACTTTTCCGCCGCCACCTGTGCGGCAGCCAAGGTTCGCGACCACGGGTCGCCCGTAGGACACATCCACACACCTTGATCGACGGCGCTCGGTAAGTGCGCTAAGCCTTGCTTTAGCAGCGAGACGGCGATGTTTTCGCCAGTGTCTTGTCGGACGACGTGGCAGAAGAAGTCGTTGACGAAATCGAGTTCCACTTGATGTCCCAGAAGCCGCCGGCGCAAAAAATCTCGGGCCTCGATCGCCATTTTGTCGCACCTTGTGATGGAATCTCGGCCAGTCCACATGCGGGGCACAAGAACATAGGCCAAACCGACGTCAAACACGTGACCAGCAGAATCAAGCACGGTGATCCGCGAACCGGTAACGCCCACGACCTCACCGACGCGACTGCTGGTGTGATCATGCGCCGCATTCGCGCCTGTCATGAGCGGCGACGCGGAGGCGGCGGACTCGTCGGCTTGAGAGTCACCGGAAGGAGCAGCGATCGAAGGGGCTTTGGGTTTCTCGCGCTTCACCGCGTCCAGAAATGACGCCATGGTTTCCGGCGCACCTATTTGTTCTCTGTTCTGGAATTTGATTTCCAGAATACAAAAAAGCGGCCGCACTGCGACAAGTGCCAAAAACAGTGTTTTCTCAACCAGCGGTTTCGCAATGCACACGCGTTGACGTCAGAACTATTTACCTCCGACGTACCTAAACAATAAACTCAATTACCCCTGTCGCGCATCGCCAAAAGTGCCGATTGTGATGATGTCGTGCGCATCCGAGGACTGCGATCCGAGCGGCAACGAGTGGCCGATTTTTCACCTCTCCCCCCACAATGAAGTCGGCCTCTCGCTTCGCTCCGCGGTGTCCGCAGTCTCCATGGCATGATGATGGATTCTCCCGCTTTACAGACCGATGTACGTCATCGGCTTGACGTCCCCGACCTTGAAGGCAGCGCCAGTTTCAGCCTTGATTTGATCGACCGTGACGCCAGGCGCAAGTTCCACCAACGTCAGGCCACCCGCGCCTTGCTTGTCAATGTCGAACACGCAGAGGTCCGTGATGATGCGGTCCACACATCGTCTGCCAGTGAGCGGCAACTCACACTTCTTCAGAATCTTCTTGACGCCCTTGGAGGTGTGCTCCATAGTGACGACCACGCGGCAGCCGCTGGAAACGAGATCCATAGCCCCGCCCATGCCCTTGACCTTGGCCCCGGGAATGACCCAGTTGGCAAGGTCGCCGTTTTCCGCTACTTGCAGGGCTCCGAGAATTGTGAGGTCCATATGACCACCACGGATCATCGCAAATGCTTGATCGCTCGAGAACGTGGACGAAGTGGGTAGGTAGGACACGGTTTCCTTGCCGGCGTTGATCAAATCTGCGTCGACCTCGGCCTCGGTGGGGTATGGACCCATGCCGAGCAAACCGTTCTCCGACTGCAGCTCAATATGCATGCTGGGGGGGAGGAAGTTGGACGCCATCGTCGGAATGCCAATGCCAAGGTTGACGTACATGCCGTCCTGAAACTCCATCGCGGCACGGCGCGCGATCTTTTCGCGAATGTCCATCGAACTGAAATCGGAGGCCGCCCCTGCCGCAGTCTTCTTCGGGTCGCCCTTGCGCAGCTTGCGGAATTCGATCCGCTTTTCGTACTTCGGCGGACAGACGATGCGGTGAACGTAGACGCCTGGGAGGTGAATCTCGTCGGGTTTTAGCGAGCCGGTGGGTACAATTTCTTCCACTTCGACAATACATGTGGCCCCGGCGGTGGCGGCGGGAACATTGAAGTTACGCGCCGTGCCGCGGAAGACTAAGTTTCCAGACGTGTCCGCCTTCCAAGCCTTGACGAGGGAGAACTCGCCTTTGATGGCCTCCTCGAGGACGCACCATCGGCCGCCAATGAAACGCGTTTCCTTCGGCGAGCTGACCAGCTCAGCCTGACCGGGCTGCCCCGAGATGTATTTGATCGGGAAACCGCCTTCTTGCATCAAGGTTCCGAAAGCGGTGGGCGTGTAGAAGGCAGGAATACCGGCTCCGCCGGCACGCATCCGCTCGGCAAGGGTGCCCTGCGGTGTGAACTCGACTTCGAGTTGGCCGTTGAGATAGAGCTTTTCAAAGTGCTTGTTTTCGCCAACGTACGAGCTAACCATACGCTTGATTTGCCCAGTCTGTAGCAGAAGGCCAAGCCCCCAGTCGTCGACGCCAGCGTTGTTGCTATACACGGTGTGACCCTTGGAGCCCTGGCTGCGCAGCGCCTCGATGACCGCCTGCGGAGTGCCGCAAAGGCCGAAACCACCGACGACGAGCTTCGCGTCATTGGGAATGTCTTTCACCGCCTCGGCTGCGGACATGACTTTGTTGACGGCGAACCGGCCAATGCAGCGGCGCAGCATATTATGGTGTGGGGGTTGCGGTTTACACGGGGGGAGGACAGAAGATTGCCACCTGCGCTGCGGCTGTTGCGCGCACACATTTGCTTCTTTGACGTGTGACACGACCAGCGCCCACGGGCTCGGTCTTACACCCCATCGTGTTTGTCTTCTACACGTTTCCGCACGACTACCAAAAAAATAAGACGAAGAGAAAAAGGTGTGTGAGTCGGTACTCCCCCGATCACGGGAACAAAACGCGACTATGGATGCGGCGACTGAAGATTGTATTGGAAGGAAGAAGACGACGAGACGGCGGCGCTCCCTCCGCGTTCCTTCGCGACGCCGGCATGCCGCGCCCGCCGGAGCGCAACCTTGGCGTCTCGTTGAAACTGACGTACGCTCTCGAGGAGCTGCGCGTGATATGCTTCCACGGTAGAGGACTGCTTGTCGCTAAGTTCCCGTGCTTGAGCCGCTTCAATTTCTCGTCGTTCGCGTTCGAGCTGGACTTCAAAGTTTCTCAACACGCTACGACTTTCGACATGGCTCGACGTTGCGGTTGCGGACAACGTTGACGCGGCGGACTGGGTTCTGGAAGTGGCGTCCGATGACTTCCCACCACCGGTGGGCTCATGGTTGATGCTGACGGATGTTTGAAGCACGGCACGCGTTTGCTCAATGCGGTCGTGTAGCTCCGAACGGCACTGGTTCAGCCTTGCCTGAGACACATTCGCGTGCTTCAACGCGGTGTCGCGCTGCTGCCGATCGATCTCATGCTTTTGCAACTCGCGCGTTGCGACGGCCCGGCGGTCTTGTTCAACTTGCCGCTCAAACGCCACTTGGCGCTGCTGAGCATGAGCCACCGATTGCTCGTGTTCGACCTTTAATCGGAGCTCCCGCTGCGCTAATGCCGCCTGTCGCTTTTGTTCAATTTGCTCACGTCGTCGCCGTTCTTCCTCGCGTTGGGCTTTGCGCTGTCTTCTTTCGAGGGTTGGGGAAGGCGCTGACGAGATCGACGCGAACTGAGCAAGGCTGCCGACGACGTTGAGGTTGGGGCTTGCGCTTAGCGGTTGGGAGTCCGGTGAGACCCGTCGCTGTGTTCCGTCGGCGTGGAACCTGCCGGACCCAGTCAGCGATTCCTCGTCTTCGGCCCTTCGCCCCGCAGACCGCTGCTCATTGACATCGTGGCCATCTGTATCCCCCCTCCGGAAGTCGGTTCCTTCAAGTTCCGCGACCTTGTGGTTCAACGGCTGCCGTTCGTCAACGTAAGCTCCATCGACCCGAAGTTGGATTTTCAAAGCGAAACAAAACGGAAAACGCACCGAAGGTTGCTCGCACAGCGGGATGTGTGAAAGAAGGGACCCAAGCGCCACATTAGCAGACCCGTCGCCGTTTGCTACGTAGAGAACGTACTCCGCACGGTGATCTTGATGCTGGGCGTCGCCCTCAACTTCAGCAACGGAAGTCTGACGATGGATGAGCGGGAGGTCAAGCAGCTCAATGACGGTCTGAGGCGTCGCAGAGGAGGCGGTTCGAAGAATGCGAACTTTCGCACCGTCGGATGTTGCCGATGGGATGGAACAGGTCCAGTCGAAGACTTGCACCACAATTGATGCCGGAGGGGGAGCGGTCCGAAGCATCTGTCAAAAATTACCTCTTCCCTTGCCTATTGAACCGTTTTGAGTCGAAAAAACAACGCACTTTTGTACCGACCATCCCTCTTCGCCCAACCTCATCTCATAGTCCTCTATCCTCTCATCTGAACAGTGAACCGAAGTTTGTGGGAGCTCAGCGCGGCAAGAGCTCTCGGAGCGTGGAATGTTGTCGCCCCACTAAAGCGGTTCGAACTCCCAAAAACCCACTCATTATTTGAGGAGCGTTGGCTGTTGGTATGGCGAACGTATTCGTTCCGGCTTGCGGGAACCATCGACCAACCGATGGCCAGTTTTGTTTTCAACCGCCAGCGTTTTTCGTATCTGCTTCATGAGGCCGCCATGTCCGATAAGATTCGCGCGATTGATCGCTGCAATCTCTCGCCTTCGCGATTCTTTGTCAAAGCATACCTCCTGAGGCGAGAACATGGCGGACGGCGATCCTGCAGCCGCCAATGCGACTTGGCGCTCCAAAAACGGCTTTTTCACCAAATCGCGAAATCTCTGGCCTTTATGCCACGTGGCGGAATCTCGAGCCGGCCGCCGAAATCGCGGCTGCCGAAATACATCTGGGGCCCCCCATCGACTTCCCCCGCTACGACTGCGATGCGGAAATCCGATGGTCCCGGCAATTCTTCTCGTTACTTGGTGAGACCATGGGTTGCGCTGCATCTTCAACGACGCATTAAAACACGGCGAGGAGCCGTGCACGCACACACAACAACAACACCAACAACAACAATCTTGTCGCCACGATGATGAAGAAGTCACACGTTGGAGGAGAAAGAAAAACAAGTGCTTTTGGCCGAACCCCCAAAAATACTCATGCAACTTGACAAGGAAAAAGCGTGCCACACAGTGGTGAGACCCGAAAGGAGTGCTACATGACCGCACAGCCGCTGGAAGTTTTGCAGTCGACGCTCAGCAAGTAGCCGCCGTTTTCTGAAAGTCTGGTTCCAACTGGGACGCCGATCTTCACGACGTCATCGCCTTTGGCCGAAAATTGAGTTCGCTCTTCGGGCGTACTGTGCACCACGACGGTCGCGTCGCACGCAAAGAGCATGATGTGCTGTAAATCAAACGATTTTCGGCACAAAGGGCACTTCAGGCGTTCGGTGATGATGTCGTCGTTGACGAGATGGTGCCCTCCTCCGCGGTTGCAGACCACAAGTTGATTTCGTACGCTGCAACCCGGCTGACGACACACGCCACTGTAGCTCATACCTGGCTGAATCAGACAGTGGTCGTTTGTTCCTGCCACTGCCTTGGTCCGCTCGACGACTGAGCAGTCGAAAGATTTTAGCACTCCCATTCTCTGTGTATGTCAGTTGTTGGGAGATCGGGAGGAAAAAACCCACACCATTTGTTGTAAAATCCATCTGAAGAGGTAAAATTGTGTTGAAAAAAAATTGTTCGAGCGGATCGATACCAATCGGAGATAGCCGCATCAATCTACTACTGCTAAAGTGCAACGTTGCGAGTGCCGCGATGCTCGATGGTATAATCACCACGCCATGCAGGGGCTATACATATGAGCCATCTATCTCTTCGGCTTCTCTCTCTCGCAGAAAACCCCGAAACACGCAAACAAGGTCGATGTATGGGCGCTGCTAGTGATCGAGGGCGAAAACGTAACGGTTGTTCATTTTGACGCCGAATAAATTTTCTGCCTTCTTTGAAAAATTGAATTCGTGGTCAGTGGCTGAACTCGATGAGGTGGCACCGGCTGGAGCCGTAGCGACCGGTGGCGGTATCACCGTCGTGGGTAACGACTTCAACGGCGCCAACCCCAGGCGCTTGCGTATGCTGCCCGTGACCGCGTCGATGATATCCTGAGGGAGCGAATCGATGAGTTTGTCGATATCGTCACCTTTTTTGATTCGGTTCTCGAGTCGCAGCATCATCGCCCGTGCGGTATCGGGCGGCATGGCGTCGACTTCTTGCTGGAGCGCGGGCGGCACGGCACCTTGGGAGACCGCGTTCATGTTGGCGACGATTTCTTTGCGTTCTTCGAGCACCGCGCGCTCGGAGTCCTCGATGCGTTTTTGCTTCGCGCGATATTCGTTCAATGCGGCGTCTCTTTCCAACTTGGCCAGCCGCTCGGATTCCTCCTCCGCAAACTGTGCGGCTTTGGAGGCTGCTACTCTCGACTCCTCTTCCTTCACCTCGTCGGGAAGGGCCACGCGCAGCACAAGGCGAAGGGCGTGGTTCTTGCGAACAAACTTGGCCTCGAGCGGCTCGTCGGCCACTGGAAATGGAAGCGTAATCGCGTAGAATGGCTCGCCCCGTTCGTTGTCGACGAAGATGAATTCGACACACTTTCGTGTCAATTTCACTTCGACCTCTCCAATGGTTTGCACTTGTGGCAGCGTGGCGTTGACAATGAGCCTTTCTGGAACAGCGGCGCTTTCGCGGAAGTAGGGATTCTTAGAAGGACGCGCGTGTTGCGACCAGTCGTAGGGCTCCGCCGAATGCTCGATGGTATGGGTGGCGGAAGGAGGGGGCACGTCGACTTCGACAACCAACTTCCCCGATTTGCCTCCCCCTCCCACGTTGGCAGCCGCCGGAACGCGAGACGGGGCGGCCGCTGCGGCCTTGGACGGTGGCAGCTGAATTTCGTCTCCCATAGCGTTGCTGCCTGCGCTGGCAACCTGAGCGGCCGTAGCAAGTCTCACTCGCTGCGGTTCAGGACGACCCTTGCATTTGATGTTCACGTTGACGAACTGATCGGCATCCAACTCCGGTTCAGATTTCTGCTTCAACCATGTCATGCAAAGGGCCGCCACGAACCGGCGAAATTCGTGCTCCTCTCCACATCGCTTGATCGTCAAAGGATTCACGATGACGTCGTACACGGTGCACGGCTTCCCGGATTTGTCCGTGTCCGGCCGGCCGCTTCCGCAGCTCAACGGAATGCGGTATTTGATCGCACTCTTGTCAAAATCGTCGTCATCGACACTTTGCTCGATGGGCGCCGGCTCCGCAATGGCCGCATGCTGACACACATTGATGAAGATTTTTTTTCGCTTGTCGGTGCTGTGGCACTTGATGCAGAATCCCGCGTCCGGAACGACGTACATCCACTTGCCATCAGCGTCCACAACGGGTTGCTCTAGTTTGCCCTTCATCTCGGCCATTTGTTGCTCGTAGAGCTTCTGCTGCATCGACTTGAGCCACGCTTCGCGACGCGGGTCTTTCTCGTCGGGGATTTTTTCGTCTCCGAGGGCTTTTTGAAACAGCTCGAGGAACTGAGGATTCTTCACCAGGGATGCGGCGGCATCGGCCATAGTTGAAAGTCAAAAACAGAAACCCAAGGGATAACGGTAGCGACCCTCGTGCTAACGGGGGGAAGTCACCGACCGAATCGCGTCGACTCGATGAAGCCAGCGATACAAAGCAGGGGAGTGCATATTTGAACAATTTCAGAGTGTCACTTTCGATTCGCGGCTCGAACCTCATCGTCCATCAGAAGGCGCTCCATCAAGTCCAGCGCTTTGCCACCGGTGCTCAAATTGCGACGCCGGCAGAGGTCTTGAAGCTGCTTGTGGGTGTGCCTTTCATAAGCGTGAGGAGCTGCCTTCTCCTTGCCAGTGTGAGCAGAACCCTTGGGTTCCGATGCGGCACTCATCACCTCGGCGTCCGCAGGATTGTGCCTCCGACGATCTCGCTTTTCCCGTTCGGCGTCGGTCGAATGCGCAGCCCTGGCGGGAGCGGCGTCGCCAACCGTCATGGGGGCGTGAGGTTTGAACGTAGCCAAGTGCAACGCGATAGCAGGCGTTTGAGATGGGTCCGTGATATACAACGGCAAACCGTTGCCGCCTCCGTCCCAAGACGAAAAAGCGTCCGTGTCCTCGGCCTCCGGTTCGCGGATGCTAATCTCGAGAACACCGTAAACGACTGATGGCGAGGTGGCGGGTCCCCCCTTCTCTCCTCCTGTGCCGCCCAGACCACCTGTCGGGCCGCCGGCATCGCCCGATTTGATCTGAATGCCTTCGGCGAGCAGCGCGATGCGAAGACAACTCAGCGTGGACTCATACTTGACGTCTTTCTCGATCCCACTGCCTAGTGTCGAAGAACAGTTTGACGAGGCGAGCAGCCCGCGTGCCAGTCGTCGATCGAGCAGCAGCAGGGCACGGTGCTCGTCGCCTTTGGTATCATCGAGCGCGGGGCGGATAGCCGTCTTGGACACAAAGATCAACGACGACAGATCTCCGGCCCAGCACCGCAGGCGGTTGAGCCTCGCCATGTCTCCTGTGGCCAACGTCACTCGACAGACAACAGGCGACCGGACAGCCCCTCGTTCGCCGCCGCCCGCCAGGTAAGCCCGAGATGCGACCGCGGCCGAAAACACCAACGACGCGAGGTCCGCCATCACGGTGGCCGCGGATTCGATAGGGTCGCTGTCATCAGCGTTTTGATAGTCAACCTGACAGTACTTGTCGACGTCGGCGCTCCGACCTGGTCGGGTTTCGTTTTGAACGATGCCCACGACTTCATCAGTGGGATCCACCGTCGCAGCAGGAGCGACGACTTTGGCATTCGCCCCTTCGTAAGTGAGACCGGTCCACCTGTTCACTAGGGCCGCCAAGACGTCAGCAGCAAGCTCGCGTCGGCGCCGGTCCGCCTTTTCCCGGCGACTGGAGCGGTCTGAATGAGTGTCTCTCGAGCGGCCGTTCAAAACGATATCCGCAATGACATCGTCGATGTTGTGTCCTACGCCGAATGCCTGATCCAGCATTCGTCGCGAGGCAACCATGCGACGCGAGGCATTCGTGAAAACGACGCCCGGTGCGACGAGCAGTTTCGACAACTGCAGGGAACCGGACGCGTCGTCACCGGCACCAAGATCCCTTTCTCGGTGGTGATGTTGTGGTGGTCGATGAGATGGGACGGTTGCCCGGGAAGCCAAAAAGGCCGCGTAGCGGTCGCGGAAGCAAGGCACCTCGAAGCGCTCACCGTGGCGTTTCCATTGAAGCACGACGATGTCCTCTGGGATGACGGTGGTGGTCGACATTCCTCGCTGCGGAGGTAGGGACACAAAAATACCCCGTTTGGGGTCGGCGAGAAGGGACTAGCCTCCAGCGCGAGGGTGAGCTTAAGAGGGGGGACGGAAGGAAGGAAGAAAGGAAACGGAAAAGCCGGCCATGATCATGTGTGTGAATCACCGCTCTGTGCCAACGGTTTTGTCAACGGAGAAAAGTGCAAAGACCTCTCCTTCAGTACGCCGTATGTGGTAAATTGATGTTTGTAGGCAAATGCGCGGGGGGGCCTCCGATCAGCTTCCAGTTTACATGAAGTCATCCTCTGCCACAGGCTCTCGGTTTGTCCTCATGGCCGAGGTATCCTGCAACGCGGAGTAGTGCTTCAAGTCATGCAGCCGTTTTTGTTCCGCGAGCGCGGCACGGTCGGCCTCCTTTTCCGCGACTGTTTTCGCCTTTTCCTCTCGGCGCACTCGCGCGTCACGATTTTCTCGCTCCTCACGGTAGTTGTAGTCATTGCGCTCAACGCGCGTCTTCTCGATGCGCTTCACGATGACATTGTCCTTGGTGCAGCGGACGATCTTTCGAAGCCGCTCATCGTGGAAACTGACCTGTCCGACGTCCATGTCGCCTCGCTTCTTGAGGTTGGCCCATGGCGTGAAGACAACATCGCATTCCGAAAGACCCGAACCTTTGATGCTGTTGTTCTTGACGAGTTGAGCGCACTCTTCCAGCATTTCGGCAGGCATCGTGTCCATGGTCATGCCAGAAGGCAGACGAACGTAGACGTGGGCGGAACTCAAGTCATCGACGTGAAACCAAATGTCCTCCGGCCAGCCCCAACGAATTAGCTCTTCGTTCTCGAACTTGTCGCGACCCATGTAGCACACGACCGACGGATTGCAGTGCAGTGTGAAGAAAAATACCATGGAGTTAATGTTTTTTAGTGGCGTGTGTGTCCTCCTTCGCTATGAATTCAGAGGGACGTGCGCGAACGGCAACAGATTGCCCTTGGATTTTATCGAAGACGACACTGGTTGAGTGTGTCAATAGACGTGAGTGGAGGGTCTCTGGACCATGGAACGGAGAGAGTGTGTGAATCTAAACAAGAAAAAGGGGGAGAAAGGAAAGCGCCATCGTCACGTCGGCCGGACGATCGCTTTTGCATCTCAGCGTTGAAATATGCAACACGCTAGGAGACACCGTACAATCAATCCCAGGTAAGAAAGTTTCCTCGAGGACTCGACGGGTAACGACGCCGACCCCGCAAATCGCTTTCACAGACGAGTCTTGCCTTTTCGCCATCGCCGATGCTCGCGACTGGCGGTGATATTCCAAACGTGCTGTTTGGGGCCAACAGGTCGTAGCCACGACGCGGAGGCGTTGCGCAACGCCGAGCGTTGACCTTGGCCACCGCTGCTCCTGCATCCGTGACGCAAATCGCGCCGCCGGGCAGCATATTGTCACGCGACGAGGCGACGACGTGGTTTGAACTAACGGTCCTCAACCCAACGCGTTTAGACCGCGAGGCGGCGTCGCTCTGGCGGCTTGAAGGGCAAAGTGAGTCTGCGAATACAGCCATGGCGACGTCCTTTGCACCCGAAGGCATCGCCGCGTCGGTCGTAGGGCCTCCAAACAACAGCGACATCATATTCGTGGAAGTTTGCAACCTTCGTTCTGCATTGGGGCGAACTAACCGAAAGAGGCCGAACGGGGAGGCGTAGCGTGTGTCGTCCATGCCCATGGTCAGGAGGTCCGGTGTGGTGTTCTCGGCGGCGGCGTCGACGTGGCGGCGGAATGTGTGCCCCTTATGCAACTTCTCGAAGGGCGGCAGCGGGAGCGGGGGCGTCGCGGTGCGCATGGGAGACGGCGCCCTGCCGGTGGCGGTTTCTGAACACGCTTCCGCGGGGCACAGATCGCCCATACTGAGACATGAACTACGGCGAAATCCAGCCGGATCAGGCGACTCTGATCGCCCGCGCCGCAGATAGCGTAGCTGACGCTCGGCTTCCATTTGCTTGCGATGCTCGTCATGCTGCCGCGCGGTATTATGAAAATGTCGCCGTGCGAGAACGACGGTGTCCGTCTCTTCCTCGACTTTGTTGATGTCAGCGTTCTCTGCTGCAAATCGGCGCAGCCACGCCGCGGCGCAAGGGGACGACGATCGTCCACATCTGGAACGACGGGGAAACGCAAGTGCGCTAGAGAATTTTGCGTCGGCTACCGAAATACACCCATTCTCGGCAGCCAGGTGGTCGACTGCGGCGGCAGATTCGACGCGACGCGGACCGGATTGCCGTTGCTGAGCTGCGTTCGACTTCGGAGGCAGCAGACAACCGCTTCCCGGCAGGAGATTCGAGTGCCGGTTCGGATTCTGCGGCGATGGCCGGCGACCTCGCGTCGGCGTTGGCGGAAGGCTCCCTTCCCGCCCGCCGGAGCCCGCCCGCAACGACAGCATCCAGGGCTGGGGCTGATGATGGGGGTGGGGATGATGGGCGGGTGGACGCGCCACTCCCTCTGATGGCTTCGCAGCGGCGCCGGACATTGAACAAAACCGTATTGCTGTCTTCTGTTGATCGAAACGATTTTGGTTTGACGTGATGGAGAAAAATCATTGTCCAAATGGTTCGACAGTTGTGCCACGGCGTTCCCGAGAGGAATGAATGAAACAGTGTGAAAATATTCGAAGTGGCTCCGTCGCAACAAAAATAAAATCATTCCGCCCATCAAGATGGCGCCTTTGCCAACAGCTCGATGGTCGCGCCTTCGCACTTCACTCTCTGCCACACACATCCAAACCAAAGCGTTTTCCAACGCGCCGCGGACGATACACGAAACCGTGTGCCGGCGTCTGTGTGCCGTATCTATATCAAGTTGCGCGCGGGTTGCTAAAAGCGCATCGCGGGAAGGTCCGGGCGAGCGCGGTCACAGACTTCGCAGTAATAGAGGGAGTTTCGATTAAATTTGGTGCAACCGCCGCGACTGGGATCGCAGGCCCAGTAGCCATCTGGAACTTCGCGAACCAGCCAGGCGCCACCTTCGGCGTCAGCCCCACCCCCTGTTGAGGGCTCACTGAACGCCTCACCGCGATCAAAGTTGCAAATTTCGCAGTAGCGGCCACCCGAAACGTTCAGGTACGTGCAAGTTGGACAACTCCAGGGCGCCTTGACGATGCCAGCGCTTCCGACGGCGTCCGAATGCGGGGTGCCGCAGAAATCACAAACGCGAGACTCTTTTTCGTTTCGAGCGGTACACACTTTGCAATCCCAATACCACGCAGCGATGTCGAAGCTCGGTTCCTTCGCATTGCCGTCTGCGGCGGCATCAGCGGCGGGAGTTCCACTGGCCGTGGCCGTTCCTTGCAGTGCTTGGAGCACGGCGCCGACGGCTACAGAATCAACGAACCTCTGAGACGGTGGTGCCGCGTTTCGCGCGATCCGCGCGATGGCGAGGACGAGGTCCACGTAGGTGAGTCCGGAAGACCGGCCCAGGATTGGCAAAAGGACACTCGCGACGGCGGAAATAGGGAGGTCAACAGATGGCAGGGAGGCGTCCTGAGAGGGAGCGCGAGCCGCGACATCCGGGGACGCCCCCTCTCGGTCCGTCTGCTCTTTGATGTGCAGCATCAAGGCGCGAGCCTGCGAGGCAGCGTGCAGTCGACTTTGAGCGACGGTGAGCCTGCGACGAGCGGCGTCCGAGTCTCGTTGCACCGTGTCTTGCAAGCGTTTGAGAATGGCGCGTCCGCGAGCCTCATCCATCGCCGCGACGGTGTGATTCGCTGCGCCCGAGCGAAGGGCTGTCGCAGGTCGCGCAGCCGCCGCCGCGCCGGCTGCCCCGGCGGCACCATCCGCATCACCGCCAGACAGTGCCGCTTCGTCGCTAGGCACATCGACGAAAAGAGCAGCCACGGGCGTCTCCTCCCAGCGGTAGCGCTGCCGACGACGGACACGCAGGCAGTCAGTGAAGAAACGAAGGCGGTCGGGAACTGAGACGTCGGCCAGCACGACGCGGTGCAGGTGGTCCAGCTCCTCCTCGTCGTAGAACATGTCACCGTTGAAGAATCGGTAAAAGAGGAGTGCGCTGCTGCGCTGCGCTGCCGCGTCCCCCGAGGGGCTGCGGGTGCTCGGCACGTCGTTCGTCGCATACAGTGCCGTGGAACCGAAGCCAGCGGATGTCGCGACGATGTGCAACGATAATGCGATCTCACCATTGACCTTCGAGCTGTGATGCGCCATCCACCTCATCGTCTCCGCCTCGGACAGGGTCACAATGGAACACTGCACGTTGCTCGTCGTGCAGGGGCCGAGGGACGGAGCACTGGAGGTTTCGACCGCGGCGGCGGTCCCCGACAGAGGGGCGAGCCACTCAAGCATGACCAGGGCGTTCTTCAGCCGGCGATCACCAACGCCATGCCAGCGGCGCTTGAAGAAGTTGTCGCTGATGTGGAGATGGGAAAGAAACTTAAGACTCGCCGTCACCCCGCGCGACGGCAGCGGTCGCAGTAATCCGGCGGCGTAGAATACCGCTTCTGATGCAGGCATGTCACGGACCGCCGAACGAAGCAGCCGGATGCGCCAAGGATCGGCCTGCTCGTCGTCGCGATTGTACGCCGACTCACGTTGCTCCTCCTGTTCGGCTTCTTGCTCTTGCTCTTCTTCGGCTTCCTGTTCGTGTACGACTTCGGTGTTGAGTCCGAGACCGATTTCCTCGGTGAACGTGCGCGCCATGCCCTTGTGGGGAGAATTGCCATCTGTGGGCGTGGATGGCCCGGACTCGGGTACGCGTGTTGCCGCCCGTTTGACGGATGACAGAACCGCAGCGAGCCGCCTCAAAAGCTCCGCCGGCACGTCGATGCCACATCCGCGAAGCGTTTCGATGGTGGCCGCCGACGCATTGTCCATCGTATCGGATAGCGACCGCGGCGGCTCAATGCGCGACGGGACGACAAAACTGACGACCTCGCGGAACTGTTGCACGGCCTGCCTCAGGGCCATCGCATCGTTGGTCAGCAGCGGCGACGAATGGGCAGGAGCCGTAGCGGAGGCTGCCGAAGGCGTCTTTTGGTGGTTCACCACGAACCGCGCCGCTCGTTGAAACTCAGCATCGACCTTGCCGTTGCTGTGCACGTCCGCCACCAGCTTGTACAAGCACTGCTTGCGGAAAATGTTGGCGGCCTCCTGCTGAGCGAGTTTCACGGACTGCAGTCCTTCCATGCGCATCGCGTTGAGCAGCAGCCACGCCGGCACGTCGAGAATCATGCGGCCCGTGGCGTACTTTTTGCCCATGAGAGATTCGATCCGTGATTTGACTTCTGGGATGACGTACAGGTGAATCTTTTGACCCTTACCGATTTGACGCATGCGGTAGGCACCTTGCGCCAGGTCGCGGAACACCATGTCCTTGCCAATCGTCACGACGGCGACCGCGGAGGGCGCTTGCTTAATGTCCATGCCGGTCGTGTGGATTTGATCGAAAAACGTGAAGCGTCGAGACAGCGGTACGCCGCACTGTGCGATCGGTACAATCATGCCGTTGTCGCGCAGCAGAACCATGACGCGCCCGCTGAGGTCGATGAAAACGACCGCGTCGAAGGCGGAGGCAGGTAGCACGCAGAGCAGGTACCTCGCGACGTGCTCATTGTCCATATTCGTGATCAGCGCGCCCGTGTCGATAAGGCATTGGAACAACGGGGCGCCGCCACCGGCACCCCCGCTGGCGTGGCCCAGCGTCGCCGTCGCGATGCGGTGTAGCAGCAGCTTCGGCGTCCAGTTGGAAGGCAGCGTCTCCGAGGATGTCACGAGTGGGTCGCACAACACCGTCAGAATACGGCCGTCGGATCCAGGCTCGTAGCTGCAGTCGCCGAGGTCCATCGGCAGCAGATTGCTCGGCGTGCCACTGAATCCCACGCGGCGCTGGAAGAGAATGTCGCTTCCCAGTTCGTGTCCGCACGCGCTGACTTTTAGCTGTTGGAAATTCATCGTTCTTGGGAACACCATTTGACTCAGATAGTAATACGTCGCCTCGGGCAAGTAGCGCAGGGCTTCGTGCATCGAGCGCAGCTGTAGATTATCTTGAATTTGCAACTGTCCGAGGGGAACCGCACCACTGCCGCTCGTCGTGAGGATAGCGAGGTGCGCGCCACTGTCAGCATTGTTCGCTGTGAGAAGCTGCTGCTGCTGCGAAGCATTGGCGGCGGACAGGACCAAATTCATCCAGGAATTGTACGTTTGGGCTGCTGGCCGCCGTTCCCGTGGACCCGTCTGCCGAGCGAAATCTTGCTTCAGGACCGTGAGCATCGCTTTGACATCCTCGATACGAAGGCCTTCATATCGGTATGCGAGCACCGAAAGACCGATGACAACGTCGGGGTGGGCGAATTCGGAGCTGCGACTGGGAACATCCTTGGCCAAGAAGGGTACCGCCATCAGCCGGCGCGATGTGGGCATTTTCGCCAGAGTCTCCGGCGTGTACAGCGACAGATCAGATGCCTGCAACAAACCGAACGACACGCGGTTCACCTTCGATAGGACGTGCGGCAGAATGGTCGTGATCCACAGGCGCGACAAGTTGAGGAGTTGCAAGTCCGCCTCACTGAAGGTCGCGTGAGCCTCCACATGCATGGACGGCAGGTCGCCGATGGACAGGAACTGCTGAGCCACGGCGCCTCGCTGTCGGATCATTTCCGCGTCAGGTGACCGCTGGACCGCCACGGCGGGTACACCGGGTAGGGCCAGCGGGATTTGCATATTCCGCGACAGCCACAGAAGCAACCATGGCTCCAACGCGGGCCGCAGGTCGCGGTGGTAAAAGACGGGATCCAGCAGCGCCACGTGCGGCTCGTGAAGCAGGCTGCAGTTGGCCATGCCCTGCTCGAGAACGTCGTCGATGCGCTGCAGCACGTTACGTACGTGGAGCGCCTCATCCACGGCGGTCGCGAATCCCCAGTGCGGTTCTCGATCCGCGCTGTTGCTCTGAGCGCCGAAGGAGGACGAGGAGTAGGCAATGCTGTCCGTCACCCTGCCCGTGCGGCTGTGAAAGAGGGCGTCCATCACGTGCATGGGCAGCAGCCAACGAGGGCCACTGAGGTCAATGGGCAGCTTGTCGCCAATCGGGAAGTTGAGCTCCGATTTCAGCGGGTGCAGCAACACATCGACCTCGTCCATGAGAAGCACCCCGCCGCCACTACGGCCAGCCGTCGTCGTCGTGAGTTCCAGATGTGATTTCCCAACTAACGCACCTCCCGCGATGCCCCAAAGGTCCAAGATGGGCACAATAGCGTCGGCCATTTGAGACCGTGACACGAGCATCTGACGGATTTTCTGCGTTTCACGATCCGAGCGCGACGCGATAGTGACGCCGTGCTCCGCATCGACGTGGCCCTTGGTATTTGAGAAGAGCACCGTGGCGTCCGACGTGGTGGATTGTTCGACCGCGTGCAGCTGCTCGATGAACTTGAGAGTGAGCGCCTTGATGCACTCGGGCGCCGACACGACGATCGCTCGGTGTTCGCGGGCTGCGAGTAGCTTTGAGTAGAGCGCTTTAATGTGGTCGGGTTCGTCATCACATCCACGGTCAAATTGCAAAGTTAAAATGCGTTTGGGAACCACCACGGAGAAACAACGGCGGAGCACGTTTCTGGTCTGTTCCAGCAGTGCGGTAGGCATGACTTGAGTCACAAGCGTTTCGCCGTCGGCAAGGATCAATGCTAGCAACGGTCCGACGACGGTGGTTTTGCCCTGGCCCATGATCATTTGCTGTACACGAGATCGGCCCTGCTGGAGATTGGCCAAAAACCAGCGAACCATTTCAACTTGCCGAGGGCGAAGGACGATGCTGAAGATGTACTCAAACACAACGAAGCGGGGGTCGACGCGCGCCACGGACTGTCCAGCCTCGTTCTTAGCCACCGTGGCATAGTTCCGCCGCACTGTAATCATATCAACAAGCTGAGCGGAGAGCAAGTCGAAGCGTTCCTTCATCGACGCGGCGCTCACCAGTCCTTCGGCGCTGTTTGTTCGGTCACCAAGCACGCTATCTTGCCGGTCGACATAGGCACTCGAGTCTGCCCGTGGCATCGAACTCGGAGCGTTCGCTTGCTGCTGAACGACCTTGACGCAAGATGCAATGAAAGACGAAAGATTACGAGCCTGCTGAATGGCGGCCCGGATCAGTACCATCCGGTGTGCCCGGACCATGCACTCGCAAACCGCCGCCTGCAACTTGCCGACGCTTCCGTGAAAGGGATTCACGCGAGCGACGTCTGTATCCATCGTGGTGGAGAGAACCAGCCCGCAGAGCCACTCAAACGAGCAGGGCATGCGCTCCTTGGCAAAACGTTGCAAGGAGAATCGGAGTATGTCCTGTCGATCCGCCGCATTCAAGGAGGAGCATGATGAGGTACCGGCACGACCGGAGGCTGCGGGATCACGGTGAGACGGTGGGGTCGGATCCATATTCACGTCGTTGGCGAACTTCAGTGCTTCGGCCATGCGCTGCGACACGGCGGAGTGGTCTCGCGCCAGCATGCCTTCCAAACGAGTCTGCAACGTGCGCAACGTCGCCGTGGTTTTTTGAATCCATTCGATGGCTGACGCGCCTTCTTCGCGGGCGTCGACAATGACGCGGTCAAAGCTCGTCCGCACGTTGAAGGTGAGTTGGGTTCGTGTCGCTCCCCTGGCCATGAGGAGGTACTGCTTCATATCGGCTTCCAATCGGCGCAGCAAGTCGACGGCAGCCGCCGAACTGTTCGAAATCGGATGTGAAGCCAGATCCGGGAAGGGCAATAGGGTGTCGGTCACGTCGTCGGTGTCCACGGGCACCTCCGCTGTGGCCGAGGGAGCGGTTGTGTGGATGAAGTCCGGCAAATTTAGCGGCTCGAAGGGGTGAGCCCACAGTGACGCCAGGTCCTTGCCGCCCTCGACGGAGCCCGTCGCGTCGGCCAGTAGGATGGCGAGTTCATCACAGCTCGTATTCGTCGCCAGGGGACGCGATTCAATCGCTCGACGGAGCAACAATCCACCGGCGCAGTTAATCTGGTCAATGTGCATCGCGGGGATCGCGTCATTCGCTCGCTTGACCTGCCGTTCGCGGTGGTACGCGGTATCGCGATCGGCCGCTCGGGTCATCGCGAGGGTTGCTTGATTGCGAACCGCCGTAGCGGATGGACTACGCCGGAGCTCGGCGAGGGCTTCGTCCCACATGGCGAAGAACACTGGCAATGCCGTATCACGGTACTCGGGACCGCCCAAAGTGGCACCGGCGTGCAGCAGCCGTAAGGACGCTGGATCGGCCAGGTCCGGCCACCGCAAACTGGGATGCATGATGCGGTTCGCGATCAGGTAGAGCGGCTGACTGACGTATGCCTCGCTTTCGCCATCCCCGACGAACTCCTTGCCCCACCTCGCGGTCTTGAGGTGAAAGTAGCGCAACATGATGTCCGTGAAACTGGCGGTGCAGTCCGTGTCGCCTAAGGTGACGGGGATCCGGCGGTGAGCCAGCAAGTATAAAAACAGCGCCCCTTGCTGATGGTTCGAACCTGACTCCTCGTCGGAGATGATATTGTCCTCGAGGATGAATTTCGCAAGCGCACCATCCTTGAGCGGTTCCCGTGGACGACGCATTTGCACCCTACCACTGAGCTTTTTCGCGCTGGCTGAAATAAGATCTGCCGAGTAGCTCAGTAACTTAATGAACGGCTGGCCACAGATTTGACGGTTTGCGGGCGATTTCGACAACAGGGCCGAGGTCGCTGTTGTGTAAAATGCGCCGTAGTCGGGCTTTACCGGAGCGGCAGGAGCGACCCCGCGGCCTTCTTGACCGGAGGCGACCGACTGACGGTACTGTGCGCAGCGGTCGTCGAACTGCTTCAGTGCCGACAAGGATTCCATCTTGGCTCGAATCATCGGGGCTCCTCGCGCACACCGGGTCAACAAATCGAGCACTTCCTGGTGAGACAACCGGCATGGCTGCGACACGAACTTGATCTTTCGGAGGTAGCTTTCAAGTTCGACGTGCAGCTGAAACGGCAGCTTGTTGTCACTGTACATGACGGCATGGGCGAGCTTGAGCCGCACTGCGTGGCAATCGGGGTGGCTGTCGGGGTTCTGACTCGCGAGTGTTCGGTTGATAAGCAAGAACATGAAGTTTTCCTCGGGTGTGAACTTGCTGTCGACGTAGCAAGCTTCCAGCAGCCTTACTGCCTCCGCGTACTTGCGTTGCGTAGTCCAAATCACGGCGAGATAGAGCGTCGCCGCCAGCGACGGGGGCTGGAAGAAGGATCGGCTCGGGTGCACGCCATATAAGAAGAACGGCGAGGGCACGGTCTCTTGCCAGGAGAGAGAGCCGCGGTCGAACAGGGGCGCCGTCGAGAAGGGGTCGGCCTCGACCGCGAGCAAGTCAAATTCGTGAGTGGGCATCAGCAGCAGTTCGTCGCCGCAGGCGTTGCGCAACAGGCAGCGTTGCGGGATGTGCGAGGTCAAACGGCGCAGCGCGTCCATATCGGCAGGTGTATCCGTCGCCGATGGAATCAAGTTGGTCGTGTTCACGTCGATCCACCACCCTGGCTGATCCACGAGATGAAGTCGGAGCGCGGGAGACGACGACGACGTCGCGCGAGTCGACGTCCCGGTAGGATCGACCGGAGGGGGGCTAGAGGACCAATCCCACCGCGGCTTGAGCTTCAGGCGCAACCTCGGGATGTCGATGTGCCGGATGACGAGATCACGCTTCCCGGCGCGTCCGGCGTCGCCGGCGGAGATTCGCACCGCGGCCCAAGACAGCACATGTGACAGGTCGTCGAGGTGGGTGGAAATGAAGCACGCCAGCTCGGTGAAGGCTGGATAGTCCGTCAGCGAAACAAATTGCAGTTCTTCCGCTTCCGCTGTGGCAGTCACGCTAGCGCCGTCCTGCTGCAAGGCAGCCTCGTCATCGTCCTCATCGGCGATGTTGTCCGAAAGCATCAGCTGGCTCGCTTGCCGGGACCCCAGTCGCCGTGGTGGAGAACCGTCCGCCGCGGTGGTGGGCGAAGCTGCAGCAGCAGCGTCGGCGGCGGCAAGCTCCTCGGCTGACATTCGCTCCAGAACAGCGGCGTTCGCTTCGTCGATGATGTACTCGACGGCTCGATTGACGGAACCTGAAACGGCACAAATCGCGTAGAGCGCGGCCTTGAGTCCCAGTGTCGGAAACATCGATTGCAACACACTGACTGACGCGGCGTGTTTTTCCGCGAATTCACGCTTTTCATACTGCGGCACGGGAGCGTCGTCGACCACTGATGATTCGCGTGCCATCATATCGAGAGTCTCAGCGTCCGCATCGGCCGGAGCCGCCGCTCGGCGTGGCGCTTGAGAGACGGCCGTCGTCGCTGCTGCGGTGCTTGGACCCTGCTGCTTCTTAGCGGCCGCTTTCGCAGCGTCAATCGGCGAGAAAGCCTCCGTGGAGGGAACGCGACGTACCACGACTTGATCGGCAACGGCCATTACGTTTGCGCGACGTGCTGTTGACGTGGAATTGTAGCGCGACGCCGCTGCTGCCGAGCCGCCGCCGCCACCACTTCCCCTTGCCGCGTCGACACGGACGGATATCTCCAATGCGTACTGAAACCACGCGTTGTCCTTGCTCAACGACACGCCGCGAATGACGTCGTCTGCCCCCTGCCAGAACAAAAAGTTCTCCAAAAATGCGCCCGGTATGACACCTTGTAGCAGACGTGCCGGAATGTAGCTTTCTCGACCACCCAGATCGTTGTTGTAGCGGTGAATTTCAAGGGATGTTTCATTTTGAATTCGCTTTTTCAGTTCGCCGCCGTGGTACATGAGCAGCTCCTTGGTGGCGGATCGACGTGCATTTTTGATGGGGCCGAGCGAGTGCAGCGCCAGACGCGCGTTCGAGGCGTACACCAGGGATCGGAACGCCCGACGTCCATGAGGGACCAGGTTGAACACGCGCACCAGCTTTGGGTCTCGCGTCACGATGATTTCCTTCCACGTGGCCCGCTGCCGCTCGTCGGGATACTGCATTTCGTCGTAGAAGAGCAGCACGATGCAGTGGTCGCTCGCGCCGTGCGGCACGTCCCGCATGAGCAGCGGCGCTTGCATCTCGCCGGGCATCGGGTACCCTGTGCGGTACACCGAGCTCACCATGTCCACGGCCCACCGCTCTTCCTTGACGGGCCATGGATCCTCTGCGTAGATGTCCAGAGGCCGTTTGTAGGTCACTCCAAGATACGTACACTCGTCCACGAGCGCGAGCGGGGCCTCGACTTCTTCAGGAGGCACCACTTCGCCGCCTGCCGCAGCCATCATACGATGCAGTTGCTGCATGACACGCCCGTGGGCGGTGTCGTCCGCGGTTCCCTCCCCGCTGAGCAACTCAGCGAGGCCGCCACGGCCACCGCGCTGCGCCGCCCCACCCCGGCCGCGTGCACCGCCGCGCCCGCCACGACCACCACCTTGCGCTGCTTCCTCTTCCTCTTTCGGAGGTTGGAACGTGGCATCCGGCAGGTGCACGCCCATGTCCCGCGGGTCGTGTGGGCTCCACTCCACCAGGTCGTACGGCGTGGACACCACATGCACCCAGTGTCGATTCTTCGTTCGAGAGACCAATCCACACTGCCTGAACTCCTTGCCCAGGATGGTTTCGTAATCGGTGAAGTGCGACATGGAGTCGGGAACGGGCTTGAGCTCATCGTCGCGCCAGAACACTTCGCAGGAATGAAGGTCGATGACGAGTCCGGTGCGCGCGTTGGTGTACGTCCCAGCGACCTTTCCAGGCTCCCAGTTCGTCGCCGCATCCAGCTGCAGGCGATCGGTGCTCGTTGATCCCGCTGATTGACCCGTCGTCGCCGTCGCTGCGTTCGAAGCCGAACCCTTTAACACAAAGGTAGCGACGCGGTGGAGAATGCGGCTGCGTTCTGCAGCCGGAAGCGTGGCGATGAAGCCGGTCAGCGATGGCGCGATGGCCAGCTGCAATGCCATGATGCCGTGCTCGGGAAGGTCAACCGGGGGAAGCTTCATCGACTGGTCGTTGGCACTGGCGTCGACACGGAATAAATTGGGAATCCGCACCGTGTCGTTGTACGTTCGCGACCGGATTTGCACGAAGACGGCTCGGCGTCGGCCGCCGGACATCATCAGCCGGCGTCCGTGTTCGAGCTGATCGCTGGTGACATTGGACGTGTCGAGTCCTTGGGCCTGAAGGAACCGGAGCAACCGCTGTTCAGGCGGGGTATTGGGGTCCTCGCCGGCCATCACCGTTAACTGCGATCGCAGCGTGCCCATTCCGAAACCATGACGCGAGCGGACGAACACACAGCTGGCGAGTAGATCCGCCAACCGATTGTATGGATGGTTCGCGTCCGCCGTGTCGGTTGCTGCGGTCGTGGTGGCCATGGACACCAAGGCCTTCAAGCCGTTGCCGCCGTGACACTCCGGCGAGATGTCTGCCACCGCGGTGATCAGCATGGCGCGGAACGTGTGCAACACACACTGCGTGGGCGCATCGTCGTTGGTGCGCGCCTCATCCGCCCACTGCGACAGCAGCGGCGACGTCACCTCGTGCAGCGCGTTGGCGAGCTTCTCCGTACCACTTGACAACGCACTTGGCGCCTTCACCGGCAAATTGCGGAGCGCATACATCGCGAAGGCAATCACCGAGGAGATGACCTCCATCAAGAAGAGGACGTAGCTGGCGTTCGAGGAGTACACGGAGGAGCGACTGAGTTCGCTGATGCTCTTGACGAGCGCGAGCAACGGCCGGATGACACTCACATCGGGTGCCGACTGGGTCAGTTCGTTGAGAAGCGCCCCTCGAGAAGACCCCAATAGCGTGGCGGTGTCAACCGTCTTCCGTGCCGTTCGAGATTGACGTGCGGCATACTCCATCTGCTGCAGGTGCGACCGCCGGAACGGCACGTTGAGCACATCACCGGCCGACGTCGCATCCGCTGGCGGGGTCGAGGACGACGCCACCTCCGCTTCGAACTGCTCCACGTCCTTCGGTGACAGATAAACGCCGCACTCGAACAGCACCGAGCGGAATAGCTGCCGCAATGGCTCCGCGAAGAGCTGCGTGTGGTGGTCGTTGGAGGCAAAGTAGTCCAATATGAGAGGCAGTCGGGCATAGCCTGCTGTGAGCATCGAGAGCAAGGCTTCGGCCTCCTCGGGGCTAATGGCTTCGCCAAAGTTAGGAAGCGCCTTTGCGTGAAGCACGTCGTCTTCCGTGATGTTGTCCAAACTGGCGATGCCGGAAGCGCCGCTCACCGACGACAGCAGCAGCCCGACGTCCGCTGGGGACGAGGACACCATGCCTTCGCCGTATTCGAGGTCGCGCCCGCCGAATCCCGAGACGCTGACGTCGGCGATGTCTTGGTCACGGCCGCGCACCATGACGCATTCCCAGCGCGGCGGGCTGGGCCGCGTGCGCCACCCCGCGCTCATTTGGCGACCCGGTGTGTCATCCTCGAAGCTGAGCCGCCACGTGGCAAAGTCGTCCAATTGTTTCCTTTTTTTCAGCAACTGAGAGTCTCGCGGTTCCATGGTGAAGAGAAACTTCGCAAGCAACACAACGTCGCGTGCAGCGGCGAATTCTGGGTGCTCCTTTGCGAGGGGTGTGCGGAAGTCGCAAAACCACGTCATGAGGGCCTCCATTTCGCTCGGCGGTGGGCCCCGGCGCTCCTCCTCCGGCCCATTGAGCGGGTAGCCGCAGTTGTCCATGAACGCACGCATGAAGTCGATGGTGTGGCTGTGCTTCCGAAGTTCGATTTTGGCCGGCATCCGCAAGTCGAAAAGCTCATGTCGACATTGGCGACTGATGCCTCGGGTGTACTCACAGATCGCCGCGCGGACGAGCAGCAAGTGAGGGCGAGCGAGTTCCATGGTCGCGCTGACCTTTTCGAAGGGCGTCGCCTGCCGGCCGACGGACGTCGACAGGTAGTATCCTCCGTTGCACTCCGTCAACAAGGTGGACATCAGGTACATTTTGCTGCCGTCGGTAATGTTCCGTGCGAGCGCGTCGAACACGCAGACCATTGCCATCGCAGTCAACCCGCGTTCAGCATCGAAATTTCGCGTGGGGACGTCAATGGCTTGCCATGCGGTGGCCAAACTCACGAGCAAAAAATGGACGGCCGTGATAGCTTCCAGCTGCGAGTCCTTGTTATCTGGTCGCTTTGGGAACGGCGTTCGATACAGTTCGGTGCCGCCGTCTGGTAGTGCTCGGGAGGGTCCAGGGACTGGAACCACCGTCGTGAAGATGTGGACGATGCATTCGATGATTTGCATCTGCAACGCCACGCGGCTCGCGGTGCCCGCGTACCGAGCGCGCATCCACAGCGCATTCACGCTCTGTGAGGCACGGTCGAGGATGCCAACAACTTCCTCGAGCGTCGTCGCCCGTTTCTGCAAGTCACTCAAATCCGGAATAGGCGGCAAGTGGGAATCAAACTTGCTTCCTGCGTAGCGCGTAACGTCCTGGCGAGGGAAGAGTTCCGCGAGCGCGAGCTTGAAGTGACTTTCCGGTCGTTCCCAGATGCCGAGCAATGGAGTTCGCTTCATCGGCGTGGACGAAGAAATGATCGATCCCACAGATGGTCCGGTTGCAGGGCTTTCGTCGGCCCGCCACAGCTGACCACGCAGGATGATCTGGCCGTGAATATTCTCACTTGGAAACGCCTCGACGCACTTTTTCGCGGCTTCCAATTGACGGAGCATGACCGGCACATACGGCAGCACGGCGGGGTCCTGGCGCGCTTGGACGTCCAGCGCGTATCGCGCCACCGTCATCATACCATAGTCGATCAGCTGGGCGTCAGAGGACGTCAGCGGGGTGGCTCCATTCCAGGGCGCGAGGGGGTACTTTTGTGCATCCGGATCGGCGCGTACCGCGGCTGTTCCCATTGAGTTGACTAGGTCCCCGTTGGGCGAAAAGAGCAGCAACGTCGGCACGCCCGTGATGTTGAAGGCGGTGAGCGGGCCCTGGCAGGGAAACGAGCACCGGGGCCACGGCATTTTGGCCGCGTACTCGTTGTACTGCTCCACCGACTTGTCGACACTGACGAAGATGATTTCGGTTTCGGCTGGCAGATCCTTTCGAGCTTTTATGGTATTGTAGACTTCGATGAGGCGTGGGGTGAATGCGCGACAAGGTGGACACCAACTCCCGCTGAAATAAATGCCCACGAACTTTCCGCTGAAATTTGATTGCTTGAGAACCACACCGTTTCGCGCGAGGACGTTATCTCGAGCATCGAGGGAGTCGAAGAACGTTTTCAACGTGGGCTGGGCCAATGTGGAATCAATTCCGGCCGCTTCGAGCTCATTACACGCGGCGAGCAATGGCGCAAACTGAGCGTCCCTTGCGCTTGGCGGCGGTGGCATTCGGGAGGCAGGCGGGGGGGCGGCAGCTGCCGCCGCCGTTGGCGCGGAAGGGGCGGCAAGCAGCGAAGCTGGAATCCAGCGCCGAGCGCACGTCACCAATTCCTCCAGCGTGCGGCGAAACGCTTCGTAATGCAGCGCGGCCGAGATTGTTTCGACGCCCTCGCGAGAGACACCAAAATTGCGCAACAAAAACTCCGTGGCACTCATGACGCCGTGAATGGCGGAGCTCTCCGACGTTGGCAACGGTCCGTACGTCCCATCGTCTTCACTGTCGAGCCCCACAACGGGCGCGGACGCACTTGACGCGGTCGCGGTCGCGCTTGCGGAGGCCGCTTTGACCACCTGATAGTCGACGGGAGCCAGCATCTGCACACTGACGCGCTCGAGCTCTTCCTTGGCGATAGAACCTCCGAAGGCAGAAGTCGGCAAGCGCTGGCACAGCCACGGTAACAGCACGTCGTAGATCACCTCGACGCGGTTGTACTCGGAGACCACGTTGGGATCGTTGCTCTTGACGAGCTGACCTAGCGCGACGATCCACCAAGCCGGGTCCAAAATACGGTTCTCAAGCACGCCGGCGAAGCAAACAGTGTGCCGCACTTCCACGGTCGCTTCTCCTAGCGGCGAGCCATCATTGGACGCCGCCTGGGTAGCTGGGGGCAGGCGCACCCTGGTGGGATGGTATTCGAGCGCGGAATCTCCGCAGTTGATCAACACCAATCGGAAGGTCGGGCCCGCCGACGCGGTGGCCGCAGGGGAGGTGGCCGCGGCGGCGGTTCGTTCGGCGGCGGTCTCTCTGCGAATCAGAAGGGTCATGTAGCATTTCGAGGTGGTTCCGATGCATCCGAACGGGAGCAACATCCAGTCCTCAGGGGTGTCACCAAGAGTTTTGATTTTTGACACAATGTCCAACACCAGGGCGCTGACCTCCTCCGGCTTCGTCGCCCGGTAGACGGATTCACACAGCTCCGCCGCGTGCGTGATAATGGCATGCACCTTCGCGAGCGATGACGCGTCAGAGGCGTTTAACGCCAACAGTGGGGAGCCCTTCCACGCCGCCTTGGCGGGGTCTGACCCCGCGGCGATCGTGCGGTCCACCGCACCTTGCCCGACCAGTTTTGCCAGAACGGCATTTGTGCCAAAGAAATTGATGCGGTGGAGCAACGTGTCTGCGACCTGCAGCGCGATGTGGTGGTTACCGGCCTCGACGGGCTGTCCTTTGCCACCGACGAAAGCATCCGCCAGCAAACCACCGTAAGGGGGGAGAAGCCAAAACTCACTGCCGAATCCTCGGTTTTTCTTTGTGGCGGTCTCCGGTGGCGGTGCGCCCGATCCACTCGCGGTGGCGGCAGCCGCTGATGATGAGGAACTGGAAGCGGCCGCGGCGAGGGCTTGCGTGGTTTCGACGACCGCGGCCGACGTGGAGCCAACGAGCATCAGCCGCGTGGTGGCCGAATCCAGCCACCCAAGTCCGCCTTCACCTAGCGCCTTGGCATCGGTGTCGGGGGACACACTGGTCACGAGGGGTTTCCCCGTCAGCTTTTGGAGCGGAGGGGCCACGCCGGTAGCAGTCGCCAGCAAAGCGCGAAAGTCGCCGAGAGTGGTCGACGGGGGAACGTCGAACTTGTGCACGACGGCGCCGTATTTAACTTCGAGCTTCATGCGAACAGGCGAAGTGGAGAGGGGAAGCGGCGGGCACAGCGTCGGCGGCGGGATGACACGAGGTTAGTGTGAGTGGCACGTGTGGTGGAAGACCACGGATCGTCACGATGATGACGGAGAAGAAGAGAGAGAATTGAGAGGAGAAGAGCAGAAAATAGCTTTGGGGCCAAGAACAAGCCAACAGAACTTTGAAGTTGAAGCCACACGAAGTGTCGGTTTGCGTCGCTATGAGGGAGTGTGAGTTAGACAACTGCGCGACACCGTCTCACGAGATACTTTGAACTTCCGGGGAAAAAAAGAGGTATCGTGAGAAAAGTGCATCATCGGCGGCCGCCGCGAAGAGGAGGAAGGAAAGGAAAAGCCAAAGGCGACGGACAAAATCAAACCCCCCTCGGTGATAGCGCACATTGACAGTCGCGCCTACAAATGGAGAAATCGATTACATCTTCTCTCGCTTTGCGATCCAAAAACATCCATTTTTTCCGAAAAGAGAAGGGGAAGGCCCCCAATTAAATTCAATAGGGTACCGGCCGAAGAAACCTCGAGATAGGGAGTGGAGGGGGAATTGATTTAAAGGGGTTAAAGGCACGTGCGAGAGCCACCAGAATGGGAAACGGCGGGGGGATTCCTCTTTCCTCCTCCTAGGTCGGTGTGGCTTTATTGAGTGGACGAAACCGTTTTTGAGAGATGAACACGTTGCAGCCGCAAAAGGGTTACAAAAAGAAAGCCAGTCGAGAAATCCGATACGAAATCCCCGCCCCGCCCCACATCAGTGAGACTTGCGACCCGCGCGGACCGCGCCGTTCGCGAGGAGCGTGCCGCGAACACGAAAGACGGTGATCATAAGCTGAGCGATGCTGAACAGGCACCAAATGCTCGCCTGCTCCTGCAAGTTGTCGCTCAACATCGAGGCGAAGAAGGGGCCCGTCATGTAGCAGATAATGCCATGCACGATCATGCCCTTCGAGACGATGCTCGTCCAGCCGCTCAAGGTCACGAAGGGCGCAAACATCAGAAAGCTATGGATACCAATGCCCATGATGTTGTAGCTGGGGTCGGCCATGGGAACGGACCAGCCCAGATGAAGCATGACATTGGTCTTGTACGTGCACAAGCTGTCACCACGCAGCCACTCCGTCGACTTCTGGCCCTTCATGGTGTTCCAGCCAGGGACGAACGACATTGGGTAACGCATGAACAGCAGGAACCCACCGAGCAGCGCGAGGCGCTTGATGACGGCGTACTGCGCCGACGTGCGGTCCAGCTTCACGACGTGAGCCGGGGGCGTGTCCTTGTGCTTCACGTTCAGCAGGCTCTCGTTGATGTAGTGAAGGAAGAATGGCTGCAGGCAAATATGGGCGAAACCCGCTAGCGTGAGGGCTTGGTTGATGAACGTCTCGCAAACAGGCGATTTGAGGTCACTTGCGATGAACACGTATTGAATGACCTGCAGGAATTCCATCAAGAAGAAGTAGAATACGCCATTGGCAAGCTGCGTATTGGTGCTCACCTTGCGAATCCACCAGCAGAGCACCAGGCCCATCAGGCTGAAGCCAGAGCTCCAGTAGATGTTGAAGCACATATGGAAATGAGTAGAACAAAAAGCGCTGCCGTTCGGTAGAAATTTGGTTCGAGACGCGTGAATACTGTAGCCCCCCCACCCCCCCTCCCCTCAGGTGACGAAATCTGTGAACCGTGTACTCACGACGCCATGACCAGCCCCAAGGAAGGGCCGCAGACTCCAGAGACGCGCACATCGTGCGGTTCGATTGGCACTGGCAACTGACCCGAGGACTCGCCGGCACCACTTCCCCCCCGATCGCAGCGTGCTGTAATTTGATTGTCGAATCCAACCCCAATGAGGAACGACGGCGCGCCGTCGAGTCCGTCCGTGGAGGATGGGTCCGAGAAGGCTAGAAATCGATCGTAGAATCCCCCTCCCCGTCCCAGACGAGCACCACGATCCGCGTCAAACCGAACGCCAGGAAGCAGCATCAACGAAAAGGAGTGGTGGCATCGCTGTCGAAGTGACGGGGACGCGGTCAATAGGGGACTGTCCAAAGGGCACGATCGTGGCAGTAGATATTGACGCCGCTGGGAAGCGGCAGCGAGGGACTCAGGAACGGCAGCAGCAGCGGTTGCAGACGGAGGGTCCGCGAATGCAGGGGCAGGGCTAACATCCACTGCTAGGGTATCGTCGCGCAATTCACGAAGGTCGTAGCCAGGGGTTCCACCAATGTGTAGCCACGGATAATTGCGCTCCCAATCCTCGAGCGAGAGCACTTCGGTGAAGATCATCACGAATGAATCTGCGGAAGGGTTCAAGGTTTCTGCAGGCGATTTCAGTGGCGAAACGAACAATTGGTGGAACTCGCCTTCCGGCAACATCTTCGGAACGAAAATGTGTCGGTCACCTGAGGTCGGCTCGAGGTTGCGTCTCAACCAGGACTCCATGAGTGGATCGAGGGACACCTCGTTTCTACGCATGGCAAGATAAGCGGCCACTCGAAAGGACTCCCGATGCGGCACGATCGACGACGATGGTACCGCATTGACAGTGTCGGCATGGCGTGCAGTAAATGGCTGGTGCGCCGCCTGTTCCAATTGTTGTAGAAACGGTGCCAGATGCGCGCATATTCGCGCACTCTGCGCCACTTGGTCCGCATCCGACATGGCGCGAACCAACGTCATCGTCGCCTTTCGAATGCCACGCTTGGAAACGTCCATCCGCGCAAAGAAACGTGTGTGGAGGGGGGGGGAGTAAGTGAGCGACAATTCGACTAGTGAAGAAAAACCACAGAGAACTCTTTTGTGTGCGTGATAAAAAATATCATCGTGGTGTCCCTCATCCAGTGCGTTCAAAAATGCAGGGTGGGCCGCAGCGTGTCGTGTTTCTCTTCGATCCTCTTCACAGTTACCGTCAAAAAATAAGAGTACACCCGAAAGAAAGGGGAACCGAAGACTTTTGCCTGGACAAAAGAGTCGGTCGATTTCGCTTCCCCATTTTCATTGTGTCATCCCATCGCACGATCGAGATGGAAAGCCTCGAGTTGTTATTGTGAACAGCGCGGGGTGAGCAGTCGGTTAGTGAGGGGCGAGAGAAGGAAGGGAGGCACGGGGGGCCGTGTCATTGGGACTTGCGGTCCCGGACCGCGCGGTTCTTGCCATAGTTCGCGAGGAGCGTGCCGCGAACACGGATGACGGTGATGGTGATCTGAGCGATGCTGAACAGGCACCAAATGCTCGCCTGCTCCTGCATGTTGTCGCTCAACATCGCGGCGAAGAAGGGGCCCGTCATGTAGCAAATAATGCCTTGCACGATCATGCCCTTCGAGAAAATTCGCGTCCAGCCGCTCTCGAACAACGCGACGAACGGAGCGAACATCATGAAGCTGTGGATTCCGGTGCCCATGATGTTGTAGCTGGGGTCGGCCATGGGAACGGACCAGCCCAGGTGGTACATGGCCTGCGTCTTGTACGTGCACAAGCTGTCACCACGCAGCCACTCCGTCGACTTCTGGCCCTTCATGGTGTTCCAGCCAGGGACGAACGACATTGGGTAGCGCAAGAACAGCAGGAACCCACCGAGCAGCGCGAGGCGCTTGATGACGGCGTACTGTGCCGACGTGCGGTCCAACTTAGCGACGTGATCCGGGGGCGTGTCCTTGTGCTTCACGTGCAACAGGCTCTCGTTGATGTAGTGAAGAAAGTAAGGCTGCAGGCAAATATGGGCGAAACCCGCTAGCGTGAGGGCTTGGTTGACGAACGTCTCGCACATCGGCGATTTGAGGTCACTTGCAATGAACACGTATTGAATGACCTGCAGGAATTCCATCAAGAAGAAGAAGAAAACACCATTGGCGAGCTTTGCATTGGTGCTCACCTTGCGAATCCACCAGCAGAGCACCAGGCCCACCAGGCTGAAGCCAGAGCTCCAGTAGATGTTGAAGCACATGTGAGAGGGCGGTACGTTGTTGCAGTGCCGATGAAGATTTTCAGTTGATGGAAGGTCACTTGGAAGGGGCTGTGGAGGGTCCGTTACAATGGCGAGTAGTTCACGGTGGGAGGGAAATGAAAAATCAACGCCATGCTACGAAATACTATGCGCAATTCAATTGCGCAATGTTGCTCAACGAGAAAAGAGTGGTGCGAATTTGGCAATGTGTTCTAATGGGGGTGCGTCGAATAAACGAAGTGTCTGCTCTCCGTGTCCCTTTTGTAGCTCGAATCGATGTGGTGTGTGAGCAAAGCACACTCTAATGAGGAAGGAAATATCTCTCTCTCGCTCGCGGCCGACCACCCCCTTCCTAATAGTGATGGTTGTCGCGAAAGTCACCCCGTAACATAGGCGCCATTAACGGGTAAGTCCTGGTCACTTCGACGCGCAGCCGGTCGCTCGCGGCCACACCGCTGGTGCTGCTACCACCCGCCGTCGAGGAGAACAGTGAAGACCGACGCGACGTGACGCCGTCGTCTAGCGAGCGGTTAAGCGTGGCGGCGTCGATTGCCGAGCGGGCTTCCTCGGCGAAATAGCGAGAACCACCGTGCGCAGCGACCACGGCGTTCATCGAATCTGCACCGCTTGCGGTGGACGAAAAACGGAAGGCGGCGCCATCGGTCACTGACGGCGGCGCGAAGGAGGGTCGCTTGATCAGCGAGGGAGGGCTGTCCGCCAGCGACCCATGCTGATGGCTGTTGCGAGTCGGCGCGCCTACGCCATTAGAGGACGAAGAGTACCCCGGGATACCGAACGCAGCACGTTTGTGACTGGAGAGCCGGTGTACTTCGGCGAGTGTCGGTGACATCACCGCTGAGGCGGACGGGGCAGTGGTGGCCGCTGGCCAACGCCGGGGCGGTTCAACGATCTCGACGGGTTGGGTGCGAGAAGGAGGCCGCGAGGCATCCATAGTATGTCCGGACGCGTCGATGCTTGTCGCGAAATCGTATCGCGGGCGCGGCGTGGGGAAATAAGCCACGTCGGAGGCTGGGCGGTGTCGAATCGCATCGGACTGACGGTGAGCGGCGACCTCCGGCCCCGCCGCCACCGTGGAAGCTACTTCTATTCCTGCATGCCCCCCATCGTATCGGTCATCAACGCCACGAAGGTGGGGGATGGGGAAGGACGAAGTCGCTGAGTTGTTCGCCACTAATGGGAAAAGCGCGTTCGACGCCTCGGCGCACGACATGCGATCGAACGGACGGTACGCAAGCATTTTCGTAAGCACGCTGATGACGGTCTCACATACGGAGGAAGATGCCGATGTGTGAAAGCACGGCGAGGCCCGTAGTGCGCTCGCCATCGAAGTCACTGGTTGGTGGCATGCGGCCATCCGGCCATGCTGCGACCGGCCTTCAAGTCCACGCAAACGACGCACCATCGCGGTTGCGTTGACACCCCGAGCCTGCATCGCCTGGACGTACCACTCCGCGGCTGCGTCTGACATGGGTCCAAGCCGTTGGCACATGACGTCCAGGTGATCGTCATCCGCCACGGCATCGTCCGGGAACAGTCTTGTGCCCGCGCAAAGTTCAAAAATAATGCACGCAAAGGACCACGTGTCCGCGGGGAAAGACCATCCAACGCCGAGGATGACCTCGGGCGCGCGATAGGGACGAGTGGTAATCAAGTCGTAATCCATGGTCGCCGGGAGCGACTCGGCGAAAGAAGTCGTAGGAGGAGGGGCTCCAAAGCCTTTCGTCGAAGACGGATGCGATGGTGCAACGGTGCTCCGATTCGGCGCAATGCTACTTTCCGCAAGGGGCAAAACGCTTCCACGGCCCAAACTCGATGCTCGTTGGCCGTGACGTCCACTAAGAGGCTTGTAGAACGACGCGCTCCCGAGATCGCAAATCACCCATTGAGCCGTTGATTCAAGCCGCGACGGTGTGCCCACATCTGCCGATGAGCGCGCGGCGCGCAGAATATTTTCTGGCTTCAGATCCGTGTGCACCGCGTGCACCACATCATGCAAGAAGCCCAACGCTCGCCCCAGGTCGCGCGCGACCTCGGAGACCGTGGTCAACGACGCGGGGAGCCGCTCGAGTCGGAGCGGCGCCCCGCATAACCCAAACACCAACGCCGGAAAGCCGCGCCACACAAAGTGCTCGACAAGCTGAACGATTCCGTAGCGGCAGGTGGGGTCGCATCGTTTGATGGCTTCTAAAACGGCAATTTCAAACTCCGCGTCCTGCGCGTAGTCGCGCTTGACACACTTCACGGCGACTGTGCCCGCGCCACTCGACAACGGTATCCTGATGGTATCAATTTTTGGACCATCGACACTGCACTCACACACGCGAGCAAAATTGCCCGTGCCGCAGTCACGGACGACGGTGTACCTTCTCGACCCTCCGCCCTCGATCGCGGTGCCTCTGTCCATTGGCGCGTGCGCACCGTTTGAAAGGGTGGACATCATCAGCGGCAGCTGCTGGGTCGCGCGAGGTGACTTGCAAAAAAATCGAGAGGGAGGGTGAAGAAAAAGGCAAGTGAACAGAGCAGCCCCTCACGCATGTGAGGTACTCTCCGAAGGGTCTTTTTGCGCGTCAAAAGAGACTGAACCAATGCGAATATCAGATGGCGCACGGAAACCCTTTTGTTTCGTTTCACCCTCATTCTCGCCAGAAAGCGACGGCCAACGCGGCCATCGGCGTGACCGCGACGGCCCAGCGCACGATGGGATTATGAATCTGCCACATTCCGTAGCTCGTCCCCCCGATGCCGATGGACATGCTGACGGATCCGAGCAGCGCCACGACGAAGAACATGAATCTGTGAAGTCGTCGCAGCAGTGCGAGCTGAGCGTTCATGAGCTTCAGGTAGTAAACCAAGCCGATCGTGACCTGCACGACGACCGCCAGCACCGTGATGAGGCCAATCAACCCATGCCAAGACGTAAAGTGATGCTTTTTCCGCATCGACTTGTTGACAAAGATGACACAGAAGCCGACCAACGCGAAGGATTTCATGGCCAAGGCTAGAAATATGTGACGCAGCGTGGCGGTGGTGCGCACCGCCATGGATCGGCTCCGTCGCATGTGGTGGGTGGAGAGGGCCACCTCCGGCGCGACGCCGAGAAACGCCAACAGCATCATCATGGGGTGGTAGCCGAAGAGGTCCGTGAGCGACTCGCCGTGGTACCAAATCAGCAGCAAGACTAGCACGATGACCACGGCGCCGCGGCGGCACAGGGTCAGCGTGTCATTCCCGGTATGCTTTGACGGAGGCGGGGACGATGCCCCGCCACCGTCCGCCATCGCGACGGCCGTCGAAGGCGGTGACGCCGGGCTGTTGGCGTCGACGGGTGAGCCGCCCCCGGCAACAACGATGGCGGACATTTCTGACGACCCGTCCGTTTCTGGGACGAAGGAATCCGTTGTTTTTTTTGACTACCAGTCGAGAGACGGAATAAACAAGCACATAGCGTGAGAGACGCGACAGTCGTACCACACAATACTGTATTTGCGCCTTGGGCGAGCGTCTTGAAGTCGCTTTGCAGTCGGGATACACCCGCAAAGTGAGGGTTGCGATTGTGCGCATTTAATTTAGGACATTGGAGCGAACGCAACGTCCGAAGTGCAGAATGAGAATGATAAATATTGCCACAAGGGGCTCGAAGGGCAGGAACTCAAGAGAGAAAAATAATGAACGAACCGATCACCGATGCTCTCTGGGATCATGTGTTGTTTCGTGGTCGATGTGGACGTACGCCCTCGCAATATCCAGTCCCGCCAGACCCTCGAGGAAGATTTGAAAGCTCTCGCCGATGTCGTGCGCTTCTCGCAGCGGCATGTCTCCGGGTAAGACCAAATCGATTTCCACCACGTAACCATCGCCGCCCGTCACGGCGCGCACGGTATCGACAGCGACCACTCGAGGGTCATGATTCCGCGCCAGCAGTGTTAAGGCATTCAGAATGGTGGGTGGCGCCGTCTTTCCGCTCAGCGCCGATATTTGGAAATAGGCGGACCGGGACCACATGAACATGATCACGAGCGTCGTCAAGAGCGCCACAAGAGGGTCCGTGAGTCGCCAGACGAACTTCGCAAGTAGGATCGCACAAAGACCAAAGAAGTTTTGGGCTACGTCGTTTCGGTGATCGTCTGCGAGTGCTTGGACACCGGACGAATGCGTCGAGGCGGCGACGCGGCGGCAGATGATGTGGGCGACCAGCTTGAAAACAATGACCACGCACATCACGACGATGACAGGGATGTCGATGCTCAACGGAATGGGTGACAGAAAGTCATTCACCGCTTCTTCGATTAGTTTCGCGGAGGCGACGCACATGACACAGGAAAAAACGAGGGTACCCAAGGGCTCGAAGCGATGCTTTCCGGTCGGATAGTCTTCCTTGTCGAGGATGCGGCGGAGGCAGCCGACCACGATAAGCACGCCTCCCGAGAAGAGATCGAGGGCGGAGTCGACAAGCGATGCCGCAATCGTCAAGGAACCGCTGACGATGGCTGCGTACAGTTTGATTCCAAGTAACGCCACATTAAGAACCAAACTCAGTCGGGACGCCCACCGCTCCGCGGCCGGCTCGTCATCCTTTCCGTGATGCGAATGGTTCGACGCGGCCATTTCGCGTCGCTGCTCCGCGTCGAGGTTCAAGTATTGATCGATGACGGCCTGCTGCTTGCGGTAGTACTTCTGCACGTTGGCGGGACGCATGGCTCCCTTGGCCAACGTGTCGGTGAGTTTGAACGAATCAAACGTCTGTCGCCATCCCGCAGGTGCGGCTTGGGCGGTGACGGCGGCGGCGGCGGGGTGAGGATGGCCACCACCGTCGTCTTCCACGTTGACGTCCACATGCATCGATCCCGCGCTGCTGCTTGACGCTGCCGCGGAGGCCATTTACCAACCGACGGATGTGATTTCGAGGAGGGGCAACACAACGCTAACTGCAAAAATCCAACAAATCAGATTGCCCGGCTAAAGAAGCCAGCCGTGTGTTTAGACGCGATCAACACACCATGGTCTGCATATTTTCATCTGACTGTCGGATTCTGAAGACAGCCTCGATTCATGTCCACACACGCACGCTTCAATTTGACCCCGGAGAGGAAAGACGAAGTGAAATCTTTGTGGGTGTTTAAACTTCGCCGTTTTAGACGCGACGCACGATTGAAAACTCGTCGACGATTGAAAGGTCGACGGAGTCGTACGTCACGGCCTTGACCGCGTGGAAGGACACATTCCGCGACACCTCGATGATCATGAACTCGAGGGCCCGGGAGCGCACCGCAGACCAGGTCACCGACTCGTTCACGAAACGACTCTGACCTTCGCGATTGCCGGCACCACCGTTGACCACGTAAATCGGCGATCCTTCGGACACGTTGCCATAGGCGACTGGGAAGGTGCGCTCGTAGTCGTGCACGTGGCCGCAGAAGACAATCGGCACGTTGAAGTGCAAGAACGTGGCTTCGAGCAGCGAACTCAGATACTTGGCTTCCTTCGTGCACACATCTCCATTGCTCGTGCAATACAGCGGGCGGTGCATGAACACCAGGACCATGTCGTTGCGCGCGACGGCAGCTGCCAGCGTCGCGTTGAGCCAGGCTTGTTGATCGGGGCTGATGTACGGCGTGTCGAGCCATGTCTCCGAGTCCAGCATGACGAACGTCGTGTGGGACAACGTGAAGGCGTAATACATGGCGTCCCGAGGTGGTTGGCCGGACTCGTTCCACCGGGGCTGCCCGGGAAGCAGCGCGGGTGGCATCCACAGACGCCTCTTGTACGCCGTGCAATTATAGAAGACGCATTCATGATTTCCAGGACCTGTCATGTACGGCAGGCGAGTGGTGACGTTTTGCAGCTCGCGACCGAACACATCCCACCAATGCTGATCTCCATCCGCGTAACCAACGTCTCCGGGGTGCACGATCAAGTGCATGGTCTCAGTGAGCGTCCGGAGGGGGGACGACGTCGAGCCGTTGGCGATGAGCTCCATCATGCGGCGCTGAGTGTCCTTTGCCTCGGGGCCCCAACCCATGTCGGTGACGGTCAGGAAGCGCAACGGCGTCGCGTCGTCGCCGACCGTGCTCGGCATGGTACGGAAGGTGAACACGTCCGACCACACGATCGGCTCGTCGCCCCCCCGCGGTTCCCCTCCCACTTGGTAGGAATAGCTCGTGTCGGCGTGAAGTCCATCCATGACGGCGGAATGTAAAAACCCTTCCCATCCGCCAATGTCATACGTGCGGTGGGTCCCCGTTGCTGTGAACAGCTCCGGTGCACCGGCTGTTGGCCACCAGCGCACACGAGACTCGAACGGTAACTTCAGCGTGGCCCATGCCACGCGGATGGCCATCGTCTGCTTCACGGGCGGACCCCAATGGGTGGGCATCACGGCGGCCGTTGGATCAAGCTCCATGCTCAATCGGACCTGTTCAGGCACGTAGTCCGTATCGCAGCACGGCTGCAAACACATGTGGAGGAAATCGGCGCAGGCGACATTGGGAATGTTGGGCTTGTAGTTGCTCACTCGCAGGATGATGTCGATGGCGCCGTCAACGATGTCATCGCAAATTTTATCCAAAATTGGCGGCGATGGGTCGTCGTTGTTCCGCTCGGCGCGGTTTGCTGCGACTCGCTGCGATGGTAGCAGCAACGAGCTGCTGCTCGTCGTTGTTTCTTCAACCCAGGCGCCCACCAACCGCGCACGCGCGTCCTCGGGGAGGTTTGACGCTGACGAGGTCGAGTTGAAAATGGCCCGGCAAACCTCGTGCATGTCATGACGAAACGCTTCCCGAGTCGTTGTATTTTCGACTAAATCACTGGCGACGGCCAGAACGGTTTCGCACAGGTTGCAGAAGGTTCCGTTGGCGACAGCCCAGGGTCCATCTTGAACCTGGCGCTGCGCCGATCGGTCGGCACGACGATGTTCCTTGCGGCTGGCGCGAAGGTGCTGCTTGTGCGCTTTCGCCACCGCACGTCGAAGCCGGAGAATGGACCCAGGTGGGGAGAGGATGTACGATTGCACGTCCGTAGGCGGCGCGATGGCTTTGTGCGCCGCGACGTCGCGAGGCACCAAGATCGATGCGACGAGGGCGAGGAGGCTGACCGCCGCCACAGTTCGGCTGAATGAAGGCATGAGAGTACGAATCGATTGCTTTCTGTACGAGTACTAGTAATTCTTTTTTGACTACCATCCTCCGTTTTGGAGATAAAAAATCAGGCAACAATTGACGTACCTGTATGCGTGCGGCCACGCTTTGTAAAAGGGAAGTTGCGCAAAATAAGAGGCACCGGTCGGCGTGGTGGTCGGCGGGAGGCAACTCGTTGCGGAATGGTGGCATCTGTTCACCGCAGTGGAGGAACTGGGCGCTGGGTTCCCACGATGCCATGTTGCTGCAAAAGCACATCGCTGAGCATCCGCTGATTTTGAATGTCCGCGGCGTGTTGAGCGAAGCACGCGGACGTAACTCGCGTGATGTCGCGGTCAAATTGATCAAAGATACCGTTCACCACCTCCGGAGGCAGATTTCTCACGGCGTCGCAGACTCTTGCGATCTCAGCAATGGGGAAGGTAGAGGACGACGTGGTATCATCGACGCCTGCTGGATTGGACGGGGCCGACGAGCTGCTGCTGCTACCCCCCGGTGCGGTAATGGATGCACTCACATTGAGAATCCCGATGACACGAGCGAGCTGTGCGATGGCGTGGTCGTAACGGCGCACAATCACGAGCAACCCATTCTCCAGGCGTGAGAACGAGTCATATGATTCGACAAGCCAACGCGCGGAATCGAAATCAGATGACGACGAGATAGTGGGCGACGGCGGCCGCGGGCACATCAATTCGAGAGGGCACGCTCGCTGAACGGCAGTGTGTCGCGTGGCCGTGTAGCGCCGCAGGGCGTCGATTCTTGATTCCACAGAACATCCAGTGTCTCGAACGACGTCGGCAAGCGAATGTGCCAAGATGTCAAGCATGTACTTAGCGTAGGCTTCTCGCAGGGACGGTAGAGTGCGGCGTGTCTTTTCCAGGTGCTGCGACCTCTCCTCCCAAGTTCGGACTCTTTGCCGCCTCGAATCGTCCAGAGGCGTCGGCACCGACGATGCCACGGACGACGGTGCTTTTCCAAAGTAGGAAGTGACGCAGGCCCACCCCTGGGCGATGATGGCCGTGGAGTTTGAAACCAAACCGCCTGGAGCCTGACCCGCGCAGCGCCTTGCGGACTCACTGATAAACAGCTCCATCTCCCGTTGCACCTCGTCGATCTGCTGCTGGTGGCCGCTCAATCCGACGGCGCGGAACAAGCGCTGAACCAAAGCGTCGCCCGTGAGGAAATGCGGCAGCGATGAGATGTCCGTTACTGTCGTCGCCGCTTCGTCATGGCGATCGCCTGCGGCATTTGAATTCGCACCGCGACGGACCCACGCTTCCAGTGGTTCGACCAACAAACTCTGCAAAAATCGCTGCAGATCGTCCCTCTGGCGCCACGCTTCCGCGTCGCTGCTCAACAAGGTTCGCGACTTCTGGAGGATATCCTTTTCTGGCAGCCGGCACGAGCCCACGTGCAGCGGGCACCGGCAGTCAATGTACCTTGCCAACGTGACCGCCACGCTGTATCGCAGACTGTAGACGCCGTCGGGGACGAAACCATGGCCGAAACAAGGTGGCAGCTGCTTTGCAGCGAGAGCGGACTTGTCCGTGATCACCGTGCACGGAAAGACCCGTTTTCCGTTGGCACCGGTCGAAGCGTGATCGACCCGCACCGTGACGATGGCGGGAGCGGGGATAGCCATTTTAGCAACGACCGTGAATAAACAAAAATGGAGGTAGGATGGTCCCTCCCTCCTTTTGCACGTCGTTAGTGAGGGCGTGAACTGAAAAAAAGCAACGTCCCACCAAAGCACACAACGCAGCGTACAAACTTGGCGGCAGTGAAGTCGACGATCGGACTGGCGAGCGAATCGATCGTACGCATTTCCCGGGTTTCTACTTTTTTCATCGAGAGGGGAGCGAGGCTCTTGCCCCCTCCCAAGAAACACAATTTGTCTTCAGCTCTTCAGCGCCAATTCTACCGGAGTGAGATCCCTGACCACAAACGTTTCAAAGATGGACGACACTGTGATCACGCACTCGCCTTGCGAACCCGCCGGTTGCAGACACGGCACGATAATGTACGAGTCACACGGCTTGGGCCCCACGACGAGCTCTCGGGTGGCCGTGTGATGCCGAATGAATATCGATTTGCAATGCACATCGTCGTCGTCGATCCTCTTGAGAGGAAGCGCTTCCCCGACGCGCCCGGAATTTTTCACCACGAAGAAAATGATCGAAGGGTCGACGGCGCCCACCGCTTGACATCGAATCAGCAGCGTTTGGTTCGGAAGCACACCCGTGACTTCAATCTGCGGATTGCGCGCGACCTCCTGGAATCCGCCGCTGCGGGTCCATCTGGTGGCGATTCGCTGCTGTTTCCAAAATGGTAATTCGGAAACAACGAACTTTGGCTGACTCGAAAACACGTTGATCCGCAATGGCGTTGTGGTTTGTTCAGGATAGACGCAAGTCAGCAGGACTAAGTGACTCCCTCCGGCGGCAGCACCACTGGGGACGTTGGCCTCGAGATGCACGCAGTTGGAGATGACAAACCTGCTCTTGCCTAAGATCTCCCGCTCGGGAACAGGGCCGAGGAGCCGTTGCTGTTGCTTCGGTGCGACGACGCGCGAAGGATCCTCGGTGGTTTCTCCTCTGGCGGTTTTCATCGCGGTCGACCCGTCACACAGGAACAGTGCCAGGCTACACTGATCCTTCTCGGGCGTGTGCATTTGCGCAAAAAATCGAGTCGGGATGTTCGCTGGTGGCAACGTAATGGCATACTGCACGTTGTCCTCACCGTTTTGGTATTCACCGCTCTTCTCGACGCGCGTGTTGAAGCTGTGTTGCTTCCAGTACGTGGTAAGCGCTTCGTGTGAGACGGTGAAAGGAACGTCAGACGAGACTCGCAGAAAGTACCGCGACATGCGGTTGGGCGTGTAGGCCGACGGCACGATCCACAAGGCGCTGCCTTCCACTGCGGGTTCTACTTCGCTATCAAGACACACTGAGTTGCTGATGACGTAGGAGGTCCGGGCGACGACATCGTCCTTTTCCAGTCGCAAGGGATACGTTTGTGACTGGATAACGTGAAGGCCGATGGTGGAAACATCCTCTTGCGGGGAGAAGCGGTCGTCTGGCAGTGCCAGGTGCACCAGCACCTGGCTACGCATGGGCATGATCAGTCGATAATGCGGGTTGCGGTACCAGGTCGGCTCGAAAAATGGTCCACCCGCCGAATTTCGGTCCCAGTGCCCTTCGAGAACGACAGTGGTGTTGACGCTCAGTGTACGGCAGACATGAACGCTGTTGAAGCACTGCAGGAATTTAATGTACGGCATCCAAAATGCTGCGTGAGGGGCACATGGGTCGACGGTGCTGCTGGCGGCGGAGGCGGCATAGCTGCCCCGCAGAGCCGCATCGACTTCCGGATATTGTTGCCACATGGGTGACTTGGGGCTCCAGTCGCCGACCCACGTCCGCGCTGAATAACTGCACTGCAACCGCACGAGGCGGAAGCCGTTGACTTGGCGCGCCGCCAGAAGGCGATAGACTTCGTTCGGCGTGATGCCCAAGTGCTCGGTGACCACCGAATCCTGAACGATCGAGCTCGTGACGAGGACGGCTCGCTTCGCCAGATACTCCAGCATGTGCCCGAACCATTCATCCGGATCAAACTGCCCGTGGTGCAGGTCGCGGCTCATGCCAACACCGCCGCTGATGTCCGCCAGCGTTCGGGAACAGCTGCTTGGTCGGTCCGATGGATGACGCGGCCCTGAAATCACCGTGCGATCAAGAGCCTGATAACAACCGTGAAGCTTCGCCATCGCCTTTTCAAAGATGCAAGGCCACAGGTGAGCCACGCCGTCGGTAACAAGAGGATACGCGAAGGCAGGCTTGCCGTCGCCGAGCACGGGAACAGTGTCGTCCACGAGCACGAAACGCCACTTCCCATCGATGTACACTCGAACGGAGTACACACCGTACGGATTCACGAAAGCGGGTGAAATCATCGCTCGCAGGTTGATTGCATGAGGCGCCGATGAGTCGAGCGCGTGGGCCTGAATACATGAAAACAACCACCGATAGCCAGCGCGGACCGTGAAGTTGGCGGCTGAGACTTGTTGCGACAGCTCCGTTTGAGCGGCAGCATCCATACTCGCCTCGAGGCTTGGAAAAATGGCCACGGACGTGACACCGGGCAGCGTCATCGCCACCTCGCCTAATCGTCTCCATTCGCGGGCCACGAGGGGATGCGAGGCGCTTTCGATGCGTTGGATCGACGAGGAGGCAGGCGGGAACTGGGGATCGTAAAACCGCGCGTCGTACTTGTGGCAGAGGCTCGTGACCGCCTCGATGGCGCACTCATCCAGAAGGGTCGGCGCCAAGGAGTAAGGGAACGATTCCAACGCGCTGCGGGCGACGGCAACGTCCATGTAAGCGAGCGTGGCCGCGTGTTGGACGTGCCCTTCCGCCGCGACGGCCGCAAGTAGCTCCGCATTTCGCGTGGCGACTTCACCCCGCGATTCCTTATTTAGGCGGTTACGAGACAGCTGCACGGAAATCGCGTTGGTAAGCACGGGGCGAATGTCAGTGCCCTCCAAGATGACAGATTCCAGCACCGCGTTCGTTTTGACAAGGTCAAGCAAACACCTGCCCCCCGCCATCGTGATCGGATTGTGGCTCAAGTTGAGCATGGTGAGCGACGGATGCGTCTGCAAGGCATTGCAGAGCTTTTCCACGGTTTCATTGGCGAGGTGTTGATCTCGCAGGTCGAGCGTCCGGATACTTGTGCAGGCGCGAACGACTTCCAACACGGGAAGTAGGCCTTTGGGGCCGACGAAGTTCGAGCTCAAGTCCAACGCGAGAAGCATGTCGAACCGATCTGGCGTCTCCGGTAGCTGTCTAAGAAGCAATGAGTTCTGCTTGCAGCCTGTTTCCAAGCAGCGCTGAAGGTACACATCCCTGAGCGACATGCCGCAGTATTGCGCGGCCATGATGACGACAACAGGGAAGAGGAACACACAGTAATGAATATGCTTTACCACAGCTGGCCGGCCCCCTAGCAATACGCTGATCCAAGCAAAATCACGTGTAAGAACCAACGGTTTGCGCATACGCCTCATGCAACTAGGGACGCACAGAAAGGAGCGAAAGCGTGAAACTGTACAATATGGTCGACGACTGCAGATCCTGAGCGGCATGTACTTTTTTTGGGGGGAAGAAACGTCAGCAAGCGACCCACTGATGTTTCCGAGAAAATGCGGCGCTGCAACGAAAAAAATAAATGACCCTTTTAACTTCCTGCAATGCGACTCACGCGTGAGCTCGTCGCCGCCATCCTTTTGCGTTCCGTGGCCTCCAACGCCATCGTGAATTGCCGCTCACGTAAGCAGAGCAGCTCGAGCCGAAAACGTGAAAACTCCCTGCGTACCACGCAATCGAGATCAGACTGATACGCCGCGAGCACGCCGTACTCCCTCTGCACGACCTCCCGTGACGCCAGCCATTCCATGTGGAGCACTAACAACGACCGGACGGAAAACGAGCGAACCGCCTGCTCGCGGCGACCCATGAAGATGCGCTGCAAGATCTTGCGTTCTCTACCTTCCACAATACATTCCAAGTTTCCAAGATCTGATTGCTGGGCCACGTGTGTTCGCTCATGCTCCTCCATGTCGGCGACCGTAACTCGACTGCACGGCTCGATTTCGTCAACAAGTTGATCACGCTGCCGGATGCATCGCGCTTGTTCCACGAAAATAGTTCCGCACTTGCGGCTACAAGCTGTCCACTCCTCTGCGATATGCGACCGCAGCAGCCACTCTCGAACTTGAAGAAACCGGCTGACGACAGAAAATAACGAGTCACGGCCGTCCGCTTCCGGCGTCACGCTTGTCGCCAACATCGTCGTGGCCACCACTAACGCTTTTGGCTGCGACGGCACCCTTTGAGACCCGCCACGTCTCGAGCCAGTTGGAGCGCTTGACCCTGGTGGCTTTGGTGATCGCAATCCCCATCGACGAGAACGGTTGTGGTGGTCCGGTATATTCGATTCTTCAGCGAGCTCTGCGACGATTGGCGGTGGTGGAGGCGGCGGAGGGACGAAGGAAAAAGACTGCACGAGATCCACCAATCCGGCAGCGTCGGTACCCCTGTCCCGACTCAGCTCGCGCTCAACGAGCGAAGCAAAGAATGGAGAAACCCCTTGAACATCGTCCGTGGCGAGGGCCTGACGGACGAGATTCCGCCTCGAAGCGTTTTCGTCCTCCGTGAGGCGGAACTCCAGGTGACACCGTTGCGCCGATAGATTTAGCCAGAAGACACACCAGTCTTGATGAGATTCGCGCGCTTGCAGTGACTCCGAGAGCAGTGCCCTGCGTTGAGTGAGATGAAAGCACTTTCGGCGCACTCGGAACGCGCGACCGACTCGCTGGAATGAGGCAACCGCGAAGCATATGCCACAGTTGCGGAGGTAAAGTCGAAACCAACGCTGCAAACTAGTGGCCGCATGGAGCCTCGCTCGTAAAAATCGGCGAACGAGGTACCCGCGCCACAGCTGCTGGATTGTGATCGAGGCGTAGAGCTCCTTGCCTTTTAGCGGGCCGCCGCGTCGCTTGGCGGGTTGACCTCGACCGCTTGTACTATCACCACTTGAGTCACAATCTTCTGCACGTGGAACGTTCGTCGTTGTCATCGTTGGAGGCGACGGCGGCGACGCTTCCTGGATGAAGGTGACGGTGGCCGTGGCTTCTGTCGCCTGAGCGACCGTCGAACATCGCGCCACTTTAGCGCTATGTGGCCGTGGTGGCCGTTCGGGCACGAGCGGCGGCCTGATGGCGCTGCCCGGCGGCTCCGCCACCACGGCCACTGGGCGAGCTACACGCGTCACGGAGGCAGAGTGCGGCCTGGATGGTGCCCGTTCAGGCATCGCGAGATGATGCGTGAGTGGCGTCGTCGTGCTCATTCGAGGAGGGCCAGGCGACGGCTTCGCGAACGTCGAAGCGTGGAGTTGCGTCCCACCTTCGGAAAGACAGCGATGCAGCTCGGCTTCGTAGAGCATCCGTTGACGCAGCCGGTCGATACGAAGATCAAGGTTACGAAAGTCGTCGGCCACGGAATACTTCGGGTGCATGGGAGGCGCTGGTCGCTGCTTGAAGAATCTAGCGTGTTGCAGCGATATGTCCGCCGACCACACGGTTTCGAGGAACGAAGGGCGCCTCCCCGACGACGCAGCTGCTGTCATGCGTTTTGACGCCGCGGACGTGCAAGCAGTTGGAGCGCCTCCGTGGCCACCGTGGTCCGAAGCCCATGTCGACGGTTCGGGCGGTGCGGCAGCAGCGTCGGAACCCAGGCCGCCGCCGGAGCTACGAAAGGAGCCGCCTGTCCGCATGGCCCTATGTGCGGCATCGGCATCATTGCCCAAGGGGGGGTGCGCTGCGGCACCGGCGGGATCGGTGTTGCACCGCATTGAGTCGATCGCGTGACGAACAAAGACCATGCGGCGCACGGGCAGGTCGCTACAAAGGGCACACGATGCACCGGGCGCGCATCCGCAAAACGTGCGCAGCCTATGGTTCGCGGCAGCACCAGCGAGTGCGGGGGACGTCGACCGTGAACGGTCCGATGACCCTTGTTGCACGCGTGGGGGACGGAATTGTCTGACGTGGCCTTCCAGTTGCTCCAGCGCCCGATCCCACGGTGTGGTCAAACGCTCAACGATTTGACGCACCGTCGCCTGCTGGACGTGGCGGCGCACGCCGGGCCTATCAAAATATCTCGCCAAATGGGCGTCACTCTTGGCATCGTACGGAAGCATAATTCTTCACACACAAAAAGAAAAGTTTTCCGACACCGACGATTCCTCCTTCGTTTGGTTTCTAACAGGACGAGGAGTCCTCCAGTTAACGTTCAAGGCAAACCATCGCGAGGACATCGCAAAGGAAAGACGCACAAACATCAGGGAGGAGGAGGAGGAGGAG